>Ga0081526_100646_pt1 | contig 12905 bp, 10 predicted proteins | sample HotLakmasection2_FD_70991 | JGI IMG/M metagenome (GOLD analysis project Ga0081526, IMG submission 70991) | Hypersaline microbial mat communities from Hot Lake, Washington, USA - Section #2 (SPADES assembly) (version 2) | ecosystem: Environmental > Aquatic > Non-marine Saline and Alkaline >... | reverse complement strand
TAGCGTTTCACCCATGACGTGGCGCGGCCTCCGTTGCAGATCCAGCTCCCAACATCCTGAATCTAAAGCGGTTTCCGTGCCATGTCAGCCCCCTTCGGCCCCACGCCGTGAATAAGGAGGGTTAAGTTGACGATCGATGTCGCGAAAATCTCAAGGTCGGTTTCAGCGTTTTGTCTCACCATATGCCGACGAAGATTTCGAATGGGATCCGGTGAAGTCCGATTTGACCTTTGCGGAACGCGACATGATGTTTTATGTGGCGCGAATGGCGTTCCGCGGCCGCTTATTGCGACGCATGGATGCCCGGAAAAATTACGGAGAGACACGATATCAGGTGTTGGGTGAGGTTTCCGGGAAGGGCATTATTCACATCGTGTACACCCCTCGCAGGGGGAAATGTCGTATCATATCCGTCCGACCGGCAACGGTGGAGGAGAGGAATGTCTACTTCACATAGGCCGGCCCCGGCCGACAGCCTGCTGAAAGGGTTCTTCGAACTTCCGCTGTCGCGTTTCGATTGGGTGACGGCACCGCCGACGACAAGGGACGAGTGGCGCGATGCGGAGGAGATTGTTCCCGTACACGCCTGGCCGCTGACGGCGGACATTGTTGGCAGCTATGTGCGGTCGCATACCGTCCCGCCGCAGGACGTGCCTGATGTCGTCCGTTCGGTTCTGACGGCTTTGATGAACCTGGAGTTCCCGGCACCGGACGCAGCAGGAGAGCCGAACGACGCGATGCCGGCGCGCAATGGGGGCAAGCGCGGCCGAATGCGTCAGGACAAGGGAAACCAGGGGCATAAGGCGACCTCCAGCCGACGCCTCCAGAGGGCGCACGCAGCGGAGTAGCGCCGCGGCCGAGATTTTCCCCGGGGGCGGCCGGCGCGTGACCCGACCGCCGGCCACGCGGGAGTCGGACGACCCGCCCATGCGCGTTGCCTTCTATGCCCCCATGAAGCCGCCCGACCATCCGGTGCCGTCGGGGGACCGGCGCATGGCGCGGCTGTTGATGGCGGCGCTCGCGGCGGGCGGGCACGAGGTCATCCTGGCGAGCCGGCTGCGCAGCTGGGACGACGCCGCGGTGCCGGGCCGGCAGACGCGCCTGCGCCGACTCGGCGAGCGGCTGGCGGCGCGGCTGGTGCGGCGCTGGCAGGGCGCGCCGGACCGGCCGGACCTGTGGTTCACCTACCACCTGTACCACAAGGCGCCGGACTGGCTGGGCCCGGCGGTCGCCGACGCGCTGGGCATTCCCTATGTGGTCGCCGAGGCGTCCCATGCGGCGAAGCGGCGGCACGGGGCCTGGGCCGAGGGCTTCGCCGGCGCCGCCGCGGCGCTGGCGCGCGCCGACGCGGTGCTGGCCGTCTCGGCGATCGATGCCGCGGGCCTGGGGGCGGCGGTGCCGGCCGGGCGCCTGCACCGCCTGCCGCCGTTCATCGAGACGGCGCCGTTTGCCGCGGCGATCGCCCGCCGGGACGCCGCCCGCGCGCGGCTGTGGCGCGGCGATCCCGGCCCCTGGCTGCTGGCGGTGGCGATGATGCGCCCGGGCGACAAGGCGCAGTCCTACGCCGTCTTGGCCGAGTCGCTGGGGCGGCTGGCCGGCCGGCCGTGGCGTTTGGCGCTGGTCGGCGACGGCCCGCTGCGCGACGAGATCGTGTCCCGCTTCCCGCCCGGCCGGGTGTATGATCTGGGCCGGCAACCGCTGGAGGCGCTGCCGGAGATCGACGCGGCGGCGGACCTGTACGTCTGGCCGGCGATCAACGAGGCGTACGGGCTGGCGCTGCTGGAGGCGCAGGCCGCCGGGCTGCCGGTGGTGGCCGGGCGCGGGCCGGGCGTGGACGACGTGGTGCGCGACGGCGTCAGCGGCCGGCTGACCGCCGCGGGCAATCCCGCCTCGTTCGCCAACGGATTGACCTTCCTGCTGCGCCACGCCAACTTCCGCGCCACCTATGCCAAGGGCGCCCGCGACACCACGCTGGCCGACCACGGCCTCGGCCGCGCCGCCGACGGCCTGGACGAGGCGGTGAGGTTGGCGGTGACACGGCATGCGGGGCGCGCGGGCGCGGGCGCGGGGGCGGGATAGCCGGCCGCGGGCGGCAGCCGTGGCAATCCGCCCTGATCCGACTCATGCACTACCGCGCCTCGATGCTCAGCATCAGGTAGTCGGCGCCTGCGCGATCCTGCTCCTGCACAGCACGGCTCAGGGTGTCCACGTATTGGGAGGCCTGCTCCACCGCGGGCCGCACCGTCTCGAACAGCGGTTCGGGAGTCGCGACCGCCAGGACCATGGCCTGGCCGAACGGCGGGCGGGCCTCGTAGGTGCGGTGGGGCGGGCGGCCGATGGTGACGGTCTGGCCTGCGGACACGGCGTTGTCCGGGCGCTCGGGGGTCGGCAGCAGGTGCAGCACGTTGCCGTCGGCGTCGATCAGGTGGATGTACAGATAGCCGCCGAAGGCGCTGCCCATCGTCACCTCGAACGCCAGCGGCTCGCCGGCCCGGTAGGTGGCGTCGGCCTGGTTCGCCCCGATGCGCGGTTCGGCGTCCGCCGGCGCGTCGAGCGCCTGCACGATCGGCACGAGCTCGCAGAACGGCCACGGCCGGATGTCCACGTCGGTCTCCACCGCGGCCGCGCCTTCGATGCGGGCGAGTTGGGCGCGCAGCCGGTCGCGGTCGCGGTCGCGGGCGACCAGACCGGCGACGCGGATGGTGCCGCGGTCGCTGACGTCGACATCCAGCTCGGCGCAGCGGAACCGGCCGACGATGCGCTGCGCCTCGGTCGCGATGCGGTCCGGCGGGCGGCTGTCGGGCGGAGTCTCCGGCGGGGTGTCCGGCGGAGTATCCGGCCGCGTTACGCACGGCTCGACCCGGACCGACGGCTCGACGGCGGCGACGCCCTCGATGCGGCCAAGCGCCCGCTGCAGCCGGCGGAGATCCTCGTCGGTGCCGAGCCGGCCGCTGACGGCCACCGTCAGGTCGTTGCGCAGCCGCGCCTCGAGCTCGGCGCACTCGCCGAAACCGGACACGATCCGGTCCATCTCGGTGCGGATCGCCACCCGGTCGACCGGCGGCGGGCAGGCCTCGACGATCGCGTCCATATCCACGCCGGCAACGCCGTGGACGGCGGCGATGCGCTGCTCCAGCCGGCGGCGGTCGTCGGCGGTGCCGATTCGGCCCTCGACGGACACGCGGCTGTCGGGGCCGAGCCGGGTGGTGACCTCGGTGCACGGGAACGCCTCGACGATCTCGGCGATCGCGGCCCGGATCGTGCCCGGCTCCGGCCCGACCGGGCAGGGGTCGACCGCCACCGCATTGTCCAGTACGCGCACGCCCTCGATCCCCCTGAGCGCCTGCTGCAGGCTGCTCAGGTCCTCGCGGGTGCCGACGTGGCCGCGGGCGGAGAGGCGGCCGTCCTCGGTGGCCTCGATCGTCAGCTCGGTGCACTCGTAGCCGGCGGCGATTTCGGCCGCGGCGGCCTCGATCGCCGCCACGTCGACCGCCGGCTCCTCGGCGTTCGGGCAGGGGCGCACCTCGACCGCGTTGTCGATCCCGGCCAGGCCGGTGATCGAGCGCAACTCGGTCTGCAGGCGCACCCGGTCCTCGCGGCTGGCGACATGGCCGCGGATGGTCAGCGCGCCGTCGTCGTCGATGCGGTGCTCGAACTCCGCGCAAGCGAAGCCGGCCACGATCTGGTCGACCGCGCCCCGCAGGGCGGCGGGGTCCGGCTCCGGCGGCACCGGCGGCTCCATCAGCAGCGGCCAGGCGACCACGCCGCCGACCGCCAGCGCCACCACCAGAGCGCCGGCGCCGAGCCAGACGCCGATGCCGCGCCTGGGAACCGCCTCCGCCTTGCGCTCCTCCGGGATCAGGTCGTGCATCGAGGCCGGCCGGTCCTTCGGGTCCGGCCGCAGCATGGCGCCCAGCTCGTCGCGCAGCTCGGCCGGCACGTCGCTCAGGTCCGGGACCGCCTTGCGCGCCTCGACCACCGAGATGGTCGACTTGCCCATGTCGAGCGGCCGTCCCGAGGCGGCCGCGGCCAGCACCAGGCCCAGGCTGTACATGTCCGACTGCGGCCCGACCTCGCCGCCGTACATGCCGAGCTGCTCGGGCGACGCGTACGACCATTTCCCGGCGAAGTCGCCGCCGATGATCGTCGAGGTCTCCGGGTCGTCCAGCTTGGCGATGCCGAAGTCGATGATCTTGGCCTGGTCCAGCCGCCCGCCGGCCAGGATGACGTTGTCCGGCGAGATGTCGCGGTGGATCACGCCCTTCTCGTGCGCCGCCGCCAGCCCGCCGGCCAGCCGGTCGCGCAGCAGGCGCACGTCGTCGGGCTTGAGCGCGCCCTTGCGCAGCTCCTGCTTGAGCGACGGCCCGTCGACGAACTCCATGACCAGATAGACGCGGCCGTTCTCGTCGCGGAACACGCCGTCGTAGCCGACCACCGCGTCGTTGCGCACGTTGCGCAGGATCGCCGCCTCGCGGCGGAACAGGTTGACGACCCGCTCGTTGCTGGCCAGGTCGGGCAGGATGATCTTGACGGCGTGGAGCGTGCCCAGCTCCATGTGGCGGGCCTTGTAGACCTCGCCCATGCCGCCGCGGGCCAGCATCCTTTCGATCTGATAGGTGTGACTGAGGACGTCGCCCTGGACAAAGGTCGTCCGTTCGGAGCCCACGCGGGTCCGATCGTCGTCTCCGTTGGCGTCCCGTCCGTCCCCGCCCGTCATCCTTTCCGCATGCCCCCGGTGGTCGCGCCGGCGCCGTTCTGGCCGGCTGTGCCGGAACCATTCCGACAGTAGCGTGTCGCTTCGGCTCCGGGAAGAAAAGGTCCGATGCCGCCCGCCCGCACCATGCGCGGCGGCGGGCGACGGCCTGCCGCTTTCAGTTGCACCAACCGGGCGGACTTCGCAAGCCTTCCCGTGCTGACCGATGGCCGCGGCGGGCCCGGGGCGCAAGCGTTGCCCCGCGGGGCGGGGCGCCGATATTCAGGAGCGTGCGCAAGGCCGGTCCGGCCCGTCGGCCGCCGTACCGGGCGCCGTCCGCAACCCGGCCGACCGGACCACACGAAAAGGCACCGATCATGTGCGGCCGCTATGTCCTCACCGCGCCCCTTGAGGCGATCCGCCGGGTGTTCGGAGTCGACCCCGACATCGAGATCCCGGCACGCTACAATGCCGCGCCGACCCAGGACATGCCGGTGGTGCGGCGCCGCGCGGGCGAGGACGAAGCGGACGCGGCGGACGGGCGCCGCGAGCTGGTCCTGCTGCGCTGGGGCCTGATTCCGCACTGGGCGGACGACCCGGCGATCGGCAACCGGCTGATCAACGCGCGCGCGGAGTCGGTGGCGGTCAAGCCGGCCTTCCGCGAGTCCTTCCGCCGCCGCCGCTGCCTGGTCGTCGCCGACGGCTTCTACGAATGGAAGAAGGAGGGCGGCCGCAAGCAGCCCTACCTGATCCGCCTGAAGAGCGGCGACCCGTTCGGCTTCGCCGGCCTGTGGAGCGTCTGGCGCGGCGCCGAGGGGGAACGGCTGGAGACCTTCACCATCATCACGACCGAGCCGAACGCCCTGTGCGCCCGCCTGCACAACCGCATGCCGGCGATCGTCGGACCCGAGGACCAGGACCTGTGGCTGGATCCCGATGCGGGGGATGCCATGCCGCTGCTGCGCCCCTATGCGTCGGACGCAATGGAGGCATTCCCGGTGGGCAGTCGGGTCGGCAATCCGCGCAATGATGATCCGCGTCTGGTGGAACCCCTTGCCCGCCAGGAAAGCCTGCTCTGAGCAATTGCGGCTTTGTTTGCTGCACCGCAACACGGACACTGAGGCGCAGACCCCATTCCGGTCAGGGCCTTGCGACACCGCGCGGAGCCGCTGTCTGCTCCGGCACGGTGCCCGCTCGTGCGCACCGGCCCGCGCCATCACGCAGCAGAGCAGCGAAAGGGCAAGCTCATGGACATCAATACGGTCGGCGTCGTCGGCTGCGGCACCATGGGCCTGGGCGTGGCCCAGGTCGCCGCCCAGGCAGGATTTCCGGTCGTTGCCGTCAAGGCCACGCCGGGACCCGCAGACAAGGCCCGCGCCAACCTGGCGCGCACGCTCGACCGCGGCATCGAGCGGGGCAAGATGACCGCCGAGGAGAAGGATGCCATCCTCGGCCGGATCGCGTTCAGCAGCGACGAGGAGGACTTGGCCGACTGCGACCTGGTCGTCGAGAACATCGTCGAGGACATCGACACCAAGTGCGCCCTGTTCGCGCGGCTGGAGGGCATCTGCCGCGACTCCGCGCTGCTCGCCACCAACACCTCGACGCTGTCGGTGACCACGCTGATGAGCGTGTGCAAGGAGCGCGAGCGGATTGCCGGCCTGCACTTCTTCAATCCGGCCCCGGCCATGCCGCTGGTCGAGATCATCCACGCCTTCGAGACCTCGGACGACACGGTGCAGCGCCTGGACTCGTTCTGCCGCGCCGCCGGCAAGGATCCGGTTCTGGTCCAGGACACCACCGGGTTCATCGTCAACCGGCTGCTGACGCCCTACCTGCTGCAGGCGATCCGCCTGCTGGAGCAGGGCACCGGCACCATCGAGGCGATCGACAAGGCGATGAAGACCGGCGCCGGGCACCCGATGGGGCCGTTCGAGCTGTGCGACTACATCGGCCTCGACGTGGTCGAAGCGATGTCGCGCAACATCTATCACGACGTGCGCCAGCAGTATTGCGCTCAGCCGCACACCCTGACCCGGCTGGTCCAGCTTGGCTATCTGGGGCGCAAGACCGGCAAGGGCTTCTACGACTACTCTCGCAAGCCGCCGGTGGCCAACCCGCAGCTGCGCCACCCGGTCTCCTGACCCGCGGCCGCGCCGCCGGCGCGGTTGCGCTTCCCCTGATCCGCTCGTCCGTACGGCGCCGGCGTCCCCTGCCGGCGCCGCGCCTGCGTTTGGCCGGACGCCCGCCGTTCGTGCTACGGTGCCTTTCGTACCGGTCGCCGCGCCCACATGTGTCCCCGCGGGAGCGGACAGCCCGGCCGGCGCCGCCGCCCGTGCCGCGTGGGAGAGGGCCGGGCGAGGGCCCGGCGAGGGCCGGGGGGAGGGGAAGCCTTAGCGTGCCGCTGTCGGACGTCGCCACCATCATCGGGCTGAACGCCGTCATCGTCTCGGTGACGGAAGAGGTGCCGCGCGTCCTGGTGGTGCGGCGCGCCCGCCACGCGCTGGCCACGCCGCAGCAGATGGGCGCGCCGGATGCCGCGCCCGGCGACAGCCCGGACACCCTGCCGTTCGGCCCGTTCGCACCGGACCGCCACCGTACCCTGGAGCTCGGCCTGCGCGAATGGGTGGAGGCGCAGACCGGCCTGCGCCTCGGCTATGTGGAGCAGCTGTACACCTTCGGCGACCGCTACCGCGACCCGCGCGAACTGGGCGGCGGCCCGCGGGTCGTCTCGGTCGGCTACCTGGCGCTGGTGCGCGAGGCCCCGCTGTCGGGCAGCGGCGAGGCGCAGTGGCGCGACTGGTATGACTTCCTGCCGTGGGAGGACTGGCGCGACCGGCGCCCCCCGGTGGTCGCCGAGGCGATCCGGCCGGCGCTGCGGTCGTGGATGGAGCGCGCCAACGACCCGGAGACCCGCCGCGCCCGGCGCGACCGGATCATGCTCACCTTCGGCTTCGACGACTCGACCTGGGATTTCGAGCGCGTGCTGGAGCGGCACGAGCTGCTCTACGAGGCCGGTCTGGTCGACGAGGCGTGGCGCGACCGCCGCACCGCGCTGACCGAGCTCGGGCCGGAAGCCGCACGCTTCCGCCCCGAGCCGGCGCTGGCCGAGGCCGAGGACAGCGACCTGCCCGGCTGTCCGATGGCGCTCGACCACCGGCGCATCCTGGCGACGGCGCTCGGCCGGCTGCGCGGCAAGCTGAAGTACCGGCCGGTGGTGTTCGAGCTGCTGCCGCCCGAGTTCACCCTGCTGCAGCTCCAGCGCGTGGTCGAGGCGCTGAGCGGCGTGCGGCTGCACAAGCAGAACTTCCGCCGGCTGGTGATCAGCGGCAAACTGGTGGAATCGACCGGCCGGCGCGAGGCGCACACCGGCGGCCGCCCGGCCGAGCTGTTCCAGTTTCGTCGCGACGTCTGGCGCGAACGGCTGGCCCCGGGCGTCGGGATTCCGGCGCTGCGGCTGTCGGGCTGACTGGCGAGGAAGGGGGAGCGGCCGTCGGTCAGCCGCGCAGGGACATCCGCTCCCGCACCGGGCTCGGCAACGCGATCTCGCCATGGCTGTTTCGGCGCGGCTTGAGCCGCCGCAGGATCTGGCGCTTCTGCGCATCGTCCGTCATCGGCCAGGCCATGATCTCGTCGCCGGTCCGGAAGCAGCCGCGGCAGTAGCCGGTGTGCGGGTCGAGCTCGCAGACGCCGGTGCACGGCGATCCGATGGGCGTGCGCTGGGCCATGGGTCCTCTCACCTCGGTCGGTGTGTCGGGATCGGTGTCATGGTGTGGCGCGAGGGGGTACGAGATAACCGCCTGTATTTAAGAGATGCCCGGCGCGCGTCAAGGCTATGTCGGCCCAATGTCGCAGGCATTTTTCGCATTTGCAACATCCTGTCGATTTCCGGCAGTGCGACCAGGATCCTGATGAAAACAGGGCTTTCTCGCTCTTTTACTGCAACGTCTATGAGAATAATCGTTGCGGCAGCGGGCCGAGGTGCGACCGCCGGCGCCGGGACGCTTGCCGGTTGCGGATGATGCGCTGCGGAATGACTTTCAGAAGCCGGTTTTTGTATTCCATGCCAACGGTATGGCCGTTCCAGGGCCCGGGCACCGACACAACGGTAGCAGCCTATCCCGACATCCGCGCCGGCAGCCAGGTGACGATGCCGGGGAACGCCGTGATCAGCACCGCGGCAATCAGCAGCAGACAGAAGAACGGCAGCGATGCGAGCGCGATGCGCAGGATGTTCTGCCCGGTCAGCGCCTGCAGCACGAACAGGTTGAACCCGACCGGGGGGGTGATCTGCGCCATCTCCACCACGACGACCAGGTAGATGCCGAACCAGATCGGGTCGATGCCCGCCGTCTGGACCATGGGCAGGATCACCGAGGTCGTCAGCACCACCACCGAGATGCCGTCCAGGAAACAGCCCAGCACCACGAAGAACAGGGTCAGCGCGACCAGCAGCACGTAGGGCGAAAGCTCCAGCGCCGCGATCGCCTGGGCCAGCGCGCGCGGAATGCCCGTGAACCCCATCGCCACGGTCAGGAAGGACGCCCCGGCCAGGATGAACGCGATCATGCACGAGGTGCGGGTCGCCCCCATGACGCTGTCCAGCACCGTCCGCCAGGTCAGCCCGCCCAGCATTGCGGCCAGCAGCAGCGCGCCGACCACGCCCAGCGCCGCGGCCTCGGTGGGCGTCGCATAGCCCGCGTAGATCAGCGCGATCACGGCGACGATCAGCAGCAGCACCGGGATCAGCCGCAGCGCCCGCCGCAGGCGCTCGGGCAGCGGCACCGGCGGGTCGGCGGGCGGCGTCTGCCCGGGGTTCAGCAGCGACCACACCACGACGAAGCTCATGAACAACACCACCAGCATCAGCCCCGGCAGCACCCCGGCAACGAACAGCCGGGCGATCGACAGCTCGGCGGAGAACCCGTAGACGATCAGGATGATCGACGGCGGGATCAGCAGCCCCAGCGTGGCCGACCCGGCCAGCGTGCCGATCACCATGCGCTCGGGATAGCCGCGCCGGCGCAGTTCCGGGATCGACATCCGGCCGATCGTTGCCGCGGTCGCCGCCGACGAGCCGGACACCGCCGCGAACAGGCCGCAGCCCAGCACGTTGACGTGCATCAGCCCGCCGGGCAGCCGCCGCACCCACGGCGCCAGGCCGGCGAACAGGTCCTCCGACAGGCGCGAGCGGAACAGGATCTCGCCCATCCAGATGAACAGGGGCAGGGGGGTCAGCGCCCAGCTCGCGCTGGCGCCCCAGACCCGGTTGGCCAGGACCAGGCCGGTGGGGGCGGACGTGAACGCCTCCATCGCCACCCAGCCGACGCCGAGCAGCGACACGGCCACCCACACGCCGCCGCCCAGCAGCACGAACAGGACGACGATCAGGATCCCGCCGATCGCCAGCGCGTCCACCGCCGGCTACTCCTCGTGCGCCGGCGGCACGGCGATCCGCGTCCCGCTTTCGGCGTGCTCGTAGGCGGGCAGGCGGCCGCGCAGGATGTCGGTCATGGATTCCAGCAATGCCAACTCCAGCACGATCAGACCGAACGCCACCGCCGCCTGGGGCGGCCATAGCGGCACCGGCAGCAGCCCGGGCGTGACCCGTCCGCGCGCGAAGGACGACCAGGCCAGATCGACGGCGTACCAGGCGAAGTAGCCGACCAGCCCGAGCGCCACCGCCTGGCACCACAGCTCCACCGCCCGCCGCGGCCGCGGCCCCAGCCGGCCGATGAACAGGCTCACGCGGATGTGCCCGCCGGCCCTGAGCGTCGGCGCCAGCGCCAGGAAGGTGGTCGCGGCCATGCACAGCGCCGCCATCTCGGTCGTCGACGGTACGACGACGCCGATCTGGCGCCCGATGATCTGCGCCAGGATCAGCACCGCGATGGCGACGAGGAAGACCGCCGCCAGCGCGGCGCAGGCGCCGTACAGCAGGTCGAGCAGGCGGCGCACGGCGGCGCGCCCCGGCCTACCGCACGCCCTCCTCGTACGCCTCGATGATGGCGGCGCCGTCGGGGCCGGCGTCCTCGGCCCATTCCGCGGCCATGGTGACGCCGATGGTGGCGAGCTCCGCCTCCAGCGTCGCCGACGGCGGCCCGACCCGGATGCCGTTCTCGGCCAGGGTCTGCGTCTTCTCCTCGGACTCCGCGGCGCTCATGGTCCAGCCGCGCGCCTCGGCCGCGGCGGCGGCGTCGCGCACGGCAGCCTGCACGTCCTCGGGCAGGGCCTCGAAGGCGTCGCGGTTGACCACCACCATGTTCTTCGGCAGCCACGCCTGGATGTCGTAATAGTGGTCGACGAAGTCCCAGGCCTGGGTCGACACGCCGGTGGTCGGCGAGGTGATCATCGCCTCGACGATCCCGGTGGCGAAGGCCTGCGGCACCTCCGGCACCTCCACCTGGGTCGGCACCGCGCCCATCAGCTCGGCGACGCGCGCGGTGGCGGCGTTGTAGGCGCGGAACGGCACCCCGGCCAGGTCCTCGGTGCTCTCCACCGGGCGCGACGCGTACAGCCCCTGCGGCGGCCACGGCACGGCGAACAGCAGCATCAGGCCGTCGGCGGCCAGCCGCTCTTCGATGACCGGCTTCGAGGCCTGCCACAGGCGGCGCGCATCGTCGTAGCTCGTCGCCAGGAACGGCACCGAGTCGACGCCGAACACCGGGTCCTCGTTGGTGCGCAGCGAGATCAGCTCCTCGCCGATCGGCACCTGGCCGGTGGCGACCGCCTGATGGATCTCGGCATGGGGAAACAGCGAGCCGGCACTGTGCACGACGATCTCCAGCTCCCCGTCGGTCGCCGCGGCCACGTCCTGGGCGAACTGCTGGATGTTCTGGGTGTGGAAGCTGGCGTCCGGGTAGGGCGTCGGCATGTTCCAGACGGTCTCGGCGCGGGCCCCGGAGGCGGCGGCGAGGGCGGCGGCCAGCCCGGCGGCGGCGCTGAACAGCGGTCTCATGATCTCTCCCTCTGGTTCGTTGTTGTCGTGACCGGCAGGGCCGCGGCGGATGCGGCGGCTGTGCGGCGGATGGTGTCGCCATTCCGCCCGGCAACTCAAGCGGACAGACGCGCGGTGCCGTCGAGCAAGGGTTCCCGTCCGCCGATGCCGAGCCGCGCCGCCACCAGCTCGGCCAGCGCCAGCGCCGCGGTCAGGCCCGGCGATTCGATGCCGTAGAGGTTGACCAGGCCGGGCACGCCGTGCGCCGCCGGCCCCTGGACAAGGAAGTCCGCCGCCGGCGCACCGGGACCCACGAGCTTCGGCCGGATGCCGGTGTAGCCGGGCAGCAGCGCGCCGTCGGGCAGGTCCGGCCAGTACCGGCGCACGGCGGCATAGAACGCGTCGGCGCGGCGCGGGTCCAGGTCGTAGTCGATCGTCTCCACCCATTCCACGTCCGGGCCGAAGCGGGCCTGTCCGCCGAGGTCGAGGGTCAGGTGCACGCCCAGCCCGCCCGGCTGCGGCACCGGATAGACCAGCCGCCGGAACGGCGCGCGGCCGGCCAGCACGAAATAGGTGCCCTTGGCCAGCCGAAGCGGCGGCACCGTCCCCGGCGGCAGGCCGGCGATCGCCGCCGCCACCGCCTGGGCGTGCAGCCCGGCGGCGTTGACCACGCACCGCGCCGTCACGCTCATCGGCTCGGCGCCGCCGGTGCGGATTTCGATGCTGCCGCCGACGACCCGGCCGGACACGACCGGCGTGCGGAACGCAAGCATGGCACCGTGCGCCTCGGCCTCGCCCTGCAGCGCCAGCATGAAGGCGTGGCTGTCCAGGATGCCGGTGACCGGGGAGTGCAGGGCGGCCACGGCATGCAGCGCCGGCTCCAGCCGCCGCGCCGCCGCCCCGTCGAGCATGGCCAGCCCCTCGACGCCGTTGGCCTCGGCCGTCGCCCGGATGCGGCGGAGCGCCGGGAGCTCGTCGGGCGCGGTGGCGACGACCAGCTTGCCGACCGCGGCATGGGCCACGCCGTGCTCCGCCAGGAACCGGTACAGCGCGCGCCGCCCGGCCACGCACAGCCGCGCCTTCAGGCTGCCCGGCGGGTAGTACAGCCCGGCATGAATGACCTCGGAGTTCCGCGAGCTGGTCTCGCCGCCGATGGCATCCCCGGCCTCGGCGACCACGACCTCGCGCCCCGCCACCGCCAGCCGCCGCGCCACCGCCAGCCCAACCACGCCGGCGCCGATGACCAGGGTGTCGAGGGTGTCGGTCATGCTGGTG
>Ga0081526_100645_pt1 | contig 12932 bp, 15 predicted proteins | sample HotLakmasection2_FD_70991 | JGI IMG/M metagenome (GOLD analysis project Ga0081526, IMG submission 70991) | Hypersaline microbial mat communities from Hot Lake, Washington, USA - Section #2 (SPADES assembly) (version 2) | ecosystem: Environmental > Aquatic > Non-marine Saline and Alkaline >... | reverse complement strand
CCCCTCTAGAGTCAGACACCCCCGGCAAAGCCAGTGGCTTGATGAGTGCGATCGCCCCAAGGGCGGGTGCCCTTGCTGAGCGTGTCTGGCCTCGGTTTTAGAACTGTCCGCTCCTATCCGCGACATCCTGGTCTTGAATGTAGCGTTTCACCGCTTCCAGTTCAAAGCCGACTGTGGATACCGCATAGCCCCTTGCCCCAAAAGACTCACCGCTAAAATTGCGCTGTTTGCCTTTGAATTGCCGGGCAATGGCAATGGCACTCTGGCCTTTCAGAAAACCGATGATTGACGCGACCGAATATTTCGGCGGAATCTCGATGCACCTGTGGACATGATCGGGCATCAGGTAACCTTCCACGATGTGGCATTCCTTTTGGCGGGCCAACTCCTGAAAAATCGGTCCCAGAAATTTGCGGATTTCGCCGAATATCACTTTGCGTCGGTATTTGGGCACAAAAATAACATGGTATTTGCAGTCCCATTTGGAATGAGACAGGCTTTGATAGAATTCCGACCGGCTTTGTCCTCCTACGGAGTTGCTCGTTCAAGCCACCGTGGGAGGTACTTTACTGCGGGAACGCTCAAAGCTTGTCGAGTCGCACTGGTCAAACCAGTGGCTTACCTCAGATATTCAGTTAGCTGTCGAGCACGCCGGTCTTCATGAATTGCTGCCTCAGGATTAGGGCTTCAACCCATCGTGATCGCATTGTTTGAGGGCGGAACAGGTTGCCCCTGCTGCCGGGACGGGCGGCACAAGGGTTTGAATGAGATTCCAGAGCGATTGATTAGGGCCAGCGCGCTAGACTCCAGAGATATCCCCTGACTGATTTTGCAGACACTTTCCGGAGGGCCAGGCAGTCATCACCTTCCGCCCAGTCGCCGCCCCACTGGTCTGCCAGGCAGCGCCCTATGGGGGTCTGACCCGCCCCCATCATATCTATCGTAATCATAAATTATGGCCGTCATTTGCCCTAAAAATACTGTATGGTTATAAACCGATTCCTATGTGAGGACCCACTATGCCAACCGTTGCTGTTTCCAAGCTGCCTGCCCTCCAGATCGGGGAAAAAGTGGCTCAATACCCCATCATTCAGGGGGGAATGGGCGTGCGTATTTCTGGGCCAAAATTGGCGGCAGCCGTGGCCAATGCGGGTGGGGTTGGCATCATTTCATCCGTCGGGTTGGGTCTGAACGCACTTCAGTCGGAGGACGGTGCGCCTTCGGGCAAAAGCCTGAGCGATCGCTATGGTGAGGCTACCCGTTCAGCCCTGATTACCGCCATTCAACAGGCGCGCGCGCTGAGCCCCACCGGGCTCATCGGCATTAACACGATGGTGGCCGATCGCCATCATGAAGCGTTGGTGCAGGCGATCGCCACCCAGCCTATCGACCTGATTGTTGCGGGTGCGGGCTTGCCGCTCAACTTGCCTCGGCTAGTGCAGCGATCGCCCCACATTGCTCTGGTCCCCATCGTCTCTAGTGTGCGGGCCGCCCATGTGATTTGCCGCAAGTGGTCGCAGCAGCATCAGCGGTTGCCAGATGGCTTTATTGTCGAAGACCCGCGCTCAGCCGGAGGGCATCTGGGAGCTAAGCTGGAAGAAATTGAAGATGCCGCGGTGTCGGTTGAGCAAGTGGTGCCACAACTGGTCGACTACATTCGCGAGCAACTCCAAGCCACCATTCCCGTGATCGCCGCTGGGGGCGTTTGGGATCGGGCTGACATCGACCGCATGCTGGCGCTGGGGGCCAGTGGCGTGCAAATGGGGACCCGGTTCATCACCACCGACGAGTGTGATGCCCACGATCGCTACAAAACCTACCATGCTCAAGCTCGCGCTGCGGATGTCACCCTAGTGCCCAGTCCGGTGGGTTTGCCGGGTCGTGCCCTGCGGAATCCGTTCATTGATAATGTGCTGGCAAATGGGCCGCAAGTTAGAACCCAGTGCGTCAATTGTCTCGTACGCTGTAAGTATCGCGACCAACGCGAAACCTACTGCATTCTTCACGCTTTGAACCGGGCAGCGAATGGCGATATTGAGAATGGCTTGATTTTTGCGGGTAGCAATGCCGGGCGGAGCGATCGCCTACGTCCGGTCGCCGATCTCATGGCCGAACTAGTGATAGACGGGGCCACCTAAGGGCTCATGACACTCACAAGAAGTGTCTAACATTTGAGGTGCTGACGCCGCTTAACCAGTACGGTGAACATAGCAAAATCAACCATCGTCATTCATCCGTGTCTTTGCCACCGGCGACCTCCCATCCCTTGTTTATGTCTACCGTCAGCCTCAATCCTCTAACCGCCAGTAAGCAACCTTCCAACCTGTCGCGGTTTTCCCCCTGGTTGACGCCGCTTGCCTACTTTTTAGGCGAAAGATTGATCTTGCCAGGGTATTTTCGCCAAATCGACATTGTCGGTCAGGAATATCTTTGCCACCGCGGCCCCATCATCCTCGCCCCCACTCACCGGGCTCGCTGGGATTCCCTCGTCATTCCCTATGCGGCGGGGCGATCGGTGACGGGGCGCGATCTGCATTTTATGGTCACGGCAGATGAGGTGAAAGGGCTACAGGGCTGGTTTATTCGGCGGTTGGGCGGCTTTGCGGTGAATGTGCGATCGCCCAGCATCTCCAGTCTGCGTCACGGCATCGAACTGTTGCAGCAAGAACAAATGATGGTGATCTATCCCGAAGGCGGTATTTTTCGCGATCTGGATGTGCATCGCCTCAAACCAGGCTTAGCCCGCATTGCCCTCCAAGCCGAAGCGCAAACCCATGAACTCGGGGTCAAAATCATTCCCGTCAGCCTGCATTACGATACGCCTCATCCCCACTGGCAAAGTCGTGTAGAGATCGCCTTTGGCTCGCCCCTCGAAGTCTCCAACTACTTACCGACGCAAGAAAATCGGGCCTTAACGGCCGAAGAAGTCAAAACCACCGCTCGTCACTTAACCGAAGATCTGACCGCCGCGATGACCGCTCTATCCGCCGACCAAAACCAACGACTCGCCTGCTTTAGAACGCCGTAATGGTCTTTTTCGGGGGCCAAAAATGCGTGAGACTTGAAGGGCGATCGCCTCTTCCCTGGAGCCCATCGGCAGCAGGGTTCCCCCCATCCACCTTGGTAACACACCCGATCTAGCCAATCCAAGCTTGTTGCAAGCGCTGCTCAAAGCCTGCGTGAAACCGCTCAAAAGCGTTGCTTTCCAGGCACTTCACCCAAAATGAGCAAAACCCTTTTCCACTTTGGCGTATTCTGAACGTGAAGCCCTGTTGGTCTCGTCGCCATGGTCAACGCCAACTCTACTCCAGCCCCCGACGCCCTCCCCGACGAACTCATCATTGAGGAAATCGAGGATGACACCCCCTTCGAAATCGAGCCCGAAAAACGCCGAGTCAAAACTGAAAAACAAGATCTCCCGGTCGAAACGTTGGTGAGTTGGGTGAATCGCGGCAAATTAAATTTGCAGCCCGATTTTCAGCGCAACTTTGTTTGGAACAGCGGTAAAGCGAGTTGCCTCATTGAGTCATTGTTGCTGGCGATTCCGATTCCCGTCATTTACGTCTCCGAAGAATCGAACCGGACCTATTCCGTCGTCGATGGACAGCAGCGATTGACCAGCATTTGTGCCTTTATCAATGGCACATTTCCGAATGGTCAAAAGTTCAAACTGTCGGGCTTACAAGTGCTCAAAGATCTCAATCGCAAGACCTTTGCCGATTTACCCGTAGAGCTGCAAGAAGAAATTCTCAACTTTATTTTGCGGTTGATAATTATCGAAAAAGACTCTGATCCCGATGTGAAGTTTGAGGTCTTTGAACGGCTCAATCTCGGAGCCGAAAAACTCAATGACCAGGAAGTTCGAAATTGCGTCTATCGCGGCAACTATAACGAACTCCTGCGATCGCTTACGCAAAATGAGTACCTACTCAGAATTTTTCAATCGAAAGAACCCCATAGTCGCATGGCCGATCGCCAACTGGTGCTCCGCTTTTTTGCCATGTGGCGCAACACGCATCACCACTACAAAGGCCCGACCAAACGCTTTCTCAATACCGAGATGGAACAGCATCGCCACCTGAGCGCAGCAGCGCTAGCAGACATGCGTCAGGTCTTTGAAAAGTCGATTGAAATGGCCTATGCCGTATTTCAAGAAAAAGCCTTTCGCCGCTATTATCCCGGCAATGCTTATAATCCCAATGGCACTTGGGAAAAATCGCGCCTGAATGTAGCCCTCTGGGACACCATTCTCTACACTTTTAGCGATTACGAGCTTGAGCAAATTTTGCCCATCAGAGATCATATTCGGGAAGAATTTCTCGACCTACTGAATACCGACAAAAAGTTCGTTGAATGTATCAGCACGAGTACCGATCGCACCGATCGCATTCACTACCGAGCCGAGACCTGGCGAGCCCGCTTAGATCGCCTCATCGGCATCGAAACGGGGGAACCGCGCACGTTTTCCCTGGAATTCAAACAAAGTCTGTTAGAAAAGCATCCCACCTGCCATGTCTGCTGGAAGCCCATTGAGCATGTCGATGATGCCGCGATCGCCCATCTTTCAGACTACTGGCGCGAGCCCAAACCCATTCCCGAAAACGCCCGCCTCGACCATCGCTTCTGCCATCGAGTCCGCCAGTCCGCTCCCCTCAAAAATTAGATCAGCGCTCCACTCACAGTTCGCACCCATCCTGCCCGCTGCCCTGATCTGGGACGAGATCACCGTCCGGTGTGATCGGTATCTTCGGCAACCGCGATATTAAACACGATTTTTTTTGAGAGACCCTTTTCCTCGGTCTTGTGTTTATTCTCAGCCCACCCGTGAGGACACAACCGATGCAATGCGATCGCGCCGCCGCTTACCGTCACCGCCAACACAAGTTAGTCGAACTCCGTCGGCAAATCATCACCACAGACAATGAAACTGAACGCCAGTCGTTAGTGACTCAAATTAATTTTTGGCGACAACAGCGTTATTAACGGCCTCTTACAAACTCGATTGCCACGCCAAATCCCCCATTAAAATCAAGCTAAAAATTAGTTGCCATCCTGCCCTCAACCCCGCTCAAAGGACTTCCTCACCATGCTGCCAACCCCTCGTCACCATTCCCTAGCCAAACCCACCAATAAACCAACTGGCTTAGCCTCCACCCCGTCGCAACTAGCCAAAGAGTACGGCTTTGAACGCCATCAGCGGGCCTATGCCTGTCCCGTGACGTTTACTGATGCCATTGACGCCAAAGCCAAGCTTTAAGGGGATTTTCAGGAACAAAAATACCGGGCCGTGGTGCATTACGCTAAGGTTCACCTACTTTGGGGATTTTGGTGGTTGAACTCCGCTGTCGGCGAGACTTAACCATGCAAATTAAAGGTCGATTAGTTTAGTTTGGCGGCAAGAAACCTCACCGCCTGCGGCACCTCTCCTTCGGAAGGAGAGGTTTAACCACATGCTGGCTTCGACTTCACCGATCGCTGGGCCGGACTCCGGTGCCTCTCCTGGGATCAGGAGAGGTGAGGTGAGGTCGAGTAAGCTAAGCTCACCTACTTTGGGGATTTTGGTAGTTGAACTCCGCTGTCGGCGAGACTTAACCATGCAAATTAAAGGTCGATTGGCTGACGCTACGCTCGTGACCCCCTACGAATGGGAAATTCGCTTCCAGAAATCTCTTTTATCGGTACCGCGATCGCTAGTCATAGAGATCGATTTGGCTGCTGCCAATAGATAAGCCATATTCTCCATACACGTCTTGGCCCAAGAGGGCGACATCGCCACCGATGCCCACCCACAGATCCCGGATGATCAGGTCGCCCACTTGCAGCGTGTCGACATACCCGACGGGAATTTCGACCTGCCTGCCGTCCGCCACCGTGACGACGGCGCTCCCCGTAATCACGACGCCGATCGCATCGGCCATCGCGGGAGTAATCAGCGTTCCGGATGCGCCCGTATCAAACAGCATATTGAATTGCTGAGAACTGCGATCGCCCGTCAAAGTTACCGGCACCACCGGCGTGCCTCCCATGCTGTCCACAATGGGAATCGTCGCGACTAATCCCGGTGGTCGGTCGGGGGCTGCTGGCTGAGCCGCCGCGATGCTTTCTCCAGCCGCCCGCTTTTCGGCGATCGCCAGATGTTGGGCATATTCCTGAGCCTTTTGTTGCGCTGTCGAGTAGTTTGGGTCTGACTGCGGCACTTGTTGCATATAGCGCGCGGCTTGCTGCCACCGGCTCGCCGCCAGCTGCCAGTCATCGGGAGATTGGGCCGACTGCCCGATGGCAACTGCACTTTCGGCCCGCGTCACGCCTTCGCTAAAGTAATTGGGTTGCTGGGTCGCAGCGCTTGACGCCGTCGACTGAGCCGCCACCGGAGTGTCAGCCACCGGCGTCGTGTCTGGGTTGGGTGGAGTCGCGGTCTCTGGTGTGGCGATCGCCGTGGCATCTGTGCGGTCGGCTGCGGATTCGCTCTGAGATAGCGGTAGCCATGAGCAACCCGACAAAACGCAGCAGCTAGCGCCTACCCAAGCCACCCACCGGAGTGAATAAAGTGCCATATTTTCACCCAAAAACACAAAACATAGATTCAGAATGATGCTGCGAACAAAGCGCTGTCCGTTATCCTTAAGAGTGCCCTTACGGTAGCTCACGGTTACAACTACTCGCTTCATCCCTATGTTTTCAGAAACTTACTCCCCTGCCTTGCTCGTGCTCGCTGATGGCTCCACCTTTCGGGGGTGGAGTTTCGGCGCGTCCGGTACCGTGATGGGCGAAGTGGTCTTTAATACGGGCATGACGGGCTATCAAGAAGTGCTGACCGACCCCAGCTACTGCGGCCAAATTGTGACTTTTACCTATCCCGAGTTAGGCAATACCGGGGTCAATCCGGAAGATGAGGAATCGGCACGGCCTCACGTGCGGGGGGCGATCGCCCGCAATATTTGCGAAATTCCCAGTAATTGGCGATCGGTCCAGTCCCTGCCCGATTATCTAAAACAGCACCATATTCCTGGCATCTTCGGCATCGACACGCGGGCTTTGACCCGTATATTGCGCAGCAACGGGGTGATGAATGGCGCGATTTCGACAGAGGTATTGGACGATTCAGAATTGCTGAGACAACTGCAAGCGGCTCCCAGCATGGCCGGACTCAACCTGGTCAACGAAGTGACGACCGCCCAACCCTACGAGTGGGCGGAACCGACCGCTACCCTCTGGGAGTGTTTTCCTGAAGAAGATACCGTAGCGCCAACGCTGACGGTGGTGGCGATCGATTTTGGCATCAAGCGCAATATCTTGCGGCGGCTGACTCGCTATGGCTGTCGCGTGATCGTGGTGCCTGCCGATACGCCCCCAGAAACGATTCTCAGTTACGAGCCGGACGGCATTTTTCTCTCTAACGGGCCGGGAGATCCGGCGGCAGTTACCGAAGCGCCCAAAACGGTGCAAGCCCTGCTAGACAAGCAATTGCCCACTTTTGGGATCTGTATGGGCCACCAAATTTTGGGGCTGTCGCTGGGGGGCGAAACCTTTAAGCTCAAGTTTGGTCATCGGGGGCTTAATCATCCCTGTGGATTGTCCCAGCAGGTAGAAATCACCAGTCAGAATCATGGATTTGCGATCGCTGCTGACTCGATCGCCGATGCGGATATCGAGATCAGTCATCTCAATCTGAACGATCGCACCGTTGCGGGGCTACGCCACAAAACGCTGCCGCTGTTCTCCGTGCAATATCACCCCGAGGCCAGTCCTGGTCCCCACGATGCCGATTATCTCTTTCGCGACTTTGTGGCCCTGATGCGCCAAAATGCGGCAGCGAAGGCTTAGTTCTAACGGGAGATCCGGTCCCGGCCTGAGCCATTGGCCTGAGCGCCTGGATGGACCGCAAACGACCATGCTGTAGGCGTCCGGGATGTCCGGTCGGTTTTTCGATGACCAGATAATTCAAAATAAAGATTACTAAATCTAAGTTCTTATAGCGATACACGAAGAACCTTTAAGAGCTATTACAGGATTAGTTTTTTGTAGTGCTTGTTACAGAATTGCTTGTTAGCGTTTAGACAGATCAGCATTTTGTTCTACAACACTCACTTTTGGAGGCCCTGTCATGTCTGCATCTGATCAAGCCCGAGCCCTTATGCAGCGCCATCACCACAACATCAAGCGGCGGCAGCAGTCGCTGCTCGGTAGGGTGAACTCGGAAGTCGGCATGCCCTCCGAAACTGCCGCTTATTGGAGTTCCATTCAAGGCAAGCCGACCGGCGGAGCTAGCCGAGATTATGACCGCAGCAGTTCCTCCCTGAGCTAAGCCGCTTCCTCAATAGCGCTAAAGCGAGACAGCCCGACAGGTCGTTGCCGCTTGAGTGCTTTGATTTCGATTAGTTAGCGACGATACCCCCACAGGCAATCCTTGGCTCAGCTCCCTTAAGAGCTGAGTTTTTTTCGCTGTTGTACCAGCTCGATCGCCAACGCGATCGCCGCTTCCATGCTGTCCGATCGCGCGATACCCCGACCCGCAATGTCAAACGCCGTGCCGTGATCGGGCGACGTGCGGACAAAGGGGAGGCCGATGGTCGTATTCACCGCCCGGTCAAACGCCAACAGCTTCACCGGAATCAAGCCCTGATCGTGATACAGCGCCAAATAAGCATCAAAAGGGCTCGCCTGGGGATCGGTGTGCCAGGCGTGGCCAGCGCTGACCCACATCGTATCTGGGGGGATCGGGCCGGTGAGCCGGACGGCAGGATAGCGATCGCGGGCCGCCACCAACCAGGGCATCAGCCACTCCTCTTCTTCCGTACCGAGTTTGCCGGCCTCCCCACTGTGGGGATTGAGGCCCGCGATCGCAATCTGAGGCTGGGCGATACCAAAGTCTTGCTGCAAACAGTTCACCAGCAGCTCCAACTTTTGGCTCATAACCGCTGGGGTTAAAGCTGTGGGAACTTGCTTGAGGGGAATATGGGTGGTGGCTAACAGACAGCGCAGGGGCCAACCCGTCTGGGGCGATCGCGCGGCAAACATCATGCCAAAGCGTTGCACATCAGCCCGTTTTGCCAGCACTTCCGTTTGCCCCGGATAGGGATGTCCGGCAGCGTGCCACACCGACTTCGAGATCGGGGCGGTGACTACCGCGTCAAACTCGCCTTTGAGGGCTCCAGTAATGGCCCGATTGAGCCAGCAAAAACTGGCATGGCCCGTGATCGCGCTCGGCTCCCCTGGGACTATCCCCTCGATACCGGGGAGCGGCTCCGCTGTCTCAACGAGCGCCACCGTGTTGAAATCGAGGGCTAATCCGGCGGTCTGACCGAGGGTTTGGAGGGTCTGGTCAAGACACTGAGCGCTCCCCACGAGCGTCACTTGAGCGGCGCTGTAGAGGGCGGGATTGGCGATCGCCTTCAGCACAATTTCAGGGCCGATCCCCGCTGGATCGCCGATCGGAATGGCTAAATGGGGACGCCGGTTCTCGGAGCTATTCAAGGATACCGATTGAGCTTTATCAATAGTTGGCGACTTCGACATAAAGATTCTCTGGGGTGGTTTAGAATGAGTTCACAGTAAGGGGATTGAGAGACCAAACCGCCCACTGCGGCTGGCAAAGCTGCATTTTGTTGCAAGGGTGTCCGTCAGGTAAATCAATTGTTACGATAATTTTAAGAATCATTAGACGTTTAGGATCACAACCGTTATGGGCCGTGTAGGGGTATTGCTTTTGAACTTGGGTGGGCCAGAGCAGTTGGAGGACGTGCGTCCTTTTCTGTTCAATTTGTTTGCCGATCCTGAGATCATTCGATTGCCGGTGCCTTGGTTGCAAAAGCCCCTGGCCTGGTTGATTTCTAATAGCCGGGCCAAACAGTCACAACAAAACTATAGCCAAATTGGTGGCGGCTCCCCCCTACGCCGCATCACTGAGCAGCAAGCCGAGGCTCTGCAAAAAAGCTTAGAGGCCGCCGGGCAGCCGACTGAGATGTACATCGGGATGCGGTACTGGTATCCCTTTACCGAAGAGGCGATCGCCCGCATCAAGCGCGATCGCATCGAAGAACTGGTGATTCTGCCGCTGTATCCTCAATATTCCATCAGCACCAGTGGCTCCAGCTTCCGCCTGCTGCAAAACCTGTGGAAAGAAGACCCCTCCCTGGAAAGCATTCGCTATACCGTCATCCCCTCTTGGTACGCCCGTCCGGGTTATGTCAACGCGATGGCCGAACTGATCGCCCGTGAGTTAGACCAACTCCCTGACCCCAGCAAAGGGCACATCTTCTTTAGCGCCCATGGGGTCCCCGTCAGCTATGTAGAGGAAGCGGGCGACCCCTACCAGCGCGAGATCGAGCACTGCGTTGACCTGATCGTGAAGGCGCTGAATCGCCCCAACCCGCACACCCTGGCCTACCAGAGCCGCGTCGGGCCGGTGGAGTGGCTGCAACCTTACACGGAAGATGCGATCGAGGAGTTAGCTGAGCAAGGCGTGAATGATTTGGTCGTGGTGCCCATCAGCTTTGTCTCTGAGCATATTGAGACGCTGCAAGAGATTGACATGGAGTATCGCGAAGTTGCCGAAGAAGCAGGTATCGAAACCTTCCGCCGCGTTCCCGCACTCAATACCCACCCCGGCTTTATTGATGACATGGCCAAGATGGTGATGGAGGCTCTGGAAGCTCCTCGCCGCCTGTTCTCCGATGTGGTGGAACCGGACAAGAAGGTCAAGATCTACCCGCAGGAGCGCTCGGCTTGGGGCTTAACGCCGGTGGCGGAAGTTTGGAATGGGCGTCTAGCAATGATCGGCTTTTTGGCGCTAATGGTGGAACTGATCAGCGGTCATGGGCCATTGCACTTGGTGGGCTTGCTGTAGTTGCCATTCTTTGAGTGGAGTTTGGGGCGATCGCTGTTTGAATTAAGGGCGATCGTCTAAAGATTTCATACCCTGTTGGGCTTGAACATGGCTTGAAAGATAAGTAACACTTAAGCGTTTCTTTTTAACACATAAACCTCGTCTAAGTTGAAACCCGTAGTTTTTCTTCTTTGGGATCCAGGTGTGCTCTAACCCATAAGCGGTCAGCAATGGCGATGGGGTCGGCATTGATTCGGGCTTGAAAGTGGTCAACCTGGGCAATGAGGTCAGCCTTCTGGTCATAGCAGGTGTGATAGGTTACGTCTTCGCGCAGCCAGTGCCACAGATGCTCCACGGGCATAAAGTCAGGACTATAGGCCGGCAGGGGTTCTAGGGTGATGTCCAAGGTCTCAGCAACCGCTTGTACAAGTCGCGCTCGATGGTACGAAGCGCCATCCCAAATCAGCTTGATAGGCACCTCGGGGAACTCAACCCGCAGGCGCTTGAGGACATCGGCGGTGGTGAACCGGTTCGCCCGTTCATAGGGCAAAATCCTGACTTGCCCCAAATTATAGAGATAGAGACCGTAGAAGGAGACTTTCTCGAGCCCTGGGGAACTGGAGGAGACCCAAAACCGCTCCCCTTTAATAGACCAGCCGTAGCCTTCATCGGTGTCGAGGTGAACGTGGGCCTCGTCGATGTAGACCAGTAAACACCGCTCATGCAATGCCTCATCCAAGAGTCCTTCCAGCCGGAGCAAAAACGCGGCTCGTTGGTCGGGATTCCCTTTATTGAGCAGTTTACGCGCTTTCTTCCAGGAGAATCCCAATTCCTTGAGAACTTTTCGCAGCGTATCTCGACAACAGTCAATAGCAAAGGTGTCCTTGACCCAGCGCACGAGGCGTTTCAGTGTCCACCGAGGCAGCAGCAGGTCGCCTTGCCGGTCTTGGGGCGGTGTAGCAGCGACCTCGAGGGCATCGCGAATCGTCTGATCTAGCCCCGCTTTAACCGCATCAGACAAAGGGGGGGATGGCCACCACTGTGCCAATACGCTAAGGCCTCTGGCCCGTTTGCATTGTATCGATGCACCCAGGCCATAACGGTTTGAGGGTTACGCTGGCTTTGGTGAGCCACTTGGGTTGAACTCTGGCCCTGGGTGATCTCATAGAGCGCCATAAACCGCTCTCGGGTGCGAGGATGATCTGACTTTAGGGCGTACTCTCTCAACATCTCAGGGGTTTGCCGCCACGTCGCAGTATTGACCGTCAGCATAGAACGCATGAACTGTAAAAACGACTCCCTTAAGTCTAGATCCGCTGCCCTAAAAACTCCAGGTCTCAAGATGGACAAGGTTTATCTACCGATCCACACATCGGTGTCCTCTTGGGCACCGGGAACATGGCTGACGACATAGAAGTTTCCATCATTACCCAGGAGGAATTGGCTGGGCAGGTCGATTTGCGCGACTCCTCGTTTTCTCGCTAGGGGAGTTTGCTTGCGAGGACTAACGGTATCGTCAAAGATGTTGAGTGTTAATTCTCCGGTGTTTGGGTCAGTGGCAGTCGTGAGGAAATATTGGGTACCGTCATTCGGGTCGATGACAACATCTTGCCAAGTGGGACTAATGTCCGGTGCCTGCAAAATGAAGTCTATGGGCAGATCTAGTTCTCCTGCCTGGTTTCTGTCGTCGTTATAGGAAAACAGATGGGGAGACTCATCGGCAAGCAGGGCGAGCGCGACCTTACCTGTCTGATCAACAGTGACACTGATGGGACGATCATCACTGGTGGTCGACAGAGAAGCCGATTCCGGCATTGCTGAATAGCGGTATGATTTTGCAAAAATTTGAACGAGGTTCCAATACCTAGAGAGATTGGTTCATACCTGGAATCAGCAACGCCGATTCCTGAGTCGCGAACGCCAGGGAGTCATTGTCTATGATCACTACGCTAGCGATCGTTTTATCTGCGTTGACGACATACCCGTCGGCATCGAGGACTTGGGCGTTGCTCAATTTGGGGATGAATCAAGCCGGGATGGGGACCTCCCCAAACTTGAGATAGTGAATCAGGAGTCGAATCGAGTGCTTGAGCATATCCACTGACTT
>Ga0081526_100637_pt1 | contig 13043 bp, 3 predicted proteins | sample HotLakmasection2_FD_70991 | JGI IMG/M metagenome (GOLD analysis project Ga0081526, IMG submission 70991) | Hypersaline microbial mat communities from Hot Lake, Washington, USA - Section #2 (SPADES assembly) (version 2) | ecosystem: Environmental > Aquatic > Non-marine Saline and Alkaline >... | reverse complement strand
GACTCAAGATGATCGGGGTAGCCCTCGATATTACTGAACGAAAACAGGCTGAAGAGGCCCTGCGAGACAATGAGGAGCGGTTGCGGCTGGCCCTCAATGCCTCTAACCAGGGGCTCTATGACCTCGATTTGCGGACGGGGGAGGCGATCGTGAGTGCCACCTACACCACCATGCTGGGCTACAGCCCCATCAACTTCCATGAAACCAACGCCAAATGGCTCCAACGCTTGCACCCCGACGATACGGAGCGGGTTAGAGCCGTTTATCGAGCCTACGTTGCGGGTGAAATTCCGGAATACAAAGTCGAGTTTCGCCAGCGCATGAAAAATGGTCGCTGGAAATGGATTCTCTCAGTGGGTAAAATTGTCGCTTGGGATCAGCAGGGTAACCCAATTCGGCTCCTAGGCACCCACACCGATATCGATGAACTCAAACGTGCGGAAGAGCTGGTTCGCGCGAGCGAAGAACGCTTCCGACAACTCGCGGACAATATTAAAGAAGTCTTTTGGCTGACCACTCCCGACCACCAAATTTTGTATATTAGCCCCGCTTACGAGCAAATATGGGGACGTCCAATTGCCGGGATCACCACTGAAAGCTTCTTCGAAACGATTCTTCCTGAGGATCGCCGACGCCTGGGCCTGTATCCTGACGACCAGGCACAAATTCCCCAACCGCTTGAGGATGGCGAAGAAGTTGAATATCGTATTATTCGACCCGATGGGACGATTCGGTGGATTCGCGATCGCGCCTTCCCTGTCAGAGATGCACAGGGGCGCGTCCACAGAATTGCGGGGGTCGCCGAAGACATTACCGAGCGAAAACAGGCGGCCATTGAGCTACAGAAGTTAGCCGCAGTGGTCGAAAACAGCACTGACATGATTGGAATTGCCACCTTACAGGGAGAAACTCTATACATCAATGCCGCAGGGAGACAACTCCTGGGGCTGCCTGAGAACGCTGAACTCGTCGGTATGCCTATCACCGATCAGGTGAGTCTAGCCGCGATGACCCAGTTCGAACAGGAGATCCTACCTACCGTCAGAGAAACCGGTACCTGGAACGGTGACAATTACCTCCGCCATCAGCAAACAGCGGAGGACATCGTGGTTGAGCAATCCATCTTCCTGATTCGCGATGATCAGAGCCACGAGCCCCTGTTTATAGCAACCCTTGTGCGCGACATTCGCGATCGCAAAGCGGCGGAAATGGCGCTGCGCGAAAGTCAGCAATTCACCCAAAGCATTACGGAAAATACCCCGAACCTCATTTATATCTACGACCTGCGCCAGCAGCGCAACATCTACTCCAACCAGGAGGTTTTGAGTTTGCTGGGCTATGCCATTGAAGATATCCAAGCGATGGCTGACCGCTTTTTACCCAGCGTCATTCACCCCGATGACTGGCCCAGCATTGTGCAAGGGCAACAAGTGATCGCTGCCGCTGCGGATAAGCAGATCTGTGAATTTGAATACCGCGTCCGCCATGCGAATGGCGAATGGCGCTGGCTCTACGACCGGGTATCGCCCTTCCAGCGGGATGAAGCGGGCAATGTCATTCAATATATTGGGCTAGCGCAGGATATTAGCGATCGCAAAGCTTTAGAAGAAGAGCAGGCCCGGCTCATCAGTATTTTAGAGGCATCGCCAGACCACATCGGCATGGCCAAGCCCGACGGCACCGTCCTGTGGAACAATCGGCAAGCCAAAATTCTTAGCGGGCTGCCCCTAGATGTGGACGTAACCCAAATTCCCGTTAGTGCTTATCATCCCGAGTGGGCGCTGGAGACTTTGCAGCAGGTCGGCATTCCCACGGCTATGCAGGAGGGCATTTGGGTCGGCGAAACGGCTCTGCTCAAACCCGATGGCGGCGAAATCCCTGTCTCGCAGCTCATTTTAGCCCACAAGTCGTTGAATGGCGAAGTAGAATACTTATCCACCATCATTCGCGACATCAGCACCCTAAAACAAGCCGAACAGAGTCTTAGAAAAGTTAACGCTGAGCTGGAAACCCGCGTCTCTGAGCGGACGACCGAATTGATTGAGGCTAAAGATGCCGCCGAGACGGCCAGCCGGGCCAAAAGTAAATTTCTAGCCAACATGAGCCATGAATTGCGGACGCCTCTTAACGCCATTTTGGGGTTCAGTGAGCTGATGGAGCGCGATCGCACGTTATCCCCCAAGCACCTCCAAGAAGCTCGGATCATTCATCGTAGTGGCGAACACCTGCTCACGCTGATTAACGACGTGCTCGAAATGTCTAAGATTGAGGCTGAGCAAGTCGTGCTCAGCCCCTCTAGTTTTGAACTGTCTCAACTATTGAGCAGCCTATTCGACATGCTGCGACTCAAGGCCGAGTCGAAAGAGTTAACCCTGACCCTCAGCAGTCATCCTGACTTGCCTTACTACATTCGCACCGATGGCCATAAGCTACGGCAAGTGCTGCTCAATCTGCTGAGCAATGCCATCAAATTCACTTCAGCGGGGTATGTGACGCTCCGCGTTCAATCCAGCCGGCCGACCCATCGAGAACCGCTGGCAGATTGGTTGACAGAAGCTAATGGTGACATTGTGATGCTGCACTTTGCCGTTGAAGATAGCGGCGTTGGCATCGCTCCAGAGGAACTTGATTTGCTGTTTGAGCCATTCATGCAAACCTCCAGTGGTCGTCGTTCGCAAGAGGGCACGGGTCTAGGGTTGCCGATCAGCCGTCAGTTTGTACAGCTAATGGGCGGCTCCCTCGCAGTCGAAAGTCAGCTTGATCGAGGGTCTATCTTCACCTTTACCATTCCGGTACAGGTGATTGAGGCCGATACCGTTGACTGGTCAGAGACGCCTTCACGGGTGATCGCGATCGCCCCAGACCAACCCTGCTATCGCCTCTTAGTCGTCGAGGATAACCAGGCTAACCTGGTCTTAATGCAAAATCTCTTGACTGATCTCGGCTTTGAGGTGCAAGTTGCCGTCAATGGTCAAGCGGCTGTGGAATTTTGGCAAACCTGGCAGCCTCACCTCATCTTTATGGATATTCGCATGCCTGTCATGACGGGCATTGAAGCCACTCAAGCAATTCGCCAACGAGAACAGGCTTTAGCCCAAGGCGATTCCGCCATTCAGCCGACAAAAATCATCAGCCTGACGGCGGGCGTCTTTGAGGAAGATCAGACAGAACTTGCCGCGATCGGTTTTGATGACTTTTTGCGTAAGCCGATTACCGAAACGGTCATTACTCAAGCGCTCGCTCGGCACTTAGGCATTCATTATGTGTACGAGGCAGCAGATCAGGCCCAGCCTGCTCAACTATCCGATCCCCCTTTAACGGTTGAGCTGTTGGCAACGCTCTCCATCGATTGGCTCCGCCGCTTTCACACGGCCATTCTGCAACTCGACCAAGCGCAGATGCTCGCCCTCATCGCTGACATTCCCGAGCATCAGGCCCACCTCGCCCACGTTCTCAGCCGCAAAGTTAACGACTTTGACTACGAGGTGTTGCTCAATTTGACCCAGACAATTCTGGCCTAATGAGTGCGCTAGGGCTGACTGACAAAAGTTCCTCACGGAGGTTGGGTAGAACGCAGTGAGACCCAACACCCGTAACGGGTTCGTTGGATTACGCAAGCGCTTTAGCCGAACCTTAGCGCAGCCTCAGCGCAGCCATGCGGATGTTGGTTTATTACCTTCGGCAAGGCTGCGCCCACGTGTCCTCAACCGCAACCTACGGCGTCTGATGTTTAATTGCAACTGCCTGCCCTGCGGCTCTGCACAATTCATAGAGGCTCACTATATTGCCGATGTCACAAAGATGTCACGTTTGTTCTTTAAGTTGATAAGTATATTTTTCTGGTGATGATGTCCTTTCTCCCAGAACTCCCAAACCTCAGGCTCTACGGAAATGAGTATGCCGCAGCCTTGACAAGGGGCTGAAGCCCCTTGCCTAGCATGAACCTTGGGCTGTGCCTGAGTATCTCAGCATAGTCAGGTCGGTAGAGCCAAACCTCACAGGTTTCTTGCCAAGTGAATTGGACCCGACCTGCAGATTTTGGTTATAGCCATAATTAATAAGCTCTGTAAAAAATACTGACCTCAAAACTCCCCTTTTCTGAAAAATTTCCTTTGTATTCTGGATGGATCGCGATACCCCCAAACCCAATTTATAGCACCTAAGCCACGATGGATCGTGATTAGGAAAGTGGCGACTCAGACTACGTGGCCAGAGCTGGCTTTAAGCCCTTTATCTGTCACTGATATTTTGCAAAACACATCAGAGATATTCAAATTCAAATCCCTAAAAACTTCCACATTATTTGATTTATTTATTTCTTTCTGTAAAATTTCGGATTGATGGCATAGTTTCAGCTTTAAGGCACGCATCGATAGTTTGGAAGGGTTTTCTAAGATCAGTTAAGTAAGCAAATGATGATTTAGTCAAATACTCGTTTTCTAAGTCATAAAGCATAGATGAAAGAGCCGCCTTATACGGAGCTGGTTTTTTCAAAGAAGCTAGGAATACTGTTATAAAAGACTTTCCGGCTTTCATTGCACCTTGATACCACCCGCACCTAAACCCCTTCAAGGCAATTTTTGCCTTTGGCCCAAATGGGCAAAAACTGTCATCCAGAAGCCATTTATCAGGCAATTTTTATTCTGACCTCCGTGTAATCAGTGAGGTAATTTCCAAAGCAATCGAAACCGCAAAATAGCATCCTGCTTTGGGGCACTTTGCCTACCGCCAGGAATAAAATATTTCTTAAGTTCTTGAAGGACATATCAATCCTCGTATTTCAATAAGGGCTGGATACACTTCTTGGTATATCCGGGCACATTTCCCAGGCACTTTGGCTTTCAAAACGGGGATTTGATTTGCAATCAACAAAGATGAATTCGGATGGTTTCGCTGTTACAAAACTTAGATAAAAGGGCATTCTATTTTCATCAATCGTTTGGAAATCCTTATGGAATCTCTCATCCCGACTCTGGGACTCCACAACGTATCGGCTGCTCATTCTTTAAGTTTGTTTGTTGAACATACCCCCGCCGCGATCGCTGTCTTGGATAAAGATCTGCGTTATATCTTGGCCAGTCGTCGCTGGCAAGAAGACTATGGCTTGGGCGATCGCAATATTATGGGTCAGTGCCACTACGACATCTTTCCGGAGATTGGCGATGAGTGGAAAGCGATGCACCAGAGATGTTTGCAAGGGGCGGTAGAGCGCCGGGAAGAAGAAGCTTTTCCGCGAGCGGATGGTGGCATCGACTGGCTGAAGTGGGAAGTCCACCCCTGGTATGAGGAGTCCGGAGAAGTCGGGGGGCTCGTGATGTTTACAGAGGTCATCACCCGGCAAAAAGAAACTGAATTAGCCTTGAAAAGAGCGAATGAAGCCCTCAAGCTTAGTAACCAGGGGTTATCGCTGGAACTGGCCCAGCGCGATCAAGACGTATCACAGCTCCAAAACTTGCATGAGCAGATTCTCGATGCTATTCCCGATATGGTCCTTTGTAAAGGCTCAGACTCCAAGCTGCTTTATGGCAACAAAGCCTTTCGAGAGTATTACGGCATGACCAACGAGCAGCTCCGAGATTTGATTGACGCCCCTCACAGTAAGCCGGACTATACCCAGCAGTATGTGAGAGATGATGCTTATGTCTTCAAATCAGGCCAGCGTTTACAGGTTGAGGAGCCGGTGATTCGCCAGGATGGAGAGGAACGCTTATTTTTAACGACAAAAAGCGCGATCTTCAACGAGCAGGGAGCGGTTGTGCAAACGGTCGGCATTTCTCGCGATATTACCGAGCAAAAAGCCGCCACTGAAAAAATTCGGGTGCAAGAGCAGTTCTTGCGGAGTGTGTTTGACGGTAGCGAACACATTATTTTTGTTCTAGACACCGATGACGGCCAAGAATTCTGGTGGACTGGCTGGAACCGCACCGCCGAAACCCGTATCGGGATGCCTAAAGAAAAGTTATTAGGCAAAAATCCGCAGGCGGTTTTTGGTGAGGCAGGTAAGCAGTTTCTGCAAAACTACCGTCGTTGTGCGGAGGTCAAACAGGCCATCGTTTACGAAGAATTTTTTGTCAATCGGTACTGGCTGACGACGCTGAATCCGCTATTCAATGAAGCGGGCGATGTTTATCGCATTGTGGGCACCACCACCGATATTACAGAGCGCAAACAGGCAGAAGCCCAGGTCAAGCAATATAGTGAGACTCTGGAGCAAACCCTTGAAGAGCTCAAGCGGACCCAGGTCCAAATGATTCAAGCTGAGAAGATGTCGAGCTTGGGTCAGTTAGTCGCCGGGGTCGCCCATGAAATTAATAATCCGGTTAACTTTATCTATGGCAACCTCAACCATGCCAGAGATTATACCAACGACTTACTGGAGATCATCCACTTGTATCAGGAAACTTTCCCAGCCCCTGGAGCCGCTTTAGAAGCGGCGATCGCAGAACTGGAACTCGATTTTCTGATCGAAGATTTGCCCAAGCTCCTCAGCTCGATGAAAATCGGGGCGAACCGCATTCGCGACATTGTCTCCTCCCTGCGTAACTTCTCTCGCATGGATGAGGCCGAGCTTAAGGAGGCGGATCTCCACGAAGGCATTGATAGCACGTTGATGATTTTGCATAATCGCCTCAAGCAGCGCAGCGATCGCGTCGCCATTGGGATTACTCGAAAGTATGGTAGGTTACCCCCCATCGAGTGCTTTCCGGGTCAGCTGAATCAGGTGTTTATGAATATTATCAGTAACGCCATCGATGCCCTAGAGGACGCCTTGGAAGGGCAAACCCTGGAGAATCCTGAAATCATCATTAGTAGTCGTCAGGAGGCTGACCAAAGGATTGTGATCTCAATCGCTGACAATGGCCCTGGCATGACTGATAATGTCCGCGATCGCATCTTCAATCCTTTCTTTACCACCAAGGCTGTGGGCAAAGGTACCGGTATGGGGCTTTCGATCAGCTACCAAGTAGTGCTCGAAAAGCATAATGGTACTTTGACTTGTGAGTCCACCCCCGGTCAAGGGACTGAGTTTGTCATCACGCTGCCTCGCTATCAAACTGGCACCGAGAGCTGATAAATCAGCACCCCTAGGAGCGATGAGGATATTGATCCCCTCGAATACTCAGGGTAACCGCAAGAATCAATAAGGATTACCTTATTGAGAAAATTAGGCCCATACATGTCAACAAGATTAAGCTATTGAGAAAGATGATAACGAAAAGATGCGGCTTCTAGCCATGTACGCATCGCCTGAAAGTCAATGCACACTTTGGACAGAATTTTCTTGCGCTTACCCTGCTCGAATACTCCCCATAGTTTGCGATTCGGTTGCTGAGGCACCACAACCATGTTTGATGAATTATTGATGCATTGTTGTTGTCGCTACTATTGTCGTTGTTGCTATTAAATAGCTTATTTTTGTGAATGTTGACGCCACATCTTCAACGAAGCAAATCCTGATTGTCGATGATACGCCTGCCAATCTACGGCTGTTGGAGACGTTGCTATCTGATCAGGGCTATGAGGTCCGTCTCTCACCCACTGGTCATCTAGCGCTGATGTCTATTCAGCAAACCTTGCCTGACCTGATTTTGCTGGATGTCTGTATGCCTGAGATGGACGGTTACGAAGTCTGTCGGCAGCTCAAGGCGGACGATCGCACCCGTGATATTCCGGTTATTTTCCTCAGTGCCCTGCAGGAGGTCGAAGATAAGGTCAAAGCGTTTGAACTGGGTGGGGTTGACTACATTACTAAGCCCTTTCAAGTGGCTGAGGTCACAGCCAGAGTCCGCCATCAGCTACATATTCTCGATTTGCAACGACAGTTGCTGGCTCAACAAGCGCTCCTCGTGGCTAAAAATCAGCAGCTCCAGCAAGAAATTAGCTATCGCAAACAGGCCAAGACAGAACTCCGCAACGAGAGAAATTTGTTGCGCACCCTGATTGACGCCATCCCCGACCTGATCTTCTTCAAAAATACCGAGGGCCAGTATCTGTTGTGCAACCAGGCCTTTGAAGACTTCGTTGGAGTATCTGCTGATGAAATCTTAGGGCAAACCGCTGCCGACTTATTTTCGTCAGAGGCGGCAGCCAAGATGCAAACTCAAGATCGCCAGGTGTTATCAACGCGATCGCCGCTCCGCCATGAAGAGTTTTCTCAGTTTCCCGAGCATCTTCAGCGCTCTTTCGACACTTACAAGCTCGCCATCCAAAATACTGAGGGGGAGCTGATTGGTCTGATTGGGGTCTGTCGCGATATCACCGATCGTAAAGCCGCAGAAACTCGTCTCAGCCGCACCACCTCGCGCTTATCGACTCTGATTAGCAGCCTGCAAGCCGGCATCCTGGTAGAAGATGAACATCGCCAAATCGTTTTAATTAATCAGTATTTTTGTGATTTGTTTGCGATCGCCTTAGACCCAACGCAGCTCCAGGGGATCAACTACACTGACCTAATGGCGAAAAGTGCAGCCACTTTTGCACTTCCAGACCAAGTGATGCATCGCATCAACGATATTTTAAGTGAGCAACAGTCCGTCACCGCCGAGGAACTGGTCCTTGCGGATGGCCGCATTCTAGAGCGTGACTATGTTCCCATTATGGTTGACGGCACTTGGCAGGGGCACCTCTGGCAGTACCGCGATATCACTGCCCGCAAAGCGAATGAACAAGCGCTAGTGCAGTCCTCTCAGGCGATGCAAGCATTTAGCAACCATCTCAAACAACTGCATCGTTTAAGTGTTCGGCATTTCGACACATTTGAAGAACTGTTCGAAGACTATCTCACGACGGGCTGTCAAATCTTGCAGTTTTCAGGGGGGATGATTAGTTCGCTACAGCAAGAGACCTACATCATAGAAGCGATCGAGCCTCAAATTGAGGGTTTATTCCCAGGGCTCAGTTGTCAGCTGAGTGACACGCTTTGTCTCGATGCGGTTCGGCAGCGCAAAACGTTTGCACACTCACACTTTAGTGAATCCCCTAATGCCGAACATCACCCAATTTATCAACGTCTCCAGATTGAGTCTTATATCAGCACGCCGATTTTCGTCAATGAACAGATCTACGGCACTTTATGCTTCTTTTCCCAAGCGGTCAGAACCGTAGGCTTTAAAAGCCATGAGCGGGAAATTATCGAGCTCATGGCGCAAAGCATCGGCAAATTTATCAGTTCTTATCAAGTCGAGCAACAACGCCATCAAGCAGAAGTGGACCTCCGAGAAAGTGAAGCTCGGTTTCGTCAACTGGCTGAGCATATCGAAGACGTCTTTTGGATTTTAGAACCATCTGAGCAAAAGTTTGCCTACATCTCACCGGCCTATGCAGCAATTTGGGGCCAGTCTCGGGAGGCGGCTTTGCAAGACCCGCAAGCGTGGCAGGCGGCCATTCATCCTGAAGATGTCGACCGCATTGTGGCTAAACAGACCGCCGGGATCAGCTACGACGAGGAATATCAGATCATCCGTCCCGATGGAATGCAGCGCTGGATTCGCGATCGCGCTTTCCCCATTTATGACGACACCGGACAGCCCCGCCGGATCGTGGGCATTGCGGAAGATGTCACCGACATCAAGCATCAGGAACAGGCCCTACGCCTCATCTTTGAAGGGACTGCCACCAAAACCGGTAGCGAGTTTTTCCAATCCTTAGTGCGCTATCTCGCAGAAGTATTGCAGGTCCGCTATGCCCTAGTGACTCAAACTATTAACCGCAAACAGAAGCGAGTCAAATTTTTGGCCTTTTGGCCGCAAGCCGCGTTTGGTGACAATCAGGAATCAGAGCTAGTGAACTCCCCCTGTGAGCATGTTTTGGAGGGGCAGACCGTCTTCCATCCTGATCAGGTGCAGTCTTTCTATCCCCAGTTTCAAGCATTTGCCGATTGGGCGGTGTGCAGCTACTTTGGCGTGCCGTTGCTGAATACGAATGGTGAAGTGATTGGTCACTTGGCCGTCCTCGATGATCGCCCCATGATATCGGAGCAACCCAATGAGCTGATTTTGAAAATTTTTGCCGCGCGGGCGGGAGCCGAACTCGAGCGGCAAACCTTTGAAAACGAAATTCAACAGTCTCGAGAAAGTGCCGACGCCGCCAACCGGGCCAAGAGCGAATTTCTCGCCAACATCAGCCATGAATTACGCACCCCATTGAATTCGATTTTAGGCTTTACCCAACTCATTTTGGGGACCTCGCAAATCGATGGTCAGAGCCGTGAACATCTCAATATTGTCTATCACAGTGGCGAGCATCTCTTAGCCCTCATCAACGATGTCTTAGAAATGTCGAAGATTGAGGCTGGCAAGATCTCGCTGGTGGCTGAGCCCTTTGACCTGCACGCCTTGTTGCACAACCTCGAGGAGATGTTTTCCCTGAGAACGAAAGTGAAGGATATTACGCTGACCTTTGACTGTGCGGTCAATGTGCCCCAGTACGTCAAAACGGATGAGAGCAAGCTGCGTCAGGTTTTGATCAACCTCCTGAGCAATGCGGTGAAATTTACCAAGCGAGGGCAGGTCAGATTGCGAGTCCACCTGAGTGATCGCATTTATCAGGGATCAGGGAAGGGTGCGGGTGTCACAATATCTTCACAATCTTCGCCTATGCTCGTGGCGTTCACGGTTGAAGATACCGGTCCTGGCATTGCTCCTGAGGAACTTAAGACCTTATTTGATCCTTTTACTCAAACCACTACGGGGCGTCAGTCACGCGAAGGAACAGGGTTGGGATTGTCTATCAGCCAGAGTTTTGTACAGCTCATGGGAGGTATGATTCAAGTCCAGACGACTCTTGGTGAAGGTTCGACCTTCTCCTTTTTTATAGAAGCTGCCCCGGTTGTGAATCCCCCGGAGGATTTTGTCGGGGTGCCGATGCCTGATTGTCAGTTGGTTGAGCGGCTTGCCCCCGAGCAGCCCGACTATCGAATCCTAGTCGTGGAAGATCAGCTCACCAATCGCCAGTTGCTCGTGCAAACGCTAGAGTCCATTGGCTTGACGGTCAAAGCGGCGGAAGATGGCTTGGCAGGATTAGCGATCGCCCGAGATTGGTGCCCCCATCTGATCTGGATGGACATTCGCATGCCGAGAATGGATGGTTACGAAGCGACGCGCCAAATCAAAGCGGCGGGATTAGTGCCTGCCCCCGTCATTATTGGCCTCACGGCTAACACCTTTGAGGAAGAGCGCGAGCGAGTCATGGCAGCGGGGTGTGATGATTTTGTCAGAAAACCTTTCAAAGCCAGCCAGATTTTCCAGATGTTGGCCCAGCATCTGCCCATTCGCTATGTGTACAAAACAGACACGCCCCCGGCATTGGCACCCACCGCCGCTTTGGAAACCGCCCCAAGCGAACTGGCGACTCTCTTGAAATCAATGTCGCCGATCTGGGTACAGTCAGTACAGCAAGCTGCGATCAAAGGAGCCGATGAACAAATTTTGCAGTTAGTGGCAGCCCTGCCCGAGGCAGCTTCAACCCTCAAGGTGGCGCTAATCTATTGGGCACAGAACTTTCAATTTGATGCGATTCTAGAATTTTTGTCGACCTATTAAGCCCATAACAGCAAGTCCTACGGGGGCATTCTACTTTTGCCAAGTCGCTCCCCCTCATCCCCCAACCTCTTCTCCCTTGGGGAGAGGGGGAGCCGGATTTCAAAGTTCCTCTGCCCTTGGGCTAACGCTTATACACATCTCTGGATTATCTTGATGCCGCCTGCATAACCTCCCTTAATCCCTTCTTCATAAGGAGGGAAACTCAATTATTCCCCTTGGTAAGGGGGAGTTAGAGGGGGGCTACAAACGATTTAAGGACTCACAAATGGCTTGTGTATAAGCCGTAGCCCCTTGAGAGAGAGATTGAGGATGAGGGTTACTCCACTGGGATGTACCTATCCCCACGCCTAACTCCCAGTGCTCAAGGGCTTCGGATTTGCCCTCTGCTGCGATTCTTTAAGAAAAATGCTAAACAGCTTTCTATCTCAAGTCATCGATAGTTTTCCTGTCGTCGTCGACAACCAGACATCACTGCAATCGGCGATCGCGGCGATGCAGCGAGCCGACTTCACCGCCATCTGGGTAACGGCAGCGAGCCCTTCCACTTCCTTGCAGCTCCTGGGGGCAGTCTTTCCTGAACAACTTTTAAAGGCCCTCTCGACATTTTCCCAGTCGACAGAGACCACCCTCGACTCCATCATGCGGTCAGACTTGCCGTTGCTGACCCAAGATCACCTCGCCGCCGGAGAATCCACCGTTGAATGGTTGCTCGCTCAATTTGAGGCGTATCAAGTTGACTGTTTGCCCCTGGTCAATGACGATAGCTTCTTTCTAGGCACAATTCATCGATGGAAACTCCTGCAAGTTTGCTGCCATCGGGAATCGCCAGAAAAGCTAGCGCATTTGCTGCAAACGTCCCAGATTGGCTTCTTTATCATGATGTTGGATGAACCGCTGCAGTGGAACAGCACGATTGATCGCGACAGCGCTCTTGACTACGTCTTTTCTCATCAAAAAATTCTTTGCATTAACGAAGCCATGTCGATGCAGTATGGCCTCAGTCGTGACGAGATGATGGGCAAAACCCCCGCCGATTTGTTTGCCCATGATCTGGTCTATGGTAGGCAGGTTTGGCAGCGCTTTTTTGACCTCGGCATCATCAGTGAAACGACTCACGAAAGACGATTGGATGATAACACCACCATCTGGATTGAAGGTTTTTACCGCTGCTTATATGACGATCAAGGTCGCATTGTCGGTCATTTAGGCATTCAGCGGGATATGACTAACCTGAAGTCAATGCAGTCTCGCTTGGTGCAGCAAGAGGCTTATCTCCGCTTCATGATTGAGGTTCAGGAAAAACTGGTGGCGGCAGGTCATCAATTTATTTCGGATTTTTTATCTCATCCAGAAAACTTGCATGAGCCCTTTGATGAATCCCAGACTCAATTTAGTCTCAAATCAGCTTTGAGTGACCTACGATCGCTTTATCAAGACCTCTTATGCCAACTGGGAAACACCGCTCAAGCTGCTCGGGTCGATCTGGCTGAACATCAAGGCGAG
>Ga0081526_100632_pt1 | contig 13136 bp, 10 predicted proteins | sample HotLakmasection2_FD_70991 | JGI IMG/M metagenome (GOLD analysis project Ga0081526, IMG submission 70991) | Hypersaline microbial mat communities from Hot Lake, Washington, USA - Section #2 (SPADES assembly) (version 2) | ecosystem: Environmental > Aquatic > Non-marine Saline and Alkaline >... | reverse complement strand
ACCGACCATCTTTCGGGCAACCGAGCAGTGGTTCGCCTCGGTCGAGGGCTTCCGCGATGAAGCGCTACAGGCCATCCGCGATGTCACCTGGATTCCCGCGCAGGGTGAGAACCGAATCACGCCGATGGTGGGCGATCGCTCCGACTGGTGTATTTCGCGCCAGCGCACCTGGGGCGTGCCCATCCCCGTGTTTTACGACAGCGAAACCCACGAACCGCTGATTAACGAAGACACACTGAACTACATCCAGCAGCTATTCTCCGTCAAAGGCTCCGATGCCTGGTGGGAACTGCCCGTCGAAGAACTGCTGCCGGAAGCGTACCGCCACAATGGTCGCACCTACGTCAAAGGTATGGACACGATGGACGTGTGGTTTGACTCCGGGTCTTCCTGGGCGGCGGTGGCCCAGCATCGCGAGGGCATGAGCTATCCGGTGGAAATGTACCTGGAAGGGTCGGACCAGCACCGGGGCTGGTTTCAGTCCAGTTTGCTGACCAGCGTCGCGGTGAACGGCCACGCGCCCTACCGCCAGGTGCTGACCCACGGCTTCACGCTCGACGAGCAGGGCCGCAAGATGAGTAAGTCTCTGGGCAATGTCGTCGATCCCCGTGTGGTGATTGAGGGCGGCAAGAACCAAAAGCAAGAGCCGGCCTACGGGGCCGATGTGCTGCGCCTCTGGGTGTCGTCGGTGGACTATTCTTCCGATGTGCCGCTGGGGGGCAACATCCTCAAGCAGATGGCCGATGTGTACCGCAAGATCCGCAATACGGCGCGGTTCCTGCTGGGCAACCTGCACGACTTCGATCCCGCCAAAGATGCCATCCCCTACGCGGAATTGCCGGAACTGGATCGGTACATGCTGCACCGCACCACCGAAATCTTCGACGAAGTGACGGATGCCTTCAACACCTATCAGTTCTTCCGGTTCTTCCAGACGGTGCAGAACTTCTGCGTCGTCGATCTGTCTAACTTTTACCTGGATGCGGCGAAGGATCGGCTGTATATCAGCGATGCCCACTCCTCGCGCCGCCGCAGTTGCCAAACTGTGCTGGCCGTGATCATTGAGAACCTGGCGCGGGCGATCGCCCCCGTCCTATCTCACATGGCGGAAGACATCTGGCAAAATCTGCCCTATGACGCGCCGACGCAGTCCGTGTTTGAGTCCGGCTGGGTGAAGCTGGATGAGGCGTGGCGGCAGCCCGAACTCGCCCAAAAGTGGACCCAACTGCGAGAAGTGCGTCAGGAAGTGAACAAGGTGCTGGAGCAGGCGCGTTCCGAGAAGGCGATCGGCTCTTCCCTGGAAGCGAAAGTGCTGCTCTATGTCGCCGATACCGACCTGCGCCAAACGCTGAACGCGATGAATCCCACCGATGCGATCGCTCCCGGCAGCGTCCATGTGGACGAGTTGCGCTATCTCTTCCTCGTCTCCCAAGTCGAAGTCCTGGACACCCCGGACAAGCTGACCGCAGCCCAGTACCGCAGCGAAGCCGACCATATCGGTGTCGGGGTGGTGGATGCTGAGGGCGAGAAGTGCGATCGCTGCTGGAACTACTCCACCCATGTCGGTGAATCGGCTGAGCATCCGGCGGTCTGCGATCGCTGCGTTGAGGCCCTAGCCGGGAAATTTTAACGGTGGCGGCGAGTGCCGGGGAGGTTGAGGACTGCGTCTTGTCGGCGTCTCCGCCCGGTGTGCGGAACTTTGGAACCAGAGTGTCTGCTTCCACATGAGGGTAGCAGAGCCGTTGAGGGGCATTCCAGTTGCCGGACGGCAGTCCTCAGCCAATGCCTTCAAAGGCAGCTGCTTGCCGTTTCTGACACCCAGGGATCCTTAACCCTGGCCTCGCCCCTGGGTGACAGCAAGTTGCCGCCGCGCCCCGATCGACGCATCGTTCACAGAAGTTTCTACAATTTAACAGGGCAGACCGAACGTTAGCACTATGGCGAGTCAAAACTCTTGGAGACAGCGGGACCAGGGCAGGGAGACGGGCGATCGCCGGGCTCGGTCTTGGCCGCTGTGGCCAGTAGTGCCGCTTTATCCCTACGGTCAGCGCCCCACGCTCCTGCAAGAGGTGGTCAAAGACACTCTTTGGACCTTCGACCAGTACCAGGGCATTTTTTACGTAGTCGTGCCCATTCGGATGACGGTGGTCAAGCTCAAGCCCCAGGGCTTGTTGGTGTATGCGCCGGTAGCACCGACGCCTGAGTGCATCCGCATGGTGCGATCGCTAGAGGCCCAGCATGGTTCCGTACGCTACATCATTCAATCCACGACAACGGGCATTGAGCACAAAGTCTTTGTCGGCCCGTTCGCTCGCCGATTTCCCCAGGCCCAGATTTATGTCGCCCCTCACCAGTGGAGCTTTCCCCTAAATCTGCCGCTGAGTTGGTTGGGGTTACCAGCCCACAGAACGCAATTGCTGACGTCGGAGACGCGGGTGCCGTTTGCGGACCAATTTGACTGGGCCATCCTGGGTCCCATCAAGTTAGGCTTAGGGCCATTTGTGGAAATCGCCTTATTCCACCGCGAGACGCGCACGCTGCTGCTGACCGACGCCCTAGTTGCCGTCCCCCAAGAGCCGCCAGCGGTGCTGACCCTTGATCCGTATCCGTTGCTGTTCCATGCCCGCGATCGCGCCCAAGACCCGATTGTGGATACCCCCGAAGCGCGTCGCCGGGGCTGGCAGCGGATCGCGCTGTTTGCCTTTTACTTTCGCCCCAGCACTTTAGAAACGCCGACTCTGCGAGCCGCCTGGCAAACAGCCAAAGAGGCTCCAGATCGGTCCAAGCGGGCCTATTTCGGACTGTATCCCTTTTGCTGGCAGGAGGGCTGGGCAGAGTCCTTCACGGCGCTCCACGGCAGCGGACGTCCCTTTGTCGCACCGGTTTTGCAGACTCTGATCTTTAACCGGGGCATTCACGAGGTGCAGCAGTGGGTTGAGCAGGTGAGCCGATGGCAATTTGAGCGCGTCATTCCCTGCCATTTAGACGCCCCCATTGCGATGGGGACAGCCGAATTGCGGGCCGCCTTTGCCGCGATCGCCACCGATGATCAGACGAGCGATCGGCGACTCCCGGCCAAAGATTTTGCTTTTTTGGAAGAACTCGATGCGGGCTTAGTGCGCCGAGGCATTACGCCACCGCCCACCCCCAAGCTCCCCCATCACTGAGTTCTCAAGCATCAGTTCCGTAGGGCGCAGTAGAGCGACGCCTATATTTACTATATTGATTGGATGGGTTAGCGAGGCGTGGTATAAAATCCAGGCGGGGATTGATTTATTGCCTACAGCAAGGCTGCGCTAACGGACCTCAACCACAACTTAGGGATAAGGATTATTTAAAGTCCAATTTTGGTGAGATAAACCCCGTCTAAGTTGAGAACTGGAGTTTTGTATGATCGGGCAGAACCTCACCTAACCTCTCCTTTCAAAGGAGAGGAACCAGAGTCTTGTCAAACCTCTCCTTGAGAAGGAGAGGTGCCGCAGGCGGTGAGGTTTCCCACATGCCAAAACTCCACTTCTGAATCTGGATGAGGTTTATGTTCCTTGCCTGTCTGGGGACAGCCGAGATGGCTATCCCAACTTATTCAATTCTCATTCCTTACCAAGCATCAAGTTTAATTGCCGAATCCATCAGCCTAACCGAAGAGGGCGGTACGGCAACTCAGAAAAAATAGTGTGAAGATGCTCACGCTGCCCACGGCAAACATCATGGATCGCAGCAGCGGAACATCCAAGATGTAGAAGAGGCTGTATAACGAGCGGGCAACCACGTAGGCGATCGCCACTCCCAAAGCGACTACGGATGTCTGTTCGGTGACGTAAGCCATCAACGCTGCCGGGGCAAAGAGCGTGAGCGACTCAAAGGCATTTTGGTGCGCCCAATAAGCTCGCTGGGCATAGGGCGGCATCTTATCCGTCATTGTGCGCGGAGCCGACATGTCGTACCCCATCTGCAGGCGCGCTGCCCCCACCAGCAAGAAAGGGGCATACACCAGCACCGCCGCAACCACAATGCAGACCAGCAGACTGGCTGGCATCGGTAATGACGTAAAAAAACTCATCGCAGCGCCTTGAAATTTACTTAATCCACTTAATCAAAGTAAAACAGCGTCACAATTTTGCGTTGGTCTTCGGCATCTTCACAAGTCCGCAACAGGGTATGACTGTCGTGAAAAGCAAAGCAGATGAGCTGTTGACAACGCGAAATAATTTCCTGGTTACAGATGGCACTAGCCTCGGCCAGAGACAACGAATCGTTACTGGAATTTTCCACCAGATGCATCACCTGATTCAGCTGATCGCGTGACTCACGCGGTTGCTTAGAGAGGCTCTGGGGCAAAATCACCGTGAGCAGATTCGGATCTCCCTTTAAGGCTCCGCGAATTGCGGCTGAGTTGGTACCAGTGGCCCCGGAGGTCAGAATGCGGTTGCCGCCAACGACCAAAGCGTAGGTCATCAACTCAATGATTTGCTGATGGGTAATGGGCACATGACGAGAGCCTAAAATCGCAATGCGCTTAGATCCTGACTGCTGAATCGCAGCCAACTCTTGCAAAAATACGTCGACCTTGGAAGATTCCAAGGGGGCATCAATGGACTGACTCAAAGGAGATACACGAAATAAATGAACGCGCCTATTGTATCAGTCAGGCGGGAAATCTCAGCTATGAGGTGCGATCGCTGGCCTTTCTAAACCGATTAGCGTCAGCAAGCGCTCGATGTCGATCTGCGCCGCGAGGTGCTTTTTGATGAGGGGTATCTTATCGGGGTTATTCAGCGGCAATCGGCCAAACAACATATCAATCCGCTCAACGGTAGACAGGGTATCGGTCGCCACTGAGAGCACCGGCACTTCTTTATCTTTCGCCAGGGTCAATACATCTTTGGTGGGGGCGATTTGGCCGGTCAGAATGAGACAGTGGGTTGAGGTCTCTAGGGCGGCAATTTGCAGGTCACGGCGATCGCCCCCGGTCACCACCGCTTGATGGGTCCCCTGTCCAAAAAAGCGGAGCGCCGAGTTCACATTCATTGCGCCGATTTTGAGACTTTCGACCACGAGATCGAGATGATCGTGACTGCACAGCACCTCGGCATCCAAGTAACGCACCAGCTCAGACACCCGAATGCCCTGCAAAAAAGGCAGCTTGGGCAAGATGCCTAAAACCGGAATGCCTAACTGCTCTAAATAAGGCGCAATCGTGTTTTGCGTTAACGGACTGTCTTGTTCGTTCACTTCGTTTAAGATCACGCCGAGCAGGGCGGAGCCGACCCGTTTTTGAGCTGCCACTAACTGATCAATCATGCCCAACGTATTGGACTGCATGACCAACAAAACCTGAGCCTCGAGGGCGATCGCCATCTCCGGCAGCGACAGGTTAAACAGCGCCCCCTCTTCTAGGGTAGAAGGCCCCTCCAGCAACATCATGTCGCCTTCGACCTGATGCCAGTAGCGCGGCAATGCCTCCGCCAGAGATAACGCAGACGGTTGCTGCAGGCGCTCTATCCAGGTTTTGCTATCCAGCGACAATAAGTTGGGTAACTGTTGCGCCGGGGAAAGCTCCAACGTTTCAGGGATAAAGGTCAAATCGCCATCGCTATGATCGAGGCCATAACCAAAGGTATCAACCGATGCTAGAGGTTTGCCCCAGCCCACCCGAAACCCCATCTTTTGTAGCTGACTGCCAATGGCAACCGAAAGGGTTGATTTGCCACTATAAGCTGCTGTTGAGCCGATAATCAGATGCTTGGCGGTATTGGGCACTCCTCTCGCTCCTTACTAATGCGTATATCTTGGACTGCCCCTTTTATTCTGCCACTACTTGCCAGCGCAACGGTGCAGCCCTAATCATCCAACCGTAAAAGCTTACGATAGAAGGATTTAGAAAAATCTGCAGGGTGTTTGTGACGTAATGCCACCACCACATCAAACAGGAAGTCGATGTACTCAAAGGTCGCCATCGTGATCTCGTAGCTCAAGTCAGCATCATCGTCGAATTGCAGACGACAACGAGTGAGATCTGCCGGCAGGGTTGAAACATTCCAGGTAGCAATAAACGGAATGCTATCACCTTCTTCAATGGCCCGCTCACCCTCCAGGTTGCCCCGTTTATAGAGCCCGATCGCATAAGGCAGGGCGTTACGTTTAGAGCCCTGATAGTAAGGCAGATAAACTCCAATTTCAGACTTATTTACCGGCTTAATCTCTTCGAAAGTCAGGGACATGGCGTCTATGGAAATTCAGATGACTCGTTGTCAAACCAGGCCGACGGGCATCGTTGATGTTCATCAAAGCCTGAAGATACTCAATTAGAGTTCCCCAAAATCGCGGCTGTGCCCTCAGTGATACCACAACAATACAATTTGCTGACATCCCTATCGAGTTATGCGGATTTCCGAGACCTTAAGCCGCTAGGATGATGATGATATGGAATTACGCAGTTAAGTTGCGATCGCAGTCCATTGGGTACCCTTTTACTCATGGTGGCAGCAAATCAGATTCCAACTCGCCGGTTTGGCTGAGCGCTAGTCGAACATTCAGTTCAAAAGAAAGGTCAGGAAGAACTGCGTAGGCTGGGGATAAATGGATCCATTTTGTGCTAGTTAATGCCCATCACATTGGTTGACTGGTTTTGCCGACGACACCCGATTGGAGCTTCGCATTTAGTCAAGGGTGCCCCCGGATGATGCAGTTACCGCTGGTGAGGTTTTGCTGTAGGCAATCTTCGGTTGCATCCCCAGGGGGTTAGGCGCAGCCAGCTCAGACCGCGACCGTTGAGTCAACATTGAGCAGTTTTAGGTAATCAGAGGAGCCAATATCGAGCATATGATTGACGCAGCTAAGGGCCATTCCATTCATCCATCTCCTCTGGTGGCTGATGAGTTTCACCGCTACGAGCGACGACGCCTCAAGGCCGCGATCGCCCTGGTCAGTGTTTGGTCATTCACAGCAATTCTGCACCTTGCCGTTTGGGGGCAATGGTTAGTCTATGGGCTTACTATCTGTACCGGTCTGCATTTTTTGCGGTTGTTCTGGAGTCCGCCCAGACCCTGGCCCGAAGCGCTGCCCAGTTGGCAAGACACCACTGCCACCGAACGCCAAACGGCAGATTTAACTCAGTGGCCGATGGTTTCGATTTTAGTCGCGGCCAAAAATGAAGTGCGGGTGGTCGAGCGGCTGACGAAGTCACTGATGGCCATTGACTATCCTCAGACTCGGTTTGATGTTTGGCTGATTGACGACAACAGTACAGACGGCACCAGTCAATTGATGGATCGCCTGGCTGAGCACTATGACAATCTGCATGTGGTACATCGAGAGGAAGGCGCGACCGGAGGAAAATCCGGGGCTTTAAATCAAGTCTGGCCCCAGACTCACGGTTCACTCCTGTTAGTTTTTGATGCCGATGCCCAAATTGCTGCCGATTGCTTGCGTCGCGCTGTGCCACTGTTTCAGCAAGAGCGGGTGGGGGCGGTGCAACTACGTAAAGCGATCGCCAACGGCACCCACAACTTTTGGACTCGCGGCCAGGTGGCAGAAATGGCATTTGATGCGTACTGCCAGCGCCAGCGAGTGGCTGTAGATGGAATTGGCGAACTGCGCGGCAACGGTCAGTTTGTGCGCCGTACGGCCCTAGAAGAGTGTGGCGGCTGGAACGAGGAAACCATCACCGATGACCTGGATTTGACCCTGAAGCTCCACGTCAACGGCTGGGATGTGCCGCTGATGATGACCCCCTATGTTCGAGAAGAGGGCGTCACTGGGGTGCTCTCGCTTTGGCATCAACGTAATCGCTGGGCCGAGGGGGGCTATCAGCGATATCTCGATTACTGGCGGCTGATCACCCCCCGACGGTTAGGGTGGTCTAAAGCTTGGGATTTAGCGATTTTTTGGATAATTCAGTACGGGTTGCCAACGGCTGCTTTCCCGGATTTGGCGCTAGCGATCGCCCGCAACCGTCCGCCGATGCTACTGCCCCTATCCAGTGTGGCAGCCCTTTTCGCGACTGTCGGGATGGCCCAAGGGTTGCGACGGAGCCAAAGCGCTTCACCATTTTCCATTTTGGTGCAAACGCTGCGCGGCATGGTCTATATGACCCACTGGTTACTCATTGTTGCCACCGTCACCTTGCGGATGGCAGTTCGGCCCAAGCGGTTGAAATGGGTCAAAACCCAACACGGTGATGCCGACGACGGCAACGTAATCGAGGCCAGCGCGTCTTCTCAATCGTAAGCTGCCATCCCATTTAGCTACCAGTGGCCAAACGCACCTTCGGGAAGATGTAGTCATCCTGGTCAGCAACATTCCGTATCTGTTAGCATCACTTATCGACTACTCCGGAAGTGGTATACACGGACGTAATTAAACGTAGCCCTGAGCTTCTGGAAGCCTTGGTATGCCGTTGTAGGGTGCTGATTAATGCTGTCTACCTATTTATCAGCAGCATAGCGGCAAGGGTATCCGTATAAGGCGTAACGTACAGTGGCCAAAATATCCCCCTGAAACCATTGATTTCTGCTTCAGATCAATCTTCACTGAGCGATGCTGATCGGCTGAAACACTGTCAGTTCGTTCCGAATTTATTTTCGCTGGTGCAGGCAAAGCGGTGTACTTTGTGTGGCAAGGGTAGGTGTTTAGCGTCAATCCTCTCATCCAGTACTGAATCCCCTCCTGGGAGGGGCGAAGGGGTGAGTCGGCCTGTCACTCAAAGGGGTAAACCCACCCCGCCCTGCGGGACCCCTCCACAAGAGGGGATAGGCGTTTGCGGACGCTAAACACATACTGGCAATTTACACCGCCATAACGGAAAACCTGGAATTTTGACTGCTGATGAGAGGTTTGGGAGGCAGCCTTTCCCTCTCTAGGGCGGCACAAATTAAGACCCGAGATTGCCGCACAGTAGCGTCTTGTAGCTTTTGCTACATCTCAATAGCCTGAGAAAGACTGTAGGTAAGTAGGTGGACATAATATAGGGTACTGTTAGGCGAAGCCGTAACGAACCGTTCCACAGGGATTTGATGCGTTACGCTGGCGCTAACACATCCTACAAATAATTAAGCCTATCTACTTATCATTCATGATTCTGTAAAGACAGAGTAATTGGGTTATGAAGATACTGTAAACTTGGCCGATATGAGAATAGACAAAAGCTGCCATCCGTATAAGCTCGGATAACGTTAGCGGGATCCTATGGAAGTGTTCAAGAAACACTGCCGGAATGAGTTGAAACCCTTGCATCCTCCTTCTTAGAATCGGGGTTTACACAAAATTCTGATCGACTCAATTGTGTAGAACTCTAGCTTCCAATGGTGTCCTTTAAAGGCAAGCCTGATGTTCATGAATAGTTCAGAATTTCAAGATTGATATTCCTGGAAACCAATACTGCTATATATCCATGAATTGCCGTTAGGTCAAATCTTATAATCAGGTTAATTTATGAACTCTACTACTCCAACAGGCATCCAATTGCAACAATCCTTACAACAGCAACAGCCTTTGTTGAAGCAACCTACTGGTCAATTGGTCGTCCCTTCTCACCCAATCCGTCAAGACCTGCCCACAGAAGCTGACGATGCCGTCGTAGGTGTTAGCGATCAGCGACAAAGGTCGTCTTCGTTATTGTTCTCGCTGATCATTCCCACGTTCAATGAGGCCGAGAATTTAGCTTTGCTGGTAGAGAAACTAACAACCATTCTCGATTCAGCTATTCCTGGCTTGTACGAAATGATTGTGGTCGATGACGATAGTCCAGATAGGACCTGGCAATTGGCCTTAGAGTTGACCACGACTTATCCACAGTTGCAAGTGATGCGCCGAGTTGGCGAAAAGGGATTGTCGTCAGCAGTCATTCGCGGTTGGCAAGTGGCCAGAGGCGATATTCTGGGGGTGATTGATGCTGATCTGCAGCATCCCCCACAAGTTTTGCTAGACCTGATTGCCAAAGTACGTAATGGTGCCGACTTAGCCGTAGGTAGCCGTCACGTTGAGGGGGGCGGGGTCAGTGAGTGGAGCATGCTTCGACGGTTTTTATCCCGTGGTGCCCAAGTACTCGGACTGCTGATCTTGCCCAATGTGGTAGGACGGGTCAGTGATCCCATGAGTGGTTACTTTGTTTGTCGGCGCACTGCCATTGCCGATACTGAACTTAACCCCCGAGGCTATAAGATTCTTCTAGAAGTGATTGGTCGCGGAGAAGTACAAGTAATTGATGAAGCCGGTTACGTATTTCAAGAGCGGACGGCGGGAGCAAGCAAGGTCACTTGGCAACAGTATATTGACTACATTCACCATTTACTAAGGTTACGCTCCCGAGGACGCATCGGCAAAATTAGCCGCAGCTTTCCCGCCAAAGCCTTTTTCCGTTTTGCCTTAGTGGGCCTTAGCGGTGTGTTTGTGGATATGGCTGTGCTGTATTTGCTCCACAGTGGTCTAGACTTGCCCCTCACCCGCAGCAAGATTTTGGCAGCTGAGATCGCAATTTTAAACAACTTTTTGTGGAACGACTTGTGGACATTTGCCAGCATCAGTCGTCAACAGAAGGGATGGTCACCGCGCTTTAAGCGCTTCCTAAAGTTTAACGCTATCTGTTTAGCGGGCCTGGTGCTGAATGTGTTGATATTAAACGTTATCTACAACCTGATTTTCGGACAAAAGTGGGCTTATCTGGCCAACTTAATTGCAATCGGATTTGTGACAATTTGGAATTTCTGGCTGAATCTAAAGCTGAGTTGGAGAGTGACTGAAGTGAAGCGATCGCAGTAATCAGGTTTGGGGAATAGATAGTTACGCTTAGCGCTTTGAGCATGGTAAAAGTCAGAAAATGGGACACTCGTTTAATCCCACTCGGTTACTAATACCGCTCGGCATCAATTGTCCATGACTGAGATGCAAGGTACCAGGTTTACGGTTCAAGGCGGACCCCTTTACCAGGGTAGAGAGACTGCCGCCACAGGGTCAGTAGGTAGTCCTAAATAAATATAGTTCTGTCATGTCGTTCACGGAGCAACTTCAATGGAGTCAAAGAGCGGAGCGAAGTCGAGACATCTTGGAATGAGATGACATTGTTTAATTCTGATTCCCTATTTACTATCGCGCTCCTGTAGGAATTGTGCAGATCCGCAGTGAGGATGTCTTGCCTACACGGGCAAGACATCCTCACTGCATTTATGAATCAGATCGGATTGCTATAGCAGCGAACTTATTGCACGCATAGCATATTAGTTTGGCAGGCAACAACTAGCCCTTAATATTTCAATCATCGAGTCAACCCAACATTCAAAACTTCAGTGAATATTTAATCAATTTCATCAACCTCATGAAATCAGCAGATAGCCTCTCTCAAGAAAGTATCTTATTTAGGATTGCAAAAGTTGCGATCGCTTTTGCTTTGGTTGTCGGAATATTTTTGAGATTCTATAACTTAGATGGAAAAATCTATTGGCGAGATGAAGTTTTCACTTCCCTGCAAGTCTCAGGGCAGTTATTGGATGTTGTTCGCTCAGATGAATTATTCACTGGCGAACTAGTTGATAAGACGGATATTGCTCAATATCAGTATGCCAACAATAGTACTAGTTATTTAGATACCGTCAACGGAATTAAAGAGTTTGAGCCACAATTAACTCCGCTCTATTTTGTGCTGGTTCGCGGCTGGAATAACCTATTCGGCAATTCACCCTTCATCTTCAGGCTATTTTCTGTATTAGCAAGTTTATTGTGCTTGCCAGCAATATATTTCCTCTGTTTAGAACTCTTTGAAAAGAGGGCAGTTGGCTATGTAGCAACTGTTTTTCTTGCGGTTTCCCCGTTTCATATTTTATATGCTCAAGAAGCCCGTCCATACAGCCTTTGGGTACTCACTACATTATTATCTTGTTTGTTTCTATTAAAGTCTCAAAAGCAACCAACCTTTCAGAATTGGTTCTTTTATTGCATTTCAACAATTGTTAGTTTATATACTTTTTTGTTTTCGATCACGACACTTTTTGCCCATGGGCTTTATACCTTTCTGTCGGAAAGAGATAAGTTAAGCCGAACTGTTTTGATGTTTCTGCTATCAGCACTAATGGGATTGTTGGCGTTCAGTCCTTGGATCATGATTCTGATTAACGATCCTCCCAGTAATTATGCGGCTGTTCCTCATGATAGTTTTTTGGCTTATCCCAAGGGGTGGCTGAGAAATCTGGGTTTGCCATTTGCTGACTTTGGCATTAACGATGAAAGCGCTAAATTAGCCGTAATTTTGTTTTTGGTCTATCTCTTATTGTTGGCCGCAGTTGTTTTCTATGCTTACATTTATTTACGAAAATATGCTGCAAAGAAAACTTTTTTATTTTTGATTTGTTTGTTTCTTGTGCCTTTTTTAATGCTCCTGATTTACGACTTTGGCAAAGGTGGGCAAACAACGACGCGAGGCAGCTATTTAATCCCTTCAATTTTGAGTATTCAGATAGCATTTAGCTATCTCATGGCGAGTAAATGGAAACAAAACAAACAAGCGTGGACCATTGCTTTCCTGGGATTTTTGACAGTGTCAACGGTGTCTTCGATAGTCTTGACCCATGCCAATACTTGGTGGCATAAAGCGGATGAGAACATTCACCATGAGGTGGCAGCAATTATTAATCAGTCAGATAGGCCGTTAGTCATCAGTGACGTTGAATTTAGCTTGCCTCTCTCTCTGAGCCACTCTTTAGAGGCAGAAACAAAGTATATTCTTTTACCGCTACCCGAGCAGACAGATCGTTGGGCTTTACCCAACATTCCTTTTGAAGATTTTTCTGATATTTTTTTGTATCGCCCTTCAGAGCAACTACAGTCGCAGTTGAGCACCTTGCCGGACGTAAAGCTAGCCACTTTAATCGAACAAACAGACAATTTCTGTGACTGTACACCTCAAGTACTTGTCAGAGTTTCGGAGTCCAGTAAGTAGATGGGCTTAATTATTTGTAGGATGTGTTAGCGCCAGCGTAACGCATCAAATCCCTGTGGAATGGTGCGTTACGGCTTCGCCTAACAGCACCCTACAACATTGTTTGTTGATGTCCACTTACTTAACTGATCCCTAAAGCTTTTGAGAACGGATGATGATATGCAGAGGTCGGAACCGTGGGATAGGGAATGACAGGGTGCATCCCACT
>Ga0081526_100631_pt1 | contig 13139 bp, 11 predicted proteins | sample HotLakmasection2_FD_70991 | JGI IMG/M metagenome (GOLD analysis project Ga0081526, IMG submission 70991) | Hypersaline microbial mat communities from Hot Lake, Washington, USA - Section #2 (SPADES assembly) (version 2) | ecosystem: Environmental > Aquatic > Non-marine Saline and Alkaline >... | reverse complement strand
GTGCTGTTACACCGGGCTGTAGACGGTTTCGAGCGTTGGCGCATGCTCACTATTGGGCTACGGGGTCGTTTCTTAGTTTACCCCCCATAGCTTGACTATTCTGTCAATGCGTAAGTTCTATAAAAGTTGAATGTGATCGCCCGTAATGCCTTGCTCTTGTATGAGGCGCTGGCGCGTGTACTGACTCACAGCGGCGATGCCGTCTGCCTCACGGAGAGTAGTTTGCAGAAATCCAGGCTCGATATCCCACATTTCTAAGCCGTGGGCCACAATCCAATAGCGAATGTTGCACAGGCGCTTTGCCAGACACAACGCTTTGGCATAGTTGGCGTGGGTCGCGATGAACAACATCTTGGGATGCCGTAGAGCCAGCCACCAAAGGGTCAGCGTCATCATCACCGTTTGCCCTTGACGCGGCCACTGCCCAAAGCAGATAAACCGAATCCCCGGAATCGGCACCTCGGCGTTTGCGACATCTACTGGGCAATCATATTTTAGCAACGTCGTGCATTGGGCTTCTGGCAACACGACCTGCAACTGCTCAAGCAAGTTGCGTGTGTAAATCTGCACTCCCCCAGTAAACCCAAAAATATTAGGTGCTATGCAGCAAACCTGAGTCGGCATAAAAGTTCCTCATATAAGTAGAACCAAATTTCGGTGAGATCGCGATGGCGGAGCCCATTTCCGTAAGACTTCTAGTTATCTATCGGTAAGTGCTCCGCAGTTTTATGCAGATGCTCAAAAAGGATCTGCATAAATTGTCCTGGCTCAGGTTGATAAATCAGTACAAGGCTAATTCAGCAATTGGGACGGGGCGATCTCGCCTCCCCCACCAAGAGGACGGTGATGAATCCATATCCTTACGACCCCGTAGACCACGAGATCAGAGCCCCTTTGCCATATTCTTATACCTGGGCCTATCTCACCCGGGAAATTCAGCCCGGTCGTCTGGGACGCCTGCGATATCTGGGCACGGAGTGGAACGCCTGTGCGATCGGAGAGACTTACATTGCCAAAGATACACCTGTGGCTCCGTTGCGGCGCCAGGGCAATACCTGGCTGGTGCGACCAGTGACTCTTTAGAAAATTTGCTATCAAGGAAGACAATTTAAGTGGTTTCGCCGAAAGCCCGCTCTCACAGCGCTGAGAGGGGTAGCACTACCGAGGATCGAATGTGATTAACAACCGGAGCTGTCTCTTTCTAAATAGCTGTTCACTACTGAGAGCAGGCATTGAGCCATTAATTTGCGCAGGATTAGGGAGCTTAATTCTTACTAGTCCGGGGATGGCCCAGAGGGTGGAAACAACTCCGACCTTGCCGCCCCCGTCAGAACTGATTCAGCCGCGAGCGCCGATGTTTCCTGACCTCGCGCCCAGCATTCCAGAGACGGAGGCACTACCCCCGCCATTAGAGACATTCCCCGTACCTTTAGAAAATAGGCCCAATCAGGCGATGTCCTCGATACGGTTGCGGGAGCCCTTATTTGAAGGAAACACTGCCTTTACAGAAGCCGAGTTAATAGCAGTGCTGCAAGAAACCCTGTCGGCAGACACCCTGACCTTAGCTGATATCTATTGGGCAGCAGAGCAAGTTGCTAACCATTATGAAACGGCAGGCTATCCCACTACGGGAGCCATTCCAAAATTTGAAACCGATGCAGCGAGCCAGGAAGTGGTCTATTTTCAAGTAGTGGAAGGCTGGGTGGAAGACATTATGGTGTCAGGTACCCAGCGACTCAATCCCAACTATGTGCGATCACGCCTGGCCCTGGCAATGCAGCCGCCGCTGAAGACAGAGCGCCTAGTGGATTCTTTACAGCTTTTGCACAATGATCCGTTAATTCAAAGTGTACAAGCAAGGCTAAGTGCCGGGACTGAACTGGGCAGCAATATTTTGACCGTGGAAGTCTTAGAAGCGGAGACACTAGGGATTAGAACGTTTATTGACAATGCTCGATCAGCCGCTGTTGGAAGTCTGCAACAGGGCATCAGTGTTAGCGAAGGGAATTTGATGGGGCAAGGTGATCGCCTCACCCTGGGATATAACCGCACCGAAGGTAGTAACGAATATTCGGCTCAATATACCTTGCCCATTAATCCTCGTCAGGGCACACTGGCCTTCAGTTATCGCCATAGTAATAGTGAGATCATTACGGAAGAATTTGCGGTTCTAGGCATCAACTCTCAATCTGATGAGTTTGACCTGACCTGGCGCCAGCCTATCATTCGTACCCCCCGAACCGAATTCGCCCTCGGTCTTATCGGTTCGGTCAGCCAGAACCAAACAGTATTTGGGGAGAAAATTTTCGGCTTTCCCATCGGCTTTCCAGTCCCGGGGGCAAACGATGATGGCGAGTCTCAGGTGACCGCAGTGCGGTTCTTTCAGGACTGGACAGCTCGTAGTGAGATCGATGCCTTCGCCGCGCGATCAGAATTTAGTCTGGGGCTTGGCGGCTTTGGGGGGGGCACGGTGAATGAGATCGCCCCTGACAATCGTTTTTTAACCTGGCGAGGACAGACTCAATATCGTCGCCTGCTAGCAGATGATATGTTTTTGCTCCTGCGCAGCGATCTCCAAGTCGCCAGTCGCCCCCTGCTCACCCCCGAACAATTTAGCCTAGGGGGCCGCAGCACTGTCCGGGGCTATCGTCAGGATTTACTCCTGGCCGACAATGGGGCCTTCGCCTCGGCAGAAGTTTGGGTCCCCATAATCCGTGCCCCCAATATCGAGGGAGTGCTACAACTGACCCCATTTTTAGATGTGGGTACCGTGTGGAATGCAGACAATGAAGCATTGAACCCAAGCGCCCTCGCCGCAGTGGGCCTAGGTCTCCAGTGGCAACAAGAATACTTCTCGGCTCGCCTTGACTGGGGCATTCCCCTAATTGAGGCACCAGGTCAGGGCGATTCCTGGCAAGAAAACGGCCTGTATTTTTCCCTCTCCCTCAGTTCGTTTTGAGGGGAAGCGATCGTTCGTTTTGCTGTTAACCGGTCAACCCTAATGTCATCCTCACTACATCGAGTTATTCAAATTTTTACTCTGGCTCTCCCCAACTTATTGGTCACCGTTGCAGCCTGGGCTCAAGTCACCCCAGATGCCACCACAGGCACTGCCGTCAACGGGGTACTTGACATTACGGGCGGCACAACGGCTGGGGGCAATCTGTTTCATAGTTTTGACCAGTTTTCTGTCAATGTTGGGGAAACAGCAACATTCATCAATAATGCCGCGGCCGTCTCCAACGTGATTGGTCGAGTAACAGGAACCTTGCCCTCCTTGATTGACGGGGAATTGGCCGCCGGAGGAACCAATCCCAACTTCAACCTATACCTGATCAACCCCAATGGCATTACCTTTGGTCCCAATGCCAACCTCAGCTTAAACGGCTCCTTGTTTGCCAGCACCGCCGAAAGCGTCGTGTTCAACAATGGCGTCTTTAGTACCGACTTAGGTGCCACCACCAATCCGTTACTGCTGGTAGACGTGCCCACTGGCCTCCAAACCGGAGCCAATCCAGGCAATCTGCGAGTGCAGGGCGACTTGTTCTTAAACCCCGGTACGACCTTGGGCTTGTTGGGAGGCAATGTGACAGTTGACAATAACATCATCGCCCTGCAACAAGGCAACATCGAAATCGGTGGCGTTGGCCCCAATAGTCAAGTCGAGTTGACAGCCAATGCCCGTTTTGACTACGGAAATGTCACCCGTTTTCGAGATTTAACTTTTACCAACCAGGCGGCGGTGTCAGCCTTAGCTGGTGACATCAATCTCTATGGTCGCAACATTCTCGTTGAGGGCGGTACTGCGGTGGCGGTGAATCCGACCGGGGCAGGCTTGAATGGGGGCACCTTGCAGGCCGTGGCCACCGGGCGCGTAACCCTCGATGGCGGAGCACAATTGACACCGACAAATTTCATTCCTAGCGGGTTCTATGGACAGAATTTGGGCGGTGCTGGCGATGCTGGCGATATTCGGGTGCAAGCATCTGAGGTGGTGTTGTCTAATGGGGGCGTTATTTTCAACAGCACCAATAGCATCAATGGGTTGGGCCGCGGCGGCAATACCGTGGTCAATGGAACCAACCAAGTCTTGATCACGGGGCAATCGGCGGCAGGTAGTCCCAGTGGAATTTTCTCCCAAGCTCTTCCAGCAGCTACTGCTGCGGCAGGCAATATCGTCATTAATACCCCAAATCTTACCGTTGAACAGGGAGCTGGTATCTCTGCTAGTACAGCGGGTTTGGGGGCACAGGGAGGCAATGTTACGGTGTCTGCTGGTCAAATACTTATCAACGAGGCCAGTATTGACGCCCAAACTACTGGGACAAATGCACCGGGCGGGCAGATTGCGATTACGACAAATCGCCTGGATATCATCAACCGTGGCCAGATTTCTGCAGAAACTGCCGGTGCGGGGTCGGCGGGTGGCAGTGTAGGCGTGACGACGGATACCCTCACACTGGCAAGTGGCGGTCGGATTACTACCTCAACAGAAGCGTCGGGACAAGGAGGAACGACCACGATTGAGGCCAATCAAGTCCAGTTGACGGGGGCAGCGAGTGGCATTTTGTCAGAGGCGACGGCGACAGCAACAGCATCCGGTGGCGATATCCGGTTGAATGCGAATGGTCTAGAGGTGACGGATGGGGCCCAGATTTCCGTCAGTGATTTAGGTAGTGGGGGAGCTGGCAATGTCACCATCACGGCTGGAGATATTCTCCTGCGCAATCAGGCCTCTATTCAGGGGAGAACGAATGCTACGACTGGCGGTAACTTGATCTTTGATGTGGATGGCAACATTGTGATGCGGTTCAATAGCTTGATTTCGGCTCAATCCTTAGGAACGGGAAGTGGGGGCAATATCATCTTCGATGTGGATGGGTTTATCCTAGCTGTCCTTTCTGAAAATAGTGATGTATTGGCTGGCTCCGCTTTGGGACTAGGGGGCGAAATTACGGGTCGGGCGTTGGGAGTGTATGGGTTTCGCGAATTTATGGGGGTAGTGACGCCAGAGAGTGACTTTACCGCCGGTCTCGACGGCATTGTGAATATTCAGACGCAGGAAGTGCAGCCCCAGGAATCTCTGGGACAAAATTTAGCTCGCAATGACGTCTCGGAGGGGTGCAATGCCACCGCCGCACAGGATGCAGAATCCCATACTCAAAGCAGCTTGATGATGCTTGGGCAGGGAGGTTTACCAGTATCGGCGGCTAATGTCAGTGCTCCGAATAGCTTGTGGGTTACACCTGTTGGGCCGATTGGGGAATCGCACCATAGTGTAGCTGGAGGACAGGAGGTGAGCAGCCAGCAGCCAGCGAGCCTAACAGCGACGCCCTGTCAGGCTCGCTAAAACTTGCTTGGTAATCGAAGTTCAATTCATTCCCCAAGTATTCATCTGAGAGGTTCATGGATAATGCAGGTTTGGCGGTGGTTACGGCTCAATCAACGTTGCCGATCTTGGTGGAGGTGCGGGCGCATTCTGCTCGGCGTGGGGATTGGGGTAATAGCTAGTCTGGGGATTGCGATCGCGAGCCCTCAGTCTCAGACTAGCGTCATGGCAGGTGAACCCATCGTCATTACCCAGGCTTCATCTGCCCTGAATGACCTGGTGCGAGCAGCGGAAACACACTATGCCAACGGTCAATATGCCCAAGCCAGAGATGCCTGGCAGACCGTAGCCGAGGCACTAAAGACTGACCCACGCAGTTCGTTACAAGAAGTGCGGGCCCTGAGTAACCTTTCTTTGTCGCACCAGCAGTTAGGTGCCTGGCCTCAGGCTGAGGCAGCAATTCAACAAGCTTTTAGGGCATTGGGGTTGAACCCAGATAGCACCAATCTGCAGCCTCAATCCCAGGAAACGCAATATTTGCTGGTGCTAGCTCAGACTGCTGATATTCGCGGGCAGCTAGCCTATGTCACGGGTTCCCCAGAAGTCGCATTTAACCTATGGCGACAAACCCAGGATATTTATCAGCTGCTTGAGCATCACTCAGGGGCAGTGGGCAGTGGCTTGAATCAGGCGCAGGCCTACCAGGCATTAGGGCAATATCTAAGGGCACAAGAAAGTTTAGCCCAGGTGAAGGCACTGCTGCCCACGGATGATTCCCAGTTACGAATAACCTTTTTACAAAATCTGGCCCAAACGGAACGGTCTCTAGGGAATCTGGAAGCCGCGTTAGAGGATTTACAAGACGCCATTGACCTAGCGACTACTGCCGCGCCTGCATTGCTTGCGCAGTTACGGTTAGAGCAAGGTCATAGTTATCGAGCGATCGCCATTCGGCAAGCAGAGTTGGGCCAAGACCCTAATGCGCAGATTGAGCAAGCCTGGCAGAGCTATGCCACCGCAGTGTCACTGTCCAGCAATGACGAGACACCCGCCGCCCGACTCACCCAATTGCAAGCCCGGTTGAGCCAACTGCGACTCCAAGCAAGATTTGCTGCGCAAGTGAACACCCTGAGCAACAACATTCCCGCAACGCGTCTGATTCAAGAGATTGACAGTCTCTTTCAAAATCCTCAGTTGCCCTTTGGTCGGACAACACTGTTTGCAGAAGTCTTATTTGCCAAGGTCTTGATGGAGCAAGCCCCAGCGCCAACTCAGCTCAGAACTCAAGCTCCCGCCATTGCCACCTTGCTGGGAGACGCGATCTATCGTGCGCGCAGTCTGGGCGATAAGCGGGGCGAGGCCGAGGCTACTGGTACGTTCGGGCAACTCTATCAATTGCTCGGGCAGGAAAGCGATGCCTCTGACTTGACTCAGGAGGCTATTAAGTTGAGTACTGAAGCCCAGGCTCCTGACCTGCGTTATCGCTGGCATCGCCAGTTGGGGGCTCTGCTGGAACAACAGGGACAACGGGCCAGTGCCTTAAACGCTTATCGGGCCGCCACCGAAGATTTAGGCAAGGTTCGCTTTGACTTGCTAGCCGTCGACTCTCAGGTGCAGTTTTCTTTTCGGGATACGGTAGAACCAGTGTATCGCGAGTTCATTGAGTTGCTGATCAAAACGGCAGATGCCAGCGATCAGGCTAGCCCTGAGTTTCAAGCCTATGTCAACGAAGCATTACAGCGCTTTGATGAACTGCAACTAGCGGAAATCAATAACTTTCTAGGCTGCGAGTCAGGACGTAAAATCCGACTTGATTTAGTCGATGATCCCAAAAGTGTCATTGTCTATGCAATTACGTTGAGCGATCGTATCGCCGTCATCCTTGACCTTCCCGGAGCCAGCAACGCTGAACCGCGCCAGAAGGTGTTACTGTCCCACGAAATCCTACGCCAGGAGACCGCCGATACTGAAGACCTTCTGGCAGTCATTGACAATTTTCGGGAATCTGCATCCAGTGATACAAGGAGAGGCCAAGCCCTGGAATTCTCCCAGGCTATTTATCGCCGCTTCTTCCAACCCATCGCCGCAGTCATTCAGGGATTTGACTTGGAAACCCTGGTGTTTGTACTAGATGGTGATTTGCGCAATATTTCCCTGGCGGCATTAGCAGATGAGCAAGGCCACTTTTTGATTGAACACTACAATCTTGCCATCACTCCCGGCCTTGATTTGTTTGAGCCGCAACCCTTATCCCCTGATCTGACGGTGCTACTAGGAGGGCGTGATACGGAAGTCTCGGAGCGTGTAGCAGATCAACGAGTCTCTCCTATCCCCAGACTAGAGGAAGAACTGGCTGCCATTCGGCAATGGGGCACTGTTTCTAAGACCCTCGTGGGGGAAGGGTTTACTGCTAGCAATATTCGCGAGAGTTTGTTGGAAACGCCTTATTCAGCGGTGCATTTCAAAACCCACGGTCAGTTCAGTTCGGATCCTCAGGAAACGTTTATTTTTGGCTTTAATGAACTCATTCGTGGTCGGGAGCTGGGCAATTTGATTCAAGCAGGGAATCCGACGGCGGATCGGTTCCTTGACCTGCTCACTCTCAGTGCCTGTCAGGCAGCAGCAGGAGACAACCGGGCCGTCTTGGGCATGACTGGGGTGGCAGTTAGAGCTGGTGCTCGTAGCATTGTCTCTGCCCTCTGGGATGCAGACTATCGCATCACTATTGATCTCATGACTCGCTTTTATCAGAAACTTTATGATCCTGATACCCCCTATACCACTCGGGCTGAAGCCTTGAGAGCAGCGCAGATGGAATTGATTGCGAATGGCGAATCTATATATAAATGGGCTCCCTACATATTGGTGGGAAACTGGCAGTAACCAGTCACTCCCTGATTATCGTCGGTTCTACGAACCCATGACATCCCCAACTCATCGACCCATCAATAATGGGCGCTCACTGGCCCACCCTATAGTGGACCCTAAAAACTGGACAGGTACTTAAGCTCTGAATCACTCGAACCATGCTAGGAGTTATTCATGAGCAAAAAACGCCGACAGTACAGTGCAGAATTCAAAGCCAAGATTGCCATCGCCGCCATTCGGGGCGAAAAAACGGCATCTGAGTTGGCGAGCCAATATGAGATTCACCCAACGATGCTGAACACCTGGAAGCGCCAGCTTCTGGAAAATGCCAGTACACTCTTTGATAGTGGCAAATCCGCCCACCAGGAGTCATCCGAAGCCAAAGCTGAGGTGGACGAACTGTATCGTCAAATCGGCAAGCTGAAGGTGGAACGGGATTTTTTAGCCGAGCGTTCAGCACAACTGGGCTGGCTGAACGAAAAGCCCTGGTCGACGAAGCGCATCCAGAGCTGAGTCTGGTGCGCCAGTGTGAACTGCTAAATATCAGTCGTTCTAGCCTTTACTATCAGCCAGTGAATCCCTCCGATGAGGAACTCACTATCCTCCGCTTACTGGATGAGCAATATCTGCAGACGCCGTTCTATGGCAGTCGTCGGATGACGGTGCATCTCCAACAGCGGGGTTACTTGGTCAATCGTAAACGGGTGCAGCGGTTGATGCGTCAGATGGGTCTCTATGCGGTGTATCCCAAGCCCAAGCTGAGCCGGTCGCATCCGGCGCACAAGGTCTATCCCTATCTGCTGAGAGGCGTTGAGATCGCCGGGGTCAATCAAGTGTGGAGTACTGATATCACTTATCTACCCGGATTGAAAGGCCATTTCTACCTAGTGGCCATCATGGACTGGTTTAGTCATAAAGTTCTGAGCTGGCGGATTTCTAACACGATGGATGTCCATCTGTGAAAAGTTAAGCTCAAAGCTCAAAAGTCAAGTCGGCTTCGGAAAAGGCAGCAATTATAAATTCAAAAATAGTTAGGATGTATCACCCGTGGGAGTTGGCATCGAATCATCAAGCATGAAGTCAATCAGATGTTGCCAGGAGTCAAAGAGTAAATACTTCGTTAGGGTCTGAATGTCTTGAAAGAAGCCCTTGCGGGTGCCACGTTGCTGCCGAATACGTTGGTAAGCCGCATCGACGAGATGCAAGACGGTATGAAACAAGAACGCCAAGACGTTGAGGGTCAACAGAGTCATGGCCAGATGGTGGTGGCCGTGGCCAAAATTATGTTCTAGATGGTAGCCCTTGGTTTTGAGAACATTGTGGTTTTCATTCTCGCTTTTCCACCGGGCTCGCGCCGCCGTCACGATGTCGGCCACGGTCGCATCATCGATGGGATGTAAGGTAACAAACGCATTGTGATAGCGCTGCTGACCATCCGCCTCTCGGATCACCGTCACCTCACACCAATTCACCAAAAGGGCGGGGTGTTCTTCGCGCAGAGGAATGTCATTGACATAGCGGTACTGTCGGAGTTCGTACTCTCGCCCCGTCCACACCCGCTCTTGAGAACAGTGCACCTCATCGTTAGCGTCCAAATAGGTCAACCACTCATACAACGCCGGGTGGGACGTAGGCAGAGCGACAAAAATGAAGTTGACCTGATGGTCGATGCAGGTTTGACACATCGGTTGACGGCTATAGAGGTCATCCCCCAGCACGGTGAGGCGTCCCGGTCCAACGAGAGCGTGATGGGCAGTAATCCACCGTTTGGCGGCAGCGGTTTCACTATCCTGTTTCTCCGCACCCTCTTGAGGGCGAATGAACTCGGGCATCAGCGAGAGCACGTGCGCCTGCTCAGGGGCCACGATGACCGGCAAAATCGCACTGTGGTGGTAGCTCACCTGACCATTTCTGTGGGTGCAGTGGGAGCATTGGTCACAGTGAATCGTGGTGGACGAAAAATAGTCCGTGCCATCGAGTCCCACCAAGAGCTGGGCATTGAGCACCTCATAGGGTTTCAGAAACCCCTGCGCCGCTAGGGCTTGAAAGACCCAGCGAAAGATGGGAAATAACAGTGATGCCGCCACCTGATCCAGCACATTCTTGATCTGGTTCGGGGTGGGTATCGTCATGACCCCGAACCACCGCTGGGCATTGTTGTGCCCCTGGCGGCTCTGCATCTGCCGCTGATGCTCCAAAAAGGAGGGGCATTGCATGTAGAACACTGAAAAGGCCCCTAACACCAGATCCCGTAGGCTATAGCGTTGGGCATTGCTGGGCTGACGCGGATCCTCTACCCCCTCCAGGGCTCGATACAGGTAGCTCAGCATCACCTCAAAACTCAGTCGTTGCTCTTCCATCACTTGCCCGTGACCCCATTGGCTTTATCCTCTCGACCGGCAATGTGGATTGTCAAATTCTGAATTTACAATTGCTGCGGAAAAGGAGACAAATCGAGCCTATCAGGCGGTTTGCGAACCCGTTTGATGACACCGAGGTCTTGATTTTCGGGAGCTGCGAAGTATTTGACGGGGTGATATGCCCGACCCTTGTGATGGGCCACGGTGAAGTGATAGAGACCCCGGTAGAGCATCTCGAGCGACACCTGTTGAAACGGCACACCCACTTCATCGGCAACAGCATCGGCCAAGTCGACGAGAACGGCATAAAAGAGCCAAGTAGCCCAGATTTGCAGTTGGATGCCATTGAGCGAGCCCGTCCAGAGATAACTGAGTCCCAGCAAGCGCTTGACGGTTGAAAAGGCTTCCTCAATGCGCCAGCGACGACGATAGAGGTCCGCCACCACGAACGGTGGTAATTGCTGTGGGTCGGTGACGGAGGTGAGGTAGTGATACCAGGTGCGGCCAAAGCGAACTTGGATTAAGCGCACGGTGAGTTGGGGCGTCTTTTTCCGTTTCGTGCCCAAGCGAATCAGATAATCCCGACAGGTCTCCGTCTCCGTGAAGACTTGCTGAATCTCATAGTGGGCCTTGGCTTTCAGTCGGGTGATGAAGTCTGCCTGAGCCGCGATGACCTCAGCCAAAAATTGAAAGTGATAGAAACCCCGGTCGAGGATCAGCAAGGTGCGAGCGGTGATGACTTTCAGCAGTTGCGGTTCAAAGCGGGTATCACTGGCTTTGGGGTGGTCACAAAACCAGATATGGAGCGGTAAGCGCGTGACTAAATCAATGACGGTGAGCAATTTGCCCGCTAGAGGACCTTGTTCCAACGCTTGTAAGGACCCGAGTTTACGAAAGAGGGCTTCCAGGGTCGAGCCATCGGCAATCCAGAGGTGCTCAAAGTGTTCACGGGCATAGGTAATACTCTCGGGTAAAGGCCGTTGGTGTCGCTCCGTCCACCGTTGCCGCAGGTGGGGCAGCAGGTCGAAGAACACCCGCTCAAACAGTGTGGCTGGAAATTCTAAAAAGCGCTGAGACAAGGCTGGCTGAGAGACTTTCGTCGCTTTACACCACAACAGGTCTTCGCGGGCCAACAAGCGGGTGAGTTCTTGCACACTGGGCACTTGACGCCATAGCAGGGTTAAGACGGCGGCCATCATTAAGGGCAAAGTCAGGACACGATTCCGCAGTCCGAGTTGGCGATAGTAGCTTTGCTGGGCATCGAGCGCGGGCGTTAGCAACGCCATCAGGTCCGCTTCAATGACTTCATCACTGACACTGGGACGCTGCAGTTTGCGGGCATGATCCCGATTCGAGCGACGTTTGCGAGTAGCCATAAACCAGCTAAGAAAACAAGGGTCTCTTTTAATTTCCCTGACCCACACGGCTCAGAAAATGGGCACTTTTACTCATTGACGATTGCTGCTTCCTCTTAACCTTTCACCAATGGTGGTGAAAAGACTCGCAGAATAAACCGGCTCACTTCTAGGCATCAAGGTGTTAGCTAGGCGAGCCCCAGTGCTGGCCCAACGGTTTCTTATCGTCTATCGGTCGCAATGTAGCTTTTTGAGCAATGAAGTCGAAGGCCGTGATGGCGTGCGGTGTCTCTTTAATCTCGACGCGATCGCCCACCCGTCTATCGGTCATTGGTTCAGTTGCTCCAGGGCTGTGAATTCTGCCAGCTTGAGCGGTTGCTTCACTCTGAACACAGGGCGATAGTTTGGGAAAGCCATTTCCGCAGCCAGGTGAAACCCAGGGGCGATTTCACTCTGCTCGAACTTGAGCTTTACCTCATCGCTGGGCACGTCAATGATGATGAGGTTTGCAGACTCGTTAATCTCGGCTTCGAGCATGTGCTCCCGTGCCCATTGGCGCTGCTCGGCTTTGGCGGTCTGGTGCATTTCTCTGATGATTGCCTGGATGATTTGGTTAACAATGGCTTCCCAGCAACACATGGTTTTTGCTCCTAATCGGTGAGTGGTTAGAGGGGCCTCTACAGCGCTATCTACTGGCTTGTCTACAGCATCTACAGGCTGTAGATGTAGAGGGTCTACAGCAGGGGTTGTAGATACTGTAGATACCCTATTTAGATGGGTGTAGACGCGATTCGACGGGCTGTAGATGTAGATGCGAGAGACAAGGCTATCGAGCCATATAACGGGGCTTACTGCCCTCATCGCGGATATGAATGATCTGCTCGGTCTTGACCAAGCCCTCACAGATTTTTTCAATCGTTTTGAGGTCAACAGAAGTTTTCAGGCGAGAGACTGATTGCTTAATTTGTGAAGCCCGATAATTCTGCTCTGGCTTCGATTCGAGAAACCCTAAAATCAACTCCTCAACTTCGCTCAAGGCGATAGGGCGATCGCCGATGGGTGCAGGCGGATCGTCGGCAGTGTCAGGCGTGATTTTCAGTTCATTGTAGAAATCGATAATCTCGGATTTTTCCTCATCCGATTTCCCGGCTAGCTCGCTCGGGTCAGGGGTATTCATCGGATCATCGGCAATGATGGCGGCTAACCGCTCATCCACAGTTAGCGAGT
>Ga0081526_100615_pt1 | contig 13656 bp, 15 predicted proteins | sample HotLakmasection2_FD_70991 | JGI IMG/M metagenome (GOLD analysis project Ga0081526, IMG submission 70991) | Hypersaline microbial mat communities from Hot Lake, Washington, USA - Section #2 (SPADES assembly) (version 2) | ecosystem: Environmental > Aquatic > Non-marine Saline and Alkaline >... | reverse complement strand
AGACGGCGATGATAAACTCTTCAATATCAAACATGGTCTCACTTAATCAAGATTGCTAGAACCCTTCATAGCTAAGGTTTCTAAAGGTGAGACCTTTTCTCAATCATTAGTTGCACATCGCGTATGTAGGTGTTTTCTGGGAAAGATACCCCCGTCATTCCCGCGTATGCGGGAATCCAGAGAGGCTGAATGGTTGACCGATAGCCTTGCGATGGATACCCATTGTCATGGGTATGACGGAGCGCTCCTGTTAGCGGGATAGTCTTTTGTAGAAACCACCTTCAATACTTTGACGTTTGGCTTCGCTTTTAACACTCACAAGCAACCCAGTTTCCTCCTTATTAAGGGGGGCTGGGGGGGATCCAGCCCCAAACTGCTTTTCTGTTAGGGGTTTGCAAATTCTGCAAAGTGGTTTCCGCAAAAAATCTCGTTAATAATTTCGGGGGGCAACTAAGATGTAACTTACTAATGAACAGACTAATGAACAGAAATAAGGTTGGTTGGAATTTTGAGTTTCGCGTGAATCAACCCATTGCCCCCGAAACTTGGAGTTTTGAGCTATTGTTTCTGTTACTCCTGTAGACCGCAAACCTGTTGTTATTGCATCTTTTTCATGAATTCTGAGTCTTCTCCCGCTGCGGCTTCGTTGACCCCCATCGCTCAGTCTAATGAGGCTCCGTCGTCTATATTGGATGCCAACTTGCAGGTGCGCCTCAAAAACGAGGCGGGCAAGCTGCTGTTGCTGATGCCGCCCGAAGTGGAAAATCATGCTGCCGCGCCCGGTTGGTCGGAGTTGTGGCTGCAACTGAAGCAACGGCTGACGGCGGGCGATCGCTTCTGGCAGCCCGACACCCCGGTTCATCTGATCGCCCGCGATCGCCTGTTGGATGGGCGACAGTTGCAGGCGATCGCCGATGCGTTGAACGATGTGCAACTGAAGCTGAAGCGGGTTTACACCAGTCGCCGCCAAACAGCGGTTGCCGCTGCCACGGCTGGGTTTTCAGTGGAGCAGCAAACGCCGCTGAGCTATCTGAACCAGCCCTCTGAAGCCGGAAAGGCGATGGAGGAGCCGCTGTATGTGCAGACGACCGTGCGATCGGGCATGGAGATTCGGCATCCCGGCACGGTGGTGATTGTGGGGGATGTCAATCCTGGCAGTTCCGTGATTGCCGATGGCGACATTTTGGTGTGGGGGGCGTTGCGGGGGGTTGCCCATGCGGGAGCGTCGGGGAATGCTCGCTGTCTGATTATGGCGCTGCGGCTAGAGCCGACCCAGTTGCGGATTGGGGAGCAGGTTGCCCGTGCGCCGGAAAAAGCTCCCGCGCAGTTTTATCCCGAAGTCGCCTATGTGCGCGAGGATGGTATTCGGATCACCCAGGCAACGGATCTCGCGAAGTTCCGTCCCGATGCTCGATAAGGGATACCCGATGGCATCCCGGAAAAGGGATGTCCAAAAAGTTTGTTATCCAAAAAGTTTGTTATCCAAAAAGTTTGTTAAGAGTGCGCCGAGATTGCGCCAAGATTATGCCAAGACGTTAGGGGAAGCTCATGACTCGCACGATTGTCGTTACTTCTGGGAAGGGAGGCGTTGGAAAAACGACCACCACTGCCAATTTGGGGATGGCGCTGGCTCAGCGTGGGCGCAAGGTTGCGGTGATGGATGCCGATTTTGGGCTGCGGAATCTAGACCTGTTGCTGGGTCTGGAGAATCGCATTGTCTATACGGCGATCGAGGTTTTGTCGGGCGAGTGTCGGTTGGATCAGGCATTGGTGAAGGATAAGCGCCAGCCCAATTTGGCGCTGCTGCCGGCGGCTCAGAACCGCACCAAGGAATCGATCAATGCCGATCAGATGAAGCAACTGGTGGAGATGCTCTCCGAAAGCGTTGATTACGTGCTGATCGATTGTCCGGCGGGAATTGAGTTGGGCTTTCAGAATGCGATCGCCCCCGCACAGGAAGCGCTGGTGGTGACAACACCGGAAATCTCGGCGGTGCGCGACGCCGACCGGGTGGTGGGCTTGCTGGAAGCCAATGATGTGAAGAAGCAGCACCTCATCGTCAACCGCCTCAAGCCTGCAATGGTGCAGGAAGACCTGATGATGTCGGTGCGCGATGTGCAGGAAATTCTGGCGATTCCGCTGATTGGGGTAATTCCCGATGATGAGCGGGTGATCGTTTCCACGAATAGGGGAGAACCGCTGGTGCTCGAACAACGCCTCACCCTGGCGGGACTGGCGTATCAGAACATCGCCCGTCGCCTGGAAGGGGAAGAGATTCCCTTCCTCGACTTCACCGCCGCCCATGATGATTTATTTTCCCGCATCCGTCGTATGTTCCGCAGCACTTCCCGTTGATGCCTAGATTTTCCCACTCCTTTTCTTTTTTTGTTTGTGTCCATGCTCACCGAACTCCTCGAACGCTTATTTCCCCGGACGGCTCCTGAAACCAGTAGCCGCGAAACGGTCAAACGTCGCCTGCAACTGGTGCTGGCGCACGATCGCGCCGATCTCCCTCCAGAAATGCTGGAAAAAATGCGCCAGGAAATCCTGGAAGTCGTCTCGCGTTATGTGGAACTGGACACCGATTCCTCAGAATTCTTACTAGAAAACAACCAGCGCGCCACGGCTCTGATTGCCAATCTCCCCATTCGGCGGGTCAAGCCAGAACATAACGAAGAGTAGCGGGCTGACATAGCAGCGTTCGAGGCAAAACGAGGGGGTGCGATGGGCGGAGTGGAAACAGGCAACCTGCTGACCTGGGTGGGGGCGATCGCCCTCATCGGTGGGTTTGGGCTGGCGGTGATGGTCTGGGCGTATGCCGGGGCGGGGAGCCGTCAGGTCGTCTTTGCGGACGCTGTGGAGCCTGCATCTGCCCTTGCGGATGGGGTAGTGGAGCCGTTCGCGGAAGGGTGTGAGGCTTACCGTCAGGGTAAGTTTGAGCGGGCGATCGCCGCCTTTAGTCGGGTGCTCCAAGCAGATGCCAATATTGCCGCTGCCCACCACAACCTGGGACGGTTGCAAGCCAATTTGCAAAAGGATAACGAAGCGGTTCGTAGTCTTGTGCGGGCTGGGGAGTTATATCTGGAGGCAGGAAATGGGGCTGGCTACGAGGCAATTAAAGCGGATCTGGCAAAGCTGAAGCAGTCTCGCGATTAGGTTAATCTGAGTTTGGTTTGCGAGGACTTGGCATAATTCCTGGCAATGAATACTGCTGACGCTAACTGATGTCTATGCCTGTGCTAATTTTCTAAAACCCTTGATTTTGCCTGTCTTACCCATAAAATCAAGGGTTTTAGAGCTAAGCGAGAAATTAAGATCCCCAGAGAATGCTGGTAAAGATAGCCTTCTCAAAAGTGAGAATCTTATTTTTCCCGACTCCTTTATCCTTGCATCTGGGCATCTGGCAGAATTATGTATCTGGCAGAATTATTGATATATTCCTCACGAAATACGCTAGTCTTAGTGTTCAGTCAGCGTTCAGATTGAAGTGCTCAAGGCGCAAGCTGAAATTTCTTTGCTGATTGCCTCAACCTCCTTTAGAACCTTTAGAGCACTGCTCTCCTCAACTTGGTGTGAAACGGTCTCAAGATGGGGCTTAAAACCTTGATGTAGTGTGGCGGTGCGGTGCGACACCACACTACAAACAGGAGAGCCTGAATCACTTTTTGTAGCGTCATTCATACGGCTTCAAAGGCTGAGATGTCACATAACATGGTGGTGCTTGCAGTATCCAAGTTGCTGCTTAAGCCTAAGAAATGAGAAAATAAACGATTGGCTAGCTGATTCACTGCCGATTTGCCGAAACAAGAGTAGAAAGAAACGGCAGGGCGTCATCGTGATGGAACGATGAACTGGAACGATCTTTTGAAGATGTCGCTTTTAACCCCAGCACACTTTCTCGATGTAAACCCATTCTCGATGTAAACCCATAGTTGACCCAAACTAAACATTATGCAAAACCGAGCCTTACGTGAAAAGAACCGAAAAGACGCGGCGGATCCGATTCCTTTGCAACAGGATGCTTCGATTCTGGATTGGCTGGAAGGAACGGGTCGGCTGATTGCCCGTGATTCCAGCGAATCTAGTGCTTTAGAAGAAGAAGAGGAAATCGTTGCACTGATGGGTGCCGATAGCAATGATTATGACGACGATGACGACGATGATGAACTGGATATGGAGGAATAAACGCGTTCCCATCCTAAGATTTATCGTTATTTCCTGATAATTCCGACGGATTTCTGAGGATATTTCTTATGGGACAGGCAGATTAAATCGTTTGCAGATGGTGCGATCGCCCTGCCTGTCTCCCTTTCCGTTCCTCTAAACCCATAGAGATGAATACCGAGTGTATTGCAAAAAACTTGCCTAATTTGGTGCAAATCATCGTAAATTTGAACCGTTAACGTCTGTAGTTAGATTTCAGGTTTATCCGGAATCGCTACATTTCAAGGTGTGAGTGAGTGCAGTGAGTGGGGTGAAACCCTGTGGATGCAAAGTTTATCTCTCGCGGTGCCGCGAGGGTGACCGGACAGTTTTTATTTTGGACGTTGGCAGTCGCGCTGACGTTGCTAGCCTCTAGCCTGGATTGGTTTGCAGGGCGTGTGTCCTGGCAACCGGAAAGCCTGACTCTGCCCTTTGTGGTAGCGGCGATCGCTACCTGGTTCGTGGGGCTGTGGGCTGTGCCTTTCCTGCAACGGCTGAAAGCGGGACAGGTGATTCGAGAGGATGGTCCTCAGGCGCATTTGAAGAAGGCTGGAACTCCGACGATGGGCGGTGTGTTTGTGGTTCCCGTGGGGATCGCGATCGCCCTCTTCCTCTCTGGCTTTTCGGGTTCCGTTGTTGGCGTCAGTCTCATGACCGCTGCCTACGCCTTCATCGGCTGGATCGACGACTGGCAAATTCTCAACCGCCGTTCCAACAAAGGCATTACGCCGCGCCAAAAGCTCTTGCTACAGGTAGGCTTTGGGGCGTTGTTCTGTCTCTGGGTATTGCTACAATTTGGCGGCGAGTTGACTCAACTGATGCTGCCCTTTGGGTTGGTGCTTCCTTTAGGCTTTTTGTTTTTCCCCGTCGCCTGGTTTGCGCTGGTGGCTGAAAGTAATGCGGTGAACCTGACCGATGGGTTGGATGGACTGGCAGGGGGAACAGGGGCGATCGCCCTCCTCGCACTGGCCGCGCTGGTTGCTCCTGAGCATCCCGACCTGATGGTATTTGCGGCAGCCATGGCAGGCAGCTATCTCGGCTTCGTTTCTCACAACCGCAATCCCGCTCGCGTCTTCATGGGCAACCTGGGATCGCTGGCATTGGGCGGCGCACTGGCAGCCGTCGCAATCCTCAGCCAATCCCTGGTGGCACTACTCATCCTCAGTGGCATCTTCTTTGTGGAGACGGTATCGGTCATCCTCCAGGTGAGCTACTACAAAGCCACTAAGAATGATCAGGGTATTGGTAGGCGGCTGTTTAAGATGGCTCCGCTCCATCATCATTTGGAACTAAGCGGATGGAATGAAACCAGTGTCGTTGCCTGGTTCTACGGCATCGGCATCATTCTCGCCCTGCTGTGCCTGGTGATTTTCTAGAGCCTTCTCCAGCGCATTGACGGAGTTAGAAGGTTTCTGAGAAAAATATTCCCAATTTTTGAGAGAGGGCGTGGCTGAGCTGCGCCCTCTCTCAAAAATTGGGTGCAAGTCCCTTAGGGTTTTCAATACAGCCATAAAGCAAAAAAGTCGCAGATCTCGTTAGGGATCTGCGACTTCTTCTTTGACTGGGAGAATAAAACGCTGGCTTCGAGAAGAAGTCGCAGATCTGGCGCTTCTCGGGGAGGGGAAGGGTTATTGCTGGGCGATCGCCCCATTCCCCGGCAAGCTGCGTCCATCGGTGGAGGCAAAGAAGCGCTGGACGTTGTCTCCGATGGCGATCGGCAGCACCACCTCCACATTTTCGTGGGGGCGGGGAATGATGACCCAGGTTTCGAGGGTGCCGCCAGGGGTGTTTTGTGCCGCTTCGATCCCGGCATCCATCGCCTGCTTCACTTCCGATACATCACCCCGAATCATGACCGTGAACCGGGCACTCCCCGCCCGGATATAGCCAACCAGGGTCACACGCCCGGCTTTAACCATTGCATCGGCAGCCGCCATAACGGCTGGAAAGCCTTTTGTTTCAAGTGCTCCGACAGCGATAGGCATCTTTGTCTCCTGAGTAAAAAATTAGTGTTGGTGAATCAACAGTATGGGCAAAATCTAAAAAACTGGGTGCAAACAAGATCGTGTGGGCAAAAGCTGGCTTAGGGAAATAAGGCAAACGGAGCAGAAAAAACGCAAGCCTCTTTTTCTAAAACTCAGCATTCCCAAAAAGCACGCGCTGCTTCAGGAACCCGCAACTACATAAACCGCTCCACCTCGGCAGTGTAGTTGATGTCCAGGGCAACCTCCAAATTTTCCGGGGGATTTGGAATGATCCAGTAGTCAATCAGTTCTGCACCATAGACCTGACCGACTGCCTCAATGCCTGCATCTACCGCAGGGCGAACCTCAGAGGTCGATCCCCGCACCGCCACCAAAAACTGGCTCCGTTCTGCCAGCCCAAAATATACCAGCGTTACCCGACCCGACTTGACCATCGCATCGGCAGCAGCCAGGATTCCGGGAAATCCTAGCGTTTGAATCACCCCAACGGCTGCGGGCATGTTTGTTGCTACTCCCTGCTTGCTGAAACATTGTTTGCTGGGACGAAACCCACTAGCCAAAATCCTTCTTTAGAGGATTGAAATCCTGGCAGTCTAATCCCTGTGTTTATTCTATGGACTGATGGAAGCGAGAAGAAGTTTTACCATCAAAATCTTCAGAATTATCAAAGTCCTCGTTGCAGAGAGAAATGAAAGCAGGGCGCGGAGTGTGGGCGTTAGACCTCACCATTTTGGTGAGATAAGGAATTTCTTGTACGTTCTATAGTCCAAACTTATGACCATATTGTCCTTATCCACGGAGATCTAAGGACTGAAGATCAAATAAAACCCGGAATTTTTGAAGAGAAGCGCGGCAATGCCGCGCTTCTCTTCAAAAATTCCGGGTTTTATTTCGTATGATTTTGCCTGTGCTTTGCGCACGCAAAATCAAGGGTTTTAGAAAAATGGTGAACAGGGTGATGGGAGTAATAATTTTTTGGGGTGTGGGCATTATTTCTTCAAGATGGAAATTCAAGGAGGAAAAACCGATGGTAAGACGCTTGGTTAGATGCCGACAGTTGGCAGCAGGTGTTGCGGTTACTGGGTTGATGCTATCGGCGGGCAGGGCGATCGCCCAAGAGTCTAGCTTCTTCCAGCAGTACAGTGCCCCCGCCAACCTCCCCACTTGCACCGATGAGGCGTGTTACATGGCGGCAGCTGCGTCTTGCTCCCCTGTCCGTTACACCGGAGAATTTTCCATCGGCATTGCCACCAGCCTGAGCACTCAGGAAATTTGGGGCATACAAAACGGCGATTGCATTACCTACAGTGAGGTCGTTTCCCTCAATGCGTTTGGGCAGGATGTGCCCGATGCGGATGGCATGTTGACTCTGTGTGTCTACGACCGTCCAGAGGACCTGCAACTGGAGTGGGATGTTTTTTACGGGCGGGCAGAGGGAACCTTTGGCGGAACCGCAGGCATGTTTGACCCCAATACTGGAATCGCGCGGACCAGCAAGGACATTGATGGTCGTCAGATTGCAGTTTGTGACACCTACATGGCGGCTGCGATTGAAGAAGCAGGAATGCCCTAAGGCTAATGCGCCTTGCAAAAGGGAAACCCATAATTTGTTGGGGCGCTTGCATCTCAGATGCAAGCGCCCAGCAAATTATGGGTTTCCCTTTTGCACCGATCCTAATCAACTTTGGGGGCGGGCGATCGCCAGATCCACCAGGCTCCCAGGCACAGCGTCACGTTTCCCACCAGGGTCATCGCTGCTTGCAAGGTCACCAGCCAGGACAGTTCGGGTGCATTATCGAAAAAGTGCCAGGTGCAGGCACACATCGCGCTTACCAACGCAGGCAACATCCCAAAGGAGAGGGCACGCCACGCCGGATTCTGGCTGACTTCGCTATAGATCCAGATCAGCCAGATCGCCAGGATCCACTCCAGGACGCTTGAGATGTGGATGATCCAGGTGGGAATTGAAAGGATGTGCATGGCTTTGATAGTAATAGCTACGTGTGGCGAAACCTTTTGTTCTATTGTAAAAGGCGAGAGGGACGGAATGAGGGGTTTGGAGCGCGATGCGAGCCGTTTTATGTGGCTACTATGGCATGGGCAATGGCGGCGATGAGGCGCTACTGGCAACGCTGTTGCAGATGTTGCCGTCGGAGGTGACCCCGCTGGTGCTGTCGGGCAATCCGCCCTGGACGCAGTCGCATTATGGCGTGGAGGCGTGCGATCGCAAATCCATCCCGCAAGTGCTGGCAGCCCTGCGCCAGTCTGATGCCTTCATTTGGGGGGGCGGCAGTTTGATGCAGGATGCCACCAGTTGGCTCAACCCCCTGTACTACGGCGGGATCATGACCGTAGCACAGCGGATGGGTTTGAAGACGATCGCCTGGGCGCAGGGCATTGGTCCCTTGCAGCGCTCGTTCACCCAGTGGTTGACTCGGCAAACCTTTTCCCATTGCACCAGGGTGAGTGTGCGCGATCGCGGCTCTGCCCAAAGGCTTTCGGACTGGGGCATTCCCTTCACCCTGGCTCCCGACCCAGTGTGGGCACTGGAGCGCGAACCTGTCCCTGGCTTGTGGGAGTTGCCCGCGCCACGGGTGGCGGTGGTGCTGCGTCCTCACCCCCAGCTCACCCCCAGCCGACTGGAAGCCCTTACCCAGGCGTTAATTGACTTCCAACTGGCAACCCAGGCTTGTGTGCTGCTCGTCCCCTTCCACCTGACCCAGGACATGCCGCTGGCAGAAGCCATTCAACCCCGGCTCCCCGGTGTTAGCAAGATTCTCACGTTGTCCCACCCGCAACAACTGCGGGGGCTGTTTCAGGGGGTGGAGATGGCGATCGCTATGCGACTCCACGGGGTGATTATGGCGGCGGCGGCAGAATGTCGGTGCTTTGCCCTCAGCTATGACCCCAAAGTTTCCCAGGTAATGCAGGAGTTGGATTTGCCGGGATGGACGCTGGACGAGATTCCTGAAGACAAGGGGGCGATCGCCAAAACCTGGTTAGAGCTATACGCCAATGGAGATGCCCTGTCGGGCGATCGCATCCACGCCCTGATCGATCGCGCCCTCCTGCACCAGGAATTGCTTCGAGAGGCACTACTGTCCCCTGAAAAATCTGCCCTATAGCCGCCCCATAGCCACAGAAACAAGCAGCCGTTTGTCAGTAATTGACCTTCGCCAGGGGGCAATACAAAAACTGTTGACTGGATCAGTTGACTGGATCAGTTGACTGGATCAGTTGACTGGATCAGTAGCTTCTCCATTTTCTACAAGCCTTGATTTTACGTGTACGTTGCGCACGCAGAATCAAGGCTTGTAGAAAATGGAGAGAATGGGTTGGAGGACGGGTTGAAATTTAAGTTTATGGGAATTGAATTGTCAGTTAAAATTTCTGTGCTACTTTGCAGGGATAGGGCATGAGGCATCAAGGTCGCATCATCACCCCAAGGGCAAATTGAGAGCAATTATTTTGGAATACTCGCTATCCTGAATGATTATCTTCAGCTGCTTTTCTAATTTGGTTTAACTGCAACTGAACTAGACAAAATTGCCGCCTCAGGCAAGATCCCTGAACTAACATAAAAGTCATAAATATAAAAGTCATATCGCAGCCCTTACTTTATTTCATTTTTTCTGTTTCCTTCCTTCCCTCTGTTCAGTCACTTCTAGTTTTCATCATGAGCGAGCAAAATCCTGCGGAATCCAACGCCAATGCGAACAACAACCCAGCCAGTGCTTCTAACTGGTATGCCGGGTGGGAAGACTTTGCAGATGCCTCCGAGAGCGATGCGGAAGCGATCGCCTCGGACGCATTTCCACAGTCTCCTGAGCAGGATTGGCACCCCGTTGACCCACCCAACGCAATGCCCGTGAGTGCGCTGGAGCAAGCGGATCAAGTGCTGGCAGACTTGCATGGTGAGATCTGGGCAGGGCGATCGCCCCTCTCGCCTGCCCCATCAAAATCCTCGTCAGATAAGGCGATCGACCTGCCCGATTGGTCAACCCGCACCCTTCCCCCCAGTGTGCCGGTTGCCCCATTCAACATGTCCCCATCCGTGCCCTCCAACGCTACTGGCATCAATCAGGGAGATGGCGAACAAGCAACTGCCGCCGAGATGCCGCCCGACCTTCCCGAACTCATCAGCTTGATTCAGGAACTCAACCAGTGCAACAGTGCGTTGCTCGACCGGGTGGCGCAACTGGAGGATGCCCTGGAACAGGCACAGGCGAATGTGGGCGATCGCCCCACGTCTCCACAGGCGATCGCAGCAACGGCGCAACCTACACCTTCTGCCGAGCAAGTTGCCCAGGTTTTCCAGGAATTAGAAAGCGCCCACCAGACCACCCAACGGCAACAAATCCTGATCGAAACCCTGACGGAGCAATTCAACCAGAGCCAGCAGCGGGTCGCTCATCTAGAAACCGAGTGCGCCAGCCTGCAACAGCGCGTCCAGGAGCAAAGCCAAACGTTGCAGCATAGCGAAGCCACCTGCCAGGATTTGCACATGCGCCTGCAACGGCAACAGCGCTACACCCTCCAGTTCAAAGCCGCACTGGAGCGTTGTCTGGAGGTTGCGACCCCGCCTCAACCCAGTCCACTATTGATGCAGGGGACGGTGGATCTCGATCCAGCCGCCATGGATCCGGGGGCGATCGCCGCCTTTGCCCCGCCACCGCCTGCTCCCAAAGTGTCAAAAATCCAGCCCTGGTCTTCGCAAAGCTCTCAGACAGGGTTGCCGACCAAACTCGATACCTTCCTGGGAACGTCTCTGCCCTCCGACCCTGCACCCGCACCAGAGATGGCGGCAGCTCCCCAGTCCGGAAATGCCGTTCCCCCAGAGGCGATCGCCCCAACAAAGGTGGCTCCTCTGCCTCCCACGCAATTTGCCTCAGCCGCAGCGGATCCTGATACGTCCTGGCAAAATGACCCAGAAGTGCAAGCTTCTTCCAATGCTTTGCAGGCTGCCGCCATCGAGTTTCGTTCGCTGATTACCAGTCTGCTGGGAGGCGAGATAGACGAAGCACCCTCCGAAACTGGACAGGGTGGGCGATCGGCACAAGAAGCCCCTGCCCATCGGCAACCCCAATCTCCTCTGTCGCCTCAAACCATTGATGCTTCCCAACTCACACAAGAGGCATCCTTCTCCCATAACCCTGCAAAACCGCGCTTGTCGATGCCCAAAGAGGTCTTCCAGCAAGCAGCCAATGTTATTCAATCGTCGGCAGAAGCAGCACAGCCCAATACCCAAACCCACACAGGTACGGCTCCTGCCCCACGGGTTTACCCCTTCCGCCCCCTGAAGAAAATTGATTCCGTTGCGGCGGTGGATTTACCCACCTTCCCTCGCCCCACCTGACATGATGAGCGTGAGCCAGAGCGATGTGGCAGATGGCTGGCGAGATGGGCGGGCAGATGGGGGGGGCGTCCTTTTGTCGGAACCTTGCTATAACAAGAGCTTTGGGACTTTATTTATTTGCTAACCCCTTTCAGGGGTTACCTCTGGATGATGCCCTCGCCCGCAAAGCCGCAACGCCCCGCTGTGGCTTGGGTGTGATCGATCTGCGCAGTGGCGACCTGGTTCATAGCCTCCGTATTGAAGGGGTCGTCGAAGAGCTTTATGATGTGCAGGTTTTGCCAGGTTTTCGGCGACCCATGGCGATCGGTTTTCGCTCCGATGAAATTCGCCGCATCATCTCCATCGGCGATCCTGCTTCACTTCAGTAAGTTTCGTCGCCTCAACAAATTTCACCGCAACAGTAAAACTGCTCTCAAAAATATTTTTCAACACGACTTGGAAAGGTATAACAATCTGCAAGCCGACTAAGGATCGCGTACGAAATAAAATGCGAAATTTCTGATGAGAAGCGCGGCAATGCCGTGCTTCTCATCAGAAATTTCGCGTTTTATTTTATTTTCAATCCCAAGCCCCTTTTTCATAAGTCGGGTCTTTACTACACCATATTCGCCATTTTTCTAAAACCCTTGATTTTGCGTGCGCGGAGCGCACGCAAAATCAAGGGTTTTAGAAAAATGGCGAAGGTATTGTTACTATCAACGGGTTTGACAACTTGTTTAAGACATTACATGAATTTCATTAAGCTTTAAAACTTCTTAGCTATATTCTTAGGGAAACTCCAGCTCAATTGCGATAACTTTTGCGATAATTTTCATCTAAATTTTGACCACTGTTTTCATAGTCCGAGTCCATTCCAGGTAATAGCTGCTTAAAAGAGCTGATATTAGCGAAGCAAAAGCATGGGACACAACCCTGTTGTTGATTCGAAGCTGGCTGCTTCGGCTGTCATAGCCAGACATTCGTTAAAAGGTAGTCGTAGATAGAGGCTGATGTAGGGTGCGGTGAAGCTTAACTGTAATGCACGGTCTAGCAGAACTCGAAGGGCTATATTTTCACTGTCAGGGCGACAGCGGGCTCAGAACGTAGACATAGCAAGCTCTATAGCCCGCTGTCCCTGCTTGTAAAAGTTGATCCAACGACGATTAATACGCAAAAGCTCGTCCAATGTTTCCTGACACAATTGCTGTAACTGGAGCCAAATCGGTAACTGTTGCCCCACATAAAACGCGCTATGTCGGCGTTGGTGGCTAGATGGGATTTCTGGTCTGACGACATATTTTTGAATTCCCATACGCTTAATCTGTCGTCCTTGAAGTAAGGCACTCGTATAGGCAATAGCGACTACAATCATCAATTTGGATAGTTGATTCGAAGCGAGTTTAGACCCTTCAAGATGATAGCCCCCAGACTTAAAATCGCGAAACATTTCTTCAATACCAAATCTTTTTTGATAGCTTTCTATGGCGACTTCAAGCTCGTTGAAGTTCGTCAAAATGTACCACGGCTCTTTGGTTTTGAAGCCCCGATAGGTGCGTTTCCATTTAGCAGCCACATTAAAGGTTCCAAAGCCCTTGCTTTTGGTGATTTGCTGGTCATTTAAGAACAGTTTCATCCCCGGTGTCAGACCATACTCTCTCAGTTCCTGGTAGAGCCCCGTGTCTTGCCGCACTTTGGTATCACATTTCTGTCTCAAGCAAAAGTACGTTCCTTTCTCACCAAGCCACTTTCCGAGTTTCGGCGAGCAAAATTCTCGATCCCCCAACACCACCACTACATACGCGGATAACAACTCTAAACTCCGACTGAATACAACCTGCTGCTCCGCTAAATTGCTGCTCCCTTTTTTATTGAGAAATGTCCAGTATATTGGCCAGGCACGATGATCATAGATCAGGCTAACCATCAGAATATTAATGCAGCCCCAGCTCGTGCGGTCGATGGCGACATAAATGCGCTCTCCAGGCCTAAAAAACTGGTCAAGCAGACCTCTCACACAGGGAAACCAGAGGGTCTCGATATGGAGAGCCTCGAGTTTCAAAAATCGCTGCAGTTTCTTCCGACGACTCTCAAATAAAATCGGCAAAGGCAGGGCTTCCGCCAATCGTTCTAGCT
>Ga0081526_100611_pt1 | contig 13705 bp, 13 predicted proteins | sample HotLakmasection2_FD_70991 | JGI IMG/M metagenome (GOLD analysis project Ga0081526, IMG submission 70991) | Hypersaline microbial mat communities from Hot Lake, Washington, USA - Section #2 (SPADES assembly) (version 2) | ecosystem: Environmental > Aquatic > Non-marine Saline and Alkaline >... | reverse complement strand
GAGAATTCCTGCCGCTAAACACGACTCCTGGTAAGTAGATGGGCTTAATTATTTGTAGGATATTTGTAGGATGTGTTGGCGCCAGCGTAACGCATCAAATCCCTGTGGAATGGTGCGTTACGGCTTCGCCTAACAGCACCCTACAACATTGTTTGTTGATGTCCACCTACTTACCCTGGTTGACTGACAAAACTCTCAAAGCCCTTGTTCTGCCGTAGGAGGTTGGCTAAAACCCTCCGGGCATGGCTGAGTGCAAAGCCCTCGCTGCGCGAACGCTAAAGCGCTAGCGTAACCCAACGAAACCGCTGCTGGTGTTGGGTTTCACCTCGTTCTACCCAACCGACGCGAAGGGCTTTGGTCAGTCAGTTAGCCTAACGCCTCACCCCAGAGCAAAGCCGAACACGAAAAGCATGCCTAAGAGGCCAGCGACCCCCACGTAATAAAGCGTGGGCCATAGCAGCTGACGGATGAGTAACCCTTCCCGGCCAATCAAGCCGACGGTGGCTTCGGCGGCCACGACGTTAGAGACGCAAATGATATTGCCTGCTGAGGCCCCAACACACTGCAAAGCCAATACGATCGCGGTAGAAATCCCAATTTGCACAGCGACCCCAAACTGAAAGAGCGCAAACATCAGGTTACTGACGGTGACACTGCCCGCCACAAAAGACCCGATCGCGCCCACCACGGGGGCAAAAAAGGGCCAGGTTGGACCTGCGAGCTGCGACATGCCAGCGGCCAGGGTCAGGGGCATGCTCTCTAGCCCTGAAGTGTTGACCCCAGAGTTGATGAAGACTCGCGCCAAGAGCACAGCCGCCCCTAAAGCTAAGGTGGTCTTTTTGAGGAGGGGCACCACGTCGGCGATCGCCGTGCGTAACGCAGAGGGCTTCATTTGGTGCAGGAAGAACGTCATCACGACGACGATGAGAAAAATGGTCGGGGGCAGGTAGAGGGGCTGCGTGCTGACGGTGACCTCAGTGCCCAGGATATTTGACCAGCTCAGGGTGACGGCTTGCAACCAGCCCCGAAACGGCAAGAAGTTCAGCCGCGAGAGCATCAACAGCAAACCCAGCAATACATAGGGGAGCCAGGCTTGACGAGCGGACAACCGACTGGCGGCAGCAGACGGGGTTGCGGGCTCTTCCCCGGACCAGGTATCGGGCCACCGGTCAGCAGGGAGAAAATCCCACGGTTCAGCGGGCACGAGAAAGCCCCGCCGCGCCGCTGGCACCACCAGGGCCAACCCTACCAGGCCACCGATCAAAGTCGGGAACTCTGGCCCCAACAACAGGGCAGTCAGCAAGTAGGGAATCGTGAACGCGAGCCCCGCAAACAGGGCAAATTTCCAGATGGCGAGTCCGGCTTTGAATGACTTTTCGGCCCCGAATCCGGCGGTGATGACGGTGACTAGAACCAACGGCAAAAACGTCCCAATGATGGTGTGCAAGAGGGCCGCCCAACGCCCCACCATAGTCAGGTATGCGGCCTGGCTCACGCCCAATTCGGCTAACTGCTGCTGCACGCTGGGCACGCCGCTCAGTCCTGCATCCAGGCCGATCAAAATCGGTGTGCCCACTGCGCCAAAGGTGGAAGGAGTGCTTTGAATGATCAGCGCTGCCATGACTGCCGCCATCGCCGGAAAACCCATCGCCACCAGCAAGGGCACCGTAATTACCGCTGGAGTGCCGAATCCAGATGCCCCTTCGATAAAGCTGCCAAACAACCAGGCAATGATGATGACCTGCACTCGGCGATCGCGGGAAATGCCCCACAAGCTCTGACGAATGGCCGCGATCGCCCCCGACTCTTGCAAGGTATTGAGCAGGAGAATCGCCCCCAACACGATGTAGAGAATCTCAGCAGCGGCGACCAGCCCTTGAATGCTGGCGGCGGCAATTTGGTCCCACGGGACTCGCCAAACCAGCAGAGCGATCACCACCGTCACCAGATACGCGATCGGCATTGCCTGCCCCGCCGGACGCCGGGCGACCAGCAGCAACAAAAAAACTGTCGCGATCGGAATTAAGGCCACGAACGAATAGAGCAACAATTGCACCCCACCACCAAAAACTTCATACGTTCAAATTTACGTTCAAATTAAGGTATCCCCACAGCCAACCGCTTCAGACTAGTACCCCTCGGCGTAAATTTGCTACCCATTAGCCCTCACCCTAAATCCCTCTCCCAAGCTATAGCCCAAGGGGCATTCAAGAAAGGGAGAGGGACTTCACAGCCGCTTACATCCCTTCTCCCAGTTTTGGGAAAAGGGGCTAGGGATGTAGACGCAGAGCGGCTTCCCGCAGGGTGGGGGATCGGTATCGAGACTTGTGTCGTTGAGTACTAGGGAGAGTGCTTTCCAGGCAGGCAGGTTTTGATCAGCGATTCTCTAGGCCTCGGGTAAAGGTTAGATCTGGGGAGTAATTTGGGTTATTTCATAGAGTTCTCGGCTTCTTTCTTGGAGGATTTCTGCATCCTCGGCAGCGACCTGACGGATGTAGTTAATCTTGAGTTCTTCTAACCAAACTAGGGCTAGAGCCTCAAGTTTTTCGATGCCATTATTTTGCTGCAAATCGGCGCGAAAAGTGTGATTAAACTGCTGCACCAGTTCACTAACCAGTTGTTCTCTCTGGGGATCAGGTTGCTTGCGGCTGAGACTGCCGTAAAGGGTTTCATACAAATTGTCGACTAGCTCTTGCACCATTTGTTGCGTCAAATTTGTGAACCCTGGCAGGTGCCCCAGTTGTTTGTAAACCGGCGATCGCGTCAATGATTTGGCGACGGTATAGGTTAACAACGCTTCGATCTGGGGGCGCACGGTGGGTAAGGTTTCGTCAATCACGGTAGAGGAAATCTGCTGAGCGATCGCGCTGAGTTCGTTCACTTCCCCCAAGTTGATATATTGGGAGGGTTGAGAACTATCGTTCAGCAATAATTGCGCCAATTCCCCTTTGCGAATTGAGGCTTGCAGCTGATTAATCAGACGAATGAGGACAAATTCGGTGAGTTCCACCACCACCCCGGAAATCAACAGGCTGATGATGCGCTGCCGGATCGGTTCCAGATTAAGTAACTTCGACTGCTTAATGCGAGCGATCACGGGAATAATCCGTAACAAAGCCCAGGTGGGAGCAATTAGTGAAAACGGCAAAATCAGCAGCAAATCGTACCAGCGCCAGAGTATAGCATCCCAAATTTTTAGTCCTTTATAGCGACGCTGAAGAACCAGGATCCGGAGCAATAATTCAATGCTAAAAATAGCAATAAAAATGCCATCAATGAGGATGAAATTGTTCGCCGGTTTGCCATTGAAGCCCAAACCTCTGAAGTAATTAGTTTCGATGAGCGGACGGAGTTCTTCATTAAAAAAGGTGATCTGGGGCTGATATCCAGTTTGAGATAAATAATCGCTACTCCAAAAGGTGACAAACGCTTCTTTCGAAGATTCATGGGGAACGCCGGTTGTACTTTCAACGTGACGTCTCATGCGTTCCTTGATCCGTTCTAGGGTGCCAGATTTATTGGCAACCTGAAACGGATCTTCGTCAATCATATCGACGCTGGTGGTACGTAATTCCTCAAGCAGGGCCTCTGTGGAAGGGGCAAAAAGTCCGCCTGCGGCAACGAGATCTTCCACTGCGGTGACCTTATCCAAGTAGCCCTCCGTAAAGGGATGGGGTTCGATGCCCTTAAACTGGCGGCCATACCACTCGGCAAACTCGGGGATGACGCTCCGATAGACATTTCTCAAGGGGATGTAACTCAGGTCAACCAGCACTAACCCGAAATTCAGCAGGGCGATCGCCGCCATCACTTTTTCAAACCAGCGGCGTTGCGGGCTGATCGGTTTCAGACGAGGCAGGGGCAAGGCACGTTTCATGGGCGCTCATCCCACAGGCTTGCGCGATCGCGTTGACGCGACTGAGCGATGGCGCGGTTGCTGCCTGGTGCGGCAGCGTAACGACTGCTCGTTGCGCGATCGCTGAGTCCTGGCAGGGGTAGAAACTGGATTGGCATAGTATCCATGGTTAGGAGCAGAGAGGTGGGGTTGCCTGAATGAGGCACTTGGCACAGCGACCCTTATCCCATTTTTGGAAAACCGGGCTGGGCTCATGGCAGGATGCAGTATTTATACATCACCCCCGCGATCGCTGGCATATTTAGCCCGGTTGTCTGCGGCTGCCGACGATCAACTCGTTCTCGTTCAGGGACGTGCTCGCAATAAAAGTACCGGATCCTCGCTTGAATTTGTCCCACCTACCCACCTACCCACCTACCCACCACCTCACCACCTCACCACCTCACCGACCCATCATGATCGGGATCTTATTGTCCCGCCAATCCCTTAGCTTCCGAATGCTGCTTGAAAGGCCTGCCAACGGGCCAGGGCAGCGGCGTCTGCGGGAGCTCCCCGTTGGAGCAGAAAAACGCCGGGGGTGGCCGCCACCACACCGTAATTCTGCTCGTTAATCAATGCCTGGACGACAGGAAGCCATTCTTGCAAGCGTTCTTGGGAGCCAGAAAAGGCGATCGCATATTGCTGCAACTGCCAAAAATCCACCAGCACAAAATCCACCATCGTGACTTCGCCCGCATCGTTACGATACGTCAGCGTCGGAAATCTGAGCACCGCTCGCCGCCCCGAGACGTGGGGCAGCAGGTTGTCGGTGGCGGCAACGCTGGCCTCTGGGGGCATTTGCGCAAGCAGCGATCGCACCTCCCCGGCATGGCCCCACTGCTTAGTCAACGTCAGATGCACCCACGGGTCTACCGAGTCAGGAATGATGAACGACCACGTTCGTGACGGATTGAGGGTAAAGGTAAACAGCAGACTCAGACAAAGGCACCCCGCCCAAAGACGACGGGTACGCTGCGACAGCTTTGGCCCCCGCTGGCTCCACCACATCACCGCCCCATAAAACATGCCCGGCACCACCATCACTGTGTAGCGGAGCTGCATCGATAAGGCGATATGGGTATCCGATCGCAAGAATAGTGTCGCCAGCGGGGGAGCGGTACAAATCCAGGCGGCGGGGGAAATCGCAGGGACAAACAGCAGCGGTAGCCAGTGCCCCGCCAGAAACCGCAGGGTGTGGCCCAGCGGCAGGAATAGATCCAGCAACACGCGATCGGGCCGCCGCAAAAACGCCAGCAGCAGCTCCACCGTCGAGGCGTCCCCTTCCACATAGTTGGAGTAGGAAAACGCCAGAAAATTCGTGCCCACTTCCTCTGAAAACAGCGGCATCAGTACCGTCGTCGTGATCACCAGATGAGCCACACTTGCCCCACACAGCCCCGCCCCAAACCAGGGATGTCGCCGACTCGCCAAAAAGTACAGCCCAAAGCCGAACAGAATGATGCCTACATCTTCGCGACAGAGAAAAAGGAGCAGGAGCGCCGCGATCGCCCACCCCCAGCGTTGGCGCTCCACCGCTAGCAACAGCAAAAACACAAATAGGGGAATCTGCGAAAAATCGTGAAAGTTTGCCAAACTCGGCGCAATTACAGCCTGAGCACAAAAGTAGCCCAGGGTAATCCAGACCGCCACCGGCTCCGCCAACCGCTGCCGCGCCAGCCCATACAGCGCGATGCCCCCTGCCGTCACCAGCGTCACCTGCAACACCAGCAACGTCGCCGAGGCGGGAAACAGATAATAAATCGGTAGCCACAGCAGATGAATCGGCGTAAAATGCTGCCCCAGTCGCTGATAGTTCACATCGGGGGGCTGATTGCCAAACAGCACCGCCGCCGACTCCCCGGAAGACAAGGTGCCCTCAAAGAACCTGCCGTGGATGCCATTCCAAAAAATCTGGTTAAAGATGCCCTGATCATGGGTCGAAAACGCCGGATACATCGCCCAGTGTCGATTCAGGAGGCTGAGCCCCATCAATAGCCAAAAGATGACCGCCACCCACAGCAGCCGCCGATGATTTGCTATCCAATCCAACGCACGCATGAGTTTCCTATCTTGCAAGTTGCTCCCTATTCTCGATGGCAGCGGGACCGAAAATCAAAGATGATGCTGTGACGCCAGCAAAAAAGCGCACAACATCAATATTGTGCGCCCTACTAAACCTCATCCAGATTCAGAAGTGGAGTTTTGGCATGTGGGAAACCTCACCGCCTGCGGCACCTCTCCTTCTCAAGGAGAAGTTTGACAAGACTCTGATTCCTCTCCTTGAGAAGGAGAGGTTAGGTGAGGTTCTGCCCGATCACACAAAACTCCAGTTCTCAACTTAGACGTGGTTTAACCAGCTTCTGCTCACCCCAAAAAAGCCTCGCCAACTGCGGCAAGGCTTCACATCATGACACTACCCCAACCCTCTAGGTCGCTAACGTTTGAGCTGTAGCAGTGCCCGGCTCAGCATTTCTCGCTGTTGGGCTGGCAGGGCCGCCGCCACTTCTTCCAAATCTTCAGGATGAACCCGTCTCAGCACTTGCAAAAGCTCTACGCGATCGTGGTCGACGGTGTCGTCAAACGAGAGATTATCAGACTTAACGCGGCACTTACCACCGTCACACTGTAGGCCTAACTCATGCCAAAGCATCGTCGGCACAATGGTGCCGCGTCTACCATGCAACTCATTAATCAACAGGTCATTTTCGAGATAGGCTTTGGGCGACTCATACACCTTTTCCGTATAGGGATGAGGTACGGTAAAGCAACCAAAATGCTTCCGATATTCTTCTGAGTCAATCATTTTAGTAATCAACTCATAGACGCCGTCGCGCATCAAAGTGTTGCTATATTCAATCATCTCGGTATGGTTTTTAGGCGCACGCCCCATGAAATGCTTGAAGCACAGTTCCAAAAACTTGAGATTAGAGCTGTTGTAGTAAAACTCGTTGAGGTAGACCTCGGAATGTCCCAACGCTTTGAGAAATCGCTTGACGCCAATTTTATCTTTCAGAAAGTCTTTTTCCGGTTTCGCCAGTTGCCGACGTTCTGAGGCATAGGGTTGGCGCTCTAGCACCTGGGCATAAATTTGATACAGCGCTGCCTGACGCTCTTCAAGTGAAGAATGGCGACTTACGATTGTTGCTTTCAGAGCTTCCATTGCAATGTCCTCTAGGGTAGACCAACGTCATGAAGTGGGGCCTTAGATGGTGAGTATTTCATCTAAAAGTCGTCCTTATATTAGTTGAAACACTCTAAAATGTATCCCGCGATCGCCTTTAGCTATAAGGCTGCATGGAATCGAAAATGATGTTGATGAAGGGCATCACTTGTTCACTCACCTCACCGGGAAGCGTTTCTCGCACCACCTCTTTAAGATGTTGATAAGCCTTGCAACAAGCCTCTTGTTTGTGATGTGCTCTGAGCATGGTGTCCAGCCAGAAAATCATTTTCTCTCGGAACATGAATTCATCATCCAGCAAAATACACAGGGCAATATATCGCAGCACTTGCGCCATGTCATACTGGCAGCGCTTACCACTCCGTTTGATGATTTCTGGATGCACTCGCGCAAATTTCTTGAGCGCGGCCAATACCAACTCATCACTATGCTGGCTGAGACTTTGATAAGCAATTAAACGCTTTTTATAAGTTTCAACATAGTTTTCTAAGGGGCGTAACTCATCGGCCGACAAATAGCATCCATCGGCGTCAATAAATGCCTGGTTAAGTTGATGGTTTAAAACTGGCATATTTCCTCCCAAAATCTCCGACTGCTAGGGTAGTGATTGAAAACAGGATTACTCAAGTCTGTAGCGGCTTCCAATCTTCAAGTGTGATGAAGAAGCTGGAGATCGAGGGGGCAAATCGACGCTAAGTCGCTTGATTTGGGCAACGTTTTGCGTCCTGTTTTTGGTTTGTAGCCATATACTGCCCAGCAGATTTACAGCAAGCGATCGTTAGATGCATTTCTTAATTAAGTCACCAAAAAAAATTAGCCGGAAGATTCCGTATAGGTACTTAATTAGTGTTAAGCCTTGGGCTGGGAGATGTTGGACCGCCCACGATCGCCCATCGCAGTGATCAAACAGTCCACAGCCACAGCGGCGTTGTTGCGGTCCCCTGCTGTTGCCGTGGGTAAGTTGTCGAGGCTGACTTCATTCACCGTTGAGGTTGGCCTGAATGAAATCTTGGAGGGAGTCAAACCCGAGATATTGCAACACGGCGTAACCATGCTTACAACAGCCCCGACCAATAAACTGCTGTTGCCAGTGATAGTCTTCGCAGTCACAGTCAAGGCGATCGCGGTGTTCTACCACCAGATGCTGAGAGCCGGTAGCTGGATTCGTGACGGTATAGCGAGGCGGATCCCGTAGCCAGTCAGTCACCTTTAGGGATTGTGCCTCGGTCTGACGACGCTCGACAAAGTGTCGCTTAAAGTCGGTTTTAGAAACGAAGGTGGGGCGATCGCCCTTTACCCAAACCCAAATGACATCCCAAAATTCCCGCATTTGCACGGGTACCGATGTGGGCAGCCCCAACATCCGCCGGAGGGCTGCTGACGAATAAACAAACGTCGAGCGGGTGGCCATAGTTCCATCATGGGCTAAGTTCCTATTGCGATCGTGCCGCAGCGCCACGGGCGATCGCTATCCGCCATCAGTAGGGAGATCCCCACCATTTTGGTCAAGGTTGCCTCAAGACCTTTGGGCTGATTTGACCGGAGCCTAAGTGCCTAAAGCGATTTGTTGCCAGGGCCGATCAGCGGCTCATTAAGTCGTACCAAAGGACGATAGGATCAGTCAGTATCTTCTAGAGATCGCTTCAGACATCAATGTGTGCCATGGAAAATTTGCCCCCCCTCACCACCGATACGCTTTGGGATATCCTCAACGAACAGCTGGATGATGACACCGTTAACCATCTCGTCTGGCATCATCTGGGCTATTGCTACGACGAAGCTCAAGACCAGTGGCTCACTGACGCGGTTGAGCCCACCTGGGCCGAAAAGTTTCCCACACCGCCTAACTTCATCGAGAGCCGACCCGCAACGGTGCAACTCACTCGCTCCATTCCCAAAGAAAACAAGCAATTGCTTAAAGAGTATCTAGGCTTTAAGGGCTACAGCGTTGACCAGCTCATTCCCAGACTGACCCGCCGCGCGACGATGACCAACTGGCTACTGAGCGAAATGCAGCAACAAGGATTGTTGGAGCGTTAGGCGACGAGCGCTAGTGTCATCAACAGTAACTCTGAGCGATCGCCAATAAAGCCAATAAAATTGATTACCTTCTGACCCAAGCTCGCGGTTTCTCTGTCACCAGCTTGAGAAGTCCCTCTCCCAAGGTTGGGAGAGGGATTTAGGGTGAGGACCAAGGGTGTGCAAATTTAGGCGTTGCTGAATAGCGGTATGATTTTGCAAAAATTTGAACGCGGTTCCAATACCTAGAGAAATTGGTTCATACCTGGAATCAGCAACGCCCAGTTGCAAGCTGATAAATCCCAGCAACACCTTCCCTGTCCAGTAGATTAGGTCTGCTTGTAAATCCCTTTGAGATAGAAGTTTGACACTATCGAGTTCATAGCTTGAAAACGTCGTGTATGACCCTGGAAATCCAGTCAAAAGCAGTAGCCGCAAGTCAGGATGAAAGCTGATAACTTGCCCCAACGAGAGCGTAGCTAAAAGTCCATGACCAAGCATCCAGTCATGTTGATAACTAAAGTGCCGTAGGGAATCGACGTACCCAGCAGAGGTCCGATACCGAGTCCCAGGTGGTAACGGCATAGGGCACCCGCGATCGCCCCCAGCGAAATCGCCATCACAGTTCGCACTCCAGGCTGTTTGATCATGATGAAATTCTCCAGGTTGTTGCAAATGGTTGATTAATGAATCGGTGCTAACTCAGCTTCCACAATCACAACGGGCCTGATGCTGGTTTCTAGTACGGCTTGAGACACTGAACCCACCAATACCTCCTCAAGAGGCCGATGACCGCGTTTGCCGATCACAATTTCCGCGACACCATAATCTTGAGCAGTCCGAATAATCTCTTCCGGTACTGTTCCCGCACCCGTGACAAAGCGATGGCGAATGTCGGCCAGGAGCCGCTGAGTTTGGTTGCGAAGTCGCTCAACACCTTGAGGATCATCCATCCGAATGACGTGCAGCACCACCACTTCAGCATCGCTGCGACGGGCCAACTCCGCTGCTTTGGTCAGCACGGGTGCCGCCAGGGGCGACGTATCGACCGCCGCTAACAATACAATCCGTCGAGATACCGAAACCTTGGTGGGGTCAACCTCACCCCGCTGGAGTAGCCTTGGCGCAAAGGTGGGGATGGCCCAGGCTCCCAGGGGGGCTGTCACCAAAATCGAGAGGGCTGCTAAAGCCAGAATGGTTTCCCCCCCCTCGATGCCCTGAGCTAGGGGAATGGCCCCAATGGCCGCCTGCACCGTTGCCTTGGCGGAATTTCCGGGTAGCAAAAACAGCCGCTCTTGCCAATTCCAGTTACTGCCTAAAGTAGAGAGATACCAGCCGAGCGATCGCCCGATCAGAGTGCCAATAGCGAGGATGGCTAATCCAATGAGAAAGATGTTGCCGAGTACGTTGAGTTGGATACTTGCTCCCAGCAACACAAAAAGGATAATCTCGGCAATCACCCATAAACTATCAAAGCCCCCCCGTAGTCGTCGCGCCAGCGGAGCATCCATCTCAATCAAAAAAAAGCCCGTCGCCATCACGGCCAAGTAGCCAGAAAATACCGGAAAATCTTCCGCTAAGACCACCAGCAAGAGGGCAAAGCCTGCGGCAACCAGGGCCTCCTGCACCACATTTTGCGTCCAGTTTTGCTGGGCTAACAATGAGACCAGGAGACGAGCTGCAAACCAGCCCAGCAAAACTCCTAACCCAATTTGCAGAATGATTTGAAACGGTAGCAATTGCAAGGGACTGAGGGTTAACCCCCCTGGCAAGGTGATGCCTGCTGCCGTACTTCGAGACAAAAACGCCAGCAGCAGACTAAAGACCAGCAGTAGCAACACATCCGACAGCGCACTGCCGGTTAAGATGGCATCCGGAATCCCTTTCTTCACCCCCCATCCCAGACTTTTTAGGCGCAACATCCCCGGTACAATAACGGCGGGAGATTCAGCGCCAATGATGCAACCCAGCAAAAGCCCGGTGGCAAAGTCAAACTGGAACAGCCCCATGGAGGCAAGGGCAATGGCGATCGCTTCACAAGCCGCAGGCAAGAAGCCTAATCGCAATGCGACAGTTCCTTGCTGAGCCAGCTTTTCCCGATCCAGCCCTAACCCAGCCTTCATGAGGATCACCATGACGGCGATGACCCGGAGTGAATCTGCCGCTGCCAAAACCTCTGGCGCAATCACATTGCCCCCATAGGGGCCAAGCACCATGCCCACAAACACCATGCCTACCAGCGCAGGCACTCTCATTCGTCGAGCAATCTGCCCCACGAAAAAGCCCATCAACAAAATCCAGATAATGCTTTCTAACATCGCGTCACGTTGCAGTTGAATCGGGTTAATCAACGTGACTTGTAGCGACGGATTTGCTTCAGCCCATACAGACATAGCCCTACCCTTCCGCTACAAGTCGGAAAAGCAGGAGCCATCAGCCAAATACGTTGTGATAATACTCAAACGCTGGGCGGTTTCGGCGAGCTCCATCGCCATCGTTTCTTTCTTATACCATCCCTGTGCCAATGAAGGGAAGAAGCTGGGATCTCCCTTATCGGTGGATGGAGAGGGTTAACATGAAGTTGGGCGGCGGCAGACTCCCTTTCACTCAGCACCCATACCTCTCATTCCGTCCGAACCAAGCTGACATCTACCCTGCTGGAGTATGGAGAGGGCTAACGGTTCTGGTCAGCGGTTGTCGAAGTCTTTTCAACTCACCCAAGCGGCTTCGGTCAATCCGCTGCACCAGAATTGTTAGACCGCGCTGGTTACAACTACAACCCAAAGACTTGATCGAGCATATCGTCAAAATTCATTTTTGTTTTAATTTCAAAGGCTCCAACCTTCAAAGAGATAATATCATCTAGAAGCATGATAGTTCGTAATAAACATCTACGGGTTTCCATTCTATAAACTTCTGAATGAACACCTTTATTAGCTAGATCAGATAATTTCTCCATCTGTTCACTGAGAGTTTTTGTACTAACCCATATCAAGTCAATATTAGTATCACTTTTTCTCGTTTCATCAGCAAATGCTAGAAGACGATTTCGATATTGCTTTGTTCCAAGTTTGCGCCCTTCAACTTCACCTTCTATTGGAGGGAAAAGCTCATCTGAAATATACTCTACTATTCGCCTACAGGAAGCAGTAACTTGAGCAAACTCTTCATTGGTTTCTGCTTCATTAAAAGTCTTTAAAGTCGCCCATAACTTATTTCCTAAGTCGGGAGCTGCATCACCCAATCTGTGAGCTACACCATCCACGATGAAAGCTAATAAATTGCCGCAGTTCTTTTTCCATTCAGCAACTCTTCTGGCGTGTTCAAAATCATGATACTCGTCAAAAATTGTATACCTGCCATTGAGACTTTCAAAACTAACTCGCTTGAAACCGAATTGTGCAAGACGGTTAATTTGAAATTCATGTTTTGACTCCTCATTAAAACCATCCCAAAACACAGAAGCATTTCTATTATTAATTCTGTATCTTGGTCCTATTGAATTCGAGTACACATACCAATGTACATAGGAAGCGTCATCTACCTCCAAAGCACCTAAATAGGCTTCAGAACTTTCCCGCAGGTGATCATCTAAATAATCTGCAAGCTGCATTTCAATTGTCTCAAAGCAGATTGTAAAAATCTCACATTGCAATGCTTGCATTAATCTCTCGATGATCATGCTTGACCATACAGGATTTTCAGGTTGCAACCAAAGGTTAATTACCTGGAAATATTTTTCTTGGCTAAATTCTCGCGTCTCTGTTCTTTCACTCGTTTTTTTGACATCACAAGCCAAACTAGATAACAGTAGATCCCCAGTTAATATCTTTGATGATAAATTTAGAGTTCGATGGTTTAGAAGAATGTTAAATAAAAGTTTCTCTGCGCCGTCCGCATAGTTTGAGCCTAGACTTGGGTGGAAAGCATTGAAGTGAAATGCAATTTTCATAAGTGGGAAAACAACAATATTAATTCTAAGGACTGAGTCTTTACATCTTTAAAATACCCAGCGGCACGCCAACCAACCTTGATTCCTGACAATTTAGACCTTGAACACCGATAGATAAGCTAGATGGACTGTATCAGCAGAGGAATAAGCGGTCTAACTATTTATTGGACTGACGCATTCCACACAACTCCCCTACTGGGGTGATTAGGTAGAAATACGTCAGCTTAATCCCCTCATTGGGGTGATTAGATGGAAATATGTCAGCCTAACTACCCTATTTGGGTGTTTAGGTAGAATGATTCTGCCTATTCCCCCTTAGTTATAGCCACGTGGTGCGAAGAGGGAGAAATTCTTTAAGTTCTGTTTATCAGAAGCGAGCCGGCAGGGGGGCCAGAGGACGATCGCCCCCCGGAGCAACTACGCCAACGCCCCCTCGTCAACAAATCAACAAATACGGTTGTACGGCGCGATCGCTTCTTGTACTATCTTTTCCACGGGGAATGGTTCTAGGCGGGGAAGAGGAAGGCGGCAACCTCCCAAATCCCCTGAACATCCCGACTTAGACTAGGTAAGACGAGATATCTGGGATCATTTTATGATCTAGCTTCTTCGTTGCGCCTCATTTGGGAAACGCTAGATAAGTTCCCCGTTTTCCTTA
>Ga0081526_100610_pt1 | contig 13713 bp, 11 predicted proteins | sample HotLakmasection2_FD_70991 | JGI IMG/M metagenome (GOLD analysis project Ga0081526, IMG submission 70991) | Hypersaline microbial mat communities from Hot Lake, Washington, USA - Section #2 (SPADES assembly) (version 2) | ecosystem: Environmental > Aquatic > Non-marine Saline and Alkaline >... | reverse complement strand
GTCGAGCCGGGTGAACTCGACCTCCCGCTCGCAGCCCTCCAGCACCTCCTCGAGCGTGATCTCGACCTCGGTCTCCAGGTCGTAGCCGCGGGCCGGGCCCCGTCGGGGGGCGCCGCGCCGGCCGCCGAAGCCGCCGCCGCCGCCGCCGAAGATGTCGTTGAACATCGAGAAGATGTCCTCGACGTTCATCTGGCTGAAGTCGTGCCCCGGCGTGCCGCGGAGGCCGGCGTGGCCGTACTGGTCGTACCGCTTCCGCTTGTCCTCGTCACCGAGGACCTCGTAGGCCTCGGCCGCCTCCTTGAACCTGCGCTCCGCCTCCGCGTCGCCGGGGTTGCGGTCCGGGTGGTGCTTCATCGCCAGCCGGCGGTAGGCGCGCTTGATCTCCTCGGCCGGCGCGTTCTTCGGCACCCCGAGGATCTCGTAGTAGTCGCGGGTCGTCGGCATGGCAGCAGGATCCGGTCGGACGTCGCAGGCGGGGTCGGCCGGCGATGCGCGGCCCCGGAACGACCGCCTCCCGGGGACGTCCGCGCGGCGGCGCGGCGCCCCCGGGAGGCGGCCGGGAGGTCGCGGCGATCAGGCGATCGCTTCCTCCACCGGCTCCTCGTCCTCGTCGAGGTCGGTCACCACGACGTCGGTGGTGAGCATCAGGCCCGCAACCGAGGCGGCGTTGCGGATCGCGGTGGTGACCACGAGGGCCGGGTCGATGATGCCCGCCTTGACCAGGTCCACGTGCTGGCCGGCGGCCGCATCGAAGCCCATCGCCCCCTCGGCCTCGCGGACCTGCTCGACCACCACGTCGCCGTCGACGCCGGTGTTCTGGGCGATCTGACGGCACGGGGCCTCGAGGGCGGCGGCCACGATGTCGTAGCCGATCTTCTCGTCGCCCTTGCCCTTGCGGCGGGGGGGGGCCACGGCCGCGGGCCCCCCCAGGGAGGCGGCGCCGCCCCCGGGGGGCGGGCCCCCCCCCCCCGCCGGGCCCGATCCCGCCGGTATCGTCGCAGATCACGCACATGCCGGGCTTGAGATCATAGGTCCTGTCGTCGAGCGCCTCGAGCCTCTCGCCGTCTCTGGCATCTCGGGCATGGATTCGGCCCAGCAGCCTGGCCGCATCATAGGCATGCAGCGGGCGCGCCCGGTCGAGCGAGATGAAATTGGTGACGTCCACCAGCATGTTCTTCGGCTTTATGCCAACGGCGCGCAGCCTGTCCTGCATCCAGTCCGGTGAGGGCCCATTTGTCACGCCGCGTATCAGAACGCCGCCAAATTGGGCACAACTCGGCGTTTCGATGCCGATTTCGACAGGGCATTCGCCACGTCCCCGGATCGGATCGGGCGCCTGCGGCTTGTAGCGACCGAGCCCCGCCGCACAGAGATCGCGCGCAATGCCCATGACGCCGAGCCAGTCGGGACGGTTCGGCGTCACCTCGAACTCGATCACCGGATCATTGAGCCCCAGCGCCTCTGCCGCCGGGGTTCCGACCGCCCAGTCGCCCTCAAGATCGATGATGCCGTCGCCATCCTCGCCGGCCTCAAGCTCCGTGGCCGAGCACATCATGCCGTGGCTTTCCACGCCCCTGATCTTGCGCGGCTTCTTGTCGAGCGCGAAGTCGAGGCCCGGAATGTACGTGCCCAGCGGCGCATAGATCGCCTTCATCCCAGCCCGCGCATTCGGCGCGCCGCAGACGATCTGCTTCTCGCCGTCCCGGGTGTCGACCGTGCACAGGCGCAGCTTGTCGGCATCGGGATGCGGCACGGCCGTCTTGACATGCGCGACAGAGAAATCCGCGAGCCGCGCGCCCGGATCGTCAACCGCCTCGACCTCGAGCCCCGCCATCACCATCGCCTCGACGATCTCATCAAGCGTCGCCTTTGTGACCATGTGATCACAGAGCCAGTTCAGGGTGAATTTCATTATGAAAGCCCTCCCGCCACGCTCGGCGTCAGCCAGGGCCGGAAGCCATAATGCCTTATCCAGCGCGCATCGGCCTCGAAATAGGGCCTGAGATCCGGCATGCCGTATTTCAGCATGGCGAGTCGGTCGACCCCCATGCCGAAAGCGAAGCCCTGATACGCCTCCGGGTCGATGCCGCAATTCCTGAGCACATTCGGATGCACCATGCCGCAGCCCAGGATCTCCATCCACTTCTCGCCGGCACCGATTTTGATCGCATTGCCATCCTTCGTGTACTTCACGTCCATCTCGGCTGAGGGTTCGGTGAAGGGAAAGAAGTGCGGGCGGAAGCGCGCCTCGACCGTCTCGACCTCGAAAAACGCCTTTGCAAAGTCGATCAGGCAGGCCTTCAGATGGCCCATATGGACCTCCTTATCCACCACAAGCCCCTCGACCTGGTGGAACATGGGCGTGTGCGTGGCGTCCCAGTCATTGCGGTAGACCCGGCCGGGCGCAAGAATGCGGATCGGCGGCTTGTTTTCCGTCATGGTGCGGATCTGCACCGGCGAGGTGTGCGTGCGCAGCACCTTCTGCTTCCCGTCGGCGTCGGGCGCCATGAAGAAGGTGTCATGGGTCTCGCGCGCCGGATGGCCCTCGGGGAAATTGAGCGCGGTGAAATTGTGCCAGTCATCCTCGATGTCCGGCCCCTCGGCGACACTGAAGCCCATGTTTCCGAAGATCGCCGCGATCTCCTCGAACACCTGCATGACCGGGTGCAGCCGCCCGGTCTCGACGCGCATTGGCGCGAGCGTCATGTCCAGCGTATCCGTCGCAAGCTGCGCCTCCAGCGCGGCCTCTTCCAGCACCGTCTTGCGCGCGTCGATGGCATCATTCACGCGGGTTTTCAGCGCGTTCAGCTTCGGCCCCATCTCCTGGCGCTCGTCGGGTGACATCTTGCCGAGCAGCTTCATGAGCCCGGAAACGCGCCCCTTCTTGCCAAGCTCCGCCACTCGCACCGCGTCCAGCGCCTCCAGCGTGCCGGCCGCATTCACCGCCGCAATCACCTCGGCCTCGATCGTCTCAATGTCAGAAATTGCCGTATCCGCCATGGGGCCCCTCGGGAGGAAAGATCAAAGCGGCGTTCTAGGGATTTCTGCGGGTGATGCAAATGGGGGAGTTGGGGCGTATGTTTCGGCACCCCAACTCGATAAGTTACTCAGGGATAGGAACTTCTGCGAAGCGCTTTCCATTTACGACTTCGCACACCCTCCCTTGGTTTACTCCCACCTTGGAAGCGATTGCGTGTTGAGGAAGGTCGGTATCTCGCCACAGCCGTTTTATCTCAGCTGCGATCTTTGGTGTCATGCGACGACTCATTTTTCGACGGTTCATATTTTATTCCTTGGTTTTGATGCCTTGACAGGGTGCCGCATCGTCGTGCCACCAAGATGTGAGGCTCGGGTATCAAGCTCGGCAACATGAGCTTGAGCCGATTGAACGGGCTCCGGCCCGTTCAATCTCTTCTATGCTTCGAACTCCCCAGCGCTTAGTTTGCTCGTCATAGAGCAAATAGCCCTCGTTTTTCAGTCGATGAAGTTGTGAGCGTATCGTTGAATTCGGTGTCCCATCATTCAGCTTTGATGAAATACTCGTCACCAAGAAACGGGTGCTCATATTGTCGTGTAGAAATTTATTTTTTCTGCCGTGGCGAGATATTGGACAGCAAAAGCGTACGTAATCCATTTCCGATGGTTTTTCATTGTGAATACCCCGTCAAGCGCGGCTGCAGATGCACTGCTATGTATGAGCTTGTGCGCTTGCACAGCAATGCGGCGTTCGCGTTGCAGAGCCGCTATTCTTGCATCTATTTCGCTAATGCGGATCAAGAGTGAGCTGACATTCGACATAATTTAGATTTGCTGGATGTTGCGGAAATGTGCAAACCCCGTGCGAGAACTAAAAAAATAAAATAAATTCAGATATTGACAATTCGGCCAGGTAAATCTAATTGCATTAGCAATTAGCGTTTATCGCAACGGCAAGGGTTTCGGCTGCGGTTGCGGAAAAAATGTCTATCCCCCACCCCTCGGCCTTGCGCCATACTCCTTCCCGTGAACCGCGAGGACATCATCCGCTTCTACCAGGCCACACCCATCTGGCTGTGGCCGCTTCTGTGGCTGCGCCTGCGCTGGCTGCGGGCCTATATGGATGAGCGCATGGCTTCCGGCACCGGCGGACTCGCCCGCGTCTTCACTGATGGGCGCGGTGGTCTCCACATCGAATGGATCGTGCGAGAAGAGAAGCTATCCCGCAATCTGCTCTCATTCGAGCGCTCAAGGGACTTGGAGTTCGCCGATCTCGATGAAAGGTCGCGGGCGTTTGAGGCGGCTTGTGGCTGAGACACGAGCCGCGCGGACCTGACGCTGCGCAGGGCGCAAGCGCCCCTTGAACCCGGCTAGCGGTTTCCTTGCCTCCCCGGCTGTCGCCGGGAACGCACCAAGCCGGGAGTCATCGCTTTGCCGGGCCGGTACCCATCGGTGCGGGCATGGGCGCTGGTGCTAAGCTTCTTCCCGTGCGAGCCCCGCTTCCACAAGATCGACGATATCCCCCATCAGTTCGGTGATCTGGAAATCCTTCGGCGTGTAGACGCGCTTCACACCCATCTGTTTCAGCGCGAGAGCGTCCTCCGGCGGGATGATGCCGCCGACGACCAGCGGCACATGGTCGAGCCCGGCCTTGCGCATCTCGCCGACCGTCTCGCGGACCAGATCCATATGTGAGCCCGACAGGATGGAGAGGCCGACCACGTGGGCTTTCGCTTTAACGGCCTGCGCCACGATCTCGGCCGGGGTGAAGCGGATGCCCTCATAGATCACATCCATCCCGGCGGCCTTGGCCCTGAGCGCGATCTGTTCGGCGCCATTGGAATGACCATCAAGGCCCGGCTTGCCGAGCACATAGGTCAGTCGGCGACCGAGCGGGGCGTCGAGCGCTTCCACCCGGGCCTTCACGGCGGCGAGATTCTCGTCCTCCGCGTCGCCGATGACGATGGCGGAAACCCCGGTCGGCGCCCGGTATTCACCGAAGACCTCGCGCAGGGCCGTGCCCCACTCACCCGTGGTGACGCCCGCCTTGGCGCAGGCGATGGAGGGTTCCATGATATTGGTGCCGTCGCGGGCGGCGGCCTGAAGCTCGGCGAGTGCCTTCGCCACCGCTGCGCCGTCGCGGTCGTCGCGCCATTTCTTCAGGGCGCGGATCTGTTCGTTCTCCACCATGGGATCGACGGTCTGGATCGCGCCTTCGCCAGCCGAGAGCGGGCTCTCCTCGCTGCTTGTATACTTGTTGACCCCGACAACAGCGATGTCGCCGGTCTCGATCCCCCGGCGGCGGATGGCGTGGGCCTCGACAAGCTGTTCCTTCATCCAGGGCACCGCAGCGATCGCCCCGCCCATCGACTGGATCCTGATCAATGTATCGCTCGCGCCGCGGATCAGTTCGCTGGTCTTCGCCTCGACCACATGGGAGCCGTCGAACAGATCGTCATATTCCAGCAGGTCGGTCTCATAGGCGAGGATCTGCTGCAGCCGGAGCGACCATTGCTGGTCCCAGGGCCGGGGCAGGCCGAGCGCCTCGTTCCAGGCCGGAAGCTGAAGCGCCCTGCAGCGGGCGCGTTTGGAAAGCGTCACGGCGAGCGCTTCGAGCAGGATGCGATAGACATTGTTTTCCGGCTGCTGCTCGGTCAGGCCGAGGGAGTTTACCTGCACGCCGTAGCGGAAAAGGAGCGCCTTGGGGTCGGTCACGCCGTAGCGCTGACGCCCGATTTCCTCCCACATCTCCACGAAAGCGCGCATCTTGCACATTTCGGTGACAAAGCCGATGCCGGCATTCACGAAGAAGGAAATGCGCCCGAAGAGGCCCGCAAAGTCTTCCTCCGGCACCTGCCCGCCAGCCTTCACACCGTCGAGCACCGCAATCGCGGTTGCAAGCGCGAAGGCAAGCTCCTGCTCCGGTGTCGCACCGGCTTCCTGCAGATGGTAGGAGCAGACATTCATCGGATTGAATTTCGGCGTCTCGGTGTAGCACCAGGCCACCATGTCGGTGATCAGGCGCAGGCTCGGCTCCGGCGGGAAGACATAGGTTCCCCGTGAGAGATACTCCTTGATGATGTCATTCTGGGTCGTGCCGCGCAGCTTCTTGCGATCATCGCCGCGCTCGTCAGCCAGGGCCACATAAAGTGCGAGCAGCCAGGCCGCTGGCGCATTGATCGTCATGGAGGTGTTCATCTCCTCCAGCGGCAGCCCGTCGAACAGGGTTCGCATGTCGCTGAGATGGGAGACCGGCACACCCACCTTGCCGACCTCGCCGCGCGCGAGGATGTGGTCGCTGTCATAGGCGGTCTGCGTCGGAAGGTCGAAGGCGATGGACAGGCCGGTCTGGCCGCGCGAGAGATTCAGCCGGTAGAGCGCGTTCGATTTCTCCGCCGTGGAGTGTCCCGCATAGGTACGGAAGATCCAGGGGCGGTCGCGCTCGGGCTTTTCAACACCGTCGGCCATTTCAGCTTCCCTCAGTCTGTTATTGTTGCGACGCAGCATGTCCCGGACGGGCTTTCAGCGCAACACCGACCTTCGCCGATCAAGATCGAACGTCCGGTTTCTGTTGTGACAGCCCGATGAAGCCACTATTTGAGGGTCGATGCCAAGCCAGATGAAATACGCGCTCGCACTCAAATTCCTCGGTGGCATCGCTTTTCTTGCGGCGATCATCACGGCCGGCGCGATGAACCGCAGCCTCGGCATCATCCCGCTCTTTGCGATTGCGATGACGCTGGCCGCCCTGATCCTCCGGCGCAACGCGACACCTGCCCTCGACCTCGCCGCCATGCTGGGGCAGACGAAGCCGGATGACGGGCCACCGGGCTTCTTCGACGGCGCGCTCAACATGTTCGTGCAGCGCCTGATCGGCGTGGCGGTCCTGTTCGCCCTGACGGTGCTGATCGCGGCGCTCTTTCGGGAGACCAGCATCGACCGCGTCATGGACGGGACTGACATGCTGCTCGTCGGCATCCCCTTCGCGGTCACGCTCGCTTCGGGTTACGCCTCGCAGAAGATGCTCTCCAGCATGGGTGACGGCGTGGCGGCCATGATGGCGCAGATGCAGCAGCGAATGGCGGCCATGCAGGCTTCTCGCGGAATGGACGCAAGAGGCCCCGGCATGGAGCCGGGCCGCCCTGCCAATGATGACGATGTGATCGATGGCGAGTTCACCGAAGTCGATGAGAACCGGCCGAAGGATTGATGCGGTCCGCAGTCTGCCATGCAATTTAACAGGGCATTCCTGTGAAACCGCCCCTTCCAGAACATGGCCGATCGGCTTATCTGCCTCGTGCACCAGGGGAGATGCGTCTCATGATCGAATTCATCGGAACAGCTGCAGCGTTTCTGACCACATGCTCGTTTCTTCCGCAGGCGCTCATGGTGCTGCGCACGAAAGACACGGCAGGCATTTCGCTGACCATGTATGCCATGTTCCTGACGGGCGTGGCGGCCTGGTTTGTCTACGGCGTCATGATCGCCAGCTGGCCGGTGATCATTGCGAACGCCATCACTTTCCTGCTCGCCGCCATGATCTTCGCGGTCAAGGTTCAGAACACGCTTGCCCATGGTGCGCGTCGTCCGACGTCAATACCGATTGCGTCATAGTATCTCGCCTGCACACGGCGCGTGACCGGGCCGGGACTGCCATCGCCGATCTCCGCGCCGTCAATGCGGACCAGAGGCAGGATCAGCGCTCCGGCGGACGATGTGAAGGCCTCCCGCGCGCCAGCGAGTTCCTCCAGCGTGAAGGCGCGCTCCACCACGCTGAGCCCTGCTTTCAGTGCCTGTCCGCGCACCGCGCCTCGTGTGATGCCGGCGAGAATGGACGCCGATAGGTCGCGTGTGACGATCTCGCCTTCCGCCGTCACGATCCAGAGATTGGCGCTCGCCGCCTCGGTGACCAAACCCGCCTCATGCATGATCGCCGTCAACACACCCGCTTCGCCGGCCGCCCGGTAGGCGAGTGCCTGTGAGAGAAGCTGCGTCGTTTTCAGGTCGCGGCGCGACCAGCGCGTATCCTCGCAGCTGATCGCCGCGACGCCCTTTTCAGCGCCTTCACCGATCAGCCGTCTTGCCTCGCTGAAGAGGATGATATTGGGCGTCAGTTCCTTCGGTCCCGCGAAATCGCGGCCCGCATAATCCCCTGCCGTCACCTGCAGATATATGATCCCTTCCTCAAGGTCGTTCGCTCTCAGGAGATCCAGGTGCATGGCTTCCCAGTCAGACGGGGTGAAGGCCGAAGGTATAGCCAGCGCCGCCAGTGTCCGCTCCAGCCGGCGGACATGGCCGTCGAAATCGACCAACCGTCCGCCCATCACGGCGGTCACCTCATAGGCGGCATGGGCAAACAGCAGTCCGCGGTCGAAGACCGAGACACGCGCCTCGCTCGCGGGAACCAGCGTTCCGTCAAGGGACACAAAATCGCCGTATCCTGCCCGCATTCAACCCTCCATTCGTTCGCGCCTGCGGCATATGTCGTATTGCGATGCACAAAAGGCTGTTGTCAGATCGCCATACTGAGGTCAGTCTAAGGCGTGATTGGCCGGAACCGTGCAAGCGGGAAAGATGCCAGGGTCAGTTATTGAGGGACAAGAAAGATGGCGGAGGGAAACATGACGGCTGCCGAGAAGGGTCGCGAGATCAAGGACATTTACGAAATCGGCGAGGTGCCGCCGGAATTCCATGTTCCAAAACTTATGCATGCCTGGGCCATTCGCCGCGATCGTCATGGCCGCCCGGCCACCGCCATGCAGGTGGAGCAGGTACCGGTTCCGGTTATCGACAGCGACGAGGTGCTCGTCCTCGTCATGGCTGCCGGCGTGAACTACAATGGCGTCTGGGCCTGCCTCGGCGAGCCTGTTTCGTGTTTTGACAACCGCCATGTCACGAAGGACTATCTCGTTGCCGGATCCGATGCTGCAGGCATCGTCTGGGCCGTCGGGAAGAAAGTCACCCGCGTCAAGCCGGGCGACGAAGTCGTCATCCACTGCAACCAGGATGACGGCGATGACGAGGAGTGCAATGGCGGCGATCCCATGTTCTCGCCGTCCCAGCGCATCTGGGGTTATGAGACCGATGACGGAGCCTTTGCCCAGTTCGCCAGGGTGCAGGCCCGCCAGTGCATGCCTCGCCCGAAACACCTGACCTGGGAAGAGAGCGCCTGCTACACGCTCACACTCGCCACGGCTTACCGGATGCTGTTCGGTCACCGGCCTCACATCCTCAAGCCTGCCGACAATATTCTGGTCTGGGGCGCATCGGGCGGCCTCGGCTCCTTCGCCACTCAGCTCTGCGCGGTGACGGGTGCCCACGCGATTGGTGTGGTCTCCTCCGAGGACAAGAAGGATTTCGTCTATTCCATGGGCGCCAAGGGCGTGCTCAACCGCAAGGACTTCAATTGCTGGGGCCAGCTGCCCAAGGTGAACGGCCCGGAATTCAATGACTACATGAAAGAGTGCCGGAAGTTCGGAAAGGCGATCTGGGACATCACGGGCAAGAAGGATGTCGACATGGTGTTCGAGCATCCGGGCGAGAGCACCTTCCCGGTTTCGGTCTTCGTGGTGAAGCGCGGCGGCATGGTGGTGATCTGCGCCGGCACGACGGGCTTCAACCTGACCATGGATGCGCGTTTCCTCTGGATGCGCCAGAAGCGGGTGCAGGGCTCTCACTTCGCCAATCTGAAGCAGGCCGCCGCAGCCAACCAACTCGTCATCGACCGCCGGATCGACCCCTGCATGTCGGAAGTCCTGCCCTGGGCCGAGATCCCGACCGCCCACGAGAAGATGCTCGACAACAAGCATCTGCCGGGCAACATGGCCGTCCTGGTCAGCAGCCCGAAACCGGGCCTGCGCACCGTGGAGGACGTGATTGAGGTTGGACCTGTCCCGGCTTAGGCACGAATTTCGAGTGGCCCGTATGACCAGCGCCGGGCCGGACGCTATATTGCAATCGAAAATCATCGAACCTGATCGACTGTTAGGCTGAGCAATCGGCGGCGCTGTCCAAGACTTGGGCAGCTAGGGACAAGCCCGTATTGCAGCTCGCCCCAGTGGCGACCTCCCTTTGCGTTTGCGCATGAATGCGCTTCACTGTTCAGAAATGACAGTCAGGGAGTTTTTATCGTGCGGTTCGCTTATCTTTTCCTCGCCATGGTGTTGCTGCTGACGGGGGCAAATGGGGCGAGCGCCCAAGCCTATCCCGACACCCGGTACAGCTCTGACATTCCGACGCTCGAAGAAATTGTCGGCCATGCCACCGGCGAGGGCATCACATCGGTGGCGGAAATCCACGACTATGTCAGGGCGCTCGCCGAAGCGGCACCGGACCACATGGAGGTTCGTTCTTATGGCGAGAGCTGGCAGGGGCGAGAGCTGATCTATGCCGTCATCGCTTCGCCGGAAAACATGAAAAGGCTGGATGAGATCCAGGCCGACCTCGCCGAAGTGGGCCAGGGCGCAGCCCCAGCCGAGGACCTTCCCGCCGTGGTCTGGCTTTCCTACGGCGTCCACGGCGATGAGATCACCCCGCCTGACAGCGCGCTGTTCATGGCCTATCACCTGCTGGCCGCCGAGGATGACGAACTCGTCGAGACCATCCTCGCCAACATCATCATCATCATTGACCCGTCCCAGAACCCCGATGGCCGCGAACGGTTCATTCACAGTTTCACCTCTGCGCTCGGACTGGAAGCTCAGGCCGACCGCCACACCGCAGAGCACGACCAGCCTTGGCCCCGCGGGCGCTTCAACCATTACATCTTCGACCTGAATCGGGACTGGTTCGTCCTGACGCAGCCGGAAACCATCGGAAAGGTGCAGGCGCTTCTCGACTGGCACCCGGTGGTCTTCGTCGATGCCCATGAAATGGGTGGGGATGCGACCTATTATTTCCCGCCGGCGGCCAGGCCCTTCAATCCCAATATCACGGAAGCGCAGCGCAGCAATCAGGTCCAGCTGGGCCAGAACATGGCCCGCTATTTCGACGCCTTCGGCGTGCCTTATTTCACACGTGAGGTCTTTGACGCTTTCTATCCGGGCTATGGTGACATGTGGCCGACTCTGAACGGTGCCACGGCCATGACCTTCGAGCAGGGCTCGCCGCGCGGCCTCGTGTTCAAACGCCGGGACGGGACCGAACTGACCTATGCTGAAGGCGTGCGTAATAATGTGCTCTCGTCGCTGGCGACGCTGGAAACCGTCGCGCGGAACAAGGATGACTATCTGGAAGGCTATGCAGCGTATCGGCGTTCCGCGATCGAAGAGGGCCGGCGCGCCGATGACCGCTTTGTTGTGATCGATCTCTCCAAAGGGCGCTATGAAGCCGAAACCCTTGCCCGCACGCTGGCGCGCCAGGGCTTGAGGGTCCAACGGGCCGAGGCCGGCGTGCGTGCCTGTGGGCGACGTTACCCCTCCGGTGCCATCATCGTAGATCTGGCCCAGCCCCAAGGCCGGCTCGCCCGGACGCTGCTGAGCCTCGACACGCCGCTGGCCGAAGACTTCATCGCCGAACAGGAAAGCCGAAGGGAGCGCGGCCTCAGCCCCGAACTCTACGATGTGACAGCCTGGTCGATGCCACTGATGTTCGGCCTTTCTTCGGAAATGTGCGCCCGTGTGGATGCCGCCGGTCTGAACGGGGTGGAAGCCGATGATCTGATCCCCGCGATGATCGCCGGCGACGCTTCGTTTGGCTATATCATCCCGTGGACTGACAGCGGCCAGGCAAAGCTCGTTATCGAGGCCCTGAAATCCGGTTTGACGGGCAAGACAACCGACAAGGCCTTCACCCGCGCCGGTCGCACCTTTCCCTCGGGAAGTGTCGTGATGACCTTGGCGGACAATTCGCCCGAACTCGGTGCCGAGCTTAGTCGGCTGTCACGGGAAATCGGCGCGGAATTCGTTGCGATGGACTCCAGCTGGGTCGATGACGGCCCGAATTTCGGCAGCTCGTCCTTTGCGGCCCTGAAAATGCCGAGGATCGCCCTGGCCTGGGGTGAGGGCACCAGTCCGACTTCGGCTGGCAACATGCGCTTTGTGCTGGAGCGCCAACTCGGCCTGCCCGTGGCCAACATAAAGGTGGCCACAATGGGGCGGGCTGACCTCGAAGACTACGATGTGGTGATTCTACCGGACACCTATGGCCGTCTGGCGGATCGGTTCGGCAATCTGACGCCCCTCGCCGATTATGTCCGCGGCGGCGGTGTGCTCATCGCAGTGGACGGGGCGCTCGCCGAGCTTGCCGGGGATGAGACATCATTGGTGTCTACCGAGCGCGAAAAGGCTTTCGTCGACCTTGAGGCGCCCGAGAACGGGGATGAAGACGCAAGCCGTGTTCCGGGCCTGATCTTCGGATCGGCACAGGAGTACGACGCCTACATTCACGACCATGATGCGAGCCCCGACGACATCCCCGGCGTGCTGGTGAATGTCAGCGCCAACACCGACCACTGGCTGGCGGCGGGTTATGAGGACGCGGTGGCACTCGTGACCGGCCGCGACATCTACCGCCCCCTCAATGAGGGCGATGGTTCAAACGTCTTCCGTTTCGCATCAGCCGATGACCTGCTGGCCAGCGGTTACCTTTGGGAGGAGAACCGGTTACAGCTCGCCTACAAACCCTTCGTTGTTGCCGAACGGAGTGGCCGGGGTGTCACGATCGGCTTCACCCAAGACCCGACGACGCGGGCCTATCTGAACGGGCTCAACCTGCTCATCGCCAATGCCGTCGTTCTCGGCCCGGCACGGATGGCGCGTTAGCCTGGCGACGACAGAACACGCGAGACAAGGCCGCCTAGCATGACCGCTCCGCCATTTGGGGCATCCATGCTCGTCCTTCATGCCGACATCGCTCCCTCATAGTAGCGGAGGGCCGCTCCTAGAGTGGCCGGATGACGGGTTGGTGGCCGTTTTTCAGAACCGGACGCAATCGATGGGGGCTCGGCCAGATCCGATCCCGCCAATACCATCCCATATCTGCTTGCCCGGTATGCGTCCGGCGCGCAATGGTCGAACCGTCTCTTCCATTATCGGGCGCTGGCGGAGTTTCTGGTCCACGATATCGGCGGGAAGGAGTGACCGATCCGGGTTAAGCATGCCCGGCGTCTGCCCGCTTTTTGAGCGGACGTGCTCAGTCTGCCTCACTTTGACGAAACGATGACCAAAACCTGTCGCACTTCATTGGCAGCGCGCAAGGTATGGGATCGGATAACGACGGAGGATTTCTGCTAGGGGAGAGAATTTCATGAAGTCCAGATTGCTTGTCACTTCCGGTTTCTTGGCCATTGGCCTGAGCCTACCCATGATCGCGGTCGCCCAGGACGCGACCGCCCAGGAGAGTGAAGCCCGCCAGGAAACGGTGCGCGTGACCGGGTCACGCATCCCTGTTGATCCGAACGTCGTGTCCTCGGTACCGATCCAGTCGCTGGACGACGAGGATCTGCGGCTCTCCGGCGAAATCAGCCTGGCCGATATCGTCAATGACGTGCCGGCCCTGATCTCGTCCACCACGGCGGAAAACTCCGCCACGGGTGCCAATGCACTCAACCTTCGTGGCCTGGGCACCGAACGGACGCTGACACTTATCAATGGTCGCCGGGCGGTCGGTGGTTTCGAGGGGAGCCAGGCTATCGATATCGGCTCCATCCCCTCGGCGCTTGTGGAAAGAGGGGAAGAGCTGACCGGGGGGGCCGCGGGGCTGGCGCCGCGGCGGGGGGGGGGGAGTTTCTCCTGAAAA
>Ga0081526_100604_pt1 | contig 13800 bp, 18 predicted proteins | sample HotLakmasection2_FD_70991 | JGI IMG/M metagenome (GOLD analysis project Ga0081526, IMG submission 70991) | Hypersaline microbial mat communities from Hot Lake, Washington, USA - Section #2 (SPADES assembly) (version 2) | ecosystem: Environmental > Aquatic > Non-marine Saline and Alkaline >... | reverse complement strand
TGGTCTACGGTGTAGCCATCGGTGGTGTGGCTCGATGCTTCATCAGGCTCGTTATGAGGAGCGTGGCCAAAACTTTCGCCTTCTCGATGCTGACGGGCGGCAGATTCAGCCGGAATCAGGTGCGCGTCATACTGGGGAATGTGCTCTTGAGAATCATTGTGGATATTCATTGCCATAATCCTATGTAATGTTGATGGTACTAGACTGCTAGCGAGAGATGAGTTTCAGAAAACTTCTATTTCAAGGCTTTCAATAATTCAAGTTTTGCGATCACTTGTTTAGAAGCCAGTGCCTATTGCCTGAATTGTTGACGCAATCTATGACGTTTAGGCAAGTCTAGTCAGCCCCTTGGGTTTGATTAAAGCAATCACTAACATCACCTTCTAGACATTCCACGGCTTCACGGTCGCGCTTGCTTATGTTCTGCCTATCAGGCTTATAGTTGGGATTGTCCATGCTTTCCAGGATCGCCTCTTGAGTATCAGCGTCAAACTGCTTGACTTTCCCGGCAGCCTGGTTTTTAAGATTGCCGGTCATATTGCCAATCCCTTCCTGGGCTTTACCTTCAATCTTCTTAGCCGTTGCTTTAGCTTGATTGGTAGCCGCAACTAAGGCATGGGTTTGGTCAATGCTGGGCGTGAGTAAAGGGTTAGCCCAACTTTTTTCAGGTGCAAAACTAAATGTGATAACGGTTGAAAGAATTACGACCAATCCAATAGTTATCAAGGCTTTGCGGATCTGACGAAAGAAGTTTATATCAATCTCCAGAAAATTCTTTGATTACTAAATCGACAATGAAGACTCTGCTCTCCCATCTATTTAGTAGAAAAGAGGTAAGAGACGAGATAGGCTCTTTAAGCAGGTTTTAGTCAATTACCTTCTTGACTTCCTCCTTGATATTTTCGACTGTGTGCCGAACCTTTGCCTCTGCTTGCTTTTCTTTGCCCTCGGCTTGGGTCTGAGGATCTCCCGTCAGATCCCCTATAGTTTCTTGAACTTTACCTTCGATATTTTTGACCGTTGCCTTGGCTCTATCTTCTAAGCTCATGATCTATTCCTCAACTGATAAAAAGACTACTTGAGCTGGATCAACCTCATGCTGACAGGCTAGGGGTTGATTCTTTGAGTGAATTGGTTGAGTTTGATATCAAACGTAATTAGAGTCGCTTAGCGATAGCGCTCTAATAGAGAAAAGGAGTTGTCTAGATTTGCTAGGCGATCGCTAAGCCTCTTCCCTCTGATTCCCTCTGAAAGTCTCCAGTGCAAAGACATCACCAACCCATCACACCGGGCGAAAGAAGCTGAGACAGGGCATCCAAGCTGCCTATATTTCATAGCACTGGTCACCCTTGGCAGATATCTAGCTTTGGGCAGATATCCATTTTTTTTGAGTCTAACGGTAGATCTTAGAAGTTCCGTAGCCCATATATTTTTATTTCACTGTATAGTTATATAGAAGAGCGCCGGAAAGTGCAACTCTTTCTAGGTTTCTTTTTACCCAAAGCTTTCAGGGCTTTGTTCAGGCGTTTACAAACTGTTTACTCGTGGAGATTATTGCTATGAAAATGAATGTTGGCACCCTTGATCGCGGGATTCGCCTCCTATTGGCCTCAGTGTTCCTATATGTAGGGCTGTTCCTCTACGGCGGCTCTGCCCTGGGCATTGGTCTAAGCGTGGTCGGCGGCGTGTTGCTGGTCACCGGGCTAGTCGGCTTCTGCGGCCTGTATAGTTTGCTGGGGCTGCACACCAACCAAACTCGCGAACAGCTCTAGACGCACCCACTCATCTTCGGTGCAAGAACGCATTGATGACCGGGTCGAGGTTTTAGCGGTTGACCCATTGGCGATGTTTTTGCCGATCAAAAGCCCACAAGCTCGGTAGGGGAATTGCGATCGCAGCCAGTCAAACCGTCCAGCGGGTGATCGATCGACTCCCTGCCGTCCAACCCAAGACCAAAACCTACGAATACGCTATCTAAGGCACAAGGCTATTTTCTATGGATACAAATCTTCCGATTGAAGCGCCCTCCCTATCGCGGCGACAGTTGCTTAATTTCTTGACCGGAGCCACCGTGGCTGTCACCACGGGGTCTGCCCTCTATGTCGCAGGTAACTTCTTCATTCCCCCATCTGAAAAAACAGGGCCGGGGGGAGCGATTCTGGCTAGAGATGCGCTAGGAAATCTAATTCCTGCCTCTCAGCTCCTGGTCGAGCCACCGGGAACGCGCGCCCTGGTCGCCGGTTTGGCGGGAGAACCTACCTACCTAATTGTCACTGAAGACAACACCCTAGACAGCATCGGCATTGTCGATAACTGCACCCACCTGGGCTGTACCTTCCCCTGGAACCCGCTGGATCAGCAGTTTCAATGCCCCTGCCATGGTTCGCTCTATGCCCCCGATGGCTCGGTGGTGCGGGGGCCAGCACCTCTGCCGCTCAAGATTGTGCAGGTCAACGTCAGTGATAACAGTATTTTGATCTCACCCTGGACAGAGACTGATCCACGTACAGGCAAGCCGCCCTGGTGGGTTTAAGGGTAGATGGGTGGGTGCAGCAGCATTCCTATCACCCACTCACTGCATCACTCTGTCTCACAGTCAATGCCGAGGAACTGATCCCACGAAATCAATCAGGTAACTACATGAAAATTGCCGTATCTAGCCAAAATCAGACTCAGGTGACAGGCCACCTCGGGCGCTGTCAAAAATTCTGGATCTACACCGTGGAGGGCACCACCATCCAGGACAAACAACTGCTCCAAATCACCAAAGACCAAAGCTTTCACGAGAGTTCTCCGAAAGATCCTCATCCCCTGGATACCGTTCAAGTGCTGATTAGCGGCGGTATGGGACAGGGATTAGCCCGTCGTCTAGAGGTTAAGGGCATTCAGCCGCTGATTACCACTGAAACTGACCTGGATGCTGCTGTCATGGCCTACCTATCTGGCACCCTAGCCGTGATGACGCCAGCAGAGCATCACCAGATCGAACACGGGGATGACCCCGAGCACCACCACGGCGCCCACGACCACGGCCCGGCCTAAACCTACCCCTACCCCTTCAATCCATTAGGGGTAGGGGATTGCGCTAACTTCCCCCCGCTCTCGGTAGTCATTAGGTGACTGTTTGACGGTGCGATCGCACTCTCAAACCCTGCCCCAATTCTCTGGTATCCCATGACCCAATCCGCTCAATCAACCCCAGCTGTGGTAGACCTATCACCTACAGATCTGGCTCAAGTGCCCAATGCTCCCCTGGTGATTGACGTGCGTAGCGGACTTGAGTATCGCACTGGTCACGCTTCAGGAGCGCGCAACCTCAGTCTGCCCCGCATCCTGCTCGGCTTGGGGGTATCGCGCCGATTTTTGCCGCAGTGGTTTCGGGAACTTTCCCCCGATCAGCCCATTGCCGTGATCTGTTTGACCGCTCACCGTAGCCCCATTGCAGCGAAACAGCTGGTCAAAGCAGGGTTCACAACGGTCTACAACATTACTGGCGGCATGATGGAATGGCGGCGATTAAGTTTATAGAGAGTTGCACCGGGGAAATGTCTTCCTAGAACCATTTTTCCGAGTGATGACTGTTGAGAATACTACTTTTAGTCATTGAAATGAGATAGCGGTTCTCGTTAGTGTGAGATCCGTGGCGATGCCTGTAACACTTGTCCAGCAGGGCTTCTGTTGTACCTCATGCGATCGGGAACCGCTATAGCCTCTTTAGTGTGGATTAAAACTAATGTTTATACCTCGCGGATTTGGCGAACGTTTTATTACGACTAGCCTAGGTAAAATGGTTTATTACACGGCTCAAGGAGAGCCCTGGGGTGACCATGCATCCCAAGAAAAATTAGTCTTTTTGCACGGTTTTGGCGGGGGCTCTTCTGCCTACGAATGGTCAAAGGTTTATCCAGCGTTTGCCGCAGAATATCAGGTCTTAGCACCCGATTTAATTGGCTGGGGGCGCTCCGATCATCCCGCTCGTAGTTACCAGGCTGAAGATTACATCGCGATTATCCTAGAATTTATGGAGCAGACCTGCCAGGGGCCTACCCCGGTAATTGCCTCGGCCCTAACGGCTGCCTTTACGATTCGAGCGGCGATCGCCCGCCCTGACTTATTTAAGTCATTAATTGTCACCACCGCCGCTGGCTTAGCCGAGTTTGGCGCAGACTATCGCCAGAGCGGGTTCGCCCAGTTTGCCCAGTCCGTCAATATCCCCTTTCTCAATCAACTGTTATATGGTGCGGGGGTCGCCAACAGTTTTGGCATTCGTAGCTTCTTGGAGCAGCGCCAGTTTGCCGATGCATCGCGCGTCTATCCTGAAATCGTTGAGGCCTATCTACAATCGGCTCAGCAACATCATGCCGAGTATGCGGCGCTCTCCTTTGTGCGCGGAGATCTGTGCTTTGATCTGTCGCAATACATCACAGAACTGACCGTACCGACCGCCATAATTTGGGGTAAGGGATCTGAGTTTACAAACCCCGATATCGGTCGTCGGCTCGCTGCCATGAATCCTCAGTCCATCCGTCAATTTTGCTATCTAGATGATGTGGGTTTTACGCCCCAATTAGAGCAACCAGCGGTGACGATCGGCCTGATTCGCAAGTTCCTACCTCTATTGGCACAGGGTTTGACCAACAATTGGGAGGCAGAGACATCATGATCAGCCCGGTAACGAATAGTGCCTGTTGGCGCAATGGGTATAGACGGTTTTTGGCCTGGGGTATGGCCAAGGCCACTGAGGCAGATGAGCAGGCCATTCAGCTGCAAGATTGCTCCGACTACGCCACCATGGCAGACCTGAAGCGATCGCTATTGGGTCATTTGCAGGGGAGGGTGTTAGAAATTGGCCCCGGAGCCGGGACGAACCTGGCCTATTTCTCCCCAGACGTTCATTGGATTGGGGTAGAACCAAACCTGTTTACCCATCCCTACCTTCGGCAAGAGGCTGAACGTCGCGGATTGAAAGACATCGAACTGTATGGTCAACAAGCGGAGCAATTGCCGGTCGCAGATGGCAGCCTGGATGCCGTGGTGAGTACCTATGTGCTGTGTTCTGTGACTGACCTTGACACGACCCTGAAGGATATTCAACGAGTGTTGAAACCCGGCGGCAAGTTTGTTTTTATGGAGCATGTTGCCGCGACCGATGGCACCTGTACTCGCGCCGTTCAAGATGGCATTACGCCAATTTGGAAGACGGTGTTTGATCACTGCCATCCCAATCGAGAAACCTGGGAAAATCTGGAAAAGGCCGGGTTTGCAACCGTAGACTATCAAACCTTTCGACTCTCCATTCCAGTGGTTAGTCCGCATATTGCTGGAGTAGCAACCCGAGCTTCAATCGACCCTAAGGCTGAATTGATGCACAGCCAGAGAAAATCTGGACAACCTATTGCAGGAGATATTCATGATAGTTAATCAGTCAGTGCGAACCGTAATGCTGGCTCTCGCCCTGGGGGTTTGTCTGTGGTTGGGGGTGGGGCCAAACTGGGCTATAGCAGCACCGTTGTCAGTCGCTGAATCCAGCGTTCAAGACAAGGTACAACCTCTACCTGACGCATCCCTGGAACTAAAAGCCGCAGTCGATCGCACCCTGACCGCTATTCCCGCTGGCTTCTACAAGGTGGATGATGTGGCAGGGCTAAAACGCCTACAAGCGGAGGCCAAAGCGCAGGTGGTGGATGTGCGTGAACCGGCGGAGTACACAGCGGGCCATATTCCTGGGGCTATCAGTATCCCACTGCGCACTCTGGCCCAGCACCTTGACCAGATTGAGCGCGATCGCCCGGTGGTACTCTACTGCTCGTCGGGCTATCGCTCCGCTATGGGTGTGGTGACCCTGCATCTGCTGGGCTATGACAATGTGCAGGGCTTTCCTCCCAGTTTTGCGGGTTGGAAGACGGCGGGGGAGGCGATCGATAAACCCTAACGTTACAGAATTTGACGCTTCTAAGTGGCTGTATAGTCATTTGGTCAGATTGATCAGGGTACAGGCTCCGGCCAAAAAATACAAAAATACTCTTAGGGATCTGTTGCGATAGGTGCCGTTCGCCGTTGAACTCGACCCCGTAGATAGAAGGTACCCGTAGTGCAGGAGTCTCGCATGCACGAGTGAAACTCCGTCTTATTGGCATGAATCATTCGAATTACTGTATCAACCTTCACTACTCACGCCATCGGTTGTGCGTCCAGCCATTTCGCTAGGGTGAATCTGGTAAAGCGCCATTTCCTCTGCCCGACCCCAGGCGTCGATCCAGGTGCGGTTAATGGCAGGCGACAGGGCTGGATTGCGTGTTTTAACAAATTCCATCACGCGATCAATATCGCCCTGTTCAGTGATGTGCTCGACCCGGCCTGTCACCGTAACGCTGCGCCAGTGCTGGAGATTGTGGACATCTTCAACCTGAAGACAGACCTCTGGATTGACATCCATATACTTAGTTTTCATCCCCACTGTGGTGAAGATGTAAATATCTGGCTCGTCAAAATAATAGTGCATTGGCACAACGTAGGGATGTCCGTCAAGGGCGCAACCCAGATGACCATGCCCTACTTCTCGCAGCAGTTCATGTATCTCTTTTGTGCTCATTTCATCGATATCTAACATGGTCTTTCTCCTTAGAAATTAAGACACTCATAATTTAGAAACTAAGACACCCGTAATGTAGTCAAGTAGGGGAAAGTTAGGTTTTACGAAAATGAATATGCTACGGCCTGACAAGGAGCTTAAGTCTCTTGCCGAGCAAGAACTTTGAGCGGTTGTTGAGGATCTCAGCATAGTTAAGTCGGTAGAGCCGAAAGTTATACCCTATAGGATGGATCAATGATTAGTGTCAGTCACCATTTCAGAAAGTGTCAGCAAAAAAGTGAGGTCAGTCATCGCTTTGAGGGAGTGGCGTACGTTAGCCGGTATAAATACAAAGACCCCCAGTTCCAAAACAATTTCTTCGTCTTCTAGGGTCAGTACACCTTGCCCTTCAATGACATTCACGGTGGCGTTGCGAGGATTAGTATGTTCTGCAATGGAGGTTGATGCCGCCAGAGACATCAGCGTATAGCGACAATTTTTATCTTCTAGAAGAATCTTGCTCTTGGCTCCAGATTGAGGATACTCAATTACATTAGACCAATTAATTTGCGTTGCTTTCGGTGACAGTATAGCTGTGCTCATGGAGTTGGCCCTTTTATGATCGGGAAATGGTTGTAATCGGTGAAGACGCTCGTGGATGAGCTTTTCTATCACCTCTTTTTTATCAGCTAGGGAAAAACAATTTTTGAGATCGGTGCACGACCCAAGAAAAGATAAGCAGCCGGTCGCAGCACACTTTCGGAGTAAAGAATTTTTTGCACGTCCAGACTAGGCGCACGTTTGGCAGTGGCGTTATAGGTTGCAATTTCTCCTGCCAGACTAAAGTCACTGTTGGTTAGGTAATGATCATCATCGTGGATTGCCTGAAAAATAAAGTTATAGATTGGATTAAGGCCTAGGGTCGTATCGTAATTCTCCCCGGATACCCAAAGATGGTTTTTCTGAATATCAGCGAACATCTCTGGAACATTCTCATAACGCTCGTACCATGAGAATTCTATGTTCAATGGAAGACTCTGGTACTCGCCCCAAAGCCAATCACAGAATTGAGCGATCGCTGCGTCGGAAATCTCAGCGGGATTACCTTCCAAATAGAGCTTTGCCAGGCGCTCGATTTTGGCTGCTGTTACGGCTTGAGAATTTTGAAACAAATTGTCTGTACTGGGCATCATAATCGTCCCTTGCATAGACGACTCACCTTCATCCTGACACGTCTTTTTAATTAGTGGCCGCTCCAAATTCAGATCTCATCCTTTTGGTCAACTAAATCTTACGTTTTACATCGTAGTTCATCAACTCGTTCAAGAAATCAAACACAGCTTTAGCATAATAATTAAGGAGATATTAGTTGTCGAAGTTAGTTACAGCAGGTTGACAAGCTTTGTGAAATCAAACCAAAGACAGAGGAAAAACCAGTGGCAACACAATATCTCGTAATCAGCGACTGGCTATGCCTGACGACCAGGCAAAAAGCCAGGAAAATTGAACGCCATCTAAATCGACTCTCTGCGGAAGGATGGGAGTTTGTCGCCCTCGATCCTGTCATGTTTTTTGGGAATGACGTTGGATTTTACCTGATCCTCAAGAGATCATTTTCAGAAAATCCTAATCAATTGGGTTAGGCGTGTAGCTGGTGAAATATAAGATTCTATTTCTAGGATTATCGCTCTTCTTACACGGCCTCGCCCTCGCGCTACCGTGCCTTTTGTTTAATGTGGTTCCTACAGATTCTGTTGGTATGAGTCCCTCTGACCCGAGTGACGTTTATGCCATGAGAGGGATCGAACTGACTTTTTTGGGGATTATTGGACTGCTTTTTCTGCAAATTCCCGCGATTGGATGGTTCGCTAACCCACTCTATTGGCTGTGCTGCACCACGTTTATGATGCAACGCTATAGGTTTTCCGCCATCGCTGGTATAGCCGCCGTTCTCATCGGTTTTGGCGGAACATTTTCAGCATTTTGGTTTAACTTGCCCGCTGATAGTGGTGGCGTTTCTGAATTGGCACTGAATAATTTCTTGTTGGGTTTCTGGCTATGGCTCGCGGCTCCTGGACTAATAGCCCTGGCTTCTAGCTTCCGTTTATCCCAATTGCCAGGCCAATTAACCCCTAAAAGCGATTAAGAGAGGAGCGATAGATTTAGCGTGATGAGAACTCAACAGCTTTCCCTCGATGCCCTATGGGAGTCAGCCATAGCTCAGGAGCGCGTATTTAGTCCAAATGACGTTGCTCATGTGCCAGAATCCGTGAGGCGGTATCTTGAACATGCGATCAAACCTGGTACTGTCCTCGCCTCAGCCGTGCGCCTAAAAATGCATGGCGAAATCAAACTCAAGCACTGGATTCCCTTCAAAGCAGAGCAGGTCGTCTGCTGGAAGCGGGGATTTATTTGGAGTGCGACCGCTTGGATGAACCGCTTACCAATCGTGGGATCAGATCGGATCATCGATGGTGTCGGGGCGATGCAGTGGAAAATGTTGGGGCTATTCCCAGTGATGACCGGAAGCGGTGCTGATATTACCCGCTCGGCAGCGGGTCGGTTCCACATAGAGTTAATGCTATTGCCCTCGGCATTTTGTCTGGGTGATGTGACCTGGAGTAGTGAGGCATCGCACCTACAGGCCAGTTTCATGGCCCAAGGTGAACAGGCAAAACTCGACTTGACCATTGACCAGGCAGGGCGACTCAAAACTGCGAAACTACCGCGCTGGGGCAATCCAGACGGCGCGGAACACCGCTATGTGGATTTCGGGGCGATCGTCGAAGAAGAGGGCACATTCGGCGGCTACACGATTCCCACCCGTTTGCGAGTTGGGTGGTACTTCGGTAGCGATCGGTTTGAGTCAGAGGGCGAGTTCTTCCGCGCCACTATCGATCATGCAATCTATCGATAGGTTGCCCTAGCATCAAAGCCTTTCTAGCTTAGTGGTCTATGAAAAAGCATCCCGTTACTTGGTTCTATATCTTGGCTTTTGGTATTTCATGGATTGGCATGATATCAGTGGTCTTAGCCTCGCGAGATATTGCCCCATTTTACCGCCCTTACTTCCTAGTTCTTTCCATCTTTTATGCCATTGGCCCTGCCCTTGCGGCTATTATTGTGTCACGCATAGCAGATGGTAAAACAGGGGTTCAAAATTTGCTCAAGGGACTAATCCGATGGCGGGTTGGTTTAGTCTGGTACATCATAGCTATTCTGGGGCCTGTGGTTCTCCTCATTGCAGCGCAAGCCATCACGAAATTACTGGGTATGCCCGTAACTATTGCAGTGCCGCAAGTCGTTCTATCTCCCTATATCATTTTCGGTACCATGGTAAATTTCTTTGCCCATACCTGTGAAGAAATTGGGTGGCGTGGCTTTGCATTGCCACGATTGCAGAATCGACACAATGCCTTCATAGCCACTCTGATTGTGGGTACATTGTGGGCTTTTTGGCATTTTCCAACTCTCTTTTTGGTCGGAAACCCGATGTCTGAGTACCCTTTCATCTGGCTCTTGATCATCGTAACCAATGCTTTTATCTATACCTGGATTTACAACAGCACTAAAGGCAGTATCTTACTTGTGGCACTTTTTCATGGTGCGCTGAATATATGGGGAGCATTTATACCTGGAGTGTCTCCTGTCGCCTATGCCCTTCTGAATGGTGCGGTGGCGATCATCTTGGTCGCAGTGTTTGGAAAAGCAAATCTATCCCGCCAAAAACGGGTTTGTGTGGACTAAGAATAGGTCAATGACATATCACAGTAAATCAGGATTTGATCCGCGCCTTTTGGCATTCTTTGCCTTGGCGTTTGCTTGGTCGTGGATCTGCTGGCTGCTGTCTTCCGTTATTAGACCTCAGTTGCCTACCGTTGGAATGGTGCTGCTGATCGCTGCAATGGCGGGTGGGTTGGGGTTGGCTGGCGCTCTCGTTTTTCTTGCCTCTGGTGGTCATGGGGCTGGCCGCTGCTATGCACATCGCCTTGGGCGGAGCGATCGCCCCGTCTCCTGCATCCGGGCGTGTGCTGTTAGCCGTGGTGAATTTTGGCCTGGTGCTGCTGCTGGGCGGCCCGCTGGGCGAGGAATTTGGCTGGCGGGGTTATGCATTGCCGGTTTTGCAAAAGCGCTATAGCTGGCGCGGGGCTAGCCTTGGCTTGGGCATGGTGTGGGGCGCGTGGCACTTGCCACTGTTTTACATGGCCGACACGGTGCAACGCTATATTCCAGTTGGGCTATATGTGGTGAGCACGATGGCGCTGTCGGTGCTGCTTGCATGGCTATTCAACCACACTCAAGGAAGTGTGCTGCCCGCTCTCGTGCTGCATACTGCGGTCAATGCTTGGGGGTGGGTCATACCAATCATGGTGATGCCAGATGGGAGTAATCTACGACCCTATGGGCTAGCAGTGGGACTGCTTGGGTTGATCGCCCTTGGTCTATTGTGCGACGGGGAACCCCATCGGCCTCTGCGATCGCCGCAGTCAAAGTCGGGTTCAGTATGACCGGAACCGTCTAATTTCATGCGTGAAAAGGAGATTTTGTGAGGGCGATCAGGGGTGGCGATCGCCCAGCCCTGACGTTACAGGATATGATGCTTCCTTGTGACCATATAGCCATTGGGTTAAGTTAAGCAGGGACAGGCTTTATTCAAAGAATATTCTGAGCTGCCCCTCTGTGAGTGCCGCCCATCTTTTATACAAGTCTCAGGATTTAACGGCGTCCTTGTCGCTGATCGCGACAGGACAAACGATCACGACCAGTCAGTCATACTCCATCAGTCGGACTTCTGTAGAGGCTCTATGGATATTCTCTCCAACACCGTGGCGCTGTCGCGCATGCAATTTGCGCTGACGGCAATCTTTCATATGCTGTGGCCCGTGCTCACCACCGGGATGTCTATCTATTTGGTCATCGTCGAGGGCATGTGGCTCAAAACCCGCAACCCCGACTACTACCGCCACGCCCGCTTCTGGTCAAAACTCTTTGTGCTTAACTTTGGCATTGGGGTGGCCTCGGGGCTGCCGATGGAGTTTCAATTTGGCACCAACTGGGCACCGTTTTCGGAGGCAGTGGGCGATTTCTTTGGCAGCATTCTAGGCTTTGAAGGGGCGATGGCCTTCATGCTAGAGGCCGGGTTCCTGGGCATCATGCTGTTTGGCTGGGGGCGGGTACACCCGGCCATTCACTACCTGGCGACGATCATGGTGGCCTTTGGGGCCAACCTCTCGACGTTTTGGATTTTGGTGGCCAACTCTTGGCTGCAAAGCCCGACAGGCGGCGAGATGGTTAACGGGAAGTTTGTGGTCAGCGACTACTTTCAGGCGATCGCCAACCCCTTTATGGTCAAGAGCGTGTCCCACATGTTTTTTGCCACCCTAGAGACCTCGCTGTTTGTGATTGGCGGCATTAGCGCCTGGTACATTTTGAACAATCGCCACCAGGAATTTTTTGCGCGATCGCTCAAAATTGTCCTCGCCGCCGCCGTGGCCGTGACGCCACTACAAATCTACATCGGCCACCTCAGTGCCGAGCAGGTGGCCCACTATCAGCCCACCAAACTGGCGGCCATGGAAGCCAAGTGGGAGACCAGCCCCGCCGGTCAACCCGCTGACTGGAGCCTGCTGGCGATTCCCGACGAGGCTGCCCAGAGAAACTCATGGGAAATCACCATTCCCAACGGGCTGGGCTATATTTTGGAATTTAAGAAGAACCTGTCTGAGCCGGTGCCGGGGCTGAAGGAGTGGGCACCGAGCGATCGCCCCCGTATGGTGGGCCTGATCTACTATTCCTTCCGCATCATGAGCGGCATTGGCTTTTTCCTCGCTGGGCTGATGCTGTGGAGTCTGCTCCAATGGCTACTGGGCAACCTCTCCGCTGAGAAAATTGCCCAGCAAAAATGGCTGCTGCGCACCTGGATCTTTGCTGCCCCCCTGGGCTATATCGCGGTGGAGTCGGGCTGGATTGTTCGCTGTGTCGGGCGGCAACCCTGGGCGATGTACGGAGAAATTCGCACCGCCGATGCGGCTTCTCACCTACCGGCGGGGGAGGTGCTCACATCGCTCACCCTATTTACGGTGGTGTACTCCATTCTGTTCGTCTCAACCTTATACTTCGGCAGCCGCATTATTCGCCACGGCCCTAATCTAGAACTACCCATACCAGGGTTAGACGGTCAACCGGCTGTGGACACGGAACCCGCTACCTTCGTACCCGATCAACGCCCCGTAGAAGCCCAGCAGTAGGTCACCCCTATGGACGCATTACTCCATTTTTTGCCCCAGGTTTGGTTTGTTATCCTGGCTCTATTTTTGTTTCTCTACGTCATGCTCGACGGGTTTGACCTGGGGGTGGGCATTTTGTCGCTCACCAGCTCAGACGAAGAGCGGCGCAGCATTTTGATGACCAGCCTGGGCAACATCTGGGATGCCAACGAAACCTGGCTGGTGCTGATGGGAGGGGCCTTATTTGGAGCTTTTCCCCTGGCCTATGGCACGATTCTAAGCGCCCTTTATATCCCCATTTTCATGATGATATTCGGGCTGATTTTTCGGGCCGTAGCCTTTGAATTTCGTGAGCATTCTGACCGCAAGCTGCTGTGGAATTTTGCCTTTGGGGCGGGCAGTTTTATAGCCGCTTTGGGGCAGGGGTTTGCCTTGGGCGCGGTGATTGAAGGAATTGCGGTGGACGCGGCGGGTCACTTCATTGGCTCGATCTGGGACTGGCTCGACTGGCGATCGCTCCTGGTTGCCCTCACCCTGATCCAGGGATACGTGCTGATTGGCTCCACCTACCTGATCTTAAAAACTGAGGGTGAGCTGCAAAAGAATCATTTTCGCACCGCTAAATTGGCTGCTATCACCACGGTTACGGGTGCGATTTTGATCACCATTGTCACCCCCATCGTCTATGAAGCAGCCCGAACTCGACTATTAAGCCCGCCCTTGGTGTATATCTTCGCGGTCATTCCTGTGCTGGGAGTGGTGCTAGTGGGGCTGCTGCTGCGCAGCCTAAACCAGGAGGAAGAAGTCACGCCATTGATTTGGACAATTTTAATTTTCTTGCTCACCTTTATCGGGCTGGGTTTAATTGTCTTCCCCTATATCATTCCAACTCAAATCACCATCTACCAAGCCGCTGCTGCCCCCAGTGCGCTGGTGTTTATGCTCACCTTTATTGGGGTTTTGATTCCGATTATGTTGTTTTACAACATCTACAACTAAATG
>Ga0081526_100599_pt1 | contig 13901 bp, 13 predicted proteins | sample HotLakmasection2_FD_70991 | JGI IMG/M metagenome (GOLD analysis project Ga0081526, IMG submission 70991) | Hypersaline microbial mat communities from Hot Lake, Washington, USA - Section #2 (SPADES assembly) (version 2) | ecosystem: Environmental > Aquatic > Non-marine Saline and Alkaline >... | reverse complement strand
GCCCCATCTTCCCCACGAAAGGGCCAGTTCGGGTCCGACCAGACATCGCGGCGGCCATTGCCGAGCCAGACCGCACGCGGCGCGATCAGTGCAAGAAGCTGGTGCTGGTCCACGGGTATCTCGTCCAGTCGCCCGGCATAGCCGGCATATTCCGGCGCAAACCAGTAGGGATAGCCCGGCACGCCCACCACCCCGGCCAGGCGTGCGCCACCGGTCACGCCCTTCAGCCCCTCGCCGGTCTCCGACCGGTTGAGCGCCGCACCGCCAAAGCCGGACTGGTGCGAGATCGTCAACGCGATGCGCGTGTCCCAGGCCGCCGCGACAAGCACGGACTTGCCATGGCGCGAATGGCCCCAGACCGCGATGCGGGACGTGTCAGCGCGGGGCTCAAGCTCCAGATGGTCGATGATGGCCGAGAAGGCGTAGGACCAGACCATGATCGCGCCGGTGCTCCCGATCCCTTCGCTCTCGCGCAGCGCGGCGAGTTGGGCCAGCGCCTCATCCTTCCGGTCCCTGATCACATCGGACGCCTGGAAGCTCGCATAAGCGTATCCGGCATCGATGTAACGCTCGACCGGCGCCTTCACGATGTATTCCCCGAATATGCCCTCCAACATGAAGCCGGCGAAGCCGCGAAACTCGGTCCGGCTGCACGGCTTGCCGCCGGAATCGAGGATGGCGGTCGATCCGAAGACATAGCATGTCGAACCAAAGGTCTGGCCGATCAGTACCGGCATCGGGCCGCTCGCATTCCTCGGCCAGGCGATGGTGTATCGAAACACCCGCGCGCCTTCGCCCGTGCCGAGCGTGATCTCGGTCTGCTCCAGCGTCGCCTTGCCGGAGAGATAGTCCGCATCCGCCACAAGCGTCTCGCCGAAGCTGACCGCCAGCCCATCCGGCCACGGCCCGTAGACATGGGTCTCGAATTCCCGCTTCAGCGCCTCGCGCCCGGCTTCCCATTCCGCGCGCGTCGATGCGGTGATGAGCGGGCGCGCATCCGGCTTGTTGGCGGTCTCGAGGCTCGCATAGTTCAGACCCAGCATAGTGCAATTGCTGATCACGAGCAGGGTGAGAAGCGCAAGCACCGTCAGGCCCAGCCACTTCAGAATGCGCAGGATCATGGGCGGGCCCTCACGGTTTTGGTTTCGTCGGGGACAATGCGACGGTTGGCGAAGAGCGCAAGTGACTTGCGTGTGATCAACGGCATTTGGGGGCCGCCCCCCCTTCCCCACGGCAATCACGATGCTGCCACTCACTGCTGTCACAGCGCGATCAACAATCAGCAAGTCGTTGGGATAAATGCCAACGCCGATCATCGAGTCACCGATGACGCGGACAAAGAAGGTGGCAGCAGGATGGTGGATTAGGTAGCGGTTGAGGTCAAGCGGGCCTTCAACAAAGTCTTCCGCTGGCGACGGGAAGCCAGCGGGCACAGAGATGATGAACAAGGGCGGTGCATCCAAACAGGGCAGTGGTAGTGCAGCCTGCCATCCTGAGAAATCGCGAATGCCCTGATGAGCTTACATATAGTACAGGCGATCTTACTTGAAGGGAAGCTTTTGGTGCGCCTTTCCCGGTTCGGATATAAGAAGAGTTTTTAGGCCATTCGACTCCAGTCCTGCTGTAAGCTTCTTGCTCACGATTCCAGCACCTGCCGGGTCGGGAATATTCGACCTTGACTCACCTCGCATGGCCTAAACCGATGGTCTATTTACGCAGTGCCGTACTTAGTCATTCTGCGTTGTCAAAGCTGCTAACCCATGAGACCAGGCGTTTTCGCCCAACATCACGCTGACGCACTGCGGCGACTTAAGTACAATGCTCCCCCAATCACAACAAGCGCCACAACAGATATCGGTTCCGGCGTTGATGCTGATTGGGAATCTTCAATTGCGTCAATGGCGGCGTCGGCAACAAAACGATGAACCGTGGAAGAGGGATGCAGGCTGTCATAAAACAAAAAATTGTCAGGATTGCTGCACCGAGTGACTGGCCCTGGGGGAAAAAATAGCGGAGATGGGAATAGGCAAGCATCCTGGGTATTGGTTAAACCAAATGCAGTGGGGTCCGCTACTACATCGTTAATCAGGGAAAAGATGTCAAAAGAAATCAGGTTGGCCTGGAATCCAGGCTCTGCTCTCAAGGCATTGAGGGAATTTTCTAGGAGTGCATTGTGTTGACTCACAAGAGTCGATGCTGCGGTGGGATCTAACACCTCTTGCACAAAGGGGGATAATCCCAAATCAGGCAAATTGGCAACGAGAATGTTTTTTGCTCCGGCAGCGGCAAATGCGCGAGTGGCTGCTGCTAGGTTCGCAACAGGAATGGCTGGATTGTCCTGACCTGCAGTGCCCAGATAGTCATTACTGCCCGCAAACAGAATGAAGAGATCATCGGAAGCAACAGCGATGTTCTCGGCGAGAAACTGCCCCACCTGTTGGGTTAATCCCGGTAATCCTGGAATTGGAGCAGTATTCAAACTACCTGTGGTGGCGCTCGTGACAGCGTAGTTAGTGCCACCGGTAATCTCAAATTCCTCAGTCAAAAAATCGATCCAAACCGGGCCATTGGAAAATCGCCCGTCGGCATAGGCGGGCACCAGAGGGCCGAAAGGGTCTTCTGTTGTAGGCAGGAAAGGGGGTGGCACCAATCCGCCGGTTAAATCGAAGGTTCTGCCCGTATCAGAAAGGCTATCTCCAAACACGTATAAGCGTTGAAAGCTGGCTGCCTCAGCAGCCCCCGAAGCCAGCGTCATCACCGAAAGAGGCAGAGCCATCGCCCCCAGAACACTTCCGATACGCGAGATCAATGTGCTACCAGGCATGGTCTGATTTCCTCAAATTGTTGTAACACCCGAGTGCCCCTACCAAACGGTATAAAGGAATGAGCCAGTATCTTCAAAGACCTTGTAAAAATCTTGTTCAAAAATTCATGAAGCTCAGACGAAGATCTGCGGCTGTTTTTAACAGAATCATGGGGCTCAGTTCCAGATTAATGATTCACTTCTGAAAAGAAGTGCTTGCAGAATGCCGCGCTACATCATCCTTACCTCCCAGGTTGCACAGGACGGCAATGGGTTCGGTACGTCGCTGGATAAGGAGAGCCGATACAATAGCCACGCGGAATTTCACTGCCGTCCCCTCACCGATGAGTAAGGGGTTTTATTTTTGGCGTAGCTTTAGATGTGGAACGATTCTGATCGCTAAGATCAAAGCATTTGCGGCGCGAGGCAAATACCTAAGGGCCAACAACCTCTGTGAGAATCCAAGCGATGTCCACCCAACTACCCACACCAGATCAAAACTTGAGACTCCTACTTTGCCGAGATTACCCGCGCTTTTCGGCTATTGCCAGGGATCTCTTCGTGCTAAAAATGAGCCGAAACCCTTGTTCTTTGTCTAGATGACCGACATGTCTGAGGCTGGAGCTGCAAACAACTCAACTGGTTTGCGCTATCTGAGCGACCTGATTATCGAAATCAATCAATCCGGCGAAATCACATTTACGAACCATCGGCCACACAGTTGGTTTGAGGGTGATTTGTCGATATTTCTCACGCTGGATGCCACTTCAACTTGGCAGTTGCTCGATCAACATGCGAGGCCGCTAATTACGGCAGAACTTCCTTTGCATCGGGCTCAGAGGGAAGCGTTTGAAGACCAGGAACTGCTCCTGTCAACTGTTGATTCACCGGCTGAGCACCCGCAGCGAATTTGGTTCTCGGTGAGCGGCGCGCCCCTACCAAACGGGGGAGCCATCATCTCCGTGCGCAACATTTCTGAACGCAAGCAGAACGAAGCTGCGCTGCTGCAGCAAGCGCTCTACGATGAACTGACGCAACTGCCCAAGCGCAATCTCCTCTCAGATCGGGTTGACCGGCTGCTCTCTCGCCCTCGTGAGGAGTCTATGCCCCTGATGGCGATACTCTTTCTGGATTTAGACCGCTTTAAGGTCATCAAAGACAATTTAGGGCATGCCGCTGGTGATCAATTACTCCAAGAACTCGGGCAACGACTGCAAGGACAAATTCGGCCTGAAGATACCTTGGCTCGCCTCGGTGGCGATGAGTTTGTAATTTTCTTGGAGCAAATGACTGCCGTTTCAACGGTCATTGAAGTGGCGGAGCGCCTCGAAGCTGCAATGACTCAGCCGTTTGTCTTACAACAACAGGAGGTCTATGTCGGTATCAGTGTTGGCATCGCGCTAGGCCCCAATGGTTACCGCAACTTTGAAGCGTGGCTGCGGGATGCTGATATCGCCATGTATGCAGCCAAGAATACCCCCAGTCAGTCTTGGGCTATTTTTGATGATGCCTCCTCTCAGCGAGTGCAGAATGAGCGCCTGCAGATAGAACTCGATTTGCGGCAGGCACTACCACGTCAGGAATTCTGCCTGCATTATCAACCCATTGTGAATATGCGAAGCCGTGCCCTGATGGGCTTTGAGGCATTAGTTCGCTGGCAGCATCCTACTCAAGGATTGCTACTCCCTGCCAGCTTTATTCCGGTTGCCGAGGAAACCGGGCTGATTGTCCCGTTAGGATGGTGGGTTTTACACGAAGCCTGCCGCCAAATGCAGGCTTGGCGCGAAGCGATACCAGCGACCCAGAGCCTGAAGCTCAGTGTCAACATGTCGAGTAAGCAGTTTTCGCAGCAGGGTCTAATTGACAAATTCAAAGATATCTTGAGAGAAACTGGCTTTTCCCCTCATTGTCTCACTATCGAAATTACTGAGGGTGTGCTCATTCAGCACTCTGATTCAATTATCGAGATCCTGCAGGCACTTCAGGCCATTGGAGTGCAGCTATCAATCGATGATTTCGGTACCGGCTACTCTTCCCTCAGTTATTTACATCAATTCCCGTTTGACACGTTGAAAATTGACCGCTCATTCATCGAGAATGCCGACCAGGATTTTGACAAGTTGGAAATCTTGCAGTCCGTGATCCGCTTGGCCTGGAATTTAGGGCTTGATGTGGTTGCAGAAGGGGTTGAGACCGAAAAGCATTACTCGCAACTCCTTGCCCTACGCTGTGAATCAGGGCAAGGTTATCTGTTTGCCCATCCGCTTGAGCCTGCTGCTACCGACGCTATGCTGCGGGAGCAATTTGCCTCCGACCTTGACTAAGGTGTAGCCAGATCAAAACGAACATGCTCCGAGCCGCAAACAAAGCGAACTCTGATCGAGCACCTGGTGTTCACGGCAAACAAGCGAAAAGTCCGGCTTCCATCCCTTTAGAGATGCTGAAAGATGAGTTCTCAGATGGGAAGCTGGCAGGTATTGGGACAGTCCCCAGCGACTTCACTTTGGGGTACCCGTTCGGCAGGTTATTCGCTCCAGGTTTCAGAGAAGCTCTCTTCATTTTCTTTGAAAGAAAAATGAATTTCCTGTGAGGTCTCTGCAATTGTCGCGTAGACGACATCTGGGGCTGAGTTTTTTGGGCATAGTGATGACCTCGAAAGATTAATTTTTTTTACAGCTTCCGTTTACATACGTTTACGAATAGCGATGTCACTAGTGCGACCTCACGGCTAGAAAGCTTTGTGGTAGTAGACCTTGTTTTTCCTGAAATGAAGGCTTGTGTAGATGAAGAAGAGTGTCTGTCCGTTAGCAAATTGTCCCCCGCTGATCATCCATGAGCATATTCGACTCTTTGCTTACTATTGGAACGGTGAAGTTTGCACAGGCATGATGTGGCAAGGTCGTATGTTTGGTTTCCATACCTGTTTGACTGAACATCAACGTCACCAACTACACGAAAGTGGCTACGAGTTAAGCAACCAAGCCGATGTCGTGATCAGCGTATCCTCTGGTTGCGATCAGAAATACTATGTCTGGCTCGATTTAACCACGCTCAAAGACCTCTCGCTCCTGAGTAAGGGCAGTGCGTTTTCCCCAGTTCTTCAAGCTAAGGTTTCCTTCGATCCGGCCTGTGTCCAGAGCGCGACTTAAGGGTAGCGATTCTGCTAACCTCTGTGAGCAATCAATCTGCTCGCCCTCGCACGGGCACCTAACTAGAGCCCATTTCCGATTTGGTAGCGCTTCATGAAGGCCGGTTTTGAGCAGCGGAAAATTCTGCGTTAGGGTCGGAGTGGTTGTGGATGAACACACACCCTCAACCAATTAGAAGGGGCAAGACTGAGAGTCCGCGATGTCAGCAGGAAAGAGACTCTGATAATTTCTGATGCAGCACTTCGCTGAACCCATTAGAAGAAACAACATGTTAATGAGCACCAATCAGCCTCTCGCTCGGCTCGGCTCTGTTGCCGCCATCCTTGGTTCAATTTTGCTATTCGTGTCCACGCTGCTGCATCCACTCGACAGCGACCCGAATGATCCTCCCGCTGCTTTTGCCGAATATGCTGCCGATGCTCTCTGGGTGTGGAGTCATCTTGGTCAGTTCTTGGGGGTGGCGGTGATGGGGATAGCCTTGGTAGCGCTAGCGACGACGCTTGAGCCTGGCCGAGCGGCGGCTTGGGGTCGTATCGGCTGGGCTGGAGCAGCGGCTATCGTTGCCGTCGCAGCAGCGCTGCAAGCAGTGGACGGTGTAGCCCTCAAAGTCATGGTGGATCGTTGGGCGGCGGCTATCGGGGAAACCCGCCTGCTGGCCTTCGAGTCCGCGTTTGCGGTGCGTCAGATTGAGATCGGTCTTGCCAGTCTCCTCAGTCTCTTGTCGGGCTTAACGTTGACCAGCTTTGGCACCGCACTCTTTTTGAGTACCCGTTATCCCGCTTGGATGGGCGGGGTCGGTCTGCTAGGAGGGCTGGGACTGGTTGCAGCAGGGGCCGCCCAGGCATCTACAGGCTTTTCGGACTTGGCGATGACGCTCAGCATGGCGGCGAGTGCCGTGCTGCTCATCTGGCTCATCCTGGTCGGCATTCTCATGTGGCGGTTGGCTCCGCGTTTGCCAAGCGATAGCCACGTTGCATAACAGCGGGTAGTGGAAGGTGTGCCCGTTGCCTAAAGGACCAATTTCGCAAAGTGGCACAGAGGACGAGTGCCTGCCCAAATGGTTCCGCAACATTTAATCCAGCACAGAGTTTGATGGGTACCGGCATGCTAATTCGAGACATCGCAGCGTGGGGAGTTGGGCTTTCGGTGACGCTTCTGCTGTTGCCCGCAGCCGCGCAGGCTCAGCTGGAAGGCAGTTATCTTGGCACTTCTATCAATGACAGCTTACCTTCGATGTTGGAAAATTCGGCACCGACGCCTCTGAACGTCCTCCAGGAGGCGTCAGAACTCTCCGGGACTGAATCTCTGGAGTATCAGGGCCGTCTGGACTTAGAAGACTCAGCCTTTTCGCTCAGAGGCAGTCTGTATATTGACGATCAAGCCACCACGCTGATCCCAACTTTGACCTACGACATGGCCATCCTGGAGCGGGCCAACCTCTACTTCGGCGGCGGCTATGCATTGGTCAATGGTCAACCGCAGGGATCTGAGATTGGCGACAAAAGCGGGTTTGTCCTCTCTGCCGGAGCGGAAGCTGAACTTCTGCCGGGAACCGTAATCTACGGGAATACCCAGTACGGCATCAATACTCGCTCTGATGGCGAGCGACCGATGACTTTTCAACTCGGCATTGGCCGTTCTCTGTAACCGCTGACCGCCCTCGCGCCTTCCTCAGCGGCAGCAAATTGCGTTCAGCCAAAACGTACTATGGTGTGATTTGGAGATCTCGCGCCACTGCGCCTATCTCCAGTTAAGTGAAGCTATCGGGGCACCGGAGTGTTATGCCGTTGAACGTTTTAGTCACTGGAGCAACCGGACGTACCGGCTCCATCGTCGTCAAGAAGCTGCTCCAGCAGCCGGAGAAGTTTGCTGTCCGCGCTTTCGTGCGCTCATTCGACAAAGCCGAAGAAATGTTCGATGCCGACTTGCCGATGTTCGTGGGCAATATCCGTGCCCCGGAAACGCTCAAGCCAGCCATTGAGGGCTGTGACGCCCTGGTGATTCTGACCAGCGCGATTCCGCAGATGCAAGGCATGAGTGAATCGGGACAGCCGCAGATGGGCTTTCCTCCCGAGGAAATGCCAGAGGTCATTGACTACCACGGCCAGGTTAACCAGATCGAAGCCGCCAAAGCAGCTGGCGTCGAGCACATTGTGCTGGTGGGCTCCATGGGCGGCACGGATGAGAAGCACATGCTGAACCGTATCGGCAACGCCAACATCTTGATCTGGAAGCGTAAGGCCGAGCAGCACCTGATCGACTCCGGTATCGACTATACAATCATCCATGCAGGGGGCTTGCAGGATAAGCCGGGAGGCAGGCGAGAACTGCTGGTCGGCGACAACGATGAACTGCTGAAGAGCCCCTCGCCATCTTTGCCACGGGCGGATGTGGCTGAGCTGGTTGTACAAGCCCTGCAAGCACCCGCTGCTCGTAACAAAGCCTTTGACGTGATTTCTAAACCAGAGGATGAGAGCGCAACGGCGACTGCTGATTTTGCGGCGCTTTTTGCTCAGACGACACCAGGGCTCTAGCCATCGCAGAATGAATTGAGCGGAAAAGCCGCGAAGCGCATTGAAGCCATACTTGACATCGCCTTCGCACCAGGAGCAATCCCAAGCATGAGTATGAAGCGCCACCAGGAGCAGTGGATCAATGCTGGGAAACAAATCAGCCGGGTCATGGTTGTCGCCGACTTGCTGATGTGGGCCGTTATCGGATTGGTGGCCACGGCGATTGCTGGGAGCTTTCTATTGGGAGCGGGCGGGTTCCTGGTGGCTCCTCTCGGGGCCATCGCAGTAGCGCTCGTCCGCCTCTGTGTGATGCGGCGCGATGGGTCGCTGGACTTCATACATCTCTCCCAGACCGATCGCCAAGCTGCGCAGTCACCCAAACTCTCACAACGGCAGATCCGGCCAGCCAAGGGATGGCACCTCGGCTGGGACATTTTGCTGACCAGTATGCTGTGCGCGGCGTTGATTGGGGGCTTTTGGGCGCAGGGTTTCGGCGGGCCAGTCTGGGCGGGAATCATGGTGGGGGCTGGCGTCGGCTGGCTGCTGGGCATCTTAGCCCTCTGGCAAGAGGGACGGTTCAGTTGGCAGGCGTTCAGTCCCAAGGCAAAACCGCCACCGCCGACCACCCAGGCCGTGACCATTGCCATGCTGGATGACGAGAGCGAAATTGGTCAGCAGATCCTCATTGAGAAACCGCTGACGGCAGTCTTCAGCTACGTGAATGACTTCGTGCGGCACTCAGAATGGCGGACGGGCGTCCTGGAAATGCGGTGCCTCACCTTCGACGGGCGCAACCGCGTCGGCACCAGATGGCGGCAGAAGAACAATGAAATTGGCCCCGCAGCGAAGCCGTATTCGGTGTGGGAGATTACCGAGTTTGAACCGGAGCAGAAGATAGCCTATCGCTGCCGCTATGACGATGACAAGCCGATGCTGCGGATGGTGGCGGGTTACTTCGCGTTTGCGCCTGCCCAACCACCTTCAACAGGAACAGTGGTGGCCCAGGTAGTTCAGCTAAGGGACATCCCAGGCTGGAACTGGAGCGTGCCGCTGTATCACGGGGTGTTGTTGCAGGATCTGATCACCCTCAAGATGAAACTTGAAACCGGCAAGCGCCCCCAGTTCTAAACCGTGTCAGCAGCGGTGTTGCCTGATCCACTCCTCTCCAAAGTCGACTAGCACTGGCTGGGGCATCAGACGCGCACTTGCGGCGGCGACATGCCCAACTTCGACGAGTCCTGTCTGCTGCTCAAATGCCTTGCCAATCTGGGGGAAGTCGTCACTGTCCACATCGGCAGTTATGAATTCGGCCCACTGCCGCTGTCCATTTACGGTAATGGGTGCGGCCTCATGCACCTGTGGCATCCGATCGCCCAGCGCCCGAACTTCTGACAAATGTAGAGATGTGTTGTTGGCATGACCCACGCCCAGCAATAGCACCTGCGCCTGAAGCGCGTACAAGCGGCTCAACGGTGAAGTATCACCCAGTCCATCTGTGAGCTGATGGTTTTCGGTAATTGTCGCGGCATGGGGACCGTAAGCAGCAAAAGACAATTGCGGGTGGTCGCTGCGGCTCACGCCAGGTTGACGCCGAAAGCATTCTGGAATCACGCCCATGCCGCGAGTCGGCGTCATGTCAGGGTCGTAAGGCGGCATGGTCTCTCGGATGATGGGCCACCAGGGTTCAGGGACAGGGGGATGTTCCCACTTTGCAGGGTCAGACAAGTCACCTGAGTGAGTTGGCATGACCAGCGTGCCAGTCTCACCCAGAACTCGCTTGAGGGCTGCAATCACGGCGACTGCGCCGCCACAAACCCAGCCCAGCGCACTCAGCGAGGAGTGGACAAGCAAAATACTCCCCTCGGCGACGCCGAGAGCCGCTAGGTCTCGGGCCAGAGAATCGATGGTCGCTGGCGCATCACCAGCCCTGTAGATCGCATCCTGTTCTGACATTTACCTGCTGAATATTTGCTTTAACTTAACTACACATCGTCCGGCCAAAAAGCCAAATCCTTTCTTTAAGCAACGTCATTCTCTGACCAAGCCTGAAGTTTTGAGGAGCATACCTTACAGGTCCGCTTCGGCAAAGAAATCTTCGTCAATGCGCTTGAGGGGAAAGGTTTCTTGGATGCTGACGCCGACATCATGCTCGATCAGGAGTTGAGCTAGCTGCTAGTCGTCGATCAGAAGGATTTTGCTATCTCTCAAGCGCTCAACGTATATACGGGCTTGCTTAGTAAAGCAGAGGTTGTCATGAAGACACCTTTGCGGGCACCGACACCTGCTAAAGCACCTTGAAAGGCTTGGATCTTTTCCCGGCCTACTGACTTGCCGTTGTCCCAACGTTTGGCTTGGATGTAGATAGCATCGAGCCCTAATTTGTCTTCCTTGATCAGGCCGTCGATACCGCCGTCTAGACCTGTGGGCACACCCACATACCATAAGCCACCCTCGAATCTGCACCCCACTTTCCGCCCTTTGAAGGGTCACACTCAGGATTACAGCTGAAAGCCTTTGAGAGATGTATTTCAACAAATGATAGGGCAATTGTATTATTTTTCTATCAATGATTAAGAAATTGGTCAGAGGAAATTGCTGTGGTTCTCATGTCTCCGTTCTAAACATTCAATGTGCCAGTTAGAAGCGCGGAATGTTGGCTGTAATACTGCCGCTATCACCTCGTGAGAATTTAGATAAAGTCAGCAGTTCATGGCACCAATCAAATGTCGTTTAAGCCTATCTCTGGAAAAAGGATATCGAGGAAGTAATGAAGCATTCTGATAAGAAGGTTGACTCGTTTATTGCCAATTTTTCCAAGCTTAAAACCACCTAAGTAACTACCACTCCATTGGACTGAGGAATTTCGATGGCTCAGACGAGTCGAGTCCACTGTTGAATAAATCAGCCGAAGAATAAGGCTATTAGGCGCTTAGTAGAACGAAGAATCTATGAAGCAGCAGGCCCACAAGCAACACTCTATCAGCCTTAATGACAACTTTCTTGATGAGTCTTACAAAACTTGGATACGCTCATTTAACATTTCAGATCGTAAGCCTAGATAATGTATTGATTTTCCTAAATTAAGGTTCTAAATCCTAATCTTGCCGACTCCTTCAAAATTATTAGCCCTTGTTTTGCTTGCTTAATAGATGGCTGCTTATTGTTGTTAGCCAATTTGCCGAGACTAACAGCCAAACTGCGTTGCCATGGCATCAGATTACGGGTCTCCTTTGCCCAGCGCGAAATCTGAAACCACGTATCAGAAGACACCGTCATGGTTTTGTGAATGATTTCCTTATCTTCAATGCTAAGTAGCCTGGGGTAAATAAACCGAGGTAAAAAAGGCTGGAATCTTGATTCTGCCGTTGTCCCTACCTCGAATTAATTATCCGTACCTACTTAATAGAGTTATCACTCTGAACAGATCTCCAGGGACTCTTCTCAACTTCCCATATCAAGATATCTGACAGGTCAGGATAATGTAGCTCTAAACTCTTTAATCTGGACCAGCAGGCTTCCTTCTTACACCATTCAGTAACATTCTGACCACCTGTTGGTTTCGTAATAAAATCATGAACATCTATCGAAACTTTTGATATGGCCTCACGCAAAACTTTGGGCAGACACTGCCCCTTCCATATCAGCCCAAGGTTCACGCGCTGAGCCGTATCATGAAAAATATAAGAGAGAGTATAAGTCACGATATTGGCTCGATACCCACCGAATTTATGAGCTTGAACTATTTTCTCAGTCTGTCTGAACAGAATTGCTTTAGCAATTAAGTTCTTAAAATAAAGGTCATCAACCTCAAAGTTCTTCTTTTTGCTGAATCTATCCATAAAGTTGCAAAAGTTTTTTTGAGCCCCCATGCTCACAACGTGAGGTAACTGATCCCATGTATTCTCATATTTTGCCAGGTCAGTTTTAGTAAACTTTTGAGACGTTGGATGTGTGGTAGAAAATGCTTTTTGTTTGGCCAGAGTAGATTCCCGTCCCTTAGCATCCAGATACTGGTCTCTGGCTCTTTCATAAAACCATCGAGTCTGGCGTTGAGTACCATCTACGGCAGGTGCCCAAATGGAGCGAGATAGTTCTTCAACTCTGACGTGGAACGGATCATTGGAGGAGAAGTCTGCTTCGCTAACTTTATTCTGGCTGTTTGCATACCGTGAAATCAGAGGAACCATCTCGTCTGCTTTTTGACTATCTACGATGGTCAATTTCGTTTGAACATAAACCTGTGATATATCTGCTTTGTCTTTTCTGACAGACTGATAAATTGAAGCTGTAGTTTGCCCTCCATTTACAATTTGGAGTCCTCTGATCCAGCTTATTGCAGTTCCTCCATCAGCTAGATTAATCAGCTTTATGTTTTCGGCAGTCGCAGAAATTCCATTATTGTATGCCAGAAAACGATGAGGTTCCCTAAGGAGCGTTTGACGTATCCCTTTATTCACTTTGCCTCGAGCCTGCAGAAAAGATCTGACATTTCTTTCCAGCAATCTTGAGCCGAATTCGCTGTATAGTTTGTAAAGTAACTCCCCCGGAATCATTGCCAGACAGGCACTGTAGTCGGCTTCTTTATTAGGAATAGAAAGACAGGGTATAGTGAGTCCATATCTGTCCAGAATATCTACTTCAATAATTTCCTGCCGCTGACCTGAGCTTACACAGCGGTAAATACGTCTTAGACCCAGATGTTATAGGAAATATTGATTCCTTCTTTATATTCAGCAGGCTTGACAGCTACAGTTGTGAGACTATCTGTGAATAAGAACAGACGAATCTGGTTCAGCTCATTTTGAGCATTGGAAATCATTTGAGCCAGATCAAAAACATCTGAGGCTTCCTCTATGTCTCTATGATAGTTTTTGGTGGATTTCTGGTAGAAATTAAATAATCTTCGAAAAGCTTTTTCTACTTCACTCTTCAAAACAGTGGAAGGTGGTGTATTTTGTGTAAAGATTGAAATAAATAAATCGAGCCTACCCTCGTCCTGATCCAGATTATAACCGTTAACCTTGATACCTCTGGCACTGTGAAAACAGACATGTCCATCATCCAGTTCCCCATTTTCGACCAGATAATCAACAACCAAGCTGGTGAAAGTATCCTCGCGGAATAAGTCGCTCTCTTCATCAGCCCCTTCGGAGTGATTGATAACTTCCTGTCTGAAGTCCTCGGCAAACTGATGTAACCCTTCAATATCATCATTCATAATTCGTACCTATAAGAGAAATAACCATTCCTTCGCCTACAAGAAAGTTCTGACATGCAGAAATATTAATACTGTAGCGAACATCGCCTATACCGTTTATAAGTTCAGCTTCAATGATTCGTGGAAAGCCACTCTCAACTTTGTAATAATCACACTCTCTTACAATGTAGCCTTTTGTCATATAGAGGGCTTCATGGATATCCAGATAACCCACCTCA
>Ga0081526_100598_pt1 | contig 13943 bp, 18 predicted proteins | sample HotLakmasection2_FD_70991 | JGI IMG/M metagenome (GOLD analysis project Ga0081526, IMG submission 70991) | Hypersaline microbial mat communities from Hot Lake, Washington, USA - Section #2 (SPADES assembly) (version 2) | ecosystem: Environmental > Aquatic > Non-marine Saline and Alkaline >... | reverse complement strand
ATGGTCGCACCTGGCTTTCGTTTTATACGATGACCGATGACAGTCCACCTAACGCCTCGTCGGAGGAGGGTTTATGAATTCAGCAACCGCAATAATGCCCACTCCGCTGGTCGATGTTTACTGGCTACAAGCTCACCTCAATGATCCCCATGTCAATGTCGTAGTGGTGGACTGCCGTTTTGCTTTGGGTGATCCTCACCAGGGCCACCAGGAATATTTGGCAGGGCATATTCCGGGCGCTGACTATCTTGACCTCAATCGGGATTTGTCGAGCCCAGTACAGTCTCACGGGGGACGGCATCCCCTCCCAGATTTGGCAACGTTGGTGAGCCAGTTCGCCCAGTTGGGCATTGCGTCTCAACCGGCGACCCCAGTCGTGGCCTATGATGCGACCAAAGGAGCCTTTGCATCACGGTTGTGGTGGCTGCTGCGCTATCTGGGTCATGAGTCAGTGGCGGTTTTAGACGGGGGCTTCCCGGCCTGGCAAGCGGCGGGCTATCCCTTAGAAACTGCCGTCCCCGAGCCGCGATCGCCCCAGCCCTTCACGCCCCAGCCCTTCACGCCCCAGGTCCAAACTCATTGGGTGGTCGACCGGGACGCGGTGATGCAATGCCAGCAGCAGCCTGAAACTGGATTAGTCGATGCGCGATCGCCCGAACGCTATCGCGGTGAGCAGGAACCTATTGACCCCATCGCTGGGGCCATTCCCGGCGCTAAAAATTTCTTTTGGCAGTCCAATTTGGATGACCGTGGCAGGTTCCTGCCCCCCGCTGAGCTAGCTCAACGTTGGGCGACGATGCCAGCAGGAGCCGACACCATCTACTACTGTGGTTCAGGCGTGACGGCCTGTGTCAATTTGCTGGCCCAAGCCGTCATGGGCCAAGACCTGCCCAAACTTTACGTCGGCGGCTGGAGCGACTGGTGCTCTTACCATCACCCGCCCTCTTAAGCACTCACGCCGCGATGCGCCCTGGATGGGTTCACCCCATGCTTTTCTAATCGCCCGGTAGCTCCAGGCAGTAGCCAGCACCATACACGGTCTTGATGTATTTTGGATGGCGGGGATCCGGCTCAATCTTAGTGCGCAAGTGACGCACATGCACGCGAATCGTTTCGATATCGTCGTTGGGGTCGTAACCCCAAACTTCTTTCAAAATCTCGCTGGGCGATACCGTCTGACCATGCCGCTGCAGCAAACAATGCAGCAGTTCAAATTCCAGGTGAGTGAGTTTCACGGTTTGGTCAAACCACAGCGCCTCAAATCGCTCCGGAATGAGCGTGAGTGGCCCATAGTTGAGAATTTCGCTGTGCTTAGCTGCCTGGGGAATGCGATCGGTCCGGCGTAGCAGCGCGCGCACCCGTGCCAGCATTTCCTCCAGTTCAAACGGCTTGGTGAGATAGTCATCAGCCCCGGCGTTAAAGCCGTCAACTTTATCTTGCGTTTGCCCCAGTGCTGTCAACATCAAAACAGGAATCTCAGCGGTTCGGCTATCGCGGCGCAGGCGTTGGCAAACAGTCAGGCCATCGACCTTGGGCAGCATGAGATCGAGCATGATCAGGTCCGGCAACAACTGCACGGCCAGGGCCTGGCCTTTGATTCCGTCGCTAGCTTGGCTGACATCGTAGCCAGCCATCTCCAGGTTGACCGAAACCAGCTCCGAAATAGATGGGTCGTCGTCAATTACAAGTATGCGGGGCATCATTCAAACCAATCTCTTTGACACAAGAGTATTGCATTACGGCTTGAAAAGCATTAATGCAGACTGTTTAGAATCGCGAAGATTCCTTTACAGCATTATAAAGGGACAAAATTCCGCCGTTGTGATCACTCAACACAATTACTTGGTCTTTCAGTGAGGCTAATTCAACTCAATGGGGAAGCATTGAAGGCATTTTTCAATACTGAGAATTGAATTGAAGATGGGTAAGGTTGAGGGAAATTTTGCGCTTCTGCTTCGGGCCGCATCGCTGCCCAAGGGGGTATGGTTCCGCTGTTTTAAGGAGTTAATAGCTCATCGAGATACTGATAGAGCGCTTCATCACTCTGCCCTGCTAGACGTTTCGTTTTCAAATCAACCAAACCCGCCGACAAATTGTCAGCTCGTTTTTTGTAATCGCGATGGGTCGTGAGCAAATCGAGAAAAGCATTGCGCTCGATCGCATCACGACTGGCTTCCTCGGCGAGGGGGGAGTCAAATTCCCGCTCCTCAACGTCATATTTCAGCAAAAAAATGAGCGCCCCACTCAGCGCTTGCAGGTCTTTTTGCAGTTGCTTGGTGTCTAGCTCCAACCGTTCGAAGCCGATCTGACCTTCAATTCGCAGTTCGACAATGGGCTGTTGATCGGGCACGAGTTGGCTAGCCGCGATCGCCGCTGCTACCGTCTGCCTCGCCATCGCGGCGACATCGGCCTCACTTTCTTCACCCTTGGTTTGACATGCCAGTCGCACAATCGGGCGCTGGCGATAGTCTTGTTGCAATTGGGCATGCAGGCCATCGGTGTCGAGCTCTACTAGATAAGCCCCTCGTTTAAAGCCTCCTTCTTCAACGTTATTGGCCTCTAACGAGCCAGGATTAAATACCCAACCGCCCTCGCTGTAGTTTTTATGAATGTGCCCCAGGGCTAAATAATCGACCCCCGCCTCGCGTAGTGGCAGCAGTTCGGAATACCGTAAAGCACCACTGTAGCGAGCAATCTGGCCTTCCAAACCGTGGTGAAACATCAGCACTGTGGTTTCGGGACCCGGCGGCAGCGTTTGAATGGCCTCGGCAATCTGGTGGATCGCCCGCACAGCGGCGGCCCCATACCAAGCCGAGCCGATGACTCGCACGCCACAGGGCAGGTCAATATAGCCACCCTTTTTGCGCTCCTCATCCCAAGGGGAATACAACGGTTCTCCGGCAGCCAGGTTGCCCGGTTCGAGCAGCTTCAACATGCCCCATTGCGACAGGTATTTGAGCCAACTGGTCGAGGTGCCGTACGGGGTGTTGTCGTGGTTGCCTTCGATCGCCAGCACGGGAATATCAGCAGCTTGCAATGGTTGAAAACACAGTTGCGCCTGATTCAATACCGCTGGTTGAATGACACGATGTTCAAAGAGGTCACCCGCAATGATGACAAAGTCTACCTCAGCGGCGATCGCATATTTTTGAATGACATCCGCTAGGGCAAAGAAAAAATCTTTCGTGCGCTCAGGGCTGTTGTAGCGATCGAACCCTAAGTGAATATCTGCCAGATGAAGAAAACGCGCCATGCCAATTCTACGTGTTTGCCCTTTCTAGTGTACTCAAGGCACCAAGGGTTGGGTGAGGATACAGCCCATCCTTAGATCCCCAAAAGCGTGATGAGCAAAGTCACCCGGCTGTGGGCGGATTCGGAGTCAAGCCAGGGAAAGCGTTCCCTAAATACGCCGAAGATACCGATGCACGATGACATTTACAGGGCCGGTTCAGAAGCGGCTAGCTCTTCGAGTTGCTTTTGCTGATCCTGCGTAATGCAAGTCTGAATCATGTCTTCGATGTTGCCTTCTAGCACAGGCGCTAAGGAAAAGTTTTGATTCAACCGATGATCGGTGATGCGGTTGTCTTTGTAGTTGTAGGTGCGAATTTTTTCAGAGCGGGAGCCGGTGCCCACCTGCGATCGCCGCATCGAAGTGACTTCGGCCTGCTGCTCTTGGAGCTTCATTTCATAGAGCTTGGCACGCAAAATCTGCATCGCCCGCTCACGGTTTTGTAGCTGCGATCGCTCTTCCGTACAAAAGATCCGAATGCCCGTCGGTTTGTGAAACAGGTCAACTGCCGTTTCTACCTTGTTGACGTTTTGACCGCCGGCCCCGCCCGAACGCGCCGTCGAGATCTCCACCTCTGTCGGATCGATATGGATTTCGACGTCGTCCACTTCAGGCATGATGGCGACCGTCGCAGTGGAGGTATGCACCCGTCCACCCGCCTCGGTTACCGGTACCCGCTGCACCCGATGTACGCCGGACTCGTACTTGAGCTTGCTATAAACGCTATCCCCTTGAATTTCGAGGATCGCCTCCTTAAAGCCCCCCATATCGGCAACTGACTCACTAAGCAGCTTAATCCTCCAGTTTTGGGATTCGGCATAGCGAGAATACATTCTCACTAGATCGCCAGCCCAAATACCGGCCTCATCGCCGCCCGTTCCGGCCCGGACCTCTAACATGATGTTCTTTTCATCATTAGGATCTTTAGGCAGCAGCAAAATTTTCAGGCGATCTTCCAGATTCGCTAGACGTTCCTCCAGATCAGCCACCTCTTGGGTCGCCATTTCCTTTAGATCGGGATCGCTACTCGACTCTCTTAGAATTTCCCGTGCACCTTTGAGTTCCTCTTGGAGAGACTTAAAGGTATCAAAGGTGTTCACGGTTTCCTCTAGAGAAGACCGAGCCTTGGCAATGCGCTGAAACTCATCCGGATCACTGGCCACATCCGGATCGGCCATACGCCGAGTCAACTCATGAAACGTCTGGTGAACTGAATTGAGTTTGTCAATGAGATAGGCTTCGGCCATGATTCGTTCCGTAATTCTGATCGTAACAACTATGGGCACCCAAAGGCACTTCCCAACAGTTGCTAAGACTCAGACTGGGAACTTTCGTTAGAACTTTCGTTGGAACTAGCGGTGGTGTCCGACATGCCGTATTTCCGCATAAACCGTTCAACCCGACCCTCAGTGTCAATAATTTTCTGAGTTCCGGTGTAGAAAGGGTGGTTGCCAGACCACACGTCGACATGAAGCTCAGGTTTAGTTGACCCAACGGTCATCACCATTTTGCCATCACAGTAAACTTTGGCTTCGGGGTACCACTCAGGATGAATTTCAGATTTTGCCATGATTGCTTCCTACTTACCTTGCTGATGAAAAAAGAATGAGAAAACGAAAATTCAGGCAATCCCCGAAAGGGGACATCGCCAAATTTAACGTTTGGAGAACTGCGGTGCTTTACGGGCTTTTTTCAGACCGTACTTCTTCCGCTCCTTGCAGCGGGGATCACGGGTCAAATAACCTTCGACCTTTAGCGGCTTGCGATTGTCAGGATCAAGCTGACATAAGGCTCGAGCAACTCCCATTTTAATGGCATCGGCATGGCCGGTAAGGCCGCCACCCCGGACGTTCACGAGGACGTCATACTCATTTTCTAATCCCAGCGTTTCCAAGGGCGCTTTTACCGTTGCCAGATAAGCGGGGTTGCCTTGCAGGTGCTCGGCACCCGTGCGGCCATTAATCTTGATCGCGCCGCTACCGGGCACTAGGCGCACACGGGCGATCGCCGACTTCCGCCGACCAGTTCCCCAGTAAACTACGCGTTCAGTCGTATCAGTAGCTTGCATTAGGCTTTCTCTCCAGGAATCGTATTAATAACAAGAGTTTCAGGCTGCTGAGCCGCGTGAGGATGCTCTGGCCCGGCATATACCTTCAGCTTAGTAAAGAGCTTACGACCCAGGGCGTTTTTGGGCAGCATGCCTTTGACAGCTTTTTCGATAATACGTTCGGGAAGACGGTTCTGCAGCTGATTAAAGGTTTCAGTCTTCATCCCGCCGGGACGACCCGAGTGCCGCCGGTAAAGTTTCTGATTGGCTTTGTTGCCCGTGACAACCACTTTCTCAGCATTAACAACGACCACGAAATCGCCAGTATCCATATTGGGCGTAAAGGTTGGTTTGTTTTTACCCCGCAGCACAGTGGCAATTTCCGTCGCCAGTCGCCCGAGACGCTGGTCAGCGGCATCGACGACGTACCATTTACGTTCAATGGTATCGGTGGGTGGAATGTAAGTCTTAGTCATGGTTTTTCTAGAGCGAGTTAAGTCCAATTAGTCAGAATCAAGGGAGCAACTAAGGATCACTAAACAGCGATCGCCGGGGAGGCTTGCGGCAAGTGAAAATGCGGTTGCGCGTCGTACCAAACATCGGGGGAAAAAGGAAAATGTTCATAACCCACCCGCAGTAAGCAAAGCCCACTGGCAGGAGCCGCATATTTCACCCGTTCTCGCTGTCGGCTTTGCCAGAGGTGGGTAAATTCATCCACGCTGAGCAAGCCTCGCCCCACCTGCACCAAAATGCCCATCAATAGCCGCACCATGCCATACAAAAAGCCGTTGGCTTGCAGCTCCACCGTAATAAACGGCTCGCGATGTTGGCACTCAGCATTCTGCAAATCAACCCAGGCATGCGCCCGTTTTGACCCGGCCCGCTGAAATGCAGTGAGGTCGTGATACCCCACTAATGGCTCCAGAGCCGCTTGCATCTGTGCCGTGCTCAAGGGCTCATAGTAGTAGTGCCAGGCAAACGGGCGCACAAACAGGTTGGGTACGGGATGGGTATACACCGTATACCGATACCGTCGCCACTGAGCCGAAAATTGTGCATGCCAATCGTCCGGTACTGGGGCTGAGGCACGAATGGCAATATCTTCGGGCAGACGACTGTTCAAGATGCTGGCCCAGCGATAGGCCGGGATCAATGCTGGAGCTTGAAAATGCGCCACCTGAGCCGCTGCATGCACACCGGTATCAGTTCGTCCAGCTCCACAGAGGGTGACCGGAGTGCCTAAGACAGTGGCGATCGCGGCTTCAATGTCGCCCTGCACCGTGCGCTCTTTAGGTTGCCGCTGCCAGCCGTGAAAATGAGTGCCGACATACTGCACCACCAACGCTACCCGCTGACTTTCAACATCATGGGAGCAACGCTCGGCGTTCGACAGTTGTAAGGGCACACTCGTAGGCGACATGGCAAATGAACGAAATTCCTCAGGTCAACTCAATGATGGCCATTTCGGCATTGTCGCCACGGCGGCGTACGGTTCGCAGCACGCGGGTGTACCCCCCCTGGCGATCGCCATACCGCTCCGGCACTTGCTCAAACAAGGCATGCACGAGACCTGGGTCGTACAGGTATCCCAAAGCCCGACGACGAGCCGCTAAGGAGCCGTCTTTAGCGAGCGTAATCATGCGATCCGCTTCTGACCGCACAGCCTTCGCGCGCGCTTTAGTGGTGGTAATTTGCCCGTGGCGAATCAGCTCAGTGGTGAGCGATCGCAGTAAGGCCCGACGTTGATCCGCTGGTTTCCCCAGCTGTGGAACGCGACACCCGTGACGCATGGTTACTTTCCCCCTTCCATTGACACAACTCAACAATAAAAATCCGAAGCAAGACGCCTCGGAACAAGAAACCCAGATCGACTGGGCTAATTAGCTTCGCTAAGAAGTTTTGGCAGACTTTTCGGCGGGCAGAGTAATACCCAAACGCTGCTGGAGCGCTTCGATCACTTCATCGGCTGACTTCTGACCAAAATTCTTGATTTCGAGGAGATCTTCCTGCGTGAAATCTAGCAGGTCAGCAACCGAATTCACCTGAGCCCGCTTCAAGCAATTGTACGCTCTGACAGAAAGCTGAAGTTCCTCAATGGGAATATGGTTAGCGGGATCTTCTTCCTTCGGCTCTTCCTCAGATTTAGGCTCTAAGGTCACATCCTTCAGAGGATTGAACAGCGAAACCAAGATTGCAGCGGCTTCACTCATCGCCTGTTGTGGCGTCAAACTACCGTTGGTAGTCACTTCCATGATGAGACGATCCTTGGCTAAAGATCCTCCCTCCAGAACGTCTTCCACAGTGTAATTCACCTTTCTGACAGGCATAAAAATTGCGTCAATCTGCATGAAGTCCAAAGCTGCGGTTTCATCATGACTGCGATCGATAGCCCGATAGCCTTGGCCCCGCTCGATCCGAAATTCCATCTCGAGAGTATGCCCCTCGGCTACAGTAGCGATGTACTGTTCTGGATCAATCACTTCTACTTCAGAAGGCAAGTCAAAATGCCCCGCCGTCACCTTCGTCGGCCCCTGCACCAGCAAACGACCAATTTGAGGCTGAGCAGAATAGCTCTTCAGCACCACTTCCTTCATATTCAGGAGCACATCCAGAACGTCTTCACGAACGCCTGGCACGGTCGAAAACTCGTGGGTCGCTCCAGCGATTCGCACTGCCGTAACTGCGGTGCCATCTAAATTGGACAGCAAAACCCGCCGCAGGGCGTTACCGACGGTGATGCCCTGGCTGCGCTCTAACGGCTCGATCACAAACCGACTGAAATGACTCTGATCATCGCCAATCGATGACTCTACACACTCAACCTGAAACTGTGCCACTGATGTGCCCTCCCTTGCCTTGTCAGTATTCTGAAATGCCTCGAATTAAACGCGACGCCGCTTTGGTGGACGACAACCGTTGTGAGGAATTGGAGTCACATCACGAATCAATGTAATTTCCAACCCTGCGGCCTGTAGCGCACGAATGGCGGTTTCTCGTCCAGCACCGGGACCACTCACCATGACCTCAATTTGCCGCATCCCCTGATCCATTGCCCGCCGAGCGGCACTATCCGCAGCCGTTTGCGCTGCAAAAGGAGTCCCCTTCTTGGCCCCTTTAAAACCACTAGCCCCAGCCGAAGACCAAGAGACAGCGCCTCCGTTGGTATCGGTGATCGTGACGATAGTGTTGTTAAACGTTGACTGAATGTGGGCGACGCCATTTGGCACATTCTTCTTAGTCTTACGCCCACTCGATTTCTTGGTTGGTTTAGCCATTTACCTGTCTGCCAATTTTCTCTGCCAGCAAAAACAGGCGCATCTCGGCGCGCCGTCTAGCGAATAGACGCACGCTCAAGACACACCGGATCATTACGTTACTTCTTAGGCGGTTTCTTTTTGCCTGCTACAGTCCGCTTGCCCCCCCGGCGAGTCCGGGAGTTAGTACGAGTTCGTTGTCCCCGAACAGGAAGGCCTGCCCGATGACGACGACCGCGATAGCAGCCAATATCCATCAGGCGCTTGATGTTCATGCCTTCTAGACGGCGCAAATCCCCTTCGACTTGGTAGTCGTTTTCAACGGAATCACGCAGGCTAGCAACGTCTGAATCAGTCAAGTCCCGGACTCGAATATCAGGGTTAACCCCAGATTTTTCGAGAATGGCTTTTGACCGACTCAAGCCGATGCCGTAAATATATGTCAGACCAATTTCAACCCGCTTGTCTCTTGGCAGGTCTACGCCAGCAATCCGTGCCACTGACTATCCTCTCCCCATGAATCTCATTAGATCACGCAGCTTAGCCGTGAGTTCCTAAACTGCCAAGTGAATGACTGCTTCACCTATAATCGAATCCAATACTCAACAGCCCCAAGGCAGCATTATCCTTGGCGTTGCTTATGCTTTGGATTCGAACAGATCACCATCACTCGCCCATTACGGCGAATGACGCGACACTTATCACACATTCTTCGGACGGATGCGCGGACTTTCATGTCCTTTTTCTCAGCACTCCACTACAGAATTGCAATCCTAACAAAGCTAAGCCACGTCCGTCAAATATTTCTTGAATAAGCAATCCTCGATCGCATAAGTACTTGATTGTCGTCAAAGGCCCCACAAAAAAACCTCCTGTAGAAAGGAGGTTTCTGAATCTGATGTCGGTATCACTAAAGCGAGTTTGTGAAACCGGAGCTTGATGGGTTAAGCGCCTCGCTTGAGGGCAGCCTCAACCTGCTTGAACTCTTGTTCTAGGCGATTTTTAAGTTTGTCGGGAATGGGGCGATTGGGGTAGGAGCTGTAGTGGCCAGCTAATCCATTGAGCGCGGTGCGCAGGGTGGCAAATGAGCTCAGGCCATCGATCGCATTATCCCGTCGATAGTAGGAAAAGTAGTCGTTGATGAGGTTGCGAGCATCCACTTCAGCGACGTTTTTGTCGGGGTCGTTTTGATCGATGTTGATAGCCGTTCTGAGATTTTCAATCACAGTGAGGGTGTCTTGCTTATAGTCACCAGTCATTTGCCCGCTGACTCCGGCGTTGCTGCAGCCGGTCAAGCCGATGGCGGCGACCAAAATGAGGGCAAAAACACGAGTGATGAACTGTCTCATAATTTCCTACGCAAGTGAGCGACAACGATGCTAGATCCCTAGATCAGCATTTTTGTCATATTACCCTGTCGCGTTATTGCTATAGATGTTTTTTTGCAGTTTCTGCCTGTGGAGATAGGTCGCCAAGCGGCCATTCTATTAAGGGTCAGATCATGGGTTACACAGGGCATCAGTGCCCTCTGTATTTAGAAAGAAGATGGCTGCTCAAAACGGGGGATGGCCCAACAGGCGATCGCGAACACGCAATAATAGATGTTTCACTGGGAGTCATCGGCGATTTGGGACTGCTCCGATGGACTTCAGCGAAGATGCTTGATCATGTCGTTATCGTCTGAATTGTTGATGAATTATTTGATAGCTGTTTTAAGCGATCGCATCAAAGCCGAAGCTGCCTACTCGGCTTTGGAAGAGGCCAAATTCCCGATGGATGAAGTCACGATTTTGGGCAAAGGCTATAAGAGCGCGGATGAGTTTGGCTTAATTGACCCAGCGGACCAGGCCTGGAAACAGGTGCGCTTGATGATGTTTTGGCTCGTGCCCTTTGGCTTCATTGCGGGTTTTGGGTTTAACGCCATTACCGGACTGGATACGTTTTCGTGGGCGGGCACCATTGGCAATCGTCTGATTGGTGGTCTTTTGGGAGCGGGTTCCGGTGCTCTGGGGGCTTTTTTTGTCGGGGGGGGAGCAGGCGCAGCCTCTGGTAGTGGCGATGCCCTGTCCTATCGCAACCGTTTGAATGCGGGTAAATATTTGGTGGTAGTGCGTGGCTCCGACGCTGAGGTTCGCCAGGCAACGCCCATCATTCGCCGCTTTGGACCGGAGAATATTCAGGGATACCAGGCTCCGATCGCGAGTGCCTCTTAGGGGGCGGGGGATTCGGGGTATAAGTGTTGAAGGGTGTGGAAAGGGATTGAGTAAAGGGCCTGATTGGGTTTGGCTGGGTTCTTTTGGTGCGAAATTGCGGTGCTCGCTGATGAACCGGCGCTCAGCCCCAGGAAGGTGGGGGCCTGGGTGCGACTAGGGAGATCGAAGGACCATGCTCCAGAGTTCTCCTCAAAGGGATGGGCGGGTCGGCAAGGATGATCCCTGGGGGAATCTGATTTAACTACAGTGGTGGGGCGAGATGACTCAAAAACGGTTAGTGATTGAGATGGGCATGGGGGTTGATCAGCATGGTCAAGATCCCACGGTGGCAGCCATGCGGGCTGTCCGCAATGCGATCTCCCACAATGCGTTACCGGGGGTGTGGGAGGTCGCGGGGCTCAACCATCCCAACGAAATGATGGTTGAGGTGCAGGTGGCGGTGCCATTTCCGGAGACCGTGCGCCAGGAGGAAGTGTTGGCGGCGCTGCCGTTTGGTCAAAAGACGTTGACCCTGAAAGAGGGGGGCATGGTCGTGGTGGGGAAAGCGATCGCTGAACTAGACGATAAAAACGATGATATGTACATCGCGATCGCGGCAGTGACGGTTTCTGTGCCCGCTTAAGCGATCGAGAACATTGCTGGAGGGAAATTTACTGACATCGGTAGATTTCCCTTGGGATCAGCGCTTAGTTTTGGGCCCAAAGCAAGCGCAAAACCGGAGAACATTCAACTGCCGACGGCGCTGCGAAAGCGATCGCAAGTAGTTAGAAACCGTTGCGCTAACGCTGGTTGCGCCCCCCAATGAACATGCACATAAGATGCGTGCAGGGAGCTATGACCCCAGCCTTCTTGACCCACTGACCACGATGTCTCGTGCAGGAGTGGATAGCTGTTGAGGGCGGCCAGAGGCCGGACCGGGGCGGGGGCGATCGCCGAGCGATGAAACTCATGGCCCCAATACTGTTGCCCCGAGGTCACAACGGGACTGTCTTGATGGGCCGTGACCTGCCGGTAACCCAGTGTCAGGTGGCCGGTCATCGTCGTTGTGGTGGCGATGCCCCCAGCCATGGGCCACGATCGCCCCTCAAAATCCACGATCGCCTCACAGAGATACATCAAACCGCCACATTCGGCATAGGTAGGTAACCCCTGGGCGAGAGCTTGGGCGATCGCCTGTCGCATGGCCCCATTTTGAGACAGCTCTGGCGCAAACATTTCGGGAAAGCCGCCCCCCAGGAGCAACCCGTTCAGGTCGGGGGGTAAACGCTCGTCGGCCAGGGGGCTAAAGGACACGAGTTCGGCCCCTAGATGGGCCAACATCGCCAGGTTATCTTCGTAGTAGAAGTTGAAGGCGCGATCGCGAGCCACGCCGATGCGAATCGGTCGAGGTCGGGGAGGCCCCGTTTGAGCCGCTGCTGTCGCTGCTGCGTGACCTTGGGAGCTGGGCTCAGCCGGTGACGGTTCTGCGCCCCCCCGCCAGGGGGCGTGGGGAAATCCTGCCGTCCGCGCCAAAATCGGCTCTAAGCCTGCCCAGTCAAAACACCGTTGGCCCAGGGTCGCCAGGTGCCGAAACCGCTCTGGCAAATCGGGCAGTTCATCGGTGGGCACGAGGCCGAGATGGCGATCGGGCAACGTGACGGCATCATCGCGGCGCAGCACCCCCAATACTGGCATTTGAAGGGAGGCGATTGCGGCTTTGAGCATGGCCAGATGGCGATCGCTGCCCACCCGATTCAACACCACACCAGCGATCTGAACCTGGGAATCCAGGGTGTTGTAGCCGTGGACGATCGCCGCCAGCGATCGCGACAGTCGGGCACAATCCACGACCAGCACCACGGGACAGCCCAACAGCCGGGCAATGTGGGCAGTACTGGCCCAGTCGGTGCCCCCCGCCCCGTCAAACAGGCCCATCACCCCTTCGATCAGGGTGTAGGTGGCAGTTGTACGATGTCGCTGAAAGCACTGTTGGACATAGGATTCCGAGGTCAGCACGGGGTCGAGATTATAGGCCGGTCGACCGGTGATGGCGCGATGAAACATGGGGTCGATGTAATCTGGCCCGACTTTGAACGCCTGCACCGTCTCGCCCCGTTGCCGCAGGGCTGAGAGCAGCGCCATCGTCACGGTCGTTTTACCCGACCCGCTGCGATCGCCCGCAATAATTAATCCACCCATGCCCCTGCCATCACTGCCGGATTTGAACACCCCTGAGGGGCGTCATCCGTTAATCTATTGACGTTGCCATTCGCGATCAGAAACCCGGTTTCTCAAATATTCATCATGCCTGATATTCAACTGTACAGTTCTGCCGTGTGTCCGTTTGCCCAGCGGGCTCGCATTTTGCTGCACGAAAAAGGCCTGGACTATCAGACCCACGAGATTGACCTGAAAAACAAGCCGGACAATTTTCTCCAGATTTCCCCCCAGGGAAAAGTGCCGGTGTTGATTTGCGGGGACGATCGCATCTGGGAATCCACCATTATCAATGAGTATCTGGAAGAAGTCTTTCCGTCGCCCGCGTTGATGCCCCATGAGCCGGGGCTGCGAGCCCTGATCAGAATCTGGATTGACTTTGCCAACAGCCGTTTCACCTCAGCGTTTTATAAGCTGTTGCTGGCGCAAACGCCCGCAGCTCAGGCCGATTGGCGCGAAGAAATGACCCATCATCTACGGTTTATTGACCAGCGGGGCTTGCAAGAACTGTCGGCGCAGGGGCCGTACTGGTTGGGCGATCGCTTTACCCTGCTAGACATCACCTATTATCCCTGGTTTGAACGGTGGTCAGCCTTAGCCCATTTTCGCGACCTGCAGATCCCCGATGACTGCCAGCGATTGAAAATTTGGTGGGCCGCAATGCGCGATCGCCCCTCCATTCAGGCGACTTCCCAATCTCCCGAATATCACATTGAGCAGTACGCCCGTTACGCTGACAACACCGCCGCCACCGCCAGCGCCAAGGAAATGAAGCGCTATTAGGGATGGACCTTGACATAAAGTACCCAACGTTTTGATGATCGTAGGTTGCATTGCTTCGCCAACGCGAAGCAATGCAACCAGGAAACAGGCGACAACGGGCACCTTATTTTCTTACGAGTTCCTTAGTAGATGCGGGGCACAAAAAACTGCTCGTTGATAGG
>Ga0081526_100589_pt1 | contig 14060 bp, 12 predicted proteins | sample HotLakmasection2_FD_70991 | JGI IMG/M metagenome (GOLD analysis project Ga0081526, IMG submission 70991) | Hypersaline microbial mat communities from Hot Lake, Washington, USA - Section #2 (SPADES assembly) (version 2) | ecosystem: Environmental > Aquatic > Non-marine Saline and Alkaline >... | reverse complement strand
AGGGCAGGGCGCGGGTCTTCCCCGACCCGGCTCCCGCCACCACGAGCAGGGGACCGCAGAAGTGCTCGACCGCAGCACGCTGGGAGGGGTTGAGCTTGGCGAGGAAGTCGGTGGAAGCCGTCATGGGCAAAGGGCAAAGTGGGTGCAAACATCCCTTAGTATGACATCTACTAGAATTGGCTAGAGTTCAAAAGTACCGAACATGACCCGCGATTCTGAACGGATTGAGTTTAACCTCAATGGCTAGAGATCTGTTTCACGCCCAGGTAAAGGCTGCCTTGATCAAGGAGCAATGGGAAATTACTCATGATCCCTTCTCGATCCAAATCAGTGAGGTGGTTAAAATTCAAATTGATTTGGGGGCGGAAAACGCGATCGCGGCCCAACGAGGTCAGGAAAAAATTGCCGTTGAAATCAAAAGCTTCATCACCGATTCTGATATCAGTGAGTTTCACACCGCCTTAGGCCAGTATCTGAATTATGCTCAAGCCCTGGAAGGTCATGAACCAGACCGCATTCTGTATCTTGCTGTTCCGGGTGAAACCTATCGCGATTTCTTCCAGCTTCCATTTGTGCAAACTACCCTCAAACGCTACGCCATCAACCTGATCGTTTATGACCCTGTACAAGAGGTGATCGAATCATGGATAAACTTCAGCGATACCGACAAATAGTTCAGGAAATTTTGGCTGATCAAGCTCATCCGTATACTCACTCGAATGACGTTGACACTCAGATTATTTGTGACACGGAAAACGATCATTATCAACTTTCCTACATCGGTTGGGAGGGGCAACAGCGCATCTTCGGCGTCGTCCTTCATTTCGATATCAAGGACGAAAAGATCTGGATTCAATATAACGGCACGGAATTCCCCGTCGCTCAGCTTTTAATTGAAAAAGGTGTGCCAAAATCCGACATCGTGATTGGCTTTCATTCTCCGTTCAAGCGGCAGTTTAGTGGTTATGCGATCGCATAGTCAGACTTCAGAGTAATGACCAACAATATTTCTCATCTTTTTCATGTAAAAAGTAAGGCATCCTCGTCATGGCTGACATTGGGAATTATGACTTTCAGCCTTTGTATGATCACCAGTTTTGGTTGTATTGGTAACAACAGAGCCATTTTTATGAGCGAACTTCCTGAAGGGGAAACGTATACGTCAACCCGCTTCGAATTTCGATATGGGCCAGTAACACGCATCGTCGAAGATCCACACAGTAAAATGCAGTGGATTTATGGTGAATTGCCAGATTCGATATCCGTTAGTGAGGGAGAACGGCTCGTTATCTATAACTCACCTGGGGCGGTGATCAAATCACGTAATGACTCGATGGATGTGCAGTACGATTCGGTGCAGCACAAGGGATATATGGGGATTTGGACTGGTGGTTCACATTTTGTAGTCAACGAGGATGGGGTAATTGAAGAAGTCTTCTCGCGGTAAGTCGTTATAAGAAAGGACCGAGTAGAAAAATCGTGATAAAGCAGCGTGTAATTCACCCAACTTAAAGCAACTGCTGTCTTGTATTTATACAAACTCATTCATCCGATGAAGTGATTGAAGTTTCAGCCGTTTGTGCGATCTCTGCAACTTTCAATGTCGTTTGAGCTTAGAAAATTTTGAGGGGAGGGGAGCGATCGCAACCTTCGCATTAGTTAAAATCACTAAAAACAAACCTCCGAGCCATATTTGAGCAACCATCTACGGTGAACTAAATGCCAGTAGGCGGCGAGTAAGTTAGATGAAGGTCAGAGAGATTATCAAACAGTTGGAAGCGGATGGTTGGGTTCAAGTCAGAATGAGAGGGAGCCATCGACAATTCCATCATCCAACTAAACCTGGAACAGTAACGGTTGCAGGCAAACCAGGTCTTGACCTACCTCGGGGTACACTTAACAGTATCCTCAAGCAAGCAGGGCTGAAGGAAAATGAGTAACAAACTGCAATACCTGATTGTGATTGAGCAAGGCTCAAATAGCTACGGTGCCTATGTGCCGGATTTGCCTGGTTGTGTTGCAGTCGGGGAAAGCCGAGAAGAAGCCGTTGAGTTAATCCAAGAAGCGATCGCCATGCACCTTGAAGATTTACGCGATCGCGGAGAGGCCATTCCACCGCCTCACTCCTCTAGTGAAGTGATTGAAATCTCAGCCGCTTGAGCGCTCGCTGCAACTTTTAATGTCGTTTGAGTAATGCCGTTTGAGCTGAGAAGGTTTTGAGGGGAGAGGAGCGATCGCCCCATCAGTTATCAAGATGCAATTTTGGACTGCGATCGCTGAGCCATCTGCAACCACCACCGCAAATGTCGTGCGGCACTGCGAGCCACTACCCGAAAACGGCTTCTCCTTTTCGAGGCATCGCTTTGATAGGCACGCGGTTTTCTAAACTCGCCCAGACGGAAATTTGCCACACAAAGCTGACTCCCCAGGGCAACCGCGTGGCACAATGGTGTCGCCTTATGGTTTATCGGCAAATGTCTATGCGCGGCAATTCAAACAACCTGGCCATCATGATCGTGCTCAACATTGTCGGCGTCATGTTGGTTTTAGGCGCAGTGATTCTCGTGCTACGGGGACTCGGATGGGTCACGCAGATCCCTGAGTACGTGATTTGGGCGTTGCTGCTGCTGTCGCTCGGGATCGGTATTTTGGGCGGTATTCGCTCGGCACGATAAGGAATGAGGATCAAATAACAGCCAAATTGTTAGGGCAGGCATCTTGCCTGCCTTGGGACAGCCGAAACGGCTATCCCAACTTATTCAATTCTCATTCCTAAGCAGGTCACACTATGCGACGTCTTTCTCTGCCTAGTCAAATTTTTCTCGCCCTCTTGGGCTTCACCCTGCTGGTATGGATTTTACGAGGCCTGACCATCCTGTCTTTCATTCCAGGGATTGTGCTGTGGTTGCTGCTATTGCTCACCATTGGGGCTGGCGTGATCACCAGCCTGCAGCGGATGCGTTAAGGCCCAGAGCGATCGCATGGCCGACCTCGGCGTTTTCGGCGCGGCGTGGTGACTAGTGGGCAGGCTCAGGGGCAATCATGGCTTTTGGCTCAAACATTACAAAAAAGTGCGAATCGGGGGTTTTGTGGCGGAGGAGTTTTAGCCATGCTTCGGCATCTTGATAACGCCGATATCGCTCAACTATCGTGCGGGGCTTTTCCGGCAGTTGACGAACGATGCACCAGGGTCGTAGCTGAGTTTGATAGGTCATGGTTTTCACCAGGTAAAGGACGATGAACTGGAAACGGGGCGCATTTTCCCACTGCAAAAAGGCCAGGTCAACGCCGCTCAAGGGAACGGGAAAACCCAGTAATCACATCCTTCGCTCGCGCTCTACCTTGGTCAGCAGCCCAATCAGTCACCCACATTCCTAAAGGAGATGGGCAAGGCACTTGAGACACACGATGGCGTCGGTTAATTGGGGGATAACGCTCAGTACCCCAGTTAAAAAATCGGTCACTTACCGCTTGAAGAAACTCAAGAGTTTCGAACCTTGGCAGTAATTGCCTAGAGAGTAGCACTGAAACACTAAATAGGTAAATAGGTTTGTATTTGTACACAAAATGTGGTGTATGCCCCACTCAAATACGATCGCCCCCGTTGCAAAGCGGCTCAGATTTTTTATGATTGCCACAGGCGATCGCAACCTCTTATTGAAACCATCGTGGAAGACGACCAAGACAAAGCGCTGCCAGACAATGACGATAGTTCTGAAAAGCCCAGACGCCGATCGCGTTCGAAGCGCAGCAGCCAAAAATCCACTTCGTCGATGCCCGCCCTGCCCCCAGCGGCAAATTCAGTAGCGGGTGGCATTTATAAGGTGCAAATTTTTTATCTAGCGGCTCGCAGCACCAATCCCAAAGCTCCCGTCAAAGATGCCCTCTGGTTTGCGACGTATCCGATCATTCCGCGAGTGGGCGATTGTTTGTTTCACGATGGCGTCTACTACCAAGTGGAGCGGGTCTTTCTCTACGAAAATATGGGGCCGGGTTGGTATGCGGATATTGAGGTGTCGTTTTACGGCAGACGGTAGGGAGTGCGAGGGTATGAGGGTGGCTGGGTAGTTGGGTGTGAGGGTAGTTGGCGAGGCCAAAAGTCTCGGTAGTGGCGGGTTTAGCGTTGCGCTATGGGAAGTTGTCCAAGCGGGATCAACTAGACCGGCTTCGACAGATATAGCGGTGTGCAGGGGGGGCAGGTAAGTAGGAAGTTGCAATTAAACGTAAGACGCCGTAGGTTGCGGTTGAGGAACGAAACCCAACACCCGCATGGGTTACGCTACCGCTCTAGCGCAGCCATGCCCGAAGGGCTTTACCCATCCTACAGTTGAATCAGCCCAGCTACTTACACCCGAAACTTGAGACCTGAGACCTGAGTCCCGACCAACCGTACTTGACCAGATTGAACACCACTGTATGTCACTATGGCGGCAGTGGTGAATCAGGACTGCGAATGGCATGTTGAGGGGTGAAGTCGCGGCGTTGACTGCGGCATTTTTGTGGGCGTTGTCGACGGTGATTTTTGGGCGACTGGGCAAGTCGCTCAGTCCACTGGTGTTGAATTTGGCAAAAGGGGGCATCGCGATCGCCCTCATTCTCATCACGTTGGTACTACAGCAAAATTTGCAGCCGCAACTGCCCTCGGCGGCGATCTTCTGGCTGATGCTCAGCGGTGTAATCGGCATTGGCCTGGGGGATACGGCCTATTTCAGGTCCATCAACTATTTGGGGGCGCGACGGGCACTGTTGATGGAATGCCTGGCCCCGCCGCTGACGGCGCTGATTGCTCTGGTGTTTTTGCAGGAACAGTTGAGCGCGATCGCCTGGGGCGGCATTTTGCTCACGGTGGGCGGCATCGCTTGGGTGATTTCCGAACGGGTCCCCACCGCCGATCAGAAATACGTCAACTTACGGGCAGGCATTCTCTGGAGCGTATTGGCTCAGCTTGGGCAGGCCAGCGGGGCGGTGATGTCGCGGGGGGTACTGGCAAATACGGACATAGATCCCTTGTGGAGTGGGCTGCTGCGCATTGCTGCTGGGGGCATCATTTTAGTGATTTTGGTGGGGAGTCGCGGTCAAGTTGGCGCAAAATTGCGACCTCTGCGATCGCGGCAAATCCTACCGATGCTGGTGCTGGCGGCCTTTTTGGGTACCTATCTGGCGATCTGGCTGCAGCAAGTGGCGTTCAAATTTACCCCGGCGGGCATTGCTCAGGCATTGCTGGCGACCAGTCCGTTATTTGTGCTGCCCATTGCGGTGATGTTGGGCGATCGCGTCACCGGACGAGCCGTGCTGGGTGTGTTGGTGGCGATCGGCGGTATCTGGTTGCTGATTGGGGCGTCGTGATCGAGGGCTTGACTGCTGTTGCAACGCGATCGAGTACGGGCTGCCGATCTGTTGATGGCAAAATGTGACAGCTTTGTTACGTTACGATAAAGACACATTTCAAGGGCAACAATGGCTCCATCGGCGGTCAGCCCAAACGTCAATATATCTGGGAATTTTAGACATCATTATGGTTCAGAAAGTTGAAAAGTCACCCAAAGAGTGGAAAGAGCAGCTAACGCCTGAGCAGTATCATGTGGCCCGCGAAAAGGGCACCGAGCGGGCGTTCACCGGGGAATATCACGACAACAAGCAACCCGGCGTCTATAAGTGCGTCTGCTGCGGTACTGAACTTTTCCGCTCGGACGAAAAGTTTGACTCGGGCACTGGCTGGCCGAGCTTTTGGGCTCCCGCTAAAGCCGAAAACGTTGACACTAAAAGCGATCGCAGTTTGTTTATGGTGCGTACTGAAGTCCTCTGTGCCGCCTGCGATGCTCACCTGGGTCACGTCTTTAACGATGGTCCGGCCCCCACGGGCAAGCGCTACTGTATCAACTCCGCCTCCCTCGACTTTGAGAAAAAAGCGTAACCGATACGCCTCTTATGGGCTCGAGGTTTGGCACCGTCAGACAGACTGCTGATCGACGATAAATCTTGAGCCAGTGCTAACCGTGACAGTTTTAGAGGCTGTCACGGTTTTTCGGTGGTTGTGTCAATTTGGGCACGGCCCCCCGAGACAACCGAGACCTTTCTAATTCACCCTGGCGAACTGACAGTCGCAATGCAACTCAACGTCGAAACTGCGGGGCAAGGATACCCCATTCTGTGTCTACACGGCCATCCGGGTAGCGGACGCTGCATGTCGGTGTTCACCGAAAAGCTGGCTCAGCGCTACACCACGATCGCGCCTGACTTACGGGGCTACGGTCAAAGCCGAACGAACCAACCGTTTGTCATGCAGGATCACCTGGCTGACCTGATGAGCTTGCTCGATCGCCTCAAGATTGAGCACTGCCTGGTGTTGGGTTGGTCGCTGGGCGGCATCTTGGCGATGGAACTGGCCGTGCAACAGCCGCAGCGCGTGACCGGTCTCATTTTACTGGCGACAGCGGCTCGTCCACGGGGTAGCCATCCCCCCATCACCTGGCAGGATCATGCCCTGACGGCGATCGCCTCGCTGATCAACAAAGCCGTCCCCGGTTGGCAGTGGAATATTGAAACCTTCGGACGGCGATCGCTCTACCGTTACTTAATTCAGCAACACACGCCTCAGGCCTATCAACGGCTGGCCAACGAAGCTTTTCCCGCTTTTTTAAAAACGTCACGCCCGGCGCAGCAAGCCCTCAACCAAGCGCTACGAGCAGGCTACAACCGATTGCCTGATGTGACTCAAATCGCAGTCCCCACTTTGGTCTTGTGTGGGGACTGCGATCGCCACATCACCGCCGCCGCCAGCCAAGAAACCGCGCAAAATTTGCCCCGCAACACCCTCAAAACGTATCCTCAAACCGCTCACCTGTTCCCTTGGGAAATTCCCGATCAGGTGTTGGCCGACATTGACCAGTGGTTACAAACCCATGGCTAAGGAATGGGGATCAAATAACATCCAAATTGTTAGGGCAGGCATCTTGCCTGCCTTGGGACAGCCGAGACGGCTATCCCAACTGATTCAATTCTCATTCCTAAACGCGGCTCAAGAGCCTTTCGGGCAGTTCCTCTGGCAGTTGCCAGCCATCGTCTGAAAAGACTTTCTCCCAAAGCGTTTACGCCTTTTCACCAGCCCCTATACTAGAGGCACGAGCTTGCACGGACGTGCTGGGAGTAAACGAACAATGGAATGGCATGTGAGTGACGCCCAAAGTTTGAGAGTAATTGATCGCGAAATCGGCAATCACATGTTTACTCCATCGGAATATGAGTTGGTGCGCCGCATCATTTACGCTACCGCTGATTTTGAGTTTGCTTCCCTGATTCGCTTTTCGGAACATGCCCTGACCTCGGGGGCCGCAGCGCTGGCCGCCCGCACTACGATTGTGGTAGATGTGCCCATGGTGCAGGTGGGCATTGCCCAACCCATTCAAGAGACGTTTGTGAATCCGGTCTATTGCAGCATGGATGCTCTGACTCGACCGCAAAAGGGCAAGAGCAAAACCGCCTGGGGTATCGAAACGCTGGCTCAACGCTATCCCGAAGGTATTTTTATCGTCGGCGAATCGCAAACCGCCCTGGAATCTCTGGTCGAACTGGTCGAGGCGAATCAGGTGCGACCGGCGCTGATCATCGCCACCCCCGCTGGCTTTTTGGATGTGGATCTGTTGAAAGGTCGCTTGCAAGATACGATGGTGCCCCACATTCGTATCGATGGGAAAAAGGGTAATCCCGTGCTGGCAGTCTCGGTGATGAATGGCCTGATTGACTTAGCCTGGCAAGCTTACGGCAAAGCTCCTAAAGCCATTTAAATAGGGACGTAATCTCTAAAAAATGAGGATTTGATAGAGGTCCACAGGTTCTCTGAAAATAACCCTTCTCTCAGGCACCCGATCCCTTAGGCTCAACCTTGATGAATCGGTTGCCCCAACAGGGACTGGGTGCCTAACCCCACCCAGGCAGGGAAATTCAATCAGTTGGGATAGCCGTCTCCGCTTTCCCTTGTCCGGTCAGGTCTATTCTTCACGGAAATTGGATGTTAAATGATCCTCATCTCCCAAAACAAAAAGCGGCGTAGTCTAACGACGCCGCTTTTACATTAGAGTCAGTGAATTGACTGGAGCTGCGGATTATTCGATGAGTGTCGGAGCCATCAGAGAGGCGGTGCGTTCCGGTGCAGCGATCGCGCTAAACAAGGGCTGACTGGGCTGGTCGGCAATCAGCATCATCGTGTCTTGCACCCGACCCAGCATGGCTACCGTTTTAGCATCGTAAGTCTGGGTGGCCACCTTGGGATATAGCCCAATGCCAATCACAGGCACCAGCAGACAAGCCGCGATGAAGGCCTCACGGGGACGAATATCCAGCATCAGTGGGGTCTTCTCAACCACTTCGCCGGTGTTGCCGTAAAAGATGCGACGCAGCATCGTCAGCAGGTAAATCGGGGAAAGAATGACGCCGATCGCGGAGAGCACGATGATGCCGACTTTGAAGGTCAAGGTATAAGCATCGCTAGTCGCCATGCCCAGGAACACTGCGATTTCGCTCACGAAGCCACTCATGCCAGGCAGAGCCAGAGACGCCATTGCCGCCGCCGTAAAGAAGGCGAAAGCGGCGGGCATCTTGCGCGCCATACCGCCCAACTTGACCATGTCCAACGTATGGGTACGCTCGTAGGTCACCCCCGAGAGGAAGAACATCACCGCCGCAATCAAACCGTGGGAGATCATTTGCAGCACTGCGCCACTGATACCGACGGTGGTGAAGGTTGCAAAACCGATGAGCACAAACCCCATGTGAGCGATCGAGGAGTAGGCCATGCGGCGCTTCAGGTTGTCTTGCCCAAAGGCGTTGAGGGAAGCGTAGAGAATGTTGACAACGCCGAGAATGGCTAAGAAGGGAGCGACAAACACATGGGCATCTGGCAACATCTCAATGTTCATGCGCAGAATGCCGTAGCCTGCCATCTTCAGCAGCACCCCCGCCAGAATCATGGAAACAGCAGCGGGCGCTTCGCTATGGGCATCGGGCAACCAGGTATGGAAGGGGAAAATTGGCAGCTTTACCCCAAAGGCCACAATCAAGCACGCATAAGCAAAGAGTTGGAACGGCAGTGAATAGTCTTTCATCGCGAGGTCAGTAAAGTTGAAGCTCACTGTGTCGCCATAAAAGGCCATCGCTAGAGCCGCTACCAAGATGAAGATCGACCCGATCGCGGTGTAGAGAATGAACTTGGTCGCAGCGTAGCGGCGCTTTTGACCCCCCCAAATCGAGATGAGCAGGTAGACAGGGACCAGCTCAATTTCCCACATCAGGAAGAACATCAGAATGTCCTGACACAGAAAAACCCCGACCTGAGCGCTGTACATCAATAACAACAAAAAATAATAGAGGCGGGGTTTAGTCGAAATATTCCAAGAAGCCAGAATGGCGAGGGTCGTAACCAGGCCGCTCAAAATCACGAGGGGCATCGAGAGGCCATCAGCGGCTACCGTCCAGTTGAGGCCAATTTGCGGCACCCATTGGTAAGACTCAACCAATTGCAGGCCGGCTTCTTGTAAAGAGTAGTAGCGCCCGAAAGTAAAGATGATGAGGGCAAATTCTGCTAGACCGACGGCCAGGGCATAGCTGCGCACCGTTTTGTGATTGCTGCCGGGTAGCAGAGGAATCGGCAAACTGGCCAAAAAGGGAAACAGGACAATCGTGGTTAACCACGGAAAATGCTCGCCAATCATGACATTCACGTGAGTTCTAATGAACAAGTGCACATAGAACACCGGTTTAGAAGTTGTCTAGCTCAAGGCTGATAGAGACATCTCGATAATGCATCGTCTCGTTGTCGCAGCGGCCTTACCTAAACAGTGAAGGTCGGAGGAGGTCAGCAGGTGTTCCCAGAGCGGGAGTCACATTGACTAGGCGAACCAACCGGTAAATTCAAGATGAGCATTTCTACTCATTTCATGCATGGCCCCAGTATACGCAACTTCATGAACTTTTGCGAAGGCATTTTCCCGGATCGCTTACCGGAAATTCATCTCTGTTAACTGTTTATGAGGGTTTCCAGCGCTTGAGGTCTCTAATGATGACAAAAAACAACCCGACCAATCACTTCAAATTATGTAAATGAATATCAATTAATTCCATTAATTCCATAAATCCGTACTTTTATCCTCTCTAGACAAAATATTGTCTGAAGATTTTGAATTGGTTCCTACTTGGCTGAAATTCTCCAAAGTCAAGGCTTTTGGCGCGATCGCGCCAGCCCTGATAAACCTCGTCTAGATTCAGAAGTGGAGTTTTAACCTTTGTCCGAACCTCACCGCCTGCGGCACCTCTCCTTACGAAGGAGAGGTTTAAGGACAATCTAGTTCCTCTCCTTACGAAGGAGAGGTTAGGTGAGGTTTTTTCGATCACGCAAAACTCCAGTTCTCAACTTAGGTGTGGTTTAGGCCTCAATTCATACAATGAACCAACCGAAATTTTGGCCGTTCATCTCCATTCACGGGCTTTGTTCTCATCAACCACCCGGCAGTTTTTGGGGGGCTCATATGGGCTCATAAAAGACTTCTATCAATACAGAGCTAATGATTGATTTTTTGCTGGCTGATCAAGTTGTGTGGCCCCGTCAAGCGGCGCAGCGGCGATCGCTGGCTCTATCTCGCCTCGGGTTGTGTCTCCGGCTGCAGCAATGCCATCAGCGCCAATGCGGATGGTCTGCCCCCTCACACTGGGTCGACATAGGTTGGCGGCGAGCCCTGAAACCAAGCATCAGCAAGGATTCTGGTGACTGGCGCGAGCACTCCACCCGGTTTGCTAATTGACCTTGGCGCTACATTTTGGACGGTGCTTAGCACCTCTCTCAGCAAGCTTTGGCAATGCTGGTTCCATCCCATCCAGGTCTGGGGTACGGGCGCACCGTGATGGGATTCGTCTAAAAAAAACAATGGCAAATTAATCTATCGGCGACCCTTGGCATCCTTGACGGGCTACCCATGCCTCAACATGGGCAAAGATCTATCTATTGGCAGTGGTTTCCATGGGTCTACCTACGAATATGGTGAAGGAACCCAAAGTCACAGCAGCGCATTATGGCCGCTAACCCTGCTCACATTTTTGTCGTTGACGACTCTGCTGATAACCGCTTCTTACTACAGGCTTTATTAGAAGACGAAGGCTATCAAATCACTACGTTAGATAGTGGGCAGGACCTTTTAAATGCCGTGGGCGAGGCGTTGCCAGATCTGATCCTGCTGGACATTATGATGCCTGAGATGAGCGGCTACGAGGCGACCCGCCAGCTGCGTAACCGTAGTGAGTTGCCGTTTATTCCCATTTTGTTGGTGACGGCCCATGAGCGCTCCAATGTGGTGGAGGGGCTGGATACCGGAGCTGACGATTTCATTCGCAAACCGTTTAACGCCGATGAGTTGTTGGCCCGAGTGCGCGCGCTGTTGCGGCTCAAACGCAGTGTGGATGCTGAACGAGAAATTACCCAACAGCGGGATGATTTTGTCTCGCGCTTGACTCACGACCTGAGAACTCCTCTGGTGGCAGCTAACCGGATGCTGACGTTGGTGACTGATGATGCCTTTGGGGAAGTGCCCGAAGACGCGAAAGACGCAATTACCCAAACGATTCGAAATAACGACCACCTGTTGGCCATGGTGAATACCTTGCTAGAGGTCTATCGCTATGAGGCGGGGCGCAAGGAAACCGCGATCGCCCCCTTTAACCTCAACCGATTGCTCGAAGAGGTGGTGGCAGAACTCCGCCCCCTGGCGCAAGAAAAACAGCTAGAACTGAAACTCGAAGACTTGGTAGAGGATCAGGGCGATGACCGACGATACACTCTACAGGCCGATCGCTTGGAGATTCGCCGCGTCATGGTCAACTTGATCGGCAATGCGGTGAAATTTACCGATGCGGGTTTCGTCCAAGTCAGTTTTCAAAAAATCCCCCCCGCTGCCCCCGTCTACTGGTGTATAAAAGTGCGCGACACCGGCCCCGGCATCTCCTCCGCCGACCAAGCCGAAATTTTTGCCTGGTTTCGCCCCGGCAAGCATCGCCGCTCTGGCAGCGGCTTAGGGCTGCACCTGTCGCAGCGCATCATCAAAGCGCACGCCGGTACCCTCACCCTCCAATCTGAGGTCGGCAGCGGCAGCACCTTCACCATAGAAATTCCGGTGCAACCGCCCGAAAAGTAGTCCCAGCGTCTTAGCTGCTTACCCACCGGCCTGGACGATCGCTGGGGAACTTCATGGAGCGATCGCTTGACCGATAGATGTTGTCCCCAGCAAGCCATCGGCATCGACCAAGCTTCCGGTTGGTTGGCGACGGAGATCAGCCGCGATCGCGCTTCGAGGTGGGCAAGGGGGTGCCTTGGCCCGCTCACCCCAAAATTCTTAACAGCCCATTAAAACCCTCCCACGGTGCTGCGAATATTCACGGAACGATAACAATATCAGTCTTGAGATAGAGATTTACCCCATCTATTCCAAAGAAAACCTTTGGGATAATTCGCCAGCCGAAAAAGTTGATTACGCTGTACACATCTTGCTGGACTGCATTGCCCTGGGATGTGCATGGGCACAAAACCCCAAAGTATCGTTTGAGGGCAAGCCTGATATCAGCACTCATATTGTTCGCTTAGGCAAATTCAGAGAGACTTTTTTATGGCACAGAAGTTTGGTGTAATCGGCCTAGCGGTCATGGGTGAAAACCTGGCCCTAAACGTAGAAAGCAAGGGCTTCCCGGTGGCGGTGTACAACCGCTCGCCCGAAAAGACCGACAACTTTGTTAAAAGGGCTCGCGAGGAGTTTCAGCTTGAGGTCGCCAAAGACAGCGACGCCGACCAGGATAAGCCAGTGCTCGCGGCCTACAGCTTAGAAGCCTTTGTCAACGCCCTTGAGCGTCCCCGCCGTATTTTGGTCATGGTGAAAGCAGGGCGGGCAGTCGATGCCGTCATTGAACAGCTCAAGCCACTGCTCGACCAGGGGGACATGATCATCGACGGCGGCAACTCGTTATATACCGACACCCAGCGGCGCACCGAGGAACTGGAACCCACGGGCCTTGGCTTTATTGGCATGGGGGTCAGTGGCGGTGAAGAGGGCGCACTCCTGGGACCGAGCCTGATGCCTGGGGGCACCGAAGCCGCCTATAAAGAAATCGAACCCATTGTCACCAAAATCGCCGCCCAAGTTGATGATGGTCCCTGTGTGACCTATATCGGCCCTGGCGGTGCGGGGCACTTCGTCAAAATGGTGCACAACGGCATCGAGTATGGCGACATGCAAATCATTGCCGAAGCCTACGACCTGTTGAAGACCGTTTTGGGCTTAGACCATAACGAACTCTATGACGTCTTTAGTGAATGGTACGACACCCCAGAACTGGACTCCTACCTGATTGAAATCACCAAAGACATTTTCACCAACCTGGATGAAACGACCGGCAAGCCCTTGGTGGAGATGATTGTGGATGCTGCCGGGCAAAAAGGCACTGGCCTGTGGACGGCCACCAATGCCCTCGAAATGGGGGTCGCCATTCCGACGATTATCGCGGCGGTGAACGCTCGGATTATGTCTTCCCTTAAGGATCAGCGAGTAGCAGCTTCTAAAGAACTGAGTGGCCCATCATTCACCTTTAGCGGCGACAAGCGGGCGATGATCGACAAGATTCGCGATGCGATGTATTGCTCGAAGATTTGCTCCTATGCTCAAGGCATGGACTTGATTTCTCAGGGGAATCAAGAGCTGTTTGAGGGCAAGATTGATCTGGGCGAAACGGCACGCATCTGGAAAGGGGGCTGTATCATCCGGGCGCGGTTCTTGAACAAGATCAAGCACGCCTATGACGAAAATGGCAGTCTGGCGAACCTGTTGCTGGCCCCTGAGTTTAAGCAGACGATTTTGGATCGCCAGGATGCTTGGCGAGAAGTGATTGGCTTAGCGGCTCAAGCAGGCATTCCCGTTCCCGCCTTTAGCGCTTCGCTGGATTACTTCGATAGCTATCGCCGCGATCGCTTGCCGCAAAACCTGACTCAGGCACAACGCGACTACTTTGGCGCCCATACCTATGAGGGGGTT
>Ga0081526_100588_pt1 | contig 14112 bp, 13 predicted proteins | sample HotLakmasection2_FD_70991 | JGI IMG/M metagenome (GOLD analysis project Ga0081526, IMG submission 70991) | Hypersaline microbial mat communities from Hot Lake, Washington, USA - Section #2 (SPADES assembly) (version 2) | ecosystem: Environmental > Aquatic > Non-marine Saline and Alkaline >... | reverse complement strand
GCAGCGAGTCAACGCGATCGCCTTTCAACCCGGCAGCACTCTCCTCGCCTCCGCCGCCGAAGACGGCTGGGTCTGCCTCTGGAAAAAGGCTCAACAAGCCACTCAAATCCTGGAAGGCGCTCCAAAAGGCTTTTCTACCCTTGCCTGGAGCCCCAACGGGCAATGGCTTGCCGCCGGTGGGCAACAGGGAGAGTGGTTGGTATGGAAGCAGCGGAGTCGGGGAAGGGGGTTCGGCTAAATGTCCTTTCTCACCGATCCGTTCGCCTACGATTTCATGCGTCACGCACTCACCGCGAGCATCCTGGTGGGGATTCTCTGTCCGGTGATTGGCACCTATCTGGTGGTGCAGCGATTGGGGCTACTGGGAGATGTCGTCGCCCATGCCGTCTTGCCAGGGTTAGCGATCGCCAATTTCTTCCAGCTTCCCCTCATCCTCGGGGCCTTCGTGTTTGGCATGATCAGCACTTTCGTGACGGCATGGTTGCGATCGCAAACCAAGATCAAGGTCGATACGGCCATGGCCATCACCTTCTCTAGCTTCTTTTCCCTGGGCATTATTCTGATTACAACCCTGCGGACCCAACTTGATTTAGAAGCGCTCTTATTTGGCGATATCTTGCGCATCACTCAAGCAGATGTTGGGCAAATTGCCCTGATTACCCTGACCGTTTTGATCGCCATCAAGCTGTTCTACAAAGAACTGCTCTATTTCACCTTTGACCCATCGGGTGCAGAAGCGATTGGTCTCCCCATCAATCTGCTGAACTGTGGCCTGATGGCGGCGATTACGCTAACGATTGTGGCGGGCATCCAGACCGTGGGCGTGATTTTGGTGGTGGCATTGATGGTCACTCCCTCAGCGACCGCCTATCTGCTCGTGAAAGAACTGCACTGGATGATGCTCATCGGCGCTGGCTGCGGCACCCTGGGCGGCGTCATCGGCATGTATGCCAGCTATTACCTGGATGTCCCCTGCGGCCCTGCCATCTCCTTAACAGTATTTGGCTTTTTCTTGCTCGCCGTGCTGTTCAGTCCCCGGCAAGGCGTTCTGACCCGTTCTCAACGAATCCAATAATCCATTTTCTCCTTTATCACTTCTCAAATTAGCCAGCACTATTATGTCCGCACAGTGACACTGCTCACCAACAAACATCATCAGTATCTTTCGATACTATCCTTGACATTAAGCGAATTCTTCTTGAAGACCAGTACTTAAGTTTTACAGAACATTTGTCGCCTAGCAACTGGCTTTTCCCTTGAAATCTCCCCTAAGTGGAACTTTATTTCTCCACTAACTGGATATTTTGAGTTCATTGTTAGGAGAGGTGATGAAAAAACTACTTGCAGCAGCAGTTGGAGTCTTGCTTTGTTGGTGCTCGGCGAGCATGCCTGCATTCGCGGCTGATATGGTACATGGCGGCCAAGTGTTTGCCAGCAACTGTGCAGCTTGCCATATCGGCGGTGGAAACGTGGTGAACGCCGCTAAGACGTTCAAGATCAGTGACCTGGAACAGTATGAGATGGCTTCGATTGAGGCCATCAAAAACCAGGTAACCAACGGTAAGAATGCAATGCCTGCATTCGCAGGTCGTACAGATAGGTGTAGCGGCTCGCAAACAGCAGAGCCCGTGCTCGCAAACAAGACGATTTTGGGCTCAGATTAAGTGCGAATAAGAACCCCCTCATGCTCACATTATTTGCGAACGGGTTCACATTATTTGATAACGGCTTGCAAACAGCGACAATGGGCTCACATTAGCTGCAAATAGGATGTGGCCTAGATATGGCCTAAATAACCCGCGAGTTATGGTCTGTTTGCCTTGATTCTTCATTCCATCAGGTGGGCAAAACTCCCTTAAATCGTAGGAGTAGTTGCGCACCCAGCAGCTATTCAGCCAGAACAGTATCGGCTGTAAAGCTTGCTGAATAAGCTTTACAGCTTATTCGCAGTTAATATAAGCTGAGAGTCTTGTTTGCAAGCTGTTTGCACTTAATCTGAGCATATTCGCAAATAATCTGAGCCGAGCCCCCTTGTTATTGTCATTTAATCTGAGCCGAAAAAGGCTCTGTTTGCGAGCATGAGTCCTGCTGTTTGCGAGCCGCTACACCTACTTAGAGTTATGCTGCCTGCGCCAAAGCGCCATTGTCTCCTACGCGCAAGCGGCGGCTGAAATTGAGGTGCAAACGGGACGCTGTGTCAGTGCCAAAACGCAACAGCGTCTGGAGGAACGCCATGCTTTTGAGCTGCCAACGAGTGACGTTCCAGTGGAGCAAATGAGTCTGGACGGTGGCATGATTCGCCTGCGAACGCCGCTGGGTGAGGCCGCCGAGTGGCGTGAATATAAAGCCCTTAATCTAGGTGAGTTGCATCAGGGCATGGCTTGGTTCAAGGACAACGAACACCTAATTGAGTGGGCCAATGGCTTACCGTTAGCGCCGATCATGGACTGTCTGGGTGATGGTCACGACGGGGTGTGGGGCGTCTATGCTCAGATTGGTTGTGAGGGTCAACGGCATGAGATTCTCGATTGGTTTCACTTGATGGAGAATTTACATCAAGTGTCGGCTACCGATGAAGAACGCCAAACTGCTCGCAGCTTTCTCTGGGAAGGGCAAGTAAACGCCGCCATCAATGCGTTTGAGGCAACTGAGTCGGAAACAGTCCGGCGCTTCTGCAGCTATCTCGAACGGCATCGTGACCGGATTCCTAACTATCGTTACTACCAGGAAGAGGGCTGGCCGATTGGCTCCGGCGATGTTGAGTCTTGGGTGAAGCAGATTAATCAGCGCACCAAAATCGCGGGCGCTTCCTGGAAAGCGGAGCGTATCCCTCAAGTTCTAGCCCATCGGTGTGCTTACTTGAATGGCATGCTCTCACCTCAGCAGTATTTTTCTCTGTAGAAAGTGACCTGCTCCCGATTGAAAGGGTATGGCACTACAAAAGCTCTACTTTTCCGGGGTAGCTTCCCAGAGGGAGTTTAAGCTCCTTCAGCAGGCTGGGGTGAAACGCATCATGGTGGATCCGTTTGACTTGAAGAACGTTCCGGCTGATTGGGACGGGGAGATGTTACTCGACAGTGGTGCGTATCGGGCTTTTAAGCAGCCTCGTAAGGCATTATCGGTGGAGCAGCTCGTTGACTTTGTGATGGCGCATCGGCAGCGGCTGACGGGCATTGTGGCCAGTGACATCATTGGTCAACCGATCACATCCATGCTCAAGTCGTTACGGTTTTTGGTGCAGTTCGAGCAGCGGGCGGTTGCGGTGAACCCGCAGGAACGGCCTTGGGTGATGGCAGTCTGGCAGTGGGGCGCTTCGCCGCGATTGTTGCCAGTCTTGATGCAGTGGGCTGATGTCGTCGGCATTGGTGGGTGTCAGCCCTGGCTTAAGGCTCGCAGCAAGGCGGACAAGCAAGTGCGGGCGGAAAACTTTGAGGCGTTGAACGATCTCTGTCAATCGCTCTATCAGCATTATGGTCCTAGAACTCACATCTTTGGTAATTGTTGGGAGCGCTCCATTGAGGAGTTAGCGCCTGTTGTCGCGAGTTCCGATACCAGCCATTGGATTACGCCCAAAAGAAGCGGTTGTGTGGTGTTTCGGCATGACAAGGGGCATCTCGCGAAGGCTCCGGCGAGGGTGTTATCGGAGGCTAAGGAGTGGTCTTTAAATGAGCGGTGTGTCGAAAGTGCTAAGGCGATCGCATCATTTCTCGGGGAGCCTGGTGGGGTACCAAAAAGAGTGCATGTCTCTGGATAGGGAAAAGGGGGCTTTTCAGGCAATAGCGGAGAGAAGCACGCGGTTGAGGAGCTGATCAGACTGAACGGGTTTGAACCGAGTGAAGTCGCTCTAATTGACTGACACCGGCATAGATTTCTTGAGCCGCGATCGCCGCCAGGTGTTGCCAATCTTCACTCGTGAAAACCTGACGGAACCAGCTAATCGTTTGAGCCCGAACTGGGGATTGCTCGGAGGGAGTTTGCTGCTCGATTTCGCTCAGGAGGGCCTGCAGCCAAGCTGCTTGCTCTTCGGTCGCACTTTGCAGATGATGTCGCACAATTTGACGGGCCTGGGTGTAGTTTTTTTCAAAGCTCAACCCCAGTTGCCAGGTGGACATCCACTGATGCAGCTCAGCAAACAAAACCGATTGCAGTCGTACCTGCTGGAGGTGGTCTGGGGTGACCGGCAGGGGACTCATGGCATACTCTCGCAAGCGTAGACCCGCTTCCACATACCCCACACACTCTCTTTCAATTTGGGCGGTTTCTTCGAGCCAAGCCGGATCTTGGCAAAGGTCCATGATATTGCCGGTCTCAGCCAATTGCTTTGCTAATCGGTCTTCATCCATTGCGTCATGGCTCCTGAGAGGAGTATTACTCATCCGCGTTGGCGCTAACGAAGCCATGCCCGATAGGGCTATAGCCGTCCCGGAGGGACATCGCTCCGTATTCAGTGAATGCTAGCCCAAGCGGGGACAGGCAGAGAACTGTCGCTCAGGCGTCAGTTCAGGCGTTAGCTCAGAGATGCCAACACACGCTTGACCCAGGCAGCTTCTTCACTCGATAACTTGGGTTGAACAGGTTGCTCATAATCAATCACCAGATCAAAGCGAGCCCGGTCATAGACATCGTTAAACACTTGCTGCAAGTTCACTGTGGGAATGAGCTCTTGAGGGTGCAATGGTACTGGGAAAGTCGGTATTGCCATCTTGAGATCAAATTCGTACAGTTCGGCATCGGGTCGCTCAATACTGGCACTCACTAAGATGCTGTAGGGCTTCTGAGCCGGATCGACCAGGGTCATCGCCGTTCCTCCTCGCAGTAAATCGATCTCGACCAAGTTCGTGGCTGAGCCGAATATTTTCTGACGCTTGGTTTCATACGCTTCGCGCCCTTCACCGGAGCGCTTATTGCTTGGCGACAGTACTTCGATGACACAGACCACTTCATTCGTTTGCACCAGGCGAACTTCTAAATATCGCTCCGTGACTTCGACTGGTAATGGCACTTTGACCCGGCGCGGCACTGCCAATTGAGTGCTCGCTCGCTGAACCCTAGGCTCATCTTCTTGTCGATGCGTCACCGACACATCCGCAACCCCAATTAAGGGCATGGCCTCGGTCGTGGTATAAACCCGCTCTTCAATGGACACCCGATATTTCGGCGCAACTTGAGGCGTGATGGCATCGGCGATCGCCACGATCAAGCGATTGTGCACCTGGGGCCATAGTCCCGGTTGCTCTAAATACGGGTTCATCCCTGGAAAAGGGTTATACATCGGCGTTTCCCCCACGTCCGCTGACCAAAGCGGCTGGTCTCTCCAGTGTAACGGGACGACTCGCCCGCGATCTCGATTCAAATGGCGAGCGATGGCGATATTCACGATGAAAGATGATTCGAAATCGCGGGCTTGGAGGCAAAAGATGAGCGCAAGTCTGGTTGAGCTTGTCGTGTGATTGACAGTTTAGACAACGACAAATAAAACAGGGAACCGGAGACTGACCGCGATCGCTGCAAGAGGCGGTGCTGAGGGCCGCTAAGGCGGATTTAAGGGCGGCACGGCGGTACGGGGAAGTCGGCATTGCTCAGACGCACCACGGGCTACTCAATCTCGGTTATGAGCGGGATGCCCGAGTCTATGAGTTACAGCGTTTCGATGGCAGTGGAGGGGTGTTGGCTCGTGGCCCGAAACGGGTGGTCTTACCAGCGCTCATTCACAGTTATGTCCTGGTGGTGGCGTCAGGCAAACAACAGCAGTTTTGATAGGTGTTTTTTAGATTAATGCAGGTGCAATCATAACTGGCTCTTTAGCTTATCTATTTTCATAGAGCACAAACATAGAAAAGAACAGCCAAGAAAAGGAAAAGCAACAGAGAAAGACAAGACAATAGAAAACAAGACAATAAAGGAAGAAAATAAATTCAGGCGTCAAGATAAATACCCTCATTTTGCCGAATCGTACTCATGACGACTTCGGTTTCTGACGGCCTGATATTGTGTAGTTTTGTTGATTTCAGAGGCTCATCGCGATCGCATTTTGCCTGTTGAACTCATTTATCTACTGGCTCATCTCATCCCGCTCGGTAGCGATACCTAATGCGGCACCTTCGATTTCGCGTAATTCATCCATTACGGCAATGACGCGACCGTGCTCCACGGCTTCATCGGCGTTGATGACGATGACCGTTTCCTGGGTAGTACTCATCAAATCGCGGACGCCAGTCTGGAGGTTTTCCAGAGCGATCGCCTCGCGATTTAGCGCAATATCGCCGGCGACTTCGACTGTCACCGTGATGCGCGTCCGCTCTTGCACCTCGGAACTATCGGCCTCGGGCAGATTGACGGGTAGGGATTCAGAGCGAGTCAGAAACAAGCTGGAGATGATGAAAAACGTCAGAATTGCAAAAATGACATCAATCATCGGGATGATATTGAGTTCAAACTCGTCTTCTGGTTCTTCAGGAAGGTACATAGCTTGCCTCCTGAGTCAGCTGTTGCCGCCACTCGTAGTGCATTTCGTAGAGAATCTCAAGTTGACCACCATATTCCTGAATCAAGGCGACCTGGCGCTTGTAGAGGCCACGAAACAGGTTGGCGAACAGCAGCGTGCCGATCGCCACCACCAAGCCTGCCGCCGTCGAGACCAGTGCTTCGCTAATACCGCCCGTCACCAAGTTGGCATTTGCGCCCATGTCGCCCAGTTGCAGGGCATCAAAGGAGGTGATTAAGCCCAAAATGGTGCCGAGCAATCCCAGCAGGGGCGCAACGCTGATGATAGTGGCGAAAATAGTGTTAAATCGCTTGAGGTGGGGCAGTTCGGCCTGCATAGCACTGGCAAGAGCCAGGTGAAACTGGCGAGGACTGGCTCCTTCGATTTCCAGAGCTTCTTGGAAAATGCGGGCAATGGGGAGGTTAAGGTTTTGCCGTAGTTTGGGATAAACCTCTAGGGGGCTGTGTCGATAGATGCGTAGAATATCCTGCATGACCAATCGTTGGCGGCGGTTGATGCGGAGCCAAAAGACGAGACGTTCGACAATGAGGGCGATCGCCACGATTGAAAACAGCAACAGCGGCCACATCACAATACCGCCCGCAGCAAAAATGCTCCCCATCAGCTCATCCACTCCTGATCACGCACTAATTTCGGAAAAAGCTCTCTTCACTTTTTGAGTTAGTTACTTCAATGCGATCGCGCAGCATCGATATGCGGTTATCGCCACGACAGAAAGTATTACAGACAACTCAGAATAAAACCTGGTATGTGATTTTATGGTCAGCATTCAATCGTCTAATTTATATTCTTCTAAATGAGGAAATTTTGGACTGAGTTTTATCCACTCATATTCCCCTCAAACGTTAGTTCTGAAAATCCCCCCTCCCCCCTTATTGAGCAAATCTCTGCCTTAATCTGAATGCGTTAAGGTTTTAGGAAAGTTTTGGGAAGGGGATTTAACTCCTTCTGCTAAGTGGTTTTGTCGGCCCCAAATTCTCAGGTAAGCGCTCATGAGTCTTTCTGATCTGTGTGTCGAGCAGCATGAAAAAGAACGGCGATCGCTCCGAAAGCTCTTACTGTTGGGACTGCTCAGTTCCCTGGGGGTGCATGCCCTGGCGATGGGGATGAGTCGGTTGGGATTGTGGGCACGTTCGGCAGAGGCGGAAATTGCCCCGATTGAGCTGCTGGTGATGGAGCCTGAGACGGTTCCTGTGGAGAAGACGGCACCTATTGAGCCGACTGAACTGAGTACTGCGCCTGATGCGGCAGCGGTAGCGGGTTCACCTGTGCCAGCAGCGATCGCGGCAATGCCCCAGTCGCCTGCCACGCCAGCACCTTCACCGACAGATGAGCCATCCGCTGAGCTAGACGCTGCGGAGCCAACCGAACCCGAAGCGCCAGAACTACCGGAGGAGGAAGTATCTAGCGAAGATGAACCGGAGACATCGGAGGACTTAACAGCAGAGGAAGCGTCAGCCGAATTGGACGAGGCTGAAGCCGTTGAAGCGGAACCGGAAGTCGTAGAGAGCGAGCCGGAAGCGCCCGCCGCGGATGAGACTGAGATGGCGACGACCGATGAAACTTCGGAGGTGGCCACGCCTGAGGAAGATACAGAGATTGAGGAATCTCAGCTAGCGCGTCTGCGCGACCTCTTTCAGCGGCAACGGGACGAGGCCGCTCAGGAGAATGCATCCTCCGGGGAGGGGACCTCGGCAGCGGAGAGCGACTCCCCCGATGCCGCGACCCATGCTGAAACCGCTGGTAGCGATACCACTGCTCAGGATGCCAGCGATCGCCCGACGTCCAATGCTACTAACGAAGTTGACAACGGCACCGAAACCGCCGCCGCCACGGGCAACAGCAATGGGAACGGTCGCGGTTCACGGACGGTGGCTTGCCAAAGTTGTGTCAGCCCAGAATATCCCCAAAGTGCTTTAGAAGCCGGTGCAGAAGGGCAACCCAGAGTCAGCGTCCAAATCAACCCTGATGGCAGTGTGGCGAGCGTTACGCTGGTGCGCTCTAGTGGCAATGCGGCGATCGATCAGGCGGCGATTCGAGCGGCGCAACAATCGACCTTTCAACCCGTTGCGGGAGGGGCCACGGTGCCAATCGAATACAACCTCAGTATCGAAGGGTCGCAACAGTACCAAGATGCTCAGCAACGAGGTGAGCGCCGTTCCACCGAAGTGGCCGATCCGGTTCCATCTACTGCGCCCCCGCAAACAGCAGAAGACCCCGCTACTGAGCCGACGCCTGCGGAAACGACTGCCACACCAGCAGCCGATACCGATTCCCCAACACGAGATGATGCAGGGGAGGCAGCGGATTCTCCCGCGATCGAGGAGTCTGCGAACGAGGCTCCCGAAAGCTCACCGACGACGGCTCCCGCCGCCGAGCCACCGACAGCAGAATCAGAGAACGAGGAAGATTTAGATGCCGAATCAGCCCCGAGCGAACCCATCGAAGCGGCAGATCCAGAGCCGGATTCACCTGCCCCGGTAGCCCCCCCGGCGGCAGTTGACGATGAGCCGTCTGCCCCCGCTGCGGCAGATCCAGAGCCTCCGCCTGAGCCTGATGAGGAAGTCGAGTCTGACGAAGCAGCCGAATCGGAAACTCAAGAGTAATCGTCGTGTTTAACCGTTCGCCAGCTCTCAAGTGAATCTTGAGTGGCAGTAGGAATCCGGGGACTTATTTTCGATCGCTCCTATGGCTTAAAAGCTGTTTTGTATCCCCCCCTAAGGCATAGAAAGCCAAAGACATTGGTGATAGTATTTCTCTTGATTTTCGTGAGAGAGGAATTAAAAGATTCTCCTTAGGCAACGATGCCTTAAGGGAAATTTTTGCTGTTCTAAAAACTTTCTACAAAGCTTGCAGCTCTGATTAAAGGATTGGCAATTTCAATACTGAGTATTGGTTCCAAATCCATTTGAATGGTTCGATGAGTGCTGACTCAAAAAGAACCTATATCGAAAGCTTCTGGGCCTTTGATTGCTTTTTGACTGGCGTCAGCACCAGCCCTGTATTTAGCAGCAAGCTTTGATGAATTGAGTCATTTCAATAGCCCTATCTCACGAATCGGTAATGAAGTGGTGTATGAGGAATCACGGTGCGACAGCTTTTGTTTTCGGTGGGGGGCGGAGTTGCGGTTGGCAGTTCCTTAATCGCTCTACCTGCTCAAGCGCAAACGGCGCAGATTAACAGTATTCAGGTAGTTCAAGACGAGGCTGGATTACAGATTTTACTGGATGGCGAGGGCCTTCCCCAGGCCAACATCTTTGAGACGGCATTTGGCAACACCTTGGTTTTAGATGTGACCAATGCGCAACTGGCCGAAGGGGCTGCCATCCGCCAGGACAGCCCGACAGCAGGAATCGCATCGGTGACGGTAGACGCGCTCGATACGAACAGTGTGCGGGTACGGATTGTTGGAGAAACGGAGGTGCCAACGGTTGCTGTAGAAACCGGGGAAACTGGAATTGCGGTGGGCGTGACGGGGGCGATCGCAGTTCCGCCCGAAACCGATGCCCCCCCCGCTGCCGAAGTCGAACCCGACTTGCCTCCCACCGAAGATGAACTAGCTGAGGATGAACTGGCTGAGGATGAACTGGCTGAGGATGAACTGGCTGAGGATGCCCTCCCAGAGGAAGAGGAAGGCTTACTCATCATCACCACAGCGGCGCGGCGTCCCACCCCAGAAGTCGAAACTTCCGCAACGGTTGAAGTCGTAACCGAGGAAGAACTGGAACAGCGGCGGCCCCTGATCCGCACCGTGCCAGATGCGTTGCAAACCCTGCCGGGGGTAACGGTTAATCGCTTGGGACTGCTTAGCGGGTCGATTAATATTCGCGGTATTACAGGGGAGCGGATTGGTCTACTTGTAGATGGCGAGCGGCGTCCCAACTTGGAGTTTGGCCCAGATTTTGGCAGCGTTGATCCCTTTCGGGTAGAGCGCATTGAGGTGCTGCAAGGTCCGGCCTCTTCGATTTATGGGGCTGACTCCTTTGGCGGTGTGGTCAATGTCATCACCAACACGCCTGATCCGGATCAGCCCTTCACCGTGACCAGCGAAACCTACGGTGGCGGTTTTTCGGAATTCAACACCAACCTGGAGTTTTCTGGCCCGAACTATGTCTTCGGCGCAACCTATCGCACCGCTGGAGACGCCCGTGATGCCAGTGGCGACATCATTCCCCCCGACGGTACGGAATACACCGTGTTTGACCTATACGGGGCGGGGCGCTACGACATCAACGACCAGTCTCGGTTCATCCTGCGGCTCGATCGCTACCGTCAGGATGATGCCGATCTCAACGGGTTTCCCTCCCCTCCGTTCTTAGAAGCCCGGAACGAATTTCGGGAGACTAACCGCTACTCGTTGGCCTACATCAACGACAGCGTACCGGGAGGCACCGAGCTAGAAGTGCGGGGTTACTATCAGCGCGTTCGCCGCCAGTTTGACACCCTAACGGCCTTCACCATTCCGTTTCCGTTTCCAACCGACGTCACGGTGCCAAGTTCAGACCTGACGGATACGGTGAGTTACGGCGTTACGGGAATTGCCACCACCGCGATCGGGGATGCCACCCTCACCTACGGCTACGACTTCAGCCAGGATCGGTCCGAGTTTGAGGATTTGGTGAATGACATCACCTCCCCCGACGCCACCCGCGAATTTCACGGCTTATTTGCCCAGTCCGTCTACAACGTCACCGATGACTGGACGCTAACGGGCGGTGCCCGGCTCGACTTTTTCACCGCCGAAAGTGCCGACCAGTTCAAAGATGTCAACGCCGTCACCTTCAATGTCGGCACCGTTTATGAGATTACCGATGGCCTGCTGGCGCGAGCCAACTTTGCCCAGGGATTTCGCCCGCCGAGCCTGCTGTTTTTGTTTGGCAGCTCGCCTGATGGTTCCTTTTTCGCCCCCACTCGCGGACAGGTGCAGTCCAATCCCGATTTGTCGCCGGAGCGGGCCAATAACATCGACATCGGCCTGGACTACACCAGCGGCGACTTTACCGCCGGGGTGGTCTATTTCCGCAACGACATTAGCGATTTTCAAGGGTTTGAGCCTTTTACGCCACCCCCCGGACCACCAGGGCCGCCGGGACCGCCGCCGCCCTCCATTCAGGTCGCGAATAAAGACGTGCTAATTCAGGGAGTGCAGCTCAACGCCGCCTATGAGTTCATTCCGGGGCTGACCCTGGAGGGCAATCTGACCTTTGTGGATAGTGAAGACGAGTCTGGGCGTCCCTTAAATCAGCTAGAGGTATTTCCCACGACAGCTTTGGTGCGGTTGACTTATGCCGACGATCGCTTTTTGGGACTCATTCAATCTCGTATTTATGCCGATCAGGGTGATGTTGTACTGGCAGACAACGAGGTCGGTCCCGGTAGCGAAGGCGCTGTGGTGTTTGACCTGACCCTAGGCTATCAGGTCATTCCAGCGGCGCAGCTCACGTTTACTGTCGAGAACCTATTCAACACTCAGTACGTGTATCCCACCGCCAACTTCGCCGCCCCTGGTGCAAGGATTCTGGTGGGGGTGAATGCCGAGTTTTAATCGGAGACAACGATGGCGAAATCCTCTAAATCCTGGCAGCTTCGAGACTACGTGTTCGCGGCTTTTATGACCATCGGTATCGCGGTGGCGTCAGTGATCACGGTGCCGCTCACTCTATCGATTCCCCTGCCGGGCATTCGCACGGTGGTGTGGGCACCCTTTGCGGGCATTTTTCTCACCCTGGGCATGGCCCGACTACAGCGTTCCGGCAGCGTTGCCCTGATGATTGGCGTTTTGGCGCTAATTCTGAGCCGCATTTCCTGGATCATCACGGCTTTTCTGGTTATTGCTCTGCTGGTGACGGAAGGCGTCATGGTGTTTCGGGGCGGCTTTTACGGCAAGGCCAACCGACTGCTGGCAAATGTGTTGTTTTTCAGCAGCGCCACCGTAGCCGGAGCCCTAGTGGGAGCTTACGCTGCTGGGGATGTCTTCGCTGCCTGGGTGGGGCAACCCTGGATACTGCTGCTGATGACTATCGTTTCTGGCTTTGCAGGGGCAGTCGGTTGGTGGCTGGGGGAGCGAGTCGTGAAGCAGTTGCAGCGGGCAGGCAAGCTGAATGTTAGCTAACGCGGTTAATTCATCCAATCGGGGATGGCTGGGGCGGGTGAATCCGCTGCTGAAGATTGGGTTGAGCATTGTGACAGTGAGTATCGCGTTCGCCCTGCAAGATTTAGCGGCGGCGGGACTGCTGGTGGGGGTGCTGCTGGTGCTGCTGCTGTCGGTGGGAATGTCGTGGCGGGTGTGGCTGGGGGGTGCGATCGCCCTCATCCTCTTCACCGCCCTCACCTGGCTACTGCGGGATTGGCCCTCTGCCGTGCTGAATACCCTGCGACTGCTGGCGATTTTGCTACCCGGCCCCATCTTTTCTCTGACCACCTCCCCGGCGGATTTAACCCGCGCCCTCCAGGCGGTGAAGCTGCCTTCCTTTCTGGTGCTCAGCTTGATGCTGGTGTGGCGGTTTTTGCCCGTCGTGCAACAAGAAGCCCAGCGCATTATCGAAGCCAACCAGCTCAGGGGGGTGGATCTCAGCCGTCGCCCCGGACAGTGGTTTTCGGGGCTGTTTGTGCCGCTAATTTTTCGCATTGTCAGCTATGCCGATGAGGTGACGATAGGGCTGGAGACCCGCAGCTACGACCCCAACGCCCGCCGCACCCTGGGCCAGCCCCTGCGATGGCGCGGGTTAGATACGGGGGTTGCGCTCTCATCCATTGCTGTTTTCTGGGCCGTTGGGTATCTGCAATGGAGTCAGTAATTCAGGTTGAAAATCTCGAATTTACCTACGCCAATGCCACCCAGCCCGTACTGAGGGACATTAACCTGACCCTGAAGTCTGGCGAAATTGTCCTGGTCGCAGGGGCCACCGGCAGCGGCAAAAGCACTCTGCTGAGCTGCATCGCCGGCATTGCCCCCACCCATATCGGCGGCACTCTCACCGGAACCATCCGCTGCCAGGGCCAGGATATCGAAACCTGGAATGTTTGCCAGCGCTCCCACCGCATCGGCACCCTCCTGCAAAATGTGGAAACCCAAATTTTCACCGATACCGTCTACGACGAAGTGGTCTTTGGCCTGGAAAACCTCGCCACCCCGGCCCAGCGCATCCCTCCCCTGACGCAAGCCATCCTGCAAGAATTTGACCTGCAGCCCCAGAAAGATTGGCCCATCAACCGCCTCTCCGCAGGCCAAAAACAACGGCTGATCATCGCCTGCGTCCTGGCCATGGGCCAACCCGCCCTGCTCCTCGACGAACCCTTCGCCTACCTGGATCAAACCACCTCCTACCTCTTACTCAACCTGCTCAAACAGCGAGCCACCCAGGGCCAGACCATCCTCATCGTCGAACACCGCCTAGATCTAGTGCAAAGCATCTGCGATCGCACCCTCCACATCCACCAAACCCACCTCCACCCCCGCCCCCCCACCCCCCCCCCCCCCCCCCCCCCCCCCCCCATGCCGCCCCCCGCCTCCCTCTCTTGCTGGTTCTGACCCTCTGTGTCTTGCTGAGCAGCTGTAGCTGGATCAACCCCGGACCTGCCAAAACTGTCGTCGAACAGGCTATAGC
>Ga0081526_100584_pt1 | contig 14151 bp, 10 predicted proteins | sample HotLakmasection2_FD_70991 | JGI IMG/M metagenome (GOLD analysis project Ga0081526, IMG submission 70991) | Hypersaline microbial mat communities from Hot Lake, Washington, USA - Section #2 (SPADES assembly) (version 2) | ecosystem: Environmental > Aquatic > Non-marine Saline and Alkaline >... | reverse complement strand
GGCCCCTCTCCTTCTCAAGGAGAGGTTTGACAAGACTCTGGTTCCTCTCCTTTGAAAGGAGAGGTTAGGTGAGGTTCTGCCCGATCATACAAAACTCCAGTTCTCAACTTAGACGGGGTTTAATTGCAACTGCCTACTTACGGCCATACGCCCCGACGGAATCTCCCCCGACGGAATCTTATTTGCAGTCGGCTGTCAAAGAATTGGTCAGTAGGTGGACATAAATAAACGATTCTGTCGTTGTAGGGTGCTGTGAAGCAAAGCCTTAAAGCGCCATCCCAAAGGGATTGGATGCGTTACGCTGGCGCTCTAGCGCAGCCATGCCCGAAGGGCTTTACACACCCTACAAATCATTAAGCCCATCTACTGATTACCCAGCCGCTTAAGGCAGCCGGATTGGGTGCCTTGCGGGTGCCCCGCATCGTCATTCTCCCTCTTACTTGCCCGTAATTTTGACTGAACTGAAGGCAAATACGGCGGTTGTAGTTAATCTCGATCATCAAAAATAGGACGATAAGACGATAATCAGAGATGGGATGATTGCCTTATCAAAAATCGTTGTGCTATGAAACGATCCCGTGAAGTTACGGGCACTCTGAACTGATAGGGTTGCGGCAAACATTTCACGGGTCAAACGGCCTGCAAGCGCTCAATGCATCTGGAAGTAGCCGTCACCCTCCGGGGTTATCGACTGGTCGTTCTTCCCCAACGGGAACCATGCATTGGTCTGTGACGCACCCACCTTCGGGATAACTTTTCCATGAAGCCTTCACCTGCATCTGACGCGGCTACCACTTTACTGCAAAAATACGCTCAGGGAGAGCGGGATTTTTCTGGCATTAGCCTAAACGAGTGCACTCTGTCGGGGGCTAAACTGCCGCAGATTATTTTGCGGGGAGCCGATCTCAAAGTCGTAAATTTGAGTACCGCCAACCTATGTCAGAGCGATTTACAAGGGGCGGTGCTCAATGTCAGTCGCCTCAGCGGGGCCAATCTCAGCCAAGCTAACTTGCAGCAGGCCCAGCTCAACGTCGCCAATCTGATTCGCGCGGTGATGGTCGGGGCCAATTTGTCGGGGGCATCGCTGATTCGCTCAGAACTGCTGCGGGCAGATCTCAGTAATGCCAACTTGTCTCGGGCAAACCTGCAAGAAGCTGATTTACGAGAAGTACGGTTGCGCTGGGCCAACTTAAACGGCGCGAATCTGAGCCGTAGCAATATTCGCAATAGCAGCCTGTTGGGAGCCAACTTAAACAACGTGCAGGCGAACTCGGCCAATTTTGAGTCCGCTGACCTGAGTGGGGCAGCGCTGATGGCAGCCGAATGCCGTCACGCTAACTTTCGGCGAGCCAATCTCAGTGGAGCCAACCTGCGGGGAGCCAATTTGCGCTGGGCCAACTTGAGTGGGGTCAATTTGCAGGAGGCTGATCTGACCGATGCTAAATTGAGCGGGGCGGATTTGATGGGGGCGCGGCTAGAAGGGGCCACCCTGGAAAATACGACCCTGGTGCATACTGATCTGAGTCGGGCGAATCTACGCCATGCCCGCTGTGTAGACTCAGACTTATCGGGGGCGACCCTCACGGGTGCCCAAATGCATGGGGCGATCGCCTATGACGTGCAAACCAAAGACATTATTTGCGAGTGGATTGACCTCAGTCCTTTAGGGGATCCGTCTCAGCGGCGCTATTTCAACACCGGCGAGGATGTCCACACGTTTCTCAATCAGCGCCCCGCTCAGGTCAACTTGATGGTGGATGGCGTCATGACGCTTGCGGCGCATGCGGCTTTGGCCAACATTTTGGCAGAGTTGGCTCAGATTAGTCCGGTCTTGTCTCAACCGCCTAATATTGACCTGACCAATCGTCACACTCACTTTTCATTTATGGCCGAGGATGAGGTGGGGCTCTCGGCGATCGCCTATTTAGCCACCTGGGCCTTTCAAGATAGCGTAGCCGTGCAGACCATCCTGTCTCACCTCATCAACACCGGCCTTACCCAACCCCAGCGATCGTTTGCCTTAGAAGAAGCCCATCGAGAGGTCCAACGGGCGATTGAACTGCTCAAGCGACACAACCTGACCTCGATGCAAGCCCAGTCCCGCGAGCATCCGTTCTTTACCCGACCGCTACAGGTCAAGCTCGTGAATGCTCGGGGACGCACCCTTGAGCTATATGCCAACTCCCGCTTTGGGATTCGCAATTTGCCTGCGGCGGATGAGGGGGCTCCCACCGATATTGCTCCAGAGTCGCCGCCCTCTCTGGAGGACTATCTCGCCTTTTTAGAACCGGGCCGGGGTGATCGGCAAGCGCCCTAGCGGCAGGAGCCTGGTGTTGTGGCAGGCTAAATGGCACACGGCGGGGGAATTTCAGGCATTCCCAAGGCTGGCTTATGTCGCCCAACGCTGGCCCGATGGGTCGCCCGACTGGCTGATATGCCGCCGCATCAAGCTGTAGTCTCCGGTATGATGCGAAAGGTCGTTAACGGGTCTTAGCGACAGCGGCGCGATCGCCGCGTTGTCGGACTGGGCCAGCGATGGCACACAGCCAGCAGAGGAAATCGGAGAATGCTAACCCATGCCAAACAGCCGGACTTGAGGGGCGTTGCCAACAACGCCGATCGCGTCTCGTTGTATGCCGATCGCTTGCATAAGTGCTTTGTCTTGCATCATCAAGGCGGCACCAAATTACCCGTCTTGCAGGGGGTGTCGCTGGCGGTAGAAGCTGGCACCTGTGTCGCGCTACGGGGGGCTTCGGGGTCGGGTAAGTCGACCTTTATGCGATCGCTCTACGCCAACTATCGTATTGACCAGGGCGCAGTTTGGGTCAAGCATCAGGGGCAGTGGCTCAATTTGCCCACCCTCGCCCCCCACGAATTAATCGCGGTACGCCAGCATACCCTGGGCTATGTCAGCCAGTTTTTACGGGTCATTCCCCGCGTCCCGGCGATCGATGTGGCCGCCGAACCCCTGATCGATTTAGGCATGGATACGGAAGTGGCCAAAACTAAAATTCAGGCCTTGTTCCAGCGCCTGCACTTGCCCGAGCGCCTCTGGCAGCTATCGCCGACGACGTTTTCGGGGGGCGAAAAGCAGCGGGTGAATATTGCTCGGGCCTTTGCGGTGGACTATCCCATTTTGCTGTTAGATGAGCCGACTTCCGCTCTGGATGCGGCCAATCGAGCAGTCGTGATGCAGCTCATTGAGGAACGCAAGGCTGACGGTTGCGCTATGGTCGGCATCTTTCACGATGATGAGGTCCGCGCCCGCGTGTGCGATCGCGCCCTCGACTTTGCTTGACTGCACGCAGCTGCCCCGACGGCTGTGGAGTCTCTAACTCCTTGGTTGCCTGCTGGCTTTTAAGTCGCGCCAGAATCACAACTTGATGCCCAGCACCATGCCAGCTTCCACCCCAGATCAATCGGGGCAGTAGGTGGTGGCCTGCATCAAGGGCTGATCGAGCTCGGAATCGCAGAGTACCGTTTTGACATCATTTTCAGCGACCCAAACTTTGCCCATGACGTGGGCCAGAGAGTCTTGTTGGGGAATGGCCCGCAACCGTAACCCTGAAACGATCGCCCCTTCTAAAGTTTGATGATTGTTGAACTCATCAATCACAATTGTATAGTTACTCGATCCGGCAGTGGTCAGAGTTCCCCTGAAGTCGGAGAACTCATTGTGCTCCATAAAATGTTCTTGCTCGCGCCGCATCAAGTTCGACAGGATCAACTTGGCTTCCTGCGCCGCCGCTCGGTTGATGAAATTTAAGTAGCTAGGCCAGGCGATCGCCGCTAACACCCCAATCATGATGATGACAACCAGTAACTCGATCAAGGTGAACCCCTGCGGCGATTTTTGCCGGTGGGTAAACCGCAATTGGCTTAACAGGGCGTAGAGATTGACGCGGTTATCACACATGCCCATGGGACTCACGAGATTTGGCACAACTCCGATGCAGCGCCGGTTGACCCTAGTGAGTACGCTTCAAACCATTCAATCAATCAATGGATTTTGATGGACTCCGCTCAGGACCAACCAGCCCATATTTCCTCTCTTCTGAGTGTATCTACCGCTTCCGGCCAGGTTGGGTAAAGTAACCATGAAGACCGGGCCAATCCTGTACAAGATGTGATGAATCAAGAATGCTCCGAACATGCGGCGATCGCCCCGCCCCCAGCGATCGTCCGGCTCGCCGCTCCCGCGTCAGGCAAAAAAATACCTGGCTGAGGTGTGCTCAAGCAGTAGTGCACTCCCCAACCAGGTATCCAGAGTTCTGATGAGTTGTTCCCGAGGGGGTTACTCCTCTTCGTCTGCTGCCGTTGTCGCTTGATGCTCGACTTGATGCTCGACTGCCGCTATCTCGGCACCGGGCGCAACGACTTCCCCAACCTCAGGATGAGCGGGCACGCCCTCTTCATCTTCTGAGAGTTCCGACGGAACGACAGCGACAGCGGCGATCGCATCTTCCTCATCCAGGCGCTGCAAACGCACCCCCTGGGCCGCTCGCGACTGAATCGAGATGTCATTCACCCGCTGGCGAATGATGATGCCGCGATTGGTGACCAGCATCAGTTCTTCGTCTTCGTTGACCACCAGTACTGCCACCAGAGAGTCATCTTCCAGACGGAACTTCAGCGCTTTGAGGCCCATGCCAGCCCGGTTTTGCAGTCGGAACAGGGACACGGGTACCCGTTTGCCCATGCCGCCCGCCGTAATCAGCAGCACCCATGGCCCTTGGCTGTTGGCCGCCGCTTCATCGGAGTCTTCTGAGGCTCCTGCGGCTTCCGCTGCTTCAACGGCATGGGTGACTTGCGACGGCAAGATATCCATGCTGATCAGCTCATCCCCGGTGCGCAGGTTCATCGCTTTGACGCCCCGCGTTGGTCGCCCGAGGGGGCGCAACTGATCATCATTAGCCTTAAAGTGAATGGTCATACCCTGGTGGGAACCAATCAACACGCTGTCACTGGTGCGAGCCAAACGCACCCACCGCAATTGGTCGCCTTCTTCTAGGGAGATGGCAATCAAGCCATTGGCGCGAATATTGCTAAAGGCCGACAGCGCCGTCTTCTTGACGTAGCCGTTTTGGGTGAGCATCACCAGATATTCGTCATCGGTGAACTCAGCGACGGAGATGACCGACGTGATTTTCTCCTCTTTGGGAATGGGCAGCATCTGCACGATGGGCACGCCCTGAGAGGTGCGGGAACCTTCTGGCAATTGGTATGCCCGGAGGGAGTAGGCCACACCGCGATCGCTAAAGAACACAATGTGATCATGGCAGCCGCAAGTCATAAAGTGCTGAATGCCGTCATCTTCACGGATGCGGGCTCCGGCTTTGCCTCGGGTAGCGCGGCTTTGCGCTTCAAAGGTATCGACGGGCATCCGCTTCACATAGCCGTACTCCGTCACCAAAATGACCACCTGCTCATTGGCGATCAGGGAAATGTCGGACAGGTCGCTGGTATCCGGCTCGATCACGGTGCGACGGTCATCGCCAAAGCGATCGCGCAGGTCTTCCACCTCCGCGATAATGATGTCCAGAATGCGTTCCCGCCGCGCGAGAATGTCGCGGAAGTCTGTAATCTTGGCCTGTAGGTCTTCGTGCTCTTGCTGGATTTTGTCGGTTTCCAGTGCCGTCAGTCGCCGCAACTGCATCTGCAAAATCGCGTCCGCCTGGACCTCCGTCAGCCCAAACCCCTCGATCAAGCCTTGTTTTGCGGTGGGGGTATCGGCCGCATGGCGAATCAGGGCGATGATCGCATCCATGTTGTCCATGGCGATGAGATAGCCCTGCAACACATGGTCGCGCTCTTCCGCTTTGCGCAGCAGATACTGCGTGCGGCGGGTAATTGTCTCTACCCGGAAGTCCACAAAGACCTCCAGTAGGCGCTTCAGTCCCAGCAGTTGCGGCTCGCCATCCACCAGGGCCAGCATATTGACGCCAAAGTTGTTTTGCAGCGGCGTCTGTTTATAAAGGTTGTTCAGGACCACCCGTGCGTAGGCGTCACGTTTGAGTTCGATGACGATGCGCATACCGTCGCGATCGCTCTCGTCGCGAATATCGGAAATGCCATCCAAACGCCGCTCGTTCACCATTTCCGCGATTCTTTCGATCATCGCCGCCTTGTTGGTCTGGTAAGGCAGTTCGGTGATGATGATGGCATCGCGATCGGGACGCCCCCGCTGCTCAATGGTTTCAATGCTGGCAACGCCGCGCATGGTGACAGAACCGCGCCCTGTGATGTAAGCGTCGCGAATGCCCCGCGTTCCCAAAATCTGCGCGCCAGTGGGGAAATCTGGCCCCGGAATCAGTTCCATCAACTCATCCAGAGTGATGTCGGGATTCCGAATCAGCGCCACTACGCCCGCCAGCAGTTCTCGCAGGTTATGGGGCGGAATGTTGGTCGCCATGCCCACGGCAATTCCCGACGAACCGTTGAGCAAAAGCTGCGGCACCCGCGAGGGCATCACGATCGGCTCTTGCTGCGACCCGTCAAAGTTATCGGCAAAGTCGACGGTGTCGGCTTCGATATCTTGGAGTAACGATTCACTGGTGAGGGCCTGTAGACGACACTCGGTGTATCGCATCGCCGCTGGGGGATCGTTGTCGATGGAGCCAAAGTTACCGTGGCCGTTGATCAGCGGTGCCCGCATGGAAAAGTCTTGGGCCATGCGCACCAGGGCGTCGTACACGGCGGTGTCACCGTGGGGATGGTATTTACCCAACACTTCCCCGACGACACGAGCGCATTTACGAAAGGGGCGATCGGCGGTCAAGCCCAATTCGTGCATGGCGTAGAGGATACGCCGATGCACGGGTTTTAGACCATCCTTCGCATCGGGTAACGCACGCCCCACGATTACGCTCATGGCGTATTCCAAATAAGACCGGGACATCTCGTTCCGAAGGTCGGTGGGGATAATTGTCATAGGGTAAAAAGCTCCAAAATCGCCGCAATTTAGCCAGCATTACCGCGCTAAATTACTTGCTAGATAAGCGGCTAAATGACTCAAAAAAAGTACGCGAAAGTACTGTCTATTTTACCACGCTTTCCTGGGTTCCTGGGGATAACGCTATGCTGAAGAACAGACGTTCAAAACCTTTGCTGCGGAGTTTTTCAGCCTATGGCTTCTGAGCTGGCCGTCTTTTACGATGACGCTTTCCTAAACCACGACACTGGCCGTCTGCATCCGGAAAATGCGGGGCGGTTGGTAGCCACTGTCAAAGCCCTTAAACAAGCCCCCTTTGCTGACCGACTCCGCTGGCAGCAACCGACCGCAGTGGGCGATCGCGATCCCCTGCCCGCCATTCGTCAGCTCCACAACCTGCACTACATCAGTGACCTAGAGCACCTGGCCGAAACGGGCGGCGGGCGACTCGACCCCGATACACTGGTGTCACCCAAGAGTTATGACATCGCTCTGCTAGCGGTTAATGCCTGGCTCGATGGCGTCGATTGGGTGGTGCAACAGCAGCAGTCCGCTTTTGTGCTGTCGCGGCCACCGGGACACCATGCCGTCAGCGATCGCGGTATGGGCTTTTGTCTATTTGGCAATGCGGCGATCGCGGCAAACTACGCCCTGCAACAACCGGGGATCAACCGCGTTGCCATTTTGGATTGGGATGTGCACCACGGTAACGGCACCCAAGCCCTAGTGGAAACTAATCCCCACATTGCCTACTGCTCACTGCACCAATCGCCCGCCTATCCGGGGACGGGCCGCGCTAGCGAGCAGGGGTTTCATCAGAATGTGCTGAATATTCCCATGGCACCGGGCAGCACCCTGGCGGACTATCAACCGCAGTTTGAAGGGGCGATCGTGCCCTTTTTACAGCAGTTCGCCCCCGACTTGCTCATCGTCAGCGCCGGATACGACGCCAACCACGCCGATCCCCTCGCCAGCATCTCACTGCAACCGTCTGATTACAGCCTCTTTACTCGCTATTGCCTGGAGATTCAGCCGCACCTTTTATTCGGGTTAGAAGGGGGTTATGACCTCGATGCCCTGGCGCAATCAGTCGTCGAGACGATCGCCGCCTGCCTCAACCCTCAACCCTCCGCCACCAGGGTATAGAGCCCAAACTCGACTAAATAGATGGGCTTAATTATTTGTAGGATGTGTAACGCCCTTCGGGCATGGCTGCGCTAGAGCGCCTGCGTAACGCATCAGATCTCTGTGGAGTGGTGCGTTACGGCTTCGCCTAACAGCACCCTACAACATCGTTTGTTTATGTCCACCTACTTAATTGGCCTCCGGATTTTCGTCTTTGCGGGGATAGTTCAGCGATTCGAGGTTAAAGCGGAGACGATCAATCGCTTCGACATTGGAGGTCATGGTTCTGGAGTTTAAGCCCTGCATGCGGCGCTCAACCGAATGGATCAATCGATTAAACTCGATTTCTTTAAGCGTATCCGGCTGGTCGGAATCGCCGACAAAACGCTCAGTTGCCAACACTGTGCAGATTTCCTGCTCCAAATTAACATAGCCAATATATTGAGTTAAATTGGTTTGATAAATCTCTTCGGCAGACAAAACTTTCGGCAAATTCAAACACAAGATGTAAGTGCCCCCAAAGAGAATGAGGGGTAAAATCAGGTGCGGATTTTTTTGAATCTTGCCTTCCCAAATATCCCCCGTGATAAAAATCAATACGGCGCTGGCTAACAATAAGGCCAGGGCCGCCCCTACCGACCCGGCTTGATGGATGCCGTAATAGTTGCGAATAATGTCGTAATGAACGTAAATCCGTTGTTGAATGGTGTCGTTTTGTTTCTTTAAGCGAATCATTTCGGCGACGGAAATTCTAGGAATACCCAAGTTTCGTAAAGCCACATCTATCTTTTTTAGGGCTTGCTCACGCTCGTTAATTTTTTCTTGGAGACGTTGTTGGGCAGCCTGTTTATCGGTTAAGTCAGCCTCCAATCGAGCGATGTCTGCGGCTACGCCCGCCGTTGGCGTTTGCTGATTATTATTGTTACCACCTGTGGTTTGCACTTCACCGCCGCCCGGATTATTCAGAGAAGGTTCTAAGGATGATGCCAACCGAGTTAGATCAGCTTCTAATGTATCGACAGCGGTTTGTAAATTCACCGACTCTTCGATTAAAGCAAGCTGTTCAACACTTAAAGTTTGGCGGCGGACTAGAGCGGTATAAAGATCGCGATCTAACCCAACCCCCGTCCCGGCAGATTCCGCTACCGTCCCTGGTTCCGTCTCTGGCGGCTCTGCTGAAGCGTTGGAGTTCGTCTCGCCATTTTGATTGGCCCCTGGGGATGCTGTTGGAGCCGCCGTCGGCTCATGGGTGAAAGTATCGATATCTAATTGAAATTGCTCATCGACGCAGCTATTAGCTGCAGCTTTGCCTAATTCTCTACCCCGATTTAGCCAGTTGCTGGCTTTGTAATAAGACACGCTGAAGGCCAATACGGCGATCGCAAGGGTTGCCCCCCAAGCATAGATAAAAAGTAAGCTGGAGAACGAATTGAGAGCCGACACAATCGTTTTATCAAACAGATTGTCGGCTGAGGTCTCAGCCTTTCTGTTGGGGGCATCCGGCTGATGATTTTCTGGCGACTCTGTCGAAGTCGCTTGCGGTGAAGATGGTGGGCTTGGGGATTGGGGATCAGTCATGGGTAATATCAAAAAGCTGATCAGCGCAATAGCAATACCTGGCATAATTGCCGAGCAAAAATTGGTCCCGCAGGCACTTCATCATGGCTTGCGAATCCCTCCAAGGTTGCCAATAGTCGCCATTATTAACTAAACCTTGGAAAGGTCGTGCTTTGCCAGTAGACGAATGCCGCTGTCAAGGTGCCCTTGATGAGGGATCAGGATCATTGAACATCCAAATTTTCGCGAAGATATAGACTTTACTGGGCAAGGGACAGCCGAGACGGCTATTCCCACTTATTAATTTCCAGTCCTAAGGGGGACTAACGGTAGCCATGCTGCATCAATCACTGCCGCCCCAAGTCCAGCGGGGATTGCCTTGGCGCAGTCCACCAAATAGCAGCGAAGACGTCAAGCCGTTAGCATCAGGGATGCCCGTCATATCGAGAATAGCGATCGCTTCTCCGGCGGCGAGTTGCACCTGAAGGTAGGAATGTCCCACATAGGGTTCGTCGTCGATGCGGTTGATGATGGCGGAGGCTTCGCAGTCGCGAAATTCGGGCTTGAGGGTCGCGACCCAGGTGGTGCTAAAGAGGTCGGAGGCAGCTATGCGGACATCGGTCGCAATATCGCGCAGTTTAATCATGCCGTCACGGGAAGAGCCCCCTTCGACATAGGGGCGGAGGGTTTCGTGGGCAATCAGTTGCTCGGGGCAGGTGCCCGTGGAATCGAGCGTGGGCAACACATCGAGTTCGATGGTGGTGGCTCCGGCGGCTGCACCGAGGCTGGTTATCAGGCTCACGGGCAACGCCCAGAAGAGCGATCGCGACATTTTCATATTCCTATCATTCCTCATGAGTGGGGGTTCTGATGCCATCAACACTTTCGGCGAGGGTAATTACGGAATCGCGTTAAGCACTATCAACTTTTGAGCCGACAACCTAAGGTTGCCGACTGTAATTTCTAGAATGTGAGATATGACTCTTTGTGGAAGCATGATGGCAACGCCCCCGGTGTCCAGTCAAGAAACCCAGCGGCTAGAAGCTTTGCGGCAATACAACATTTTGGATACGCCAGCGGAGCAGTCCTACGACGACATTACGGCCCTGGCTGCCTATATTTGCGATGTGCCGATCGCCCTCATCAGCCTAGTCGCCGCCCATCGCCAGTGGTTTAAATCCAAAGTGGGAATCGCCGTCAACGAAACCAGTCGCGATGTCTCGTTTTGTGCCCATGCGATCGCCACGCCAGAAACGATGGTGATTCCTGACGCCCTCGCCGATCAGCGCTTTGCCGATAATCCACTCGTCACCCATGCCCCCGGCATTCGCTTTTACGCAGGGGTGCCCCTGGTGACACCGTCTGGGGCAGCCGTGGGTACGCTCTGTGTCATTGACTATTGCCCCCGCGAGTTGACGACAAAACAGCTCAAAACCTTAGAAGCGCTGGCCCGTCAAGTGGTCTTGCAGTTGGAACTTAAGCGGACTTCAGCTCAGTTGGCGGCCTCCCTGAACCAAATTAAGCTCATGGAAGGGCTGATTCCCATCTGTTCCTACTGCAAAGGCGTGCGGAATGATCAGGGATTTTGGCTCACGGTGGAAAGATTTATGGCAGCGCATGCCGACGTCAGCTTTACCCATGGGGTCTGTGATGACTGTATACGTCAGCAGTTTCCCGAGGTGGCGGATATTTTGTTGACAGACTCGGATGAAACGCCCTAAAGCCACGGCTGAAACAGGCCTGAGAGCAGGGGTATGGTTGGAGCAAAAACGCCAAGGGGGAGGCGATCGCGGGTATTCGCGATCGCCTCAAGAGGACCAGCGATAAACCCAAATCACGATGCCTCAAAACCACGCCGCTTGTGGCTGTCTCCCCCTGGGCAGTGGCGCAATTGCGCTTTCTCCATCCCGCAAGACGCCATATACTGTAAGCAATTGCCGGTCAAGATCCGTTAACATCCCCCTCATCGCTATTTTTTGATGAGATACAACGAGCAATGAATTGCCGTTGTTTATGACTATCCCTGAAAAATCGCAACTTTCACTTGTAGAAGCGGTGTTCTAGAATCCTTAATAATCGCTATAGAATTAGGTTGATTTCAACTCACCTGAACTCCCCCCTCTCCTGAAAAACGTGCCCATCTCCTTTCAAAATCTGCCCTTGCGGAGACTGCTGTTGCTGGCGTTTGTTGGTCAGCTGGTGGGTGTTGTGGGTTTGGTGGGTTGGTTATCGTTGCGGAATAGCCAGAAGACTGTCGAAACCCTGGCAAATCAAATTCGACAGGAACTCACCGCCCGCATTGAAGCAGAATTGCAGAGCTACTTTGAGACGCCCCACGAAATTAACCGGCTCAATGCCACCGCCTTTGCCCGTGGGGAAATTGATGTGGAGAACGCCCAGTTTGGTGAGGCACAACTCTATCAGCAGATGAAAATCGCCCCCAACGTGGCGTTTGTCTACTGCGGCAGCAGTCAACGAGGCGAGTTTTTTGGCGTGTTGCGATCGCCCGAAGACGGTTCTCTCCAGCTTTCCTATGGCAATTCGGCGAACCAGTTTTTACGCGAAAATTTCAGCCTCGATGTGTCGGGCAGTCGCACCTTTAAACAGTCGCAAGCCGAAAAAGTCTTCGACGCTCGCCAACGCCCCTGGTTTCAAGCTGCCCTCAACGCCCAGGGGCCAGCGTGGACAGATGTTTACATTGCTTTTACCACCCGCCTGCCTAACGTCACTGCCAGCTTGCCGGTATATGACCGCACCGGCAAGGAACTGTTGGGGGTTTGTGCCACTGACGTCGTGCTGCCTGAGGAGTTTCGCGAATTCTTAAAATCCCTGGAAATTGGCATGAATGGTCAAGCCTTTGTGGTCGATCGCGCGGGTAATTTGATCGCCAACTCCAGCGATGAACCGCTGATGGTGGGCGAGGGCGACCAGGCGCGATCGCTGCAGGTCACAGAGAGCCAAGATGAGCTGGTGCAAGGCGCTGCCGCTTATATCCAATCGCGGCTGGGCGGGTTTGACCAAATTTTGACCACCGAGCGGCGAGAATTTCAGCTCAATGGTCAGCGTCAATTTCTAGAGGTCGTCCCCTTTCGCGATGGCTTTGGTCTGGACTGGCTGATTGTGGTGGTCGTCCCTGAGCAAGACTTTATGGGGCAAATCGATGCCAATACCCGCATCACCATTTTATTGGCTTTGGGGGGGATGGCGATCGCCGTGGTGATTGCGGCATTAGCTGCCCGCGCCCTGACTCGCCCCGTCTCAGAAGTCTGCCAGGCCGCCGAAGGCATCGCTGAGGGCAACCTCGACCAGCGCATTAACGCCAGCCCCATTCGCGAAATGCACCAACTGGCGCAAACCTTTAACAGTATGGCGGTGCAGCTGCAGAATTCCTTTACTGCTCTGAGCCAAAGTGAAGCCACTAGCCGCGCCATTATTGACGCGATTCCCGATTTGCTCATTCGGACGCGCCGCGACGGCACTTATGTGGAAATTATTGGTCGCGATCGCCTGCTCAAAATCCATGAAAATCGCAGTCTGGTGCCCGGTTCCCATGTCACCGACTCACTGCCGTTTGAGTTAGCCAAGCTCCGTCTCGACTGCATCGCACAAGTGCTCGCCGATGGCCAGTTGCAAATTTACGAACAGCAACTGCGAACCGGCGACCTCACCCACGAAGAAGAGGTGCGCATTGCAGCTCTGAGTGAGGATGAAGTGCTGATCATGGTGCGCGACATCACCCAGCGCAAACAGGCCGAAATCGCCCAGCGCATTGCGGAAGAAAACTATCGCAGCATTTTTGAAAACGCTCTGGAAGGCATCTTTCAATCCAATCAGGAAGGACGCTTTGTCAATGTCAACTCCGCCATGGCCCGACTATACGGCTACGACACGCCGGGGGAAATGGTGGCAGAAATCACCGATATTTCGCGCCAAATTTATGTCGATCCGACTATGCGGCAACGGTTTATGCGCTTAATGCAGGGTTACGGTGAAGTTAAACATTTTGAATATCAGAGCTATCGCCGTGACGGCAGCATCCTGTGGGTCGAAGAAAATTCGCGGGCGGTGCCCGATGCCGACGGTAATGTGCTTTACTACGAGGGGTTTGTGCAAGATATCAGCGATCGCAAAGCCCGCGAGACCAAGCTACAACGTCTTTTTCAAGAGTTTCAAATTGAAATTGACGAAAATAAAGTAGCTCAAGAAGTCTCGCAAATTATTGAAAGCAACTTTTTTAAAGAAATTCGCGCCACCATCAGTCAAATTGATAGCCCGCCGGACGCCAAGTAATCTACTCACTACAGCGTTTCCTGACCTTGTCAGGTCCACCTCAGCAGGGCTGTTCCGAGTCCGTTTCAACGGCAATTTATGATCAGCTAGGGAATTCCATGTCTGGTGGATGGGCCGCGCAGCCTCAACCCGAATTCCAGTTACTTAGGAATCAGGATTTTATAAAATCCAAGTTTTGTCGGGCAGGCATCTGGCCTGCTCTTGGACAGCCGAGACGGCTGTCCACACTTAATTAAATTCCCATTCCT
>Ga0081526_100582_pt1 | contig 14199 bp, 10 predicted proteins | sample HotLakmasection2_FD_70991 | JGI IMG/M metagenome (GOLD analysis project Ga0081526, IMG submission 70991) | Hypersaline microbial mat communities from Hot Lake, Washington, USA - Section #2 (SPADES assembly) (version 2) | ecosystem: Environmental > Aquatic > Non-marine Saline and Alkaline >... | reverse complement strand
CGAGCCAGCCTTCCCAGCGCTCCAACTCATCCATTTTGCTGCCAATCATGGTGATGGCCACCGCGTGGGAGGGGAAATCCAGCCCCAGCGCTTCAAAGCGGTGCTTCACTTCCAACATGCCGTTGCGGGTTTCGGGGGTGCCGCCCGACTTGCTGGTGATGATGACGAGGGTGCTTTTGAGGTCGTCCCCCAATCGATCCAACACCAGGTCAATCCCAGCGGGATCGGTGTTGTCCATAAAGTAAATGTTCATCAGGGGGTTGATGGGCGCGAGCGCTTTGGCAACAAACTCTGGCCCCAAGGCCGAGCCCCCAATCCCCACGGAGAGAATGTTGGTGAACTGATCCGCTTCTGCCGGTTTGAGGGTGCCCGCGTGCACCTGTTGGACAAAGTCTTCGATGTCGTTGAGGACGGTGATGACCGCTTGCCCCAGATCGTCCGGGGCCAAGTCAGGGTCCCGCAGCCAGTAATGACCGACCATGCGGTTTTCGTCGGGGTTGGCGATCGCCCCTCCCTCCAGGGCCTCCATATCCTGAAAAGCCTTTTCAAACTTCGGCTTCAGGCTTTCGACAAAGGCATCATCAAAGCCCATGCGGCTAATGTCAACGTACAGATCGAGCCCGTTGTGGTAATAGAGCCAATCTTCGTAACGTTGCCAGAGTGCTACGGCATTCATACAAGGAACCTCAGGTGCAATTCTCGCTGCTCGTTTCCGGTTAAGAGTACAAAGCCCACCCTACAGGATGTTTTTGATCGGCGACTCAGGATCACGAATACATTTAAGGATCACCCATAAATTGATCACCCATAAATTAATGGCAGTTTGGGGGCTTTGGCAGGGCTCTGCTATATGCCAAAGCTTCGGTTTGAGAGTTGATCAGGCTGGGCGGCTGGGCGGGTAGGGTGGGCAGTGCCCACCCCACGGGGTATTGGCGAGGGACGGTTAAGCCACCAGCTGCTTGCCTTTAAAGGCAGCGAGTCCGGCATAACGGGCCTGGTTGCCCAGGGCTTCTTCGATGCGGAGCAGTTGATTATATTTCGCTAGGCGCTCTCCCCGGCAGGGCGCACCGGACTTGATTTGTCCGGTCTCGGTGGCGACGACGAGGTCGGCGATGAAGTCATCCGGCGTTTCGCCCGAGCGGTGGCTGACCATGCAGGTATAGCCATTGTCCTGCGACAGCTTGATGGCCTCTAGGGTTTCGGTGATGGAGCCGATCTGGTTCACCTTGATCAGGGTGGAGTTACCCACCCCATCGGCGATCGCCTGTTGGATGATCTGGGGATTGGTCACAAAGGCATCGTCGCCGACGAGTTGGAGGCGATCGCCCAACCGCTGAGTCAGCAACTGCCAGCCCTCCCAGTCTTGCTCACCCAACCCATCTTCGAGGGAAATGATGGGGTACTGATTGAGCCAGCCTTCCCACAGGTCCACCATTTCCGCCGCCGACTTCTTGCTCTGGTCAGACTTGTAAAACAGATAGGTGCCGTCCTCCTGATACAGTTCGCTGGTGGCGGGATCGAGGGCGATCGCCACCTGATCTCCCGCTTTCAGCCCTGCCGCCTCAATCCCTTCCAGAATTACCTCGATCGCTTCCACGTTCGATTTCAGGTCGGGGGCAAAGCCGCCCTCATCGCCGACCCCGGTGCTGTAGCCTTTCTGTTTCAGCGTGGACTTCAGCGCATGGTAGACCTCCGCCCCCATCCGCAATGCCTCCGAAAAGGTGGCTGCGCCCACGGGGGCAATCATGAACTCCTGAAAGTCCACGGTGCTGTCGGCATGGGCACCGCCATTGATGATGTTGAAGCAGGGCACCGGCAGGAGGGTGGCGCTGCCGTCGCTCAAGTAAGCGTACAGCGGTTGTTGTTGGGACAGTGCCGCCGCCCGAGCGACTGCCATCGACACGCCGAGAATGGCATTAGCCCCGAATTTTGACTTGTTTTCAGTGCCGTCCAGGGCCAGCATTTGGGCGTCGATGCCGGATTGATCGGTGGCGTCCAGGTCGGCGAGGGCTGCCGCGATCGCCCCATTCACGTGCTCGACCGCCTTCAACACCCCTTTGCCCAGATAACGTTGCTTGTCACCATCGCGCAATTCATTCGCCTCCCGAATGCCCGTAGACGCCCCAGAGGGCACCGCCGCCCGCCCCAGGCTACCATCCGCCAGGGTGACATCCACTTCTACCGTTGGGTTGCCGCGAGAATCCAAAATTTCGCGCGCGTGAATCGTTTTGATTGCCGTACTCATACGGTCTGCTACTCCTGTGTGAAGGATTGCTGAAGCTTGCTGTGAGGTGCGATCGCGTCATCTACATCGTCGATCCCCCCAGGGTCACGGCATGCCGTGACCCGGCGACAAGGGGGCATGACCGCCAGAATTTACTGGCAGAAATCGTTGCCCTTATAAGGCCACTTCCAGTTCGTCACCTCTTCGATGTCGGTGCCGTGCTCAAAGGCATAGGTCAGACATTCGATGATGCGGTTCTTCATCCGCTCTTTGACGTGGGCCGCTGCGGAACCCAGCTTGGGTACGCGATCGATCACATCAATCACCAGGTTGAAGCGGTCAATCTGGTTGCGAATCGCCAGTTCCAACGGCGTGTTGATGTTGCCTTCTTCCTTATAGCCGCGCACGTGAATGCGCTCTTGGCCCTGACGGCGATAGGTGAGCTTGTGAATCAACCAGGGATAGCCGTGGAAGTTGAACATGATCGGCTTATCGGTGGTGAAGAGGGAGTTGAAATCGCGATCGCTCAACCCGTGGGGGTGCTCAGTATCGGGCACCAGGGTAAACAGATCTACCACATTGATAAAGCGCACCTTCAGGTAGGGAAACTCTTCCCGCAGGATCGCCGTCGCCGCCAGTGACTCCTTCGTCGGAATGTCGCCGCAGCACGCCATCACAATATCGGGAATGTCCGGCTCAGTGCCGCAATCGTCATTGCTGGCCCAATCCCAAATGCCGATGCCCTTGGTGCAGTGGCGAATGGCCTCATCCATCGGCAAGTATTGCAGGTGGCTCTGCTTGTCGGACACGATGACATTGATGTAGTCCACACTGCGGAAACAGTGATCCGCCACCGACAGCAAGCAGTTCGCATCCGGTGGGAAGTACACCCGCACCACGTCCGGGCTCTTGTTCGTCGCCAGATCCACATAGCCCGGGTCTTGGTGGCTAAAGCCGTTGTGGTCTTGCCGCCACACCAAAGAGGACAGCAGAATGTTCAGCGACGAAACGGATCGCCGCCAGGGCACATGGTTTTTACAAATATCCAGCCATTTAGCGTGCTGGTTGAACATGGAATCCACCACGTGGGCAAACGCTTCGTAAGTGTGGAAGAGGCCGTGGCGACCCGTCAGCAAGTAGCCCTCTAGCCAGCCCTGTAGGGTGTGCTCCGACAGCATCTCCATCACCCGACCATCCTGCGACAGCTCACTGCCGTCTAAATCTTCGGGGTAGAAGTCGGCCATCCAGGCTTTTTTGGTGACTTCATACACGGCCTGCAAACGGTTGGAGGCGGTTTCGTCTGGCCCCATCAGCCGGAAGTTGTTGAGGTTGTCGCGCATGATGTCGCGCATCAAATAACCAAGCACCTTGGTGTTCTCAAATTCCACCGTGCCGTGTTCAGGAATGGCGATCGCATACTGCCGAAAGTCTGGCATCGTCAGCTCCCGTCGCACCAGTCCCCCATTGGCGTGGGGATTGGCACTCATCCGGCGATTGCCGGTAGGAGACAGCTCCAGCAGTTCTGGCATGGGCGAGCCATTTTCGTCAAACAGCTCTTCGGGGCGATAGCTCTTCATCCACTCTTCCAAACGGCGGAGATGCTCAGGGTTGCTGTGCATGCCTCCCATGGGCACCTGGTGCGCCCGCCAAAACCCTTCGACTTTATGACCATCGACTTCCTGCGGTCCCGTCCACCCTTTTGGCGTCCGCAGGATGATCATGGGCCAGCGAGGTCGCACCGCATTCCCGCTGTTGCGACACTCCTGCTGAATGCCGCGAATGTCGTTAATGCACAGCTCCATCGTGGCGGCCATCTTTTGGTGCATCTCAGCCGGATCGCTACCCTCCACGATGTAAGGCGTATAGCCATAGCCCCGAAACAGCGCTTCCAGCTCTTCGTGCGAAATCCGTGCCAGGATGGTGGGGTTGGCGATTTTGTACCCATTCAGGTTCAGCACCGGCAGCACCGCCCCATCGCGAATGGGGTTGATGTACTTGTTGGAGTGCCAGGCCGTGGCCAGTGGCCCGGTCTCCGCCTCGCCATCCCCCACGACGCAGCAGGTGATCAGGTCCGGATTGTCCAAAATGCTGCCGTAGGCGTGGGACAGGCTGTAGCCCAACTCCCCCCCTTCATGAATTGAGCCGGGGGTTTCCGGCGTGACGTGGCTGCCAATGTGACCGGGGAACGAGAATTGCTTAAAGAACTTCTGCATCCCGAGCTCGTCTAGGCTCTTATCGGGATAGATCTCCGAGTAGGTGCCTTCCAGGTAGACCGGCCCCAACACCCCCGGCGCACCGTGGCCGGGTCCCGCCATGAAGATCATGTCGAGGTCGTACTTCTTGATCAGGCGATTACAGTGAATGTACGTGAAGCTCAAAGCGGGTGACGCCCCCCAGTGACCCAGTAGGCGGTGCTTCACGTGCTCTGGCTTGAGGGGCTCTTTGAGCAAAGGATTGTCTCGCAGGTAAATCATGCCGACGGCCAAGTAGTGGCAGGCTCGCCAGTAGGCATCAATCTTGCGCAACTCTTCATCAGACAGGGGTTTCGTCTGGGGAGAAGATGTCATTACCATTTCTCTACACTCCAACAAGTTGATCAGGTCAAAAAATCTTGGCGGCTAACGATTTAGGTCAATCTCAATAAAACTGAGGCTAAACCGATAATTTTAAGCTTTGGTTATGAGCAATACAGCCAACTTCGATGGTTTTTGAATCAGGGGAATTTCATTTTTTGGAAACCAAGTCAACTTAAACTGTTTACCAACATAACAACCTGCCAAGAAGTTAAATTTCTATTAAAATCCAGGTTGCATAAGTCGGGTTCTGTGATTTCGATGACTAAACATCCTCCTAAAACCAGAAAAACTTGGCTTCAAGTATAAGTATCCGCTATTGATTCCTTAACTGAGAGGACTTTGGCTGTATTCCATGAGACTTAATCGCTAAATTTTTCATCGATCTTGAGCCCTAATGGATTTGGGATTTTAAGATTTTCTCTATAATTTTGCTCGGGGCAGACGTTGATTAGCGATCGCCTTCGTTCATTTGTTTACCCATGTCAAGACATTGCCCCTTAGCCCCGTTGACCGTTAGAGGTGCCTGGGCGCTGTGATTATCCCTAGCGCAGGAAGTTTCGTCAGGGCGGGATTGAGCCCATTAGGGCGCAATTCATGCGGCAGGAAGAATGCTATTAGCCAGCCCTCAACTCATGGCCGCGACCTTCAAAAAACGGTCAGTTGAGGGACTTCTAGGGGGTGGCAAAGCGAGTCTTAGATCGTTTGGTCATCGATCCGCCGCGATCGCCATCACTCCCTGGAATGGAAATTCAATCAGTTGGGATAGCCGTCTCGGCTGTCCCTTACCCGGTCAGGTCTATTCTTTGCGGAAGTTGGATTTTAAATGATTCTCATTCCTCTGGATAGTAGGACGGCGATCGCCTGCGAAAACGGCAGAACTGATTTAATCTCGGTCAGGAATTTTAGCGATCGCTAAGGTTTTATCTCTAACATCTGGATAGGGATCAAGGGCATAGACATACACTGATTTATTTAATAAATGAGTTTAATGATCGACCGCGCAATTGGTTGAAAATGCCCGTTTTGAGATAGTGCTCACCCGCCGTTTTGCTGAGGGGGAAATGCGAATGCAGAAGGGGGAATACAGACTGAATGGCCCGGTCAGTGCAAAACTTCCGGCGATTGCAGGATCGAGATGAAACGATGATTAGCTGCCGCTTCCAGGCTTGAACATGCACTCACAAATTCTATTCAGTGCCGTATGGTCAAAAACATTAGAGGGGATCCGGCGGTTTGAGTGGACCAGCTGCAGGAGCTACTCAGTACACACATCTCGATTGCTCCCTCAAAATGCTGCGTTTGCCCCCTTTGTCCCCCCCATTCTGGGGGAAGACCGAAGTTCAAAGTTCCCCAAATTTGGGGGCTTAAAGCCCTCCGGGCATACCAGAAAAGGGGGCTAGATTGCTGGCAAGTCATGACAGACAACTTATGTGTACTTAGTAGGCTTCAAGGGCGATCGCGGGGCAGGCCCAGACCCCTTTGTCGCCCCTTCCCGAGTCGCCACGTATCGGTTGCCGGCCTCTCTCCCCGATGGGGGCAATCAGTTGCAAGATTAAGCCCATCCTGTTGCCTTGTCAAAACCTGAGGAGAATTCTGGACAAGAATTTTCTAGTCGTAGGGGTTATATAACCCGATGGGCATGGCTCCGCTAAAGCGCAGTGTCATACACCACAGCCCGCTATTGTTGTTCCTAAAAATCGCCTTAAGCCTTGGCCCGCAACGTGTTGGTACATGCGCGTCCCGCTGCCACATCGTCAATATTGGTCAGGGTCGTCTCGGCGATGTTGCTCAAAGCTTCTTTCGTAAAGAAAGCTTGGTGCGCCGTAATCACTACGTTAGGGAATGACTGCAACAGTTGAAAGGTTTCGTCCTGAATGATGCGATCGGAGTAGTCTTGGAAAAACAGTTTTTCTTCTTCCTCATAGACATCCGCACCGAAATAGCCGAGCTGCCCGCTTTTCAGGGCATTGATGACGGCTCGGGTATCGACGAGCCCGCCCCGACTAGTGTTAACCAACATGGCTCCCGCTTTGAGATTTTGCAGCGATTCGGCATTGATGATGTGATGGGTCGCGGGCAATAGCGGACAGTGGAGGGAAATGATGTCGGACTGCGCCATTAATTTGTGCAGCGGCACGTATTGTACGCCCAACTCCAGACACTCCGGATTTTCGTAAACGTCGTAGGCCAGCAGCTTGGCTCCAAAGCCGTGGATGATTTTGGCAAAGCAGAGGCCAATTTTGCCGGTGCCGACAACGCCCACCGTTTTGCCGTGGATATCAAATCCCAGCAGGCCATTTAACTCAAAGTTGTCATCGCGCACACGGTTGTAAGCCCGATAGAGCTTGCGGTTAAGGGTCAGAATTAAGCCCACCGCATGTTCGGCGACGGCATAAGGCGAATAGGCGGGCACGCGCACCACAGTGAGCCCTAGTTCCTCGGCGGCCTTGAGATCGACGTTGTTGAATCCGGCGCAGCGCAGCGCAATCACCTTGGTTCCCATGCGGGCGATCGCCCCCAGGGTTTCTGCACTCAGCTCATCGTTAATAAAGACACAAACCACCGGAAAATCTTCAGCAAGGGCGACGGTTTTAGGCGTGAGTCGGGGCTCAAAAAAGACCAATTCATGATCGTGAGCTGCATTAGCCGCTTTGAACGAAACTTGGTCGTAGGGTTTAGTGCTAAAGAAGGCAATTTTCATAACCAATCCATCATAGGGGGACAAATTGCGGCGGCGATCGCCCGCTACGTCAACCACCCAAACAGATTTAAACTCAATGCTCAAGATGCCAAACCGAGCCGCGATCGCCGATTTCTCACTGCTGCAAAACCGTCGTCAAAACGCTAAACCGCGAGCGTGCTAACGCTGCTGAACACCAGCCCACATAGCTCATAACGAGTAATCGCTCCTGATGCACACAATCAATATCGAAATCGGTTTCTAACTTGATTAGCACATTAAGAGCTACAGCTTAAATTTGGGTTATCAAGCCTCGTCCCGTTGTTCAAAGTGAACAGGATACGTCAAAGAGCCTCTTCATGTCCCCACCCAGAGGAGGAACCTTGAAGGCTGCGACCCAGTAATTGCCCAGCGGTCGTTAGGGACAGCTAGCCGGATACTGCACGACAATCTCAGTGACGTAACCCCGGACTTCGCTGCGATCGGGAAAGACGTGCCCATCTTCTTGGACGATCGCGATGGCCTGTTCATCCAGCAGGGCATAGCCGGTGGAATCAATCACTTCGGGGCCGCGCACAAAATTGCCCTCGGCATCAAGCACTGCCGCCAGCAGCCCCGACTCGGGAGGCGGATCCAGGCACTGCTCGCCCAGTTGATAGGGCAATTCGAGCGGGGCGATATTTTCGGGGAGGATTTGGCCCCCCGCCACCCAGTTAGTCGATGCTTGATAAGCCTCAGTCTGCTTGAGCGCTTTGCGGCCATCGTATTGATAAGCGGTGGCGTCTTGGAGTTGCTCGTCTAAGGTTGGCGGCGCGGGGGAATGGGTGCCCGTCTCGATGGGCAGGTCAACCAGGGGAGCATTCTCAGGGGCCTCCTCTGGCAAAGGCGGCAGCGATGGATCGGGGACGGGCGGCACCTCGGCGGGCGGCACGGGCGATCGCGGGGAAACCGTTTGGGGCGATCGCTCATCGGCTTGAGGTGGCACTTTCGCCGCTGGCGGATGCTGATCTTTGGCCGTCGTTGAGGGCGTTGGAGCCGCCGGGGTAGGCTGGGCCAAAGTGCCCCTCGGCAAAATGGCCACATCCATCGCGGCCTCACCTGCTGACTCAGACGGTGGCGGCTCCTGCATGGCATCCCTTTGGGGCAGCGGCAAACCCAACACCACCCCATGCGCCAAGAGCGAAGCGGCGATGAGCACCACAAACACCCCCGACGGCGGTAGTGCCTTCAAATGAGTGGGAGATGATCGGCCTTCACGTTTCAAACTGCTTGCCTACATTACAAAACACCACCAGCGATCGCTCAGTCATCCCCAATGGGGAAGACTTCCCCCACGATAGCGAGCCAGCCTCCCGTGCGATCGGGCTTTGGACAGTTCCCACAGTGACCTTTATCAAAACGTAAAAATCCGGGCATGCTGAAGCTGGACTGCGGTCACAGCGATCGCCCAATTGCCGCTGAACGCCTGCCCCGATGTGTTTGAAAATTGCCAAAATTGCCTCAAACATTCCTATTTCTGTCCTCAACTACTTACTATGACCCGGCGTGAAGATCTGACCCTGCTCATTTCCGGCATCCTCCTGGCCCTGGCGGCGCTGATCGTCGTTACCTTAGAGGCGCAACTCTCGCCACTGAGTACAGAGGACTCGCCGATGACTGGCTTACTCACCGATCCGTTTTTACAACGGCCCACCGCCGATTCGGTGCGGGTAGTGTGGTTCACCGAGTTTGCTGGACAGCGACACACCGTTATTTACGGCCAATCCGCCGCCGATGAACTGACAGGGGATAGCTCATCGGTGCCCGCTACCACCCGCCAGCTTTCCCGCCTGCGGGAAGACAGCGCCTCGAATTTGCCCACGGGCACAGCGCCAGAGGGGCCTACCCCTCGCCCGATTTGGCGACATGAAGCTGAAGTTACCGGACTGCCACCGGGGCAACGGTTCCCCTATCGCGTTGAGAGCGTCGCGGCTGACGGCACAGTCATGACCAGCGACGTGTTTTCCCTGGCGGCAGCCCCAGCGCCGAATACCCCGCTCAAAATATTGCTGACCTCTGATCACCAGTCCAAACCGATGACGGCGGCCAACCTGCAAAAGGTCGCCGAAACGGTCGGGCAGGTGGATGCCGTGTTCATGGCGGGGGATTTGGTCAATGTGCCCGATCGCGCCTCGGAATGGTTTGATGATGCCGTGGGAGCCGCTTTTTTCCCCGCGTTGCAAGGTCGCGCTGACTACACCCTGGCGAATCAGCGTTACCACGGGGGCGAGTTAATTCAGCATGCACCGCTGTTTCCCGCGATCGGCAACCATGAAGTAATGGGTCGCGATTCCCCCATCGCGCCGCTCAACGAGCAGTTCAATGACCCGGTGCCGCGGGCGGCGGCCACCGCTGTGTATGACTCGCGGCCAGAGCTATTCAATGCCACGGGCGATCCGGCGATCCGCCAGCAGTGGATTGTTAATCACTCCTTCAACACGGACTCCTACGACGAGCTGTTTACGCTACCCGAGAGTACTGTGCCCGGCAGCGATCGCCCCACCAGCCATTTCTACGCCACATCCTTCGGCGAGGTTCGCCTGATTTCCCTATTTGTCACCAATATCTGGCGTCTTCCCAGGGTGGAACCCGACGTGCGCGGACGGTTTCAAGAACGCCTGGCGGATCATGGCAATCCCATTGCCTGGGGCCACGGTCAGCATATTTTTGAACCGATTAGCGCGGGCAGCCCGCAGTACCAATGGTTGCAGACTGAACTCGCCAGTGAGGCGTTTCAGCAGGCCCGGTACAAAATTGTGATGCTGCACCATCCGCCCCATAGCCTGGGCGACAACATCGTGCCGCCTTTTACGGACCCGGTGGCCCTGTACGATCGCCATCCCGACGGCACGCTGCGATCGGTGCGCTACGAGTATCCGATTCAAGACGACTACATCATGCGCGACCTGGTGCCCCTGCTGGAAAACGCCGGGGTCGATCTGGTCCTCTACGGTCATTCCCATTTGTGGAATCGCTTTGTCAGCCCGACCGGCCTGCACTTTTTAGAAACCTCAAATGTTGGCAATACCTACGGAGCCTTTTGGCAAGGAGACCCGCGGCAGGTTCCCCCCGCCGCCGATGCGCCCCCGTTCAACGGCTACCAGCAGATTTATTACGCCGCTCAGGGCGACCCTAACGGCCTGGAGCCAGTGGTGCCGACCCTCGCGCCCCTCGTTGATGATCAGGACCAGCCGCTCCCCTACCTCGCCAGCAACGACATCACCGCCTTCAGCATCTTGACAACGGAGTCGGGTACGGTTGCTAGCTACTACTTCGACACTCGCCAGCCCAACTCTGAGGTGGTCAAGTTCGACGAATTTACCTTGGGGCGGGAGAATCCAGTCGCGATCGCCCATCGCTGACAACCCGCCTCTGGACTGGCTGGCAGGGGACTGCGGCAGCCCTACGTGCCCGCCTGGGTTGCTGCACCGACGCCCCATTGCCCCAACGGCAGCGATCCTTCCATGATTTTTCCCTAGTTTGGGGCATTGCTATGTTAGGATTAACAATCGTGGATGGCGGGTCGATGCCCGAGTGGTTAATGGGGGCGGACTGTAAATCCGCTGGCTATGCCTACGCTGGTTCGAATCCAGCTCGGCCCATCCACACCTGCCCATGTAGCTCAGCGGTAGAGCACACCCTTGGTAAGGGTGAGGTCACGAGTTCAATTCTCGTCATGGGCTTTGATTGAGATTTCAACAAAATCAGCTATGAATTGCCGCAAAATTCATTGTTAACTTTGTGGTTTCGTAGGAGTGCCCGACCGCTTCTGCCGTATTCATAGATCTCGTTGAATTCCACTTTTTAAGGGTTATCGACTTTTTCGATCCTCTAGTGATGGGTTGGGAGCGGATTGAGGTCAACCGACGGCAAGGGTGGTGGGCGCATCTCAAACGAGACTTGACGGCCCTTGCCCAGAGAAATGGCGTCTCACAAGCGATCGCCGCTTCATTGGCCGCAGTCAACCGCGATTCAGGGTTTTTTGCTGCGTTCTGGCAACGGACGATCGCTTACGGGCAGATTGGCTGCGAGGCGGTGGAGGCCAGCGACATCGCGGGTGTTTTTTTGCACCGCGATCGCCCCAAATAAGCTGAGCAAAAAGGCCATGGCGTAAAAGCCCTTTTCACTCACGGGCCAATTGGCATTCCACAAGCCGATGAACAGCAACGAGATACACAGGATGGTCGATAGCCAGGAAATGCCGTAATACAAATCTGTGACGGGAATGTTTTCGCTGCGATCGCGCACGCTCTTTTGCACCGAGATCGCCGCATACAGTCCATACATCAACACGATGAAGTAGAAGCCTTTTTCGCCTAGCCCCATCGACGGGGTGCGCCACAGGCCGGTGAGATAGGCCGCCATGCCAATCGACATGGCACAGTAAGACGCGCCGATAAAGGCCGGAGTCGGTTTGGTATACATGGTTGAAACTCCTGATCTGAGAGGAAACTGTGATTTCCATCGGGGCCGCGCGATCGCGTTCAATCGCGCGGGTGAACTAACCCCCAAATGGGGATTTCTCTGTCGGGGCACAGCCGTGCGCTCTTGGCCAAAGGTTGGGACTTTATGGCCTCCTCAATTCTTCAGCACGATGAACCACAGGCGTTTGGGCGATCGCTGGGGTTGGAGCCGCCGCCGCCAGTTCCAGATAGCGGTGCAGATATTCCGACAGCACCCCGTGGAGCAGCAGATCGCGCGCCGCCGCAAAGGGACTGTTGGGGGCGAGGGGGTGGCGGTTCGTCACCACATGGTTCCAGCGGTAGTCGCCCGTGAGCTGACTGAAATACTGGGCAAAGCTTTCGTCAAACTGCAACGACAGCACCGCCCGCTGAAACTCTCGACTGGTGACGCAGAGGGAATAGCAGATTTTGAACAGTTCCAGCGCCGATTCCATATCCAGCACTTGCAGCCAGCCCCGTCGGGTCATGTCCACCTCCACTTCTAAGGGCCGCAGACTGCTGAAATCCAGGCCCCGCCGCTGCACCTCCTCCAGCCAACCGGGATTGGCCCGTTGCGCGGCGTGATAGTCCAGCACAAAGTTGTAGAGGATGATGTCGTGTTCGAGAAAGGCGTTAGCGGCCAAATCCTCCACCCGCCGGGGATACAGAGTGGAGCGGGGCAGCGTCGGGGCCGGACCATTGTCGATCAAAAAATTGACGATGTTGGAGCCGATGCCCAGGTGCCGCACAATCAGGTAGCAGGCTTCCGGCGTGGCGAAGGTGTTGAGGAACCCCACCGCCAGCCGGTGCATCAGCCAGTAGGAACGGAACTGGAAGGGCAGCAACCGCTTCACCGTCATGATGATGCCCATGCTGATGTTGGCAACGACCTTGATCGGAATCAGTAAATAGTTGCGCGACCAGCTTTTCAAATCCTTGACCATATAGGCTTTAGCCACCGGGTCAACGGGAATGCCCTGGTCGAAATACAGCGCATCCCAATGGTTGGGATCCTGGCGATCGCGCGGCTCCGGTAGGTAAGTCATTTATTGAATCTCCTCTAGTTGCAGACGATATAAGCGCGCCGTGACTTGAGCGGTCTTCACAATGCGGGCAGCGATTTCCGGGGTCATCCAGTCCGCGTTGAGAAAGGCATCGAGCTTTTGGACGTGGGCCTCGTCGTTTTCGCCGTGGTAGCTCAAAAAAGACACCTGGGATTTGTCCAGCGATAGCGTTTGCCGAATCTGTGCCGCCCACTGTCCGGCCAAGCGATTGCCCAATCCCTCCACAATGAAGATGCTGCCCAACAAATCAATCGGATTCTCGCGAGCCGCCCGCTGAAAAATGAAGGCCGACAGCGCCTCCGAGCCAATGTTTTGCTCCGCGTTGAGAATTTCGTTCACGTCGCCGCCGACCGACACATAATCCCGCTCCAGCATTTGAAAGTCGCGGTGCTCGTCGCGGGCATGGGTGATCAGGTGCGATCGCAGCTCAAAGTTCGTCATATTTGACGCCGCCCGCGTAATCCACCGCGCCCCATCCACCACCTGAGGCCGCAGATTGCGCAGCATCGCCTTATAGTCCGCCAGCGTGAACGTGCCCTGATTCAAGCGATTCACAATCGGCACCGATCGCAACTCCCGCTCAAACGTCAGCCACACCAACATCAACTGCCGCAAGAGCTCCGCCGAAGTACTCTCCGCAGATCCCCCGCTGTCGCCGCTCCCCAACTCAACGGGATTGCTCCCCACTGCAACCTCAGTGCCCCCCTTATCAAGGGGGGTTGGGGGGATCTCCCGATCTGCCGCAGCTTGACCCATTAGTTGAGAAGAGTCAGCGATCGCAGATCCCCCGCTGTCGCCGCCCCCTTTCTCAAGGGGGCTCATCATCGCCCGTGTCTCAGTGCCCCCCTTTTGAAGGGGGGTTGGGGGGATCTCCTCCGCACCCACCACCGTCAGCATGAGGTAAGCCGTCGTAAACCGTCCACTCTCCGGCACAAAGCAAAAAATCTTTTGCCCCGGCTGCAACTTACCCGAATTAAACAACTCCTCCAGCATCAGATAAATCGACGCACAGCCTGTATTCCCTCGCGTGTAGAGATTTGTAAACCACTTCTCCTCCGGAATCATGCAGCCCGCCTTTTCCAACAGCTCAATGATCTGACTGCGGAAAAAGTGCGACGAGTAGTGACACAGCAGCCAATCCCCCTCGTCAGGCCGCACCCGCCCTGCCTCAATC
>Ga0081526_100570_pt1 | contig 14488 bp, 14 predicted proteins | sample HotLakmasection2_FD_70991 | JGI IMG/M metagenome (GOLD analysis project Ga0081526, IMG submission 70991) | Hypersaline microbial mat communities from Hot Lake, Washington, USA - Section #2 (SPADES assembly) (version 2) | ecosystem: Environmental > Aquatic > Non-marine Saline and Alkaline >... | reverse complement strand
CCACCCCCGAAGCAAGCCGACAGTGGCGTCGCCGTGGGCATCAACGGTACCGAAGTGGCCAAAGAAGCCGCCGATATGATTCTCACTGACGACGACTTTGCCTCCATCGAGGCGGCAGTGGAAGAAGGTCGCACCGTCTACGGCAACCTGCTGAAGACCATCGGCTTTATTCTCCCGGTGAATGGGGGCGAAGCCCTGACCGTGCTGCTGGGGGTGCTGGTGGCAGCGGCGCTGCCGATTTTGCCCGTGCAGATTCTCTGGGTGAATATGGTCAGTTCCGTCGCCCTCAGCGCCACCCTCGCCTTTGAACCCAAGGTTCCTGGCACCATGCGCCATCCCCCCCGCCGCCCTCATGAACCCCTGCTGACGGGGAAGCTGCTGTGGCGCATTGCGATTATTTCAGCCTTTAACCTGGTGGCGGTGTTCGGCATGTTTGAGGGGATTTATCGGACGACCGACAGCCTCCCCCTGGCCCGCACCATGGCGGTTCACAGCCTGGTCGCAGCTGAGACGGTGTATCTGCTCAGCATCAGCCAGTTCATTCCCTCTCTGGTGGCCCGACTGCGGCAATCCGGGCAGGAGGTCGCCTATGTGCCCGCCATCGGGGTCTTGGCGGTCTTCATCTTTCAGGTCTTGTTCAGCCAGGTGCCCTTCATCAACCCCTTGTTCGACACCCAACCCCTCACCCTGAACCAGGCGCTGCTCTGCATTGCTGCTGGGCTGCCCGTGATGCTCCCCGCCCTGATGCTGAAACGGCTGGCACCGCTAGCGTGAACACCGCTCATGCCAGTGATCGATTTCCAGTACGGGAGAATTTGCCGCTGAATTTGGCCTGGCGTGTATTACAAGAATTGCTGGGCAATGAACCCGATAAGTCCGCCTGTCAACACCAGCCATGCCGAATTGATTTTGAATCGAAAGACCGCGATCGCCCCCAACACCGCCAGCGCCATCGTCACCCAGTCCACCAGGGCCGTTTGGCTCAGGGTAAACACCACCCCGGCCATCAACCCGAGCGAGGCGGCATTGACGCCGTCCAGAAACGCCCCAAACCAGCGAGAGCGACGCAACACCGGCACCCAGGGATTGACGATGCCCACCAGCAGAAAAGCCGGTAGAAAAATGCCCACAGTGCCCGCGATCGCCCCGGCGTTGCCCGCCAGCAGATAGCCCACAAAGGTCGCGGTGGTGAAGACCGGGCCGGGGGTAAACTGGCCGATGGCGATCGCATCCAGCAGTTCTTGAGAGGTCAGCCAGCCCAGCCGTTCCACCAGATCCCGCTGCAAAAAGGCCAGCAGCACGTAGCCACTGCCATAGAGCACCGAGCCAATCTTGAGGAAGAACAGAAACACCTGTATCCAGCTAGGTCCGGCCACCGTTGTCACCGCTGCCGTACCTCCGGTCTGGGCCAGGGTGCCCGAAAGCGGCAGCAATAGAGCCGCCGTGCCACCACGTCGCAGGTTCTTAACCAGCATCACCGCCAAACCTGCGATGAACAGCAGCAGAATCTCATTCACGGTGAGCAAGTACGCCACAATCACACCCATGGCAGCAACGGTCGTCGGTGCATCCTTGATCGCCTTTTTGCCCAGCTTGAATAGCGCCTGCAAGATAATGGCAATGATGACGGGCTTAATGCCGTACAGTAGCCACTCCAGCTGGGGCACCGTCTGGTAGCGAACATAGAGCGCCGCGAGCATCCAGACCATCGTCATCGCAGGCAAAATGAAACAGCCCCCGGCCACAAACAGCCCCTTCCAGCCCGCCCGCTCATAGCCGATGTGGATCGCCAGTTCCGTCGAGTTGGGACCGGGGAGCAGGTTCGTCACCCCAATCAGATCCAGCAGTTGCTCCCGGCTCATCCACTGCCGCCGCTTCACCACCTCATCATCCATCATGGCGATGTGGGCGGCGGGGCCGCCAAAGGCAATACACCCCAGCCGAAAGAACACCGCCGCCAGTGCTTTCAGGCGTTGCTGCTGCTGGGCTGGACTGAGGGCTAAAAAAGGGACAGAATGCTGATCGTCGGGTTGATTTCTCGATTCCTGAGATTCTGGAGCAGCCATAGTTCAAGGGAGTAATCGCGAGATAGACCAGAATAAATCAGACGTAAGGTATCGTATTTCGATAACGAAAAGCAATAGTCCAGGATACAAAACAGCGATCGCCTGCTGATGACCGCGATCGCTGTATGCGCTGGTCCGTTCAGCAGATCCGCGTTAACGCCGGGAAAACGCTTCCTCAGAACGGTTTTCAAAGTGTTCGTAAGATTTCACTAATCCTTGCAGCACCTCAGCCGTTGTTTCAAAAAGAGCTTCAGCCTTGGGATCGTTAACCTGGGAGACATCCTCACGGGCATGGGTCATGGCATCATTGAGCATGGCTTTAATTTTGATCGTATGGTGACGGGGATCGCGCTCAGGATACATCTGCCGATTCGTCATGATTACCTCCTGGATAATCTAGACATCTTGCCCTTATCGAATTTCGATAATGAGCGGGATGCGACTTTCGGCAGAGATTGCGCCTCCGCACGTCCTCTCAGGGGTCATCTTCAAACAGCTCTCCAAACAGCTCTCGGACTTTCTCCTTGGCTTCTTCCAGTGCCGCTTTGCCCTCTCCAGTCGCCCGGTAAAACTTCCGCGACTGTCGCCCTGAGCGCTCCTCATAGGAGGACAAATATCCCTTGCGCTCCAGCCCGTGCAGGATGGGGTAAATCGTCCCTGGGCTCAGCTTATAGCCGTGGCGCTCCAGTTCTTCGATAATGCCCAGTCCAAAAATCGGTTCACGGACGGCATGGTGGAGAATATGCAGGCGAATTAGCCCAGAATAGAGATCACGGTCAGCCATTAAATGAGTCGCATTGACGCTACAGATTTCTAGCCTAAGGGATGAACATGAGCCATTGGCTACAGGGTTGCCGTGGAGTCTGGCCAGAGTTAAGCCAATTTTTTAACCGTAAACGCAGCTAGCGTGTGAACGTGTCAGCCATCCCATTATCCCCTTCACCGCCAGCCAGCGGCCAGAGCGCCCGTTAAAACCCCAATTCCTAGCCCAAAGGCGGGGTGCCACTTCCGGCGCATGAGCAGGACAAGAGCCAAGGCAAACAGCCCCCGGCTGAGGGGCTGTTGCCAATGAAGGGCACCGGGGGCCAGGGTGATGGCGGTGGTCTTTTCGGCCTCGCGCCGGACCGCCGCTTCAGTGTCGAAGGCAAACCCGATGAGGCTTACCCGCATGGCCGCACCATAGCCCGCGTGGGGATAGCGTTGTCCCAGGGTTCTGACGGCGCTCTCGTAGACGGTACCGGAGCGGATGGCGTGGGCGATCGCCACTGTCAGCACGGTGTCATCGGTAAACGTCGCCTGGGGATGGAACAGCGGAAACGCTTTGCTTTTAATCGGGGGGCGCTCGTACACCGAGCCGATGATATCACCGGCGATCGCGCCGATCATTAAATCTCCTCAATGCACCTGAATTTTTAGGCACAACAGCACGTTCCTGCTTGTTTAGGGCGATTTGGGGCGCTGCTCAAGCTGATGTGATGAGGCTTCCAGTCCTCTCCGGCCTTGTCAGAACTAACGGTTGGAAGAAATCCCCGGAATATTATCTAATGCAGAACCCATCCCCGACTGATCAACGGTGGCCTTTTTAATGACAGCGATCGTCCCTGCCGTTTCCATGACAATGGCCTCGACGTGATCTAAACCAGCAATTCTATTTGCCCGCACCACCGCTAAGAGTTGCGCTTGGGTGACCCGTTTTTCTTGCATGGCTTTGCGTAAAAATTGACCTCGAAAGTAAAGCAGCGAAGGGCTCGCCGTGACCCAATTGTTAATCACTGATGAGCGAACTGTTAGCCAGGAAACCAGATATTGCAGAAAAATGAGGGTAAAAAATGCGGTAATGCTTTCCGCCAATGAAACGCCTTTTGCGGTGATTAATCGGCCCAGCGTAGACCCGATCGCGATGGTAATGACAAAGTCAAAGGAATTGAGCTGAGCTAACGTGCGCTGCCCTGATATCCGCAGCAGAATAATCAAGCTGAAATAGGCTAAAGTGCCCACGACAATAATGCGGACTAATGGTTCACTTCCCCCATAAAAGAAAACAACGTTATCCATAATTGATAGTGGTGTTTTATTTAAGGTTTTCAAGGCGTATAGCAATCTTATTTGATTCGCGAACAGGCAAGGGGCTTAAGCCCCTTGTGCGCCGGGGTCGAGTCTTCATAATTCATGCGGGATCGCTATAGCATCAGGGTATAAAGCATTCCGGCAAATGTTAAACGGTACTATGGGGCCATCTAAAACTATTGCGTTCAACTAACCCTAAAAGCAACTTGCGGCGATGGGTGAGCTGATCGAGCGATCGCCTAAACTCTTCATCACTAACCACTGGAATCCCAGCCTGGCGCAAAGCTTCCAGCTTGGGCATGGGGGGAACCTGATCAGCCGGATAAATAGAAGCGGAGGCTAGCGTCTTAAGGTAGTTTTGCACGGTTGAACGCGCTGATTTTAGCAGAGCAGGAGGGGGGCGGTAGGGTTCCTGTAGCCCATATCGCAAAATCGTTAACGTATCGTCTAAAATTGCCACCGCAGGCGCACTAGCGTCTTGGTAAGAGGCTCCGTGATAACGGTGCAAAACCGGGTAAGCTAGCTGCTGCTCGGTCAATGTACCTAACTGAGAAGAAATTGACATGAGTTGCAAATCCAGCCCCGGAAATCCCTTACCATCCCAGATGTCCAAAACGAATTCCTCAGCAGAATTTCCCAACCCGGTAATTTGACTGGCTAACGATTGTTTGGTCGTCACCCCGCCAATTACCGACAGCAAGAAGCTAACCACCATTGTGATCAACAACATGCCGCTGAGGGAGGTCAAAGAAGCCGCGATCTCCCAACCGCCACGGCGGGGATAGATATCGCCGTTGCCCATGGTGGAAATTGTGAAGGCAACAAAATAGATGCGATCGATTAGAGTGGCTGACTGGGGTTCCGGCGTCCGGGCATAAACCAGCGATGCTGGACCGGCACTATACATGAGCAACCATCCCACCCAAAGCAACCCGACCCAGACAAACACCGTCATCGTTTGGATGATCGGCCCTGCTAAACTGAGGCGATAATTGCGCTTGGTGCGAATGAGTTTTCTCATCACCCACCACACCCCGTTGGTAATCTGGTCGGTGACTGGCCCTGCGCCGCCATCTACCCACAGAGCGGTCCACAGCGCATCCACGAGCGATAGAAGCACCAAGAGCAGTCCGAGAATAAAGAGTAGAACGTTCACCGCAGTCTTAAATACTTCAATATTGAAATGCTGTACTGCGACATCTTTGCAGGCAGAACAGTTTGCCGAACCTAGCTAAAGGCATAAACTTAAATCTAGTTTTTGGGACGCATTCTTTTGTTGATTCTGGCGTGTCATTTAAGCTGGGAAATCTCGGCCTGGCGATGAGCCAGGAGCTAGGAGCTAGGAGTCAGAATGTTAGGACGGAAGATTCCATCACATCCGCAACTTGTAAGTAGGTGGACATCAATAAACGATGTTGTAGGGTGCTGTGAAGCGAAGCCGTAACGCCCCATTCCCCCAGGATTTGATGCTTTATGCGATCGCTAACCCTCCGACAAATAATTCAGCCTTCCTACTTAGGGATGAGGATCATTTAACCTCTAATTTCCGCGAAGAATAGCCCTGACCGGACCAGGGACAGCCGCGACGGCTATCCCAACTGATTGAATTTCCAGTCCTTATCCAAAGTTTGATGCGGCTTGGGAGCAGTTTTTGCACTCATGCAAATTACTTCATCGCAGAGAGCTGCTTTTACTCCTTCGCCGATCGCCATTGTTGCCGCAGTTCCAGACCCAGGGCCACCAGGGCGATCGCCAGCGGCAGCAGGCTCGACAAGGCTAGAGTCAGGGTATAGCTGCCAAACCGCTCCAACCCCAGAGCAAATAGCAAAGGTCCCATCGCGGTGCCGGCCACCATCAGGGTGGCGGCAAAGCCACTGATGCTGCCCAGGTGAGCCCGACCAAAATAGTAGGCATACACCCCGCCATTGGTGCCCTGCATCAGCCCCAGCAGAACCCCGTAGGTCAACATTAGTTCGGGACTGTTCACCCGTACCGCCAGCAGTAGGGCCAGACCCAGCAGCCCCAACCTGGCACTGAGCAAAACCGGGGCGAGATGCGGTCCAACAACAGCCCACTCACCAGGTTGGCCCCAGCGGTCACCAGCCCGTAGGGCACAAACACCGGGGCCGCCACCGGGCGCTCAACCTCCGAGGCCGCCATGATGGCATAGTGATGAAACAGCAGCCCCGTGCCCAAAGCAGCCACGGCAATGTTCCCTACAGAAAAGAGCCAGAAGGTCAAGGTACGGCGGGCGGCGGCCAGGGTGGCATTAGCCTCTGGGCAGTCGGCCATCGGGTTGCAGACCGTAGTCCTCCGGCTGACGACGGAACACCACTGCCCCCACCGGCAAAATCGTCACCGCTACTAGGACCCCCAGCAAGCCGTAGGCCCAGCGCCAGCCATATTGGGTAATCAGCCCCTCAATCAAGAGCGGAAAGGTGCCGATGCCCAGGGCAAAGCCAATGCCCGACAAACTCAGAGCCAGCCCCCGCCGCTGCACAAACCAGAGGTTAATGGCGTTGACGCTGATTAGGCCCAGGGCTCCCTGCCCCAGCCCCCGGATGGCAATAAACCCTAACCCCAGGGTAATTACCCCCTGCACCAACCCCATACCGACACAGGCCAGCGCGAAGAGAGCCGCAATGGCAACCACCGCCCGACGCGGTCAATCCAGCGACCAATCCACGGTAACGCCAGTGATCCGGTCAGGGTTCCTACCATGTAAAGCAGCGACACCAGCGATCGCGGCACTCCCAGATCGGCAATAATGGGGTCTAAAAATACCGACACCCCCACCGTCTACCCTGGCGTGGTCATCAACATGCCCAGGGTGCCAGCCGCTAGCACCACCCAGCCGTAGTCAATGGGTGAGGCCGTAATCAGGCGGCTATACTTGATCGGTTTGTCTTCCCCATTCACGGATGTCTGCCCCTTCGACAAGTTACTCCGAAATCAAACCACTACACGACCACGGGATCCTTCTCCCTTCCTACCCCTGCCCTTGCTTCAGATCCTGCAACAGCTCATCGGCGGCTTGCTCGGCGGCATCGACAAAGGGGCGCAAAATTAAGTCCACCTCGGCGGTCTGCAAGACGGCGTCTTCCTGATCATTATGGACAGTGACCGCCAGTTTGCCTTGATAGCCGTGGTGTTTTAGCGCGTGCTGCAAAGTCCGATTTACCTGAAGCCCTGGAATGCTGCTGACCACCCATTTCACGGTGCTAAGGGCCAGATGACTGGGATATTCGGGATCTTCGGCATCGCCATAGTGGGCAGAAAAGCCCTGCCGTCGCCAGCGGCGGATGTTTTCGGGGTCAAAGTCGACACCGTGGACTTCCAGCCCCTTGCTGGCCAGACTATTGACTAACCAGCCACCATAGCGGCCCAGGCCATAGACAATGACATCGGCTCCCACCGCCGCGTAGTCAGTATCATCCGCTTCTTCTCGGTGGGGGATCTGGCGCTCGAAGATACTCAGGGCCGGGGACAGCCGCTCATAGAGAATGTGGGAATACAGAATCAGATAGGTGGACAGGCCAATGGTGATGAGGCCCACCAGGGTAATGAGGCCCACAGTTTCTTCGTCGATATGGCCCAGATCCAGCCCCAGCGCCGCCAGAATCAGGGAAAACTCACTGATTTGAGCCACCGTCAGCCCGGCCAGCAGGCCAGTGCGCTTGCGGTAGCCCATGTAGCCCATAATCGCCATGACAATGGTCGGGTTGCCAATCAGCACAAATAACGACAACACCAGAGCCGGAACGATTTGGGCTCCCAGTAGGCTCAAGTCAAGCTGAGAACCCAGGTTGACAAAGAAGAACAGCAGCAAAAAGTCACGAATACTGACCAGTCGGGCTCCGATCGCTTCTCGATAGCTGGTGGAGGCCAGGGAGATGCCCGCTAAAAATGCCCCCACCTCGCTGCTGAACCCCAAAATTTCGCTCAGGGCCGAGAGGGACACCGCCCAGGCGATCGCAAACACCAGCAACAATTCCTGAGATTTCGCCAGGTAGTGGAGAAGCTTGGGCAACACCAAGGCCATCATGCCGGCCACCCCCACCAGCAGCAGCCCGCCCTTTAATACCAGTTGTAGCAGGGTCATCCCCAACGAGATCTCCCCATCACCGCCCAGGGCCGACAGGCCAATCATCACCAGCACCACCACCAAATCCTGCACAATCAAAAAGCCCAGGGCGATACGCCCATGTAAGGAATCAATCTCTCGCTTATCGGAGAGCAGCTTAACGACAATGATGGTGCTGGAAAAGGTGAGCGCCACGGCGATATAGAGCGCGGTCAGGGGCGCAAATCCCAGCAGTAACGCCAGCAAAAAGCCCACAATGGAAGTGAAGGCCACCTGTCCTAGACCTGTGGCCAGCGCCACTGGCCCCATACTCTGAATCAGGTGCAGATCGAGCTTCAGGCCAACCACAAACAACAGCAGGGCGATCCCCAGGTGAGCAAATAGCTCCATTTCTTCACTGGGGGCGATCCACCCAAACGCTGAAGGCCCCACCAGAATGCCCACCGCAATAAAAGCGACAATTAAGGGTTGCCGCAGGCGCAGCCCGATCGCCCCCACTACGGCAGAGACCAACAAGACAAAAGCCGTCTCGTAGAAAGGGTTTGTCAGTAGTTCCATAGTCCAAGGATGTGTAAAAAAGCAACGGCGGAGAGACCATCTCAAGGGAACGTGAGCGAGCTGACGACTGTAGCGCTAACGATTCACTACTAGCCAAGACCAGTGCCTCTAAATCGCCCCCTTGGTTGGGGGCGCAAGAGTGACTTAAAAATGGCAGGATACATCCTAACGTGCTCTATCTGGCTATCATACAGACGATCGATCCAGCACCAGCGTTCACAACGGTAGACCTCTGACCCGGTTCAAGGCAGCGCTCTGATGACCCAGGCCCTCTCCTTGGCGGATGCACACGGCGCACTTAGGAAGGGAAATTGAATCAGTTGGGATAGCCGTCGCGGCTGTCCCTGGTCCGGTCAGGTCTATGCTTCGCGGAAATTGGATGTTAAATGATCCTCATCCCTTAGGGATTGGTCGGAAAATAACATCCCGGTGGATCGGTAGGTACTTTATATTTCGAGCGCGTCCCTTAACATGAATGTCGCCGAGTTAAGGCTGGTGGACAGTGCCTATCCTGCGGCAAATCAAAGCTTTCGGCGGGGGTCAGGCTAGGCTGGTCTGGGACTACCTACAAGGGGTGATTGCCGCTGATTGCAGCGACATGCCACGTCACACGACCATTCAGAAGGCTTGAAACATGAGGAGAATAAGGTGATGTACGTTTTGATTGGGGGGGCTGGCATGATGGGCCAGGAGCTGGCGAAAACCCTACTGCACATGGGCCATATGATCGCCATTGTCGATACCGATGCGTTGGCCTGCCAGTATGCCCGTGAAAAAATTGGGGTGATGGCGTTTGAGGGCAGTGCGGTGAATACAACGACGCTGTTGGAAGCGGGCATTCGTAAAGCCGATATTGTCATTGGCACCCTGCGGGAAGATGCACTCAACCTGGCTTTGGTGACGCTTTCTAAGCACTATCAGGTGCCGCAAATTGTGGTGCGGATGCGCGATCGCGATTTTGCGGCACCTTATCAACTCGCCGGAGCCACCCACATCATCAGCACCACCGAACTGGCCATTAATCGGGTCGTCAATGCCATTGAGTATCCCCAAGTGGATGCCATGATGCATTTTGAGCAGGGGCAGGTAGAAGTGCTCAAACTCTCAATTCCGCAAGGCTGCACCATTGTAAATCGCAGCGTTGCGGAAGTGGCTCAAGATCCTCGGTTTCCGGCAGGTACCCTGATTATCGGCTACCAAGCCCACCCCCATGAAGATCTCATGATCCCCAATGGCAGTACTGTATTGGAGAGTGGTTCCACGATTCTGGCCGTGACCAAGCCTGAACTTGTACGGCAGATGCTTGACTTTATGGGACTGTGTTCCCCCTAATCATCTTTCAGAGACAAGAGCTTTTCATCCAACGTTTGCAGATGGGCTTGGGCCGCCGCATCCGATAACAATCCCTGACGAATGGCATCATTAATGGCCCCTTTCTCCGCCAGATAAAGGCGTCGCCAGGTGCCATCCAGGTGGTTTTGCTCTTGCCGGGTGCTGATGCCATCCGCAATCCGCTGGTTGTACAGGTCGCGCAGCTCTCGTTCAGCGGTAGCAATACGCGCCTGGTAAGTAGCAAACAGTTCTTCGTAGAGCGACTTGGGCAAACCGCCAAACTGCAACAGATGCTTGAGTTCTGCTTGGGCGGCTTTCGCCGTAATCATATTGAGCTGCAGTGTTTCCAGGCGCTGGCGCTGGGCCGAGGGTTCCGATAAGCGCAGTCGCCTGACAAATCCCGGTAAACTGAGCCCCTGCCCCACCAGAGAGACCAATACCGTACTAAAGACCAGGGTAATCACTTCGGGCCGACCGGGCAGGGTAAACGGCAGGCTAAGCGCCAGAGCCATGGATAAAGAACCTTTGACATTACCCACAATCAACACATGCTGCCAGCGTAACGGCAAGGGACGATCGCAGAACTGCAGCAGAAACAGCAGGGGATAAATCGACAGAATCCGGCCAATTTGGTAAGCCACCACCGCTAATAGAGCTGCCGGAATGGTTTGCAAGAGAATTCTAGGTTCTACCTCGAGCCCGACCAGCAGAAAAATAAACGTATTCACCCCAAATCCGGCATATTCCCAGAAGTTCAACAGGGTGACACGGGTTGAAGCGGAAGTCTGACGAAAGCCAAAATTGCCAATCACCAGACCGGCAATGACCACTGCGATCGCGCTGGAGACGCCTAACGCCTGGCCAATTTGAAAGGTGCCCAACGACACCGCCACCGTCAGCAAAATATTACTCAGGGCGTCATCTAATTGGCGAAATAAGCCGACGCAAAGATAGCCCAGGCCGACCCCCAAGACGCCACCCCCAATACAGGCGATCGCGATCTGCTGAAGACCGTCGCTCAGACTGAAGGATCCTTGCAGGTGAATCGTGCTGATCAGGCTCAGCAACACGAGGGCAATCCCGTCGTTAAACAGGCTCTCGCCTTCCACAATGGTGGTGAGTCGGGCCGGTACGGGCACATTGCGGAACGCCACAATCACCGAAACGGTGTCAGTAATGGTGAGAATCACCCCCACCGCCGCCGCCGTAATCCAGGCTAGAGCGAGCCAGGTCTGCAGCAGCACCGCCGTAATCACCGCTGACAGCACCACCCCTGGTCCCGCCAGTAAGGCGATCGGTTTGATGGTGCTCCGCAACCGACTGATATCGGTGTTAATGGCCGCCTCAAAAATCAAAATCGGCAGGAACAGGTTCAAAATCACGTCCGGATTGAGGCCGACGGATTCTGGCAACGCCTGCTTGGTAATGGCTAACCCGGCCAGCACCAGTCCCACCACATAGGGAATCCGCAGCCGTCGGGTCACCAGCGCCACAGCAGTCGCCACCAGCAACAGCACAATCAGGGTGCTGACCAACCCGGTTACAGTGCCCGATGACAGTTCCTGGGTGGGCTCCAGGGGAGCCGTGTTGAGTGTCGTTGCCAATTGAGCCAGTCCCACAGCACAGCCATCTCCATGTAAAGAACCTGTCACATTCTAGGGGGAGACGGTGACTGTCGATCTTGGGCAAAGGGCAGCTTGCTCTGAGTTTGTCAGGGACTGGGTGTCTTGCTCATTCAGAAATTCTTGGGTGACCTTACTTCGAAAAAGTGGACATTCCCAAAGCGTCGACAACGAAGGAGAATGTTTAGATGATCCAAACACCACGCAAGTCAGAAGGGGCAATTAAACATAAGACGATATAGGTTGCAGTTAAGGCACGAAACCCAACGCCAGCATGGGTTACGCTATCCCTAACCCATCCTACATTTTAATTAGCTCACCCACTGCGGCCAGTGTTGATCAATCTCTTAGAAAACGCCATCAAGTTCACCAAAGCGGGCAGCGTCACCTTCTCGATTGAAGTAGTCGAGACCCATTTACCGACAACCGCCGAGGTAACCCACCCGGTCCCCCTGCATCGTCTCCGGTTCCAAATCAAAGATACCGGGGTGGGGATGCGCCCAGACCAGCTAGAGCAAATCTTTCAGCCCTTTGCACAGGTCGGTGCTGTGAGCCAGCGCAAAGGGGGCACGGGGCTGGCGTTGCTGAATAGCGGTATGATTTCGCAAAAATTTGAACGAGGTTCCAATACCTAGAGAGATTGGTTCATACCTGGAATCAGCAACGCCTCATTCATGTTGCTGCAAAGTGCAGCGAGCTTGCCATTAGTCAGAGCAGCTTCCGATGATTCCGTAAGGCTGGCGCAAGGTGTGCCCATAACTATCACTGGGCAGATTGATGAAAATAGCCAAGTAATCGATGACTTTAGGCGCTTGAATGCTCACGTTTTTGAAGGACAAGCCGGTGAAATTATCCGCATTGATCTGGTAAGCGACGACTTTGATGCCTCGCTCATACTGCTAGGACCAAACGACGAAGAATTAGGCTTCAATCTTGATGGTGGTGATGGCACAAATGCTCGAATAGTTATAGAGCTACCTACAACCGGAACATACGCTGTTGGCTCGATATCGGACGGTGCTGATGCGTTTAGTAGCTACACCTTGACGTGGCAGGCAGGAAGCGACTCTGAATTAGCACAGTATGCTATTTTGCAGCGGTCCGATACTCTCTACGCACAGGCTTCTGAGCTGTATAATCAAGGTCTTTATGAAGATGCAGAAAACATATATTTAGAATCTTTGTCGCTTCGTAAGGAATATTCGCAGATAGAAGATCCTAGACTTGCTTCAATTCTGCATGATTTGGCTAATTTGTATGCGGTGCAGGGGCGGCTAAGTGATGCAGAAGCTTTTATTAACGAGAGCCGCGCCATTCGAACTAGACAACTTGGAGCAGATCACTTTACTGTAGCTTTTAGTCTTAGCATTTTAGGGAACGTTTACAGGTTGCAAGGCCGATACATAAATGCTGAGAACACCTTACTGGAAAGTATTAGAATTTTACGCTCCCAAACACATGATTTTGAACTTGACATTGCTCAAATTTTAACTTCCTTAGCGACAGTGTATCAAGATCAAGGTCGCGATCTGGAGGCATTGCCCTTTTTAGCTGAAAGCATAGGAATTTACGAAAAGTACCCAGAGATTGAATGCTATTGTCTTTTTGCAAGTCTTAACAATCTTGGGGGCGTCTACTTCAATCTAGGAATGTATGAAAGTGCCGAGAATGTTTACCTGGAAAGTCTGCGGGTTGCTCGCGATCAATTTGGCGAAAACCATTACTATTTAGCTGCTATTTTTAATGGCTTAGCGGAATTAGATTTGCTTCAGGGTAACTATAGCGCTGCGGAACAGTTATATCAAAAGGCTTTAGAAATTTCGGAAAAAACATTAGGAAGAAATCATCCACAAAACACCACTTTCCTCTATAATTTGGCGACTCTTTATCAAGAACAAGGAAGGCTGAATCAAGCAACTGAGTACCTAGAAAGAGGTTTGCAAATCGAGGAGCAAAGTTTTGCTCTAAATATTTTATCTCTCACGGACTCACAAAGACAAGCATATTCAACTACTCTCGCAAGCTCAACCGTATACTCTATTGCACTTTCACTCCATACCTCGGCGGCTGTCTCTATCGGTCTGACGACTGTTTTGCAACGTAAAGGACGGTTACTCGATGTTGGAATTGACAGCAGGCAAAGACTGATTCAAAATCTTACCCTCGAAGACCAAGAACTTCTAGATAAGCTGATTACAACGCAACAAAATTTGGCTACGTTAAGATTTAATCCACCTATCGATCTCGCTTCGACAGGTTACTTATCTGAGCTATATCGCCTTCAGGCCACCACAGAAGACTTGGAAAAGTCCTTGGCCCAGCGCAGTGCATTGTTCCAATCTGAATCTCAGCCAGTAAGCCTTGACGGTGTAGAGGCAAAAATTCCTTCAAGTGGAGTTCTAGTAGAGTACGTTCTCTACAAGCCGCTTAACGACCTCAGCAATATATTCAACGTTGGTGCTCCCCGCTACGCCGCCTATCTCCTCTTCCCCGATGGCCGCATCGAAGCCATTGACCTGGGCGATGCCGCTGAGATTGATGCCGCCGTTCAGTCGTTTGTGAGGCTATTGCAAGACCGCAACGCCGACTTCCAGCGATCTTCGGGTGCCCGTCCCACCACTCGGCGAGATGTCGTGGAAACTGTCACCACCGACCTCAAAGGGCGTTGCTGCATAAACATTATGAGTTAGATGCGATAAAAAGGAAGTGTGCACTCCTTACTTGCTACTCACGATGACGACTGAGGCGACTAAATCCCA
>Ga0081526_100568_pt1 | contig 14523 bp, 10 predicted proteins | sample HotLakmasection2_FD_70991 | JGI IMG/M metagenome (GOLD analysis project Ga0081526, IMG submission 70991) | Hypersaline microbial mat communities from Hot Lake, Washington, USA - Section #2 (SPADES assembly) (version 2) | ecosystem: Environmental > Aquatic > Non-marine Saline and Alkaline >... | reverse complement strand
CCGGACTCGAGGCGGCCCCCCGCCCAGGCGTCCGGGTCGATCGGCACGCGGACCCGGCTGCCGGCAGCCAGCGCGATGCCGCGGCGCAGGGCCAGCGCCAGCGCCTGCATCGCCTCGACCGCCCAGGCCAGGGCGAACCCGAACAGGGTCAGGCGGATGTCCAGCCGGCCGTGCGCGACGGCGGCGTGCAGCACGTACGGCTTCGGCAGGTCCAGCCCGGCGGCGACCCGGCCGTGCGGGCCGAACACGACGGCGTGGGCGGCGGGCCGCGATGCGGCGTCCTCGCGCGGCGCGGCGGCAAGGGCGCAGAGCGCATGGCCCCAGGCGCCGCGAATGCGCCCGGCCAGATCGGGGCCGTCGTCGAAGTCCGCCGGCCGCGTCGCCGAGACGGTCACGACCAGGCACCGCCAGTGCCGGGCGAGCGCCTCGAACGGCACCGTGGCGAGCGGCTCGGCCAGCCGCCCGGCAAGGGCCGTGTCCGGTAAGCCCGCAGGCTCCGGCGCCACTGCGCCGGGCCGTCCATCTTCCGGTGCGCGGCCTGGCAGATCGATCATGGCGGGAACACTAGCACGGGCAGCAAGCCCGCTCCCGCATCTTTTTAGGGAGTCTCAAGCCCGAAACGCGGCCGGGCCGCCCGGCGATGCCGACACCCGCTCCGCCCCTTGACAGGCGCCGCGTTTCAAGCCGCTCACCAAAGCGGTACGGCGCTCAGGGTGAAGGAGGAAATCCCATGTTCGTTTTGGGTTTCAAGCCGCTCACCAAAGCGGTACGGCGCTCAGGACCGTCGCAATAACGGCGTTGATCGTGGGCGCCTTGAGTTTCAAGCCGCTCACCAAAGCGGTACGGCGCTCAGGGGAGGACTACCATGACCAACTTCGTGAACTTGAGTTTCAAGCCGCTCACCAAAGCGGTACGGCGCTCAGGGTATCTACCCTCTGTAGAGGAAAAGAAGCCAGTTTCAAGCCGCTCACCAAAGCGGTACGGCGCTCAGGACCTACACACGAAACATCTGAAAAGGAGGGTTTCAAGCCGCTCACCAAAGCGGTACGGCGCTCAGGTACGATTTCTTGCAGCGCAACACACTGAAGGTTTCAAGCCGCTCACCAAAGCGGTACGGCGCTCAGGGGCGGTGTCGGGTAACCGCCGCCGCCAGCTAGGTTTCAAGCCGCTCACCAAAGCGGTACGGCGCTCAGGAGCGCAACATCAGGGGGGGCCCGCCCCTCCGTTTCAAGCCGCTCACCAAAGCGGTACGGCGCTCAGGAGGTATCTTGCGGCCTCCATCCGGACATCGTGTTTCAAGCCGCTCACCAAAGCGGTACGGCGCTCAGGGTCTGCACCTTCTACGAGAAATGGCCCGTGTTTCAAGCCGCTCACCAAAGCGGTACGGCGCTCAGGTGAAGGAGAAAGAAATGGTGTATGGTTGCATGTTTCAAGCCGCTCACCAAAGCGGTACGGCGCTCAGGGCCGCTTCGTGGGACACCTGTATCAAGATCAAATTCTGTTTCAAGCCGCTCACCAAAGCGGTACGGCGCTCAGGGTACCCTCTGGAACGCCCTCGTCAAGCGAAAAATTCCGAGCACCGTTCCACAGAGAGACAGGCATTCTTCTCCAAAAACGCTTAGAACATGAAGCAAGCCTTCGCAAACCGGCCAGTCTGTCCATGATATCATCATCCTACGTTTGGTCCACACGGTCGACGGCGGGGCTGGTCGGCGTCCCCCCCCACGGGCGGCGGCGGCCGTGACCATGTGCGGGACGCGCGGCCCCGCCGGCAGCCGGGAAGTCCCTTGGCTGCTGCCCATGGCGGCGCCCTCCGGTGAGACCGGGCGGGCGGGGCGGCCGTGATGGTTGCAGTGAGATGATCGCCTTGGGTAGTGTCGACGCCGCATGCGTCGCCGCAACGGTGCGGCGCCCGACGGGTGTACGGCGGCCGGCGCCCGCCGCACCGCAATGGCTACAGAAACAGGACCCCCGATGCCCCGCCAGCTCATCGTCTCCACCGTGGGCACCAGCCTGCTGACCAACGCCAACCCAGACTTGAGGCCATTCCTGTACCAGACCGCCAACCGGACCGAGGCGGAGCTGGACGCCGGGCAGCGCAGGCGCGTCGACGACGCCCTGGCGGTCAGCGAGCAGCGACTCCTCGATGCCGAGTCGGATGCGATCCCTGGACTCAGTGCCGAGCTCAACGGCCTGTACCGGTTCTACGGCGGCCGGTTGGCCTCGGCAGCCGGAGAGGCCCCGGACCAGCACATGCTGATCTGCACCGATACAGTCCAGGGCAGCGCCATCGGCCACATGATTTGCAGGTGGCTGCTGGACCGGGGCTTCCCGGCGGAGGCCCGCGTGGTCCAGGACCTCAGCACCCGCGGCCTGGACACGTTCCGCAGCGCGCTGTCGGCGCTGGCCCGGCTGTGCCGCGACGAGGTAGCGGACTACCGCGCTGCGGGCTACCGCATCGTGTTCAACCTGACCGGCGGGTTCAAGAGCATCAACGGGTTCATGCAGGCGCTCGGCATGTTCCATGCGGACGAATGCGTCTATGTGTTCGAGACGCAGGCCGAACTGCTCAGCCTGCCGCGGCTGCCCATCGTGCTCGATCCCGAAGGCATCGTGGGCCGGCATCTTCAGGCGTTCCGGCGCCTGGCCTATGGGCACGAGCTGCCGGCAGCCGACTGCCGGGACATCCCCGAAACGCTGCTGTACCAGGTCGATGACCGGGTCGCCCTGTCCGAATGGGGCCAAGCCGTGTGGAGCGGTTGCTGCAATCGTTACTATCGCGACGACCTGCAGCCGCCGCTGAGCCCCCGCCTGCGGTTCGCGGGGCGCTTCCAAAAGGCCGCCGACGACCTGCCGCCGGACCGGCTGTCCATCCTGAACCGCCGCCTGGACGACCTGGCGACGTGCCTGGACGGCGGCGACAATCCGAAGTCGCTGTCTCTGAAGAAGCTGCAGGGGAACCCGGTCCCCGGGTCCACCCATGAGTTCTATGCCTGGTCGGACCGCGACGCCGCCCGCGGCTTCGGGCACTTCGAGGACGGCGAGGCGGTGTTCGTCGTCGACCGGCTCGGCGATCACCTCTGACGCCAGGCGCGGGCACGGTCGCGGTGTCGGCGAAAACCAACGCAATTTTTGACGCAGGTCAGTTTGCGCGTGTGCGTTTATGATTGAATACGCGAACAAACCATGCCGCGAACTGATGACGATCCAGTCCGCCACGCCCGTCTCCGTTACAGCTTGAGTCCCTTATGTCCAGCGCAACCGACGCCTGCCTCGTTCTGATAGAGACATCGGGCAACCAGAGATATATTTTCGACACCAACCGGATGCGGGAGAATGTGGGCGCCTCGCACCTGATCCGCGAGGCCGGCATCCGGCTCGTGCTGCAGGCGGTTCGGCAGGAGACCGGCCACGGCCTGTGGGACGGCCGGCCGCGCACGGTGGCCGAGCGCCTGGCCGACCCGCGGCACAACCCGCCGATCGAGGCCGGCGGGCCGGTCGAGGTGGTGCTGGCGTCCTCCGGCCACGCCCTGCTGCTGGTCCGCGACCGGGAGATCGGCAAGCGGATCGTTCACGCGGTGACCCGCCGGGCGGTTGCGGAAGCGCCCGGCGTGGCGGTCCGCGGCGTCGTCGGCAAGGCCTTCAGGTTCGGCAGCGGCGACTTCGGCAAGGCGGTGCGGGACATCCATGCCCTGTTCGAGCACACCCAGGGCACCCTGCCCGGCCCCGAGGCCCGGTTCGCCCGCATGCCGCCGGTGCAGCCCTGCGCCACCAGCGGGCTGCCGGCGGAGGAGGTCAGGGGAGGCCGGGACGAGGGCGAGCGGCCCGAGGGCCGGTCCGCGGTGAGTCTCGCCAAGGAAGACCAACGGGACGAGGCGTGGAAAGCCATAAATGGCATCCTGAAGGACTTCGCCCAGGACGAATTGCCGCCGCCCGAGCTGTCGCGCGGCTTCGACGACCTGATCGACGGCGTTCCGGGGCAGGGCGAGGCGCCCGACTGGCTCGGCGTGATCCATGCCGACGGCAACGGCCTCGGCCAGATCTTCCTGGATTTCGACAGGTACGTCGTCGCCGGCGGCAACCCGGCCGACCGCACGCATGTGGACCGGCTGCGCGCGTTCTCCCTGGCGCTCGACCGGTGCACGCTGCGCGCCTTCCGCCGCGCCCTGGCCCGGGTGCGGGGGTGGCTCGTCGCCGCTGCCGAACGCGACGAAAAGGCGCCCAGGGACATGCCGGTGCTGCCGCTGGTGCTGGGCGGCGACGACCTGACGCTGGTCTGCGACGGCCGCTTCGCCGTTCAGCTCGCCCACGCGTTCCTGGCCGCCTTCGAGGACGAAACCGCCAAGGATGAGGACATCAAGTTCATTGCCGACCATGCCCTCGGAGCGCCGCGGCTGTCGGCCTGCGCCGGCGTCGCCCTGGTCAAGCCGCACTACCCGTTCCATGCCGCCTACGCGCTGGCCGAGGAGCTGCTGGCCTCGGCCAAGACCGTCAAGACCTGGGTGACCCGCGACGGCCGGCCGTACCCGTGCTCGGCCCTGGACGTCCACGTGCTGTACGAGTCCACCGGCCGCGACCTCGACGACATCCGCGCCGGCCTGACCCTGGACGGCGAGCGCACGCGCCTCGTCGCCCGGCCCTATGTCGTGTCGGGGATCGACGGCCTTCCGGATGACGCGGCGGCCTGGGCCGGGCCGCGCCACTGGTCGACCCTGCAGGCCGCGATGCAGGCGACGGCCCTGGCGCTGCGCCGCGAGCCGCAGCCCGGCGAACCGCCGGCCCAGCCGCCCAACAGCGTGCTGCACGCCCTGCGCGAGGCGCTGTTCAAGGGCGCGGACGCCGCCGACGAACGCTTCCGGTCCATCCTGCAGCGCGACCGGGCCGACTGGGGCGACGCGCCGGGCCGCCGCGACGGGGTGCCCGCCATGTGGACACCGCTGCTCGGCAGCGCCACGGCGGCCGGCCACAGCCTGTTCTTCGGCGTCCCGCTGCAGCCGGGCCACGACGAGCCTGTCGGCCGCGCCACGCGCCTGCTCGACGCACTGGACCTGGCGCAGTTCTGGCTGGCCGAGGAGCCCGAGACGCCCGAGGAGATCGGCCATGCCTGACGCGGTGCTTCCCTGGCAGGCCCTGGGCGGCGATGCCGCCGCCGCGACGGCGTCGTTCACCGTGACGCTGACGATGGTCTCGGACTGGCACATCGGCACCGGCGCCGGCATCCCCGGCAGCGTCGACCGGGTCATCGTCCGCGACGACCGCGGCCTGCCCATGGTGCCGGCCAAGACGTTGACCGGCGTCTGGCGCGACGCCTGCGAGCTGGTCGCGCTGGGCCTGGACGACGGCGCCGGGAACGGCGGCTGGTGCCGGCTGGTCGAGGCGGTGTTCGGCGACCAGCCCGCGCTTCGGGAGGAGGCGACCGGCGACCCGCCGCGGCCGGCCGCCCTGTCGGTGCGCCCGGCCCGCCTGCCCGACGGCCTGCGCGCGGCGCTGGCGCCCGGGGCCGCGGCACCGTTCCGCGACGCCCTGACGTTCGTCAAGCCCGGCGTCGAGATCGATCCGGACAGCGGCCGCGCCCGCACCAAGAGCCTGCGCATGGAGGAGGTGGCGCGGCGCGGCGCGGTGCTGACGGCGCCGTGCACGCTCGACCTGCCCACAGCGGACCCGGCGCTGCGCAATGCAGCGGCGGCGCTGCTGATCGCCGGCGCGGCCGTGGCGCTGACGCAGATCGACCTGGTCGCCTGGGGCTGGCTGGACTGGCTGATCGACCTGCTCGGCGGCGTCGCCGCGCTGGTCCTGGCGATCCTGCTGTTCCCGGCGGTGGCCGGCATCATCACCAGCTTCTTTCTGGAGGACGTCGCCGCGGCGGTCGAGCGCCGGCACTACCCCGGCCTGCCGCCGCCGCGGCCCCAGGGCGTCTCCGAGGGGATCACCACGGCGCTGCAGTTCGCGGGCATCCTGCTGCTGTTCAATGGCGTGGCGTTCTTCGTCGCCTACTGGATCCCGGTGCTCAACACGGTGATTTTCTACCTGGTCAACGGCTACCTGCTGGGCCGCGAGTACTTCGAGATGGTCGCCCTGCGCCGCCGGCCGCCGGCGGAGATGCGGCAGGTGCGCGGGCGCCACGGCAGCCGCCTGCTGACTGCCGGCATCCTGATCGCGCTGATGCTGTCGGTGCCGCTGCTCAATCTGTTGACACCGATCGTGGCCACCGCGTTCATGGTCCACGTCCACCAGCGCATCGGTGAAGTCGAGATGCGCCGGAGACTTGCGGGAACAGGCTGACCGGGTACCTGAGAACATGCTTCCGGTTGTGCGAAATCATGGTAGGATTCGCGTGGCCGCGCCGTCGCGCCCGTCAGTGAGCGAGGTATCCGTTGGTGTTCCGTCGTCGCCACACCATTCCCGGTCATCCGCAGGAGCCGGAGGGACCGGGCCAGACCAAACCGCAACCGGACCCGGCCGAGGCCGCGCCGCCCAGGCCCGCCGGACCGAACGAGGGAGCCGCCATGAAGTCGCCGAACCCGAGCATGCCTCCGGATTTCCCCACGCGTCGCACCGACATCCCGGGCGTGCCGCGCCGCCGGACGGCGGAGGAGGAGGGCGCCGCGCCGGCACCGTCGGCGCCCGCAGCCGCCCCCGTCTCCATCGCCGGGCGTGAGCGCGTCGACCGGCAGCTCATCGTCGGCCGCGACATCTCGCTGGCCGGCGAGATCACGGCCTGCGACCACCTGATCGTCGAGGGCCGCATCGAGGCGACGCTGCGCGACTGCCGCATCATCCAGGTCGCCGACGGCGGCACCTTCAAGGGCTCGGCCGAGATCGCGGAGGCCGAGATCGGCGGCAACTTCGACGGCGACCTGAGCGTGCGCGGGCGGCTCAAGGTGAGCGGCTCCGGCCGCATCTCCGGCAACATCCGCTATGGCGAGCTGGAGGTCGAGGTCGGCGGCCGGCTGACCGGCATGATCGAGCCGCTCGGCGGCAGCGACAGCCCCGAGCGCGAGGCCCCGGCGGCCGCGGCCAGCACATCCCGCGCGCCCTTCGGCGGCGGCGGGCCGGCGGCTTCGGCGGCGTCCGAGTCGGAGGCGGACGGTGGGGGCGAACCGGACTGATTGCCGGCCCGTGGCCGGGGCGGGGCCGCGCCGCGGACGCGGTGCCGGTATCCTGATGGCCGCGGCGGCGCTGCTCGTCGCGGCGTGCACCGCGGCGGGCGGCGGCACGGGCGCCGGCGACCGCGGGATCGCCGCTCCCGGGGCGTCGGACGTGGACCCGCAGCAGCTGATGGGCATGGCGCCGTCCGGCGTCGCCGCCATGCTGGGCGAGCCGGAGCTGCGCCGGCGCGAGGGGCCGGCCGAGGTCTGGCAGTACCGGTCCAGCCGGTGCGCGTTCAACATCTACATGGACGAAGACGACACCCTGGGGCAGCGCGTCGTGTACTACGGCGCCCGCTCGCGCACCGCCGGCACCAGCGTCCGTCCGCCGCAATGCCTGGGCGAGATCGTGGCGGGGCTGTAGGATCGCCCGAGGCGGGCCGGGCAACGCGCGACTCGGAGGATGGAGCGGGGCCGGTCCGGAGCCGTCCACAGGGCCGGCCCGCCCCCTCGCCCGCACGCGTTGGCGGGCCCATATCCTCCGGTGCCGCCGCCTCGGTTGAGCCGGCGGCCGCCGCAGCCGTCCGCACCGGCGCGGGTCCCCCTTCGGAAGGCACCATGAGCGACGCAGACACGCCCGCGCAGCGCACCTACTACCTGGTCGACGGCTCCGGGTTCATCTTCCGCGCTTTCCATGCGCTGCCGATGATGAACCGGCCGTCGGACAAGACGCCGATCAACGCCGTCTACGGCTTCTGCAACATGCTGATGAAGCTGATGGCGGAGGTGCAGGCCGATCACATCGCCGTGGTCTTCGACGCCGCCCGCAAGAACTTTCGCAACGACCTGTACGAGGCGTACAAGGCCAATCGCGTCGAGCCGCCCGAGGAGCTGGCGCCGCAGTTCCCGCTGATCCGCGAGGCGGTCGACGCGTTCAACGTGCCGATGATGGAGGTCGAGGGCTTCGAGGCCGACGACCTGATCGCCGCCTACTGCCGCATCGCCAGGGCCGAGGGCAGCCGCGTCGTGATCGTGTCGTCCGACAAGGACCTGATGCAGCTGGTCGGCAACGGCGTCACCATGCTGGACCCGATCAAGAACGCCGCGATCGACGTCGCCGAGGTGGAGGCCAAGTTCGGCGTGCCGCCGGACCGGCTGGCCGACGTCCAGGCGCTGGCCGGCGACAGCATCGACAACGTGCCCGGCGTGCCCGGCATCGGCGTCAAGACCGCCGCCCAGCTGATCAACCAGTTCGGCGACCTGGAGACACTGCTGGCCCGGGCGGAGGAGATCAAGCAGCCGAAGCGCCGTCAGTCGGTGATCGACCACGCCGAGGACGCCCGCCTGTCGCGCCGGCTGGTGCTGCTCGACGAGAATGCGCCGCTGCCGCTGACCCTGGACCAGTTGACCCTGAACCCGCCCGATCCCGGCCGGCTGATCGCGTTCCTGCGCGCCCAGGGCTTCCGCACCATCGTGGCGCGCGCCGAGGAACGGTTCGGCAGGGCGGCCGCCGGCCCCGGCCCGGTGCCCGCCGCCGTGCCGGAGGCGCCGCGGCCGGTCGAGGTGCGCTACGAGCTGGTCCAGACCGAGGCCGCGCTGGCCGCCTGCATCGACCGCGCGATCGCCGCCGGCATCGTCGGGGTGGACACCGAGACGGATTCCCTGAACGCGGCGGCGGCGCGGCTGGTCGGCATCTCGCTGGCGACGGCGCCGGGCGAGGCCTGCTACATCCCGGTCGGCCACACCGCCGGCGCGGCGCAGGGCTCGCTGGCGCTGGGCGACGAGGGCAACGACACCGGCGAGGTGCCGCCGCAGATCCCGCTGGAGCGCGCGCTGGCCCTGCTCAAGCCGGTGCTGGAGGACCCGTCGGTCCTCAAGGTCGGGCAGAACGTCAAGTACGACTACCAGGTGCTGGCCCGCCACGGCATCCGGCTCTACCCGATCGACGACACCATGCTGATGTCGTACGTGCTGGAGGGCGGGCTGCACGGCCACGGCCTGGACGACCTGGCCGACCGCCATCTGGCGCATCGCACGATCCGCTATGGGGAGGTGGCCGGCGCCGGCCGCAACCAGGTGACCTTCGACCGCGTGCCGCTGGACAAGGCCTGCGACTATGCCGCCGAGGACGCCGACATCGCCCTGCGCCTGCAGGCGGTGCTGCGCGCGCGCCTGCTGAAGGAGCGCATGCTCACCGTCTACGAGACCATCGAACGGCCGCTGCCGGCGGTGATCGGCGAGATGGAGCGCATCGGCATCAAGGTCGACCGCGCCGTGCTGGAGGACCTGTCGAGCGAGTTCGCCGGCCGGCTGACGGAGATCGAGCGCGACATCCACCGCCTGGCCGGCCACCCGTTCAACGTCGGCTCGCCCAAGCAGCTCGGCGAGGTGCTGTTCAAGGAGATGGGCCTGAACAGCGCCCGCAAGAGCAAGACCGGCGCCTTCGCCACCGGCTCGGAGGTGCTTGAGCCGCTCGCCGCCCAGGGCCACGAGATCGCCGCCCGCGTGCTCGACTGGCGGCAGCTGTCCAAGCTCAAGGGCACCTATACCGATGCCCTGATCGGGCAGATCAACCCGCGCACCGGCCGCGTCCACACCTCGTTCAGCCTGGCCGCGACCAACACCGGCCGCCTGTCGTCCAACGAACCCAACCTGCAGAACATCCCGATCCGCACCGACGAAGGCCGCAAGCTGCGCTACGCCTTCATCGCCGAGGCGGGGCACCGGCTGGTCTCGGTGGACTACTCGCAGATCGAGCTGCGCCTGGTCGCCGACATGGCCGGGATCGAGGCGCTGCGCCGGGCCTTCCGCGAGGGGCAGGACATCCACGCCGCCACCGCCGCGCAGGTGTTCGGCGTGCCGCTGGGCGAGATGACCCCCGACATCCGCCGACGCGCCAAGACGATCAATTTCGGCATCATCTACGGCATTTCGGCCTTCGGGCTGGCCAACCAGCTCGGCATTCCGCAGCGCGACGCCGCGGACTTCATCAGGGCCTACCTGGACCGGTTTCCGGAGCTGGCGACCTGGATGGACGAGACCAAGCGGTTCTGCCGCGAGCACGGCTTCGTCGTCACCCAGTTCGGGCGCAAGGTGCACATCCCCGGCATCAAGGACCCCAATCCCTCCCGCCGCGGCTTCGCCGAGCGCCAGGCGATCAACGCGCCGATCCAGGGCACCGCCGCCGACATCATCAAGCGCGCCATGGTCCGGCTGCCCACGGCCCTCGACCGGGCCGGGCTGAGGGCCAATCTTCTGCTCCAGGTGCACGACGAACTGGTCTTCGAGGCGCCGGAAGCGGAGGCGGAGCGGACCGCCGCACTCGCCAAGCAGGTCATGGAGGGCGCGGCGCACCTGAGCGTGCCGCTGGTCGCCGACGCCGGCATCGCCGGCACCTGGGCGGAGGCGCATTGACGGCGGGCGCGCGCAGGCGGCATACGCAGTCCGCACATCCCCGAACACCGACCTTACGGGCGCACCGGCCGCAGCCGGCCCGGCTGCCCCGGCCACCACGGGACAAAAGGCGGAGTCAAATATTCGGCATGTCCAGTGCGGCTCCATGGGCGCGGCGTGCGGCGATCGTCGCCGGATATTGGGTGCTGTGGGCGTTTGCGTGGTGGGTCTCGGGGCAGTACGAGGTCGCGGCGAACATCAGCCCCTGGTATTTCCCCGCAGGCATCACGTTCGCCCTGCTGCTGGTCTGCGGCCTGCGCTACCTGCCGGCGGTGCTGGCCATAGAGGTGGCGGTCTGGCTGTTCGCCATGCCGCACCTGCCCGCCCTCTGGATCGTCTTGCCCGTGCTGATCGCCGGCGGCTACGGCTTGGGCGCCTGGGGGCTGGGCCGCATCCTGCCGTTCGACCGGGCCCTGCGGCGCGGCACCGACATCCTGCTGCTGACGGCGACCGCGGCCGTGGCGGCCGGCGCCGTGGCCCTGGCCGGCACCGCCCTGGTCGTGGTGCGGGACGGTCTGCCGTGGGTCCGGTACGACTGGGCCGCGGCGCAGTGGTGGATCGGCGACGTGACCGGGATCGTCGTGCTGACGCCGCTGCTGGTCCTCCTGGGCCGGTCCGTCGCCGCCTGGGCGGAGGGCGAGCGCTTGCCCGCACGGCCCGGCCCGCAGCCGCCCCGGCGGCGCCTGCGCTGGAAGAGTGCCCTGGCCGACGGTGCGATCGTCGCCGTGGGCGGGTTCGGCGGCTGGCTCGGCCTGCTCATGACCGGGCGGTTGTGGCTGTTCATGTTCGCGATCCCCGTGCTGTGGGTCGCCTACCAGCACGGCCGGTACGCGGCCGCCGTGGCCGTCCCGATGCTGGCCGCGGTGACCATCGTGGTCCTGCCGGTGGCCGGCGCCGGGCACGGGATTCTCGAGACCCAGCTGTTCGTCGTGTCCATGTCGATCGCCGGCCTGATGCTGGGGGCGGTGGCCGAGGCGTGGCGCCGTTCCGAACGGGCGCTCACCGAGCGCAAGGCGGCACTGGAGGAGGAGGTCGAGATGCGCGCCGGCGAGGTCATGGCCACCAACCGGCGCCTGACGGACCACCTGGAGAGCCGCCGCGCGATCGAGGAGTCCCTGCGCGAAATCAGCGAGATGAACCGCCGACAGCGGATGGAGCTGGAGACCTTGTACAACGGCGCCCCGATCGGGCTCGGCATGTTCTCCCGCGACCTGCGGTTCGTGCGCATCAACGAGCAGCTGGCGGAGATCAACGGCCTGCCCGCCGCCGACCACGTCGGCCACACCCTGACGGAGGTGGTGCCGGGCGTGGCCGGCCAGGTCGTCCCGCTGCTGGAACGCGTCATCGAGACCGGCGAGCCGATCACCGGCATCGAGATTCGCGGCGAGACGCCCAAGGCGCCGGGCGTCGAGCGCGTCTGGCTGGAAGCCTTCTATCCGGTCGTCATGCCGGGCGGCGAGGTCGAGGGCGTCGCGGCGGTCGTCGAGGACATCACCGAACGCAAGCGCCATGAGGAACAGCTGAGGCTGGCCATGCGCGAGCTGAACCACCGCGTGCGCAACACGCTGACGGTGGTGCTGTCGATCGCATCGCAGACGGTGCGCTACAGCGACTCCCTGGACGACTTCTCCGGTGCGTTCACGCGGCGGCTGCGCTCGCTGGCCAGCGCCCATGGGCTGCTGTCGAAGAGCAACTGGCAATCCACGCCGATGCGCGACCTGGCCGTGGCCGTGCTCAGCCCCTACTGCGACCCCGACGGCGACACCGCACGCCTTGAGGGCGAGCCCCTGGCGCTGCTGCCGAGTGCCGCGCTGTCCATGAGCATGGTGCTGCACGAGCTGGCGGCCAACGCCGCCAAGTACGGCGCCCTGTCCGCGTCGAGCGGCCGGGTCGAGCTGAGCTGGCGGCTGGAGGACGACGGCGCTACGCTGGTGGTGCGCTGGCGGGAGACCGGCGGTCCGCCGGTGACGGTCCCCAAGCGCTCCGGCTTCGGGACCCGGCTGATCCGCCACACCATGGCGCACGAGTTCGGTGGGGACGCCGCGTTCGCCTATCGCCCCGAGGGTCTGGTCTGCGACCTGACCATGCCGTGGGCGGAGAAGGACGAGCCGCTGCCGGCGGCGGCGGATCCGGCTAGGGCACCGCCGCCTTCTGTTTCTTGATGCTGAGCGCCTGCCCGATCGCCGCGCGCAGCATGTCCGGGTCGAACGGCTTGGGGATCACGTAGGCCGGCTCCGGCGTCTCGCCGGTCAGCAGCCGCTCCGGATAGCCGGTCACGAAAATCACCGGCACGTCCAGGTTCTTGAGAATTTGCTGCACGGCAGTGATGCCGCTCTCGTCGTCGCGGAGCCGGATGTCGGCCAGGATCAGCGCCGGCTTGAGGCGGTTGGCGAGCTCGATGGCGCCGTGCTCGGTCGCCGCCTGGCCGCAGACGATGTGGCCCATGTCCTCGACCAGGTCGGTCAACTCCATGGCGATCATCGGTTCGTCCTCGATGACCAGGATCGGCGCCGCGCTCTGGCGCCGGATGTCCTCGCGCGCCTGGGCGACCAGCCCGCGCACGTCGACCTCGCTGACCGACAGGATCGTGGCGGCCTGCTCGTGACTGAACTCCTCGAGGCAGACGAGCAGGAGGGCCTGGCGTTCGATCGGCGGCAGGCTGGCCAGATCCCGGTCGGGCCACGGGCGCCGGTCGTCGTCCGCCGCCTCCGCGTCGGCGCCCACCGGCTGCAGGACCCGCCAAGCGTCGTGGAAGGCCTTGAACAGGTCCAGCTTGACCTCGTCCGGCTGCAGCCGCTGCGGCTCCTCCAGGATCAGTTCCAGGCCGACGCGGACGTACTCGTCCCCGCTGACCTGCGACCCGGTCAGCGCGCGGGCGTACCGGCGCAGGTAGGGGATGAACTGTACAATCTCTGCGGGGGCAACGGCCATTTCATGGCTCCCATCGTCTGCCGGGCGGGAGTATACTGCGTGGTGCCGCGGTTGGGCACCCCCGGATCCGCCGGGCGGCGCCTGCCTCGAAAAAAATGTTCCTCTGCCATTCCATATATTCGGCGGACGTGTCGTCAAGATGTCTCTCGACTCCGACGATGAGGACGGCCGCACCGGCGGCACCCCGCGCACACCGGCCACGGAGGGTCGGGACAGCCGGCCGGGCAGTCCGGATATCGGGTCGGACGGCAACGACATCGCCGATGCCCTGCATCAGCTGTTCGATCCCGTCCTGGACGAACCGATCCCGGACCGGCTGCTCAAGATTTTGGAGAAGTTGCGCTCCAGCTCGTAAAACGAACCGCTGCGGCAGCGACGCGACCGGATGGCGCCGGGGCCCGGATACGGCGGCAGGACGGCAGGCCGCGGCTCTAAAGCCCCCAGTCGACCCGGCGGTCATTCCGGTCCAGCAGCGACCGGTACCGGGCCAGGGCCCACAGCGGAAAATACGCCGCGTACCCGTGATACTTGAGATAGAACACGCGCGGAAAGCCGACCGCCGTGTACAGGTTCTCGTGCCAGCGCGCGCCGTCACGCGGGAGCTGTTCCAGATAGGCGATGCCGCGGCGGACGGCCTCGCTGTCGGCCTCGCCGGTCGCCATCAGGGCGAGCACGGCCCAGGCGGTCTGCGACGGGGTGCTGTCCTTGACCTGGTCCTTGCGGTCCGGCCAGTAGCTGGCGCAGTCCTCGCCCCAGCCGCCGTCGGAGCGCTGGCGCGCTTCCAGCCAGGCGACGGCGCGGCGGATGTGCGGCGCCTGCATGTCCTCGCCCGCGGCGTTGAAGGCGCACAGCACCGACCAGGTGCCGTAGACATAGTTCGTGCCCCAGCGCCCGAACCAGGATCCGTCCGGCTCCTGCTCGCGCCTCAGATAGTCCAGCGCGCGCGCGACCACCGGGTGATCGTGCTCGTAGCCGAGCTGGACCAGCATGCCGACGCAACGCGCCGTGACGTCGGCGGGCGGCGGGGCGGGCCGGGCGCCGGGGTCGGCGA
>Ga0081526_100566_pt1 | contig 14536 bp, 12 predicted proteins | sample HotLakmasection2_FD_70991 | JGI IMG/M metagenome (GOLD analysis project Ga0081526, IMG submission 70991) | Hypersaline microbial mat communities from Hot Lake, Washington, USA - Section #2 (SPADES assembly) (version 2) | ecosystem: Environmental > Aquatic > Non-marine Saline and Alkaline >... | reverse complement strand
CTTCCTTCAGGACTGGTGTGCTGCCAACGTACCCGGTCAAGTTCAAACTCATGCTGCTGCCCATCATAACCTCCAAATTTGATCTGCGTTTTCGTTTCATCGCTTGCTTGAGACGATGATCGCGCGGAGCCAGCCGGAGGTAATGCGGCTCGCAGCTTGTGGCATGACGGTCACGGCGGTACCAGAACTGGTGTCGGTGGCAAATGTGGCGTACCAGCCAGTCAGCGGTGCAGGGCAAAACGAGATGATGGGTGCGTACTGCTGGATGCGGTCGCGGGGGATGATTATCCGCAAAAGGCATCAGCTATAGTGCGTGGACAGGCTGCCAGATGGTATCGACAATGAAACCGCAATGAACAGTATCGACCAACCGCCCTGCCCCGGATATGTGACAAGGATGTGGGGACAGAAGCTATTTTGAGGATAGGAATAACGACCAGAAAGTGTGATGAATGTTGTTTACAATGAGTCAGTTCCCACAATCCCCACTGTCCCCACACAGAAAACAACAACTTTGATGTAAGTTTTTACACATTCACTGCTTCAAATACGATCCGTCCCCACAATCCCCACTGTCCCCACACGGTAATCGACTGTTTTTGTGCAAACTTTTACACCCCCTGCATTTTTTGTAATTTCCAGCAAAATCGTGATTTTGCATGTGGGGATGTGGGGACAGTGGGGACGACGAGAGAGTAAGATACCCCTCTCGTCGTCTAGTTTCACTCAAGATCATCAAACACATTGGCTTTCAAGCGCCACATACGCACTTTGGCTTTGCGGACACTCACCTTCACTGTCAGGTGTCTGCCCCCATCGCGTGTGAGAAGCCAGCCCTCTTCCTTCAATACGGAACCAATTGCCCCAACTGGAAACTTGAGCGTATGGACTTTGTTCACCGCACGATAGGCGACCTCTGGCAGCAGGTGGATGAACTGCTCGTCCCGGTAGCCGACGATAGTCGTTCCTGGTGGCGGCTCAATCGGGTTTTGTCGATCTTCCGCCAGCATCGCCTCCCCGCTGGCTAGAAGCTGCCCCAGCACGTTGAGAAAGACCTCGCTGGCACGTTCCTCACGCACGATCTGAACTGTCTCCACGATAGAATCTTGCCAGTGAGGGAGCATATAGTCGCCGTCAATCTCGTCAACGAAGCGCGATAGCAGTTGGTAAACCGTCACCAGCACCGCCCAGTTGCCGATCAGTCGCCCGGTGCTGGCACGGTTGCCCTTCACCTTGCTGCGGAGTTTGGCGCGATAGCCATCAACATTACTCAGATAGCGGTTGGTGATGTCGTCCTGGAGCGTGCCTGCTTCGAGCTGCTTCGCTACCCACGAGACGAAGTGGGCAGTGAATCCGGGCAGATGGTGGCGCAGTGCGTCAGCCGTCAGCAGCTTCTCACCGTTTGGATCACGATGCTCCCAGGGTGGCACATCAATGACCAACATGCGGCTGAGTACGGATGCTTCGCCCTCGATGGTCGTCTCGCCGGTGGAGAGGATTAAACCACGACAGGGACGTTCCTCGCGCAGCTTCGCCTCACGGGTCAGCCTGCCCCGCCCCATCCCCCGCGAATACGATTGCAAGAAGCGTGTATAAGTGCGCTCGTCAGCATAGATGTGCTTGTAGTCATCGACCCAGTAGAGCGCGTCGGTCAACGGATGCCCCAATGCCTCAACGGTGTTGATGGTATCGCCCCATTGTGCAGGCGGGCTGTCGCGGTCGAAACGCCCATAGAGGCTGCTCATCAAGGCTGCTAACTCCGACTTGCCGCTGCCATAGGTTCCGGCGAGATGCAGTGCGGGACGCATAGCTGATGGCGGGAAGAATCGTTGTAGGACAGGCAGCATGGCGAAGGCGATGCAGGCAGGCGCGATGTCAGACGGAAACACGGCAGTCATCGCATCGAAAGCGTCCCGTGCATCATTCCAGGTGCAGGCTTGCACGCCGTAATCGCGCAGTCGGCTGGAGAGTTCGACCTCCGGCGGGTCACTGAGTTTGCCCTTCGCGGTGATGCAATCAGTAGGTGTCAGATAGACCCACCTGCCCTCCAACTGCGTCCAGCCCATGAAACGATAAGTCTCCCGCACCGGATAGCTGCCCGACAGCGCCAGAATCGCCGGTGTCAGATGCTTGCTCATGCCTGCCCTGACGGTGAACGTCTCGCCAGCATTGGCGGCAAAGAAACGTTGCAGTGCGTTGGAATCACCAAACAACTCGGAGGGCACATCCAGCGTTTCCTGATGCCCGTGTCCCTCAACTTCGACCCGTGCGACTCGCTCGCGCTTACCGTCATCGTCCAGCCGGTTAACCCGTTCTAGGATACGCGCCTTCCATGACGCGATGATCTTCTGGATCGTGCCGCGATGGGTGTGCTTGCGGTAGATCATGTGCCCTTCCTGCTCGACATACTCCTCCGTGTCGACCACCGATGCCCGCTGTTCGCGCTCCAGTTCGCGCCGCTTTTCCTTATAGAGCTTGTCGATGTCGCTGATCTTCAGACCGTCTCCGGTGAGTGCTTTGAACTTTTCGCGCTGTTCTGCCCACTCGACGGCGTTGAGGTGGGCGCACGCCTCTACCGCATCGATAATCTCCGCAGTAGTCGGTCGTTCAACCGATTTCTGGCGTGTGTCGTAGCGATCCACCAATTGACTGACGTGCGCCTCTGCGACCTGCCGCCGCGACTGGATCGGCTCACGCGGCGATTGAACGAAGGCGCTGGCGATAGTGGCGTGTGCCTCCTTCTCGCGTGCGATGGGGTTCTCACTGCCATTCCCATCAGCCACGTAGCGGCTGACCAGCTCGCGTTCAGCATCAGATTGACTGTAACCTGCATCCCGTAACTGACAGGCGGCGGCGAACAGTTCATGGTTACGGTTGCCATTGGTTGCCCCAGACGCGAGATAGCTTTCAGTACGCGGCGGCAGTGGTGCATTGCCGTTGAGCGTCACCACTTCCAGCCCTCCAATGCGCTCTACCTTCGGTTGTGGTTGAACTTCCAACCAGTCGAAACAGGGCAGCGGATAACGCCGATCCGGATGCCAGTCGGTGACCTGCACCTGTGCGCCGTCGCGGTCAGGCTTGGTATTAATGCTGCCTGGCAGACGCATGACTGAAGCAACGGATTTGACGTAGCCATCGTCACCGCCGAGCGCAGTGAACAAGCCCTGCATGACGCGCCCGATTTTCTGCTTGTTGTCCTCATCGAGCATCAGTGGTTTATCCAGAAGCCAATAGCCGTGCCAGCCACCTCCACTGGACACGATAATAGAAGGATGGGGGTCGAAGGCTTGCAGTCGTTCCAGATCGCGCTCCCGATGTTCTTCCGGTCCGTCGATGTCGATCCAGAGTGCGGGCAGCAGTGCCGCCGATGCTGCGTTGCCTTTCTTCTTTGAGCGGAGACAGGGTGCAAAGTACACGCCATAGCCCTCGCTGTTGAGCTTGTCCACCTGTTTCAGTACAGCATCACGCTGTTTGTCGTTTCCGATCTGCGTCCAGAGCGCACGGACTTCACCCGTGCCCGGATGGATACAGCGCATCTCCAGCCACAGGTCAGCGGGTGGCTGAGGATACAATGCGGAGAGAAAAGCCTCCCTACCCGCGTTTTCGTCGTTGGTCGATTGGTGTTTTTGTGTCATACTGTGCGTATTCCTTATAGTGACACACAGGGGTCAGCAGCGCGGTACGTTTGGCGACGACGTGCGCTTCCGGCTCCTGTGTGCATTATGGTCAAATGTCAAAATCCAGTGATGGGCGCAAATCATCCTCACGTTTCGGACGATGCGCTTCCTCTTTGAGCAGGTCTTTCAACTGCTCGGCCAGACGTTCGGCTTCTTCGTGATCCAGGTCAGGCTGAACAGGGCGAAACTGCAATCGCTTCTTACCTTCACGATCTTTGAAATACCCGTAAACTCCAGCGGCGCTCACGTCGTCATCGGTGCGGCGCACCCCGGCCCAGACCGGCTCGTTGTCCCATAGCCCATGCGCTTCCTCGTCGTAAACTACCTGTTGCTGACGTTCACGCTCGGCGGCGAGTTTGTCGTAACGCTGCTCCCAGTCACGCCCTGCATAGCGATCCATCAGATCAACCATCTGTTCTTGCGTGACCTCATGCAGCAGGTCGATGTGATTCACAGCCTTGTTTCGGCTAAAGTAAAGCGGCTTGCGCTGCCCCTCGTCTGCGTCGTAGTAGGTGCCCGGCAGCACCACATGCGTGTGAGGGTTATGCTGCCCCGGTGCTTCTGTGCCATCGGTCTGCCGGTGATGAAGCACCGCACTCCACTCAATGCCCGTATCTATCCCTCTCGTGTCGAAGAAGCCGTTCATCGTCCGTTCGGTGAGCTGTCGGACGAACTGCTCTCGCTTCTCCGGCGGCACCATCCGGATGAGATCCACGTTCGGGTTGATTACGAGGCTGAACAGCAGCACATGCTCGCTCTGGTAGGCGTCGCAGCGGTCAGCGATCTCCGCGACCGAGCCGCCCATACCCCGATCCATCCAGCGTTCGCGTCCTCCGGCGTGCCGCGCCTTTTCGGTGGCCGACTCGCGGTAGGTCAGATAGCCGAGCAGGTTCTTCATCCGCTTCGCTTCGTTTTGCGTCGGTTTCTTGTACTTCACGTTCGAGACACACATCTGCTTGCGATCCATGTCCTACGCCTCCCGCTTCTTCCGCAGATAACTGGCGATTCTCGCCAGCAGATCATTCTGCTTCTGAAGCTGTTCCTCGACGGCATCCAGCCGACCTTCGAGCTTGCGCGTGATGGCTGCCCGTGTACCGGGGATATCGTCCTGATGCGATAGATACAGATTGAGCGCATCGCGGATCAAATCGGTCTTGTGCTGCATCTTGCCGTCGCGGGCACGGACGCGCAGAATTTCCTCGACTCGGCGCATCTGCTCCGGCGTAAAGCCGACTGACAGACGTTCGCTGTAACCGCTTTTCCTGCCCCGTTTACTCAAATTCCACCTCCTGTAGTTTTGCCTTCAATGCTGGTGTCGGACGAAAGCGTCCGTAAACCCGGCGCAGCCGACCATGAGCGGCGAGTGCGCCACCGGCGGTCATGTCCTGCACCTCGATGCTCAACCGCCCGATGTCGGGCAGAACCACTTCGCCGCCGTTAGCGAGTTCCTCAAACCAGACCTCGGTCAGCACCTCGATTACCTCATTCGCATCGCGCCGCGTCTGGTGCGGCAGTCGTCTGGCTACTTCTGCGATCACGTCTCGGTGATACACGCTGCTTCTCCTGTGTTTGTCGTTTGCTTTTGGGTCAGCGGCAGAATGCCGTCTGACGTTGGCTGTCTGCTGAGGCAGAAGCCAATACCGGCACACACCGCAAAAATTTGCGGACGTGTGTCGGCTCGTCGTGGGGAACCGCGACGAGATGTGCGGCGGCACCCTGACACCGCCGCACGGGTGCAAGCACGCAAGTGCGCTGCACCGAAGCCCTCCGGCGTGTGAGGAGCCAGCGTATTTAGCTGGCTTTTGATGCCCCTTCCACACCTACAATGAACCGTAAAGGTTCTTTGGGGCATCAAAGTATCGGTGCGTTCTCTGCACCGATACCAGGCCGCGCCAGCGGGCTGATGCGTCGGACATGCGGGAATGGCTACCATGTGGCCCCCTTCATGCGCCGTGTCCGACGCTGCGTTTCGGCATCCGTCAGGGCGGGTTCGTCTTTGGCGACCACCTCCGGCGAGGCTCTGGCGGGATGTCCTACGCTCACCTGGGCGGTCGCGGCGACGTGCTGAATCACCCGCTCCAGATAGGCAGGCATGTCGTTGAGCGCATCCTTGATCCAAAGCGTGTCGCGCCTCACTTCCATCAGTTCGGGCAGGTCGATGATCTTCGTAGGACGCTGCGACTGCTGTCCCAACTGCTCGCGGATCAGGTCGCGGATGGCATCACTGCGCTCCCCCGCTTCGATCCCCTCCCACCAGTCGAGGATGTCCTCATCGGTGTCGTAGTAGACCTTGAAGGTGATGGTTCGGTAGTTGCGCTTCTTGGGTCGTCTCTTTGGCATTCTGGCCTCCTGTGGGGGTATTACCCGTACTAACGTGACGTACTGACACGTAATACCCCATGCCTCCGGCTAATCTCTGGCGGTGAAATTGGCGTAGTGCAAATAGCCGCGTGCGTTCGCCATTTGCGCGTGAGCGACCAGCTTCGTCTGTGGATAGGCATCCACCACCTGCTCGTAGACCAGCTCCGCACCGCCGCCACTCAGGTAGATGACATCGACCGTCGTACCGCGCTGCCACTTCTCGCTCATCAGGCCGAGCGTGGCACTCCGCAATGGCGCGAGGGCTTCTTCCACTTCGTCGCTGTAGTCGATGGGATTGCCACTGGCGGTGAAAATGCCTGTTCGCAAGACCTGTTCAACGATCTTGTAGGGCACCTTCTCGCGGTAGTCGCGCTCCAGCATGGCGGCGATGCGTTCCTGCGCGGTGTAGACCCCACCCTCCACGCTGCCGCTCTCGGAAGAGATGAACTCGCCGTCGTCGTCCAGCGCAATGTCCACCGTATATGTGCCGACATCGACCACGCCCGTCCGCATGTAGGTGTGATGCACGTTGAGTTCGCCGTCCGGGGTCAACATTTCGGAGTAGATCGCGCCATAGGCTTGCGGCATGACCATCACCTCGGTGACATTGGCGATGACCTCGCAGGCATCCGTCTGGATGAGATGCTGCCCGCGCAGCGTTTCCTTCAGTTCGTCCGCGTCTCGCATATGGTCCACCGGCAGCCCAACGGCGAGACCCAGATGGATGGCATCCCGCCCCCACACCCCTTGCACCAGCTTGCCGACGGCAACTTTGGCGAGCCGCAGACGGAAGGCGTTACCCATCGTCTTCTTGTTGGCGGTGCGTCCGCGTAACCTCAATAGCTCACCGGCGGGAACCTGCGCCATTGCCAGATCACCCACAAACCACTTGCCCTCGGTGTCCGTGATCTGGTCGCCGGGGTACTTCTGCTGGATGGTGTCCTGCTGGAATTTGATCTCATGGGCATGTCCCATGACCGACGGGAAGGCGATGGCGGCACGATCTGTCACGGCTTTGACGACACCGTAGCCGATGTCGAGCCCAACTGTGAGCGTGTCACCCGGTTGAATGGTGGTGTTATCCGACTGCTTGCTGTTCTTACGCTTTGCCACTGTCTTGCTCCTTATATATGAAAAGAAGCCGCACCTAATCCTCGGAGGCATCGTCATCGGATGTCTCTTCGGTCAGTACGGCTTCAGGACGAACGAAATCAGCGGGGTTGAGGCGGGTAAATGCCCGCGCCACGTCCCCTAAATCAAAAGCCTTTGAATTCTCTTGAGTTGTAGCGTTCTGAGAGAGTTAGTTCTCGCATGAATAAATGATCGTGAGATACCACACAGAGTCCTAATCCGCTTATCGCCCAAGGATTCGCAGACTCCCTAGCCATCAGATAGCGGTTTCTCGGGTACCATTAGACCGTATTCCTCTAGCAATGCGATTTCGGCACTACTGTCGTTATCATTGTCCACCTTCAATTCCGGCGCTTTTTCGAAAGCGAAAGCCTCTGGTGGTAAGTGTCGTCTCAACGCGCGGAGGCGCAGCTTAAGGTAGAGTGGCCATTCCCGATAAGCATGATAGGCCTGCTGCTCCATCTCCTGCCACGGAGAGAGCCGAGTAGATCTGCGTGTCATGTCAGATATCCATTTCGCGGTTAACAACGATCGGCACTGGTTCACGCTCGGGCGCGATATCAGGCGCACGCGAAGGTGGTAATGATGGTTCGTTCGCTCGGTAATCCAGCTGTTGCGCTTCCACATCACGCCACTCAAGGCTTGGCTCTAGACCATGTCCACGGGCCCACACCGTAGCTGCCTGTATAGTTGGACCCGTACCCACGTTCGACAGCATCTGGTTGAATCTATCTGCCGCGTCGTCGACATAATCAGCATCTGCTGGAGCGACTCGTGCGAACTCAACTGCGGCGAAACGGTACTCGGTCCCTTCCCGCTCAACGTTGATCAGATCGAGCGTATGTCCTGTAATAGTTCCTTCAGTGTCGAGCGCTGGACCAGCACGGAAGGTGTAGCCCATGTTTGCCTCTAATTCAGATTGGCGAATCGTGGTGAAGGGATCGGGCGGCCCCCCGGTGAACAGGCGCGGATCGACGCGGTCGGCCCGCAACTCGCCGTTCTCCACGGCGATCTTCTCGACCTCTCGCATCTCGGCTTCCAGCCCCACATTGTCGCGTATCTGACGCAGGGCTTCACCTTCAGCACGAGCATCGCTGGGACGGTCGTATTCGCCGAGAGCGATCTCCTGCATTCCTGGGCCTGCTTCTGTCTCCCAGGTCTTGATGCTTTGCAGTTCATATGTGCCCTGCGGCTGTGCAACAACATCATAGGTATAGTCGATCCCGGAAAGCTCTGCCTCTCGCAGGGTGATAAAGGGATCAGGAGGCCCTTGCGTGAATAGTCGTCCGTCTGCACGTGCCGGATCAAGCGTTCGGGCAGCAACAGCCATCTTCTCTGCACGGTGCATTGCTTTTTCCAGGCCGTCGTTGTCCTCGAGAGCGACCATCTCTCGCTCAGCTTCAAAAGCGGATTCCAGCGTGCCGTAGGTTCCAAGTTGCAGCGATTGCTGGCCCTCCGGCCAGGATTTCACGACCTCCAAAGTTGGCTCAAGGTCGTCCCCGAAACCACCAGCGAAGTAGTAGATCGGTTTATCGTCGTGTTCATTCAAACTGTTGAGGATGTTGTTCATGATCGTTACGCTCCTTCTGCTGTTTCTTGTCTGTTTTTTTCACGTCGAACGGAATCGCTGCCATTCCCCTTCACTGGGATAATTACGGAGGTACCAGATACCCTCCTCTTGCACATCGAAAAGGAAATGGAAGCGCGGCATGTTGGCGATAATCTCGTGGTGCTGAGCGTTGAAGTGCTGGAAGGCGGCATCCTCTTTGAAAACGTGCAGACCCTGACGCTGGTTGAAGATCACGCGGATCGGACAGTTCTCGAAAATCAGTCGTGCTTTTCCCTCAATCATGACGCTCATCTGCTGATCAATCACCACGAGCTTTTTTCTGCGTGTGCGAAAGGTCTTCGCTGCTTCAATGAGGAAATCCAACAACGAAGGATGGCGCATCAGGCGATAGACCTCATCGACCGCAATCAAACGAGGCGTTTCATCGGCTAGACTGTCGCGCCGGATAGCACTCAACACCTGGGTGTAGGCGATCGCCAGCATGATCGGGTCCTGCTCCATCTCGTGAAAAGAGAAGACCTGCGGCATATCTTTGTAGCGTGCGGAAAGGTCAATATTGGTGGGGCCATTAATGAAGTCAGCCCAGGGGCCGCGCCCGGTACATAAGCCGCCGATTTCGTCGGCCAGGTCCTTGGCGATGGTGCGGATGTGTTCCTTATCGCCTAGCCCAGACAGCACCTCACAGACAGTCTCAGTCAGTGGCGCCAGATCTGGCGTGATCGTCATCAGATCATCGAAGCCGCAATACAAGATCTCGAGTGCCTCACCGAGCAGAGCGCGTTCCTGGTTTTCCTTCTGAGCACCGGAAAGCTGACGACCGAGTAGGGTCTCATAGATGCGGATCGTGTGTGCCTTTTGCTCAACCAGAGTGGGGAACATCACATCCTGCGGGTTCAGACGAGTGTGACGAGCACTCATCACATACCACGGCAGGTCAAAAGCACGAGCGACGTGCTGCCCGTGTCCCATCGGTTCCAGCAGCGTGAAGGGCACCCCCTCCTCGGCGTACTGACGTGACAGCAAGCAATTGAGTGCAAACGTGTAGGGTAGGTCGTCTGGCGAGCCACCTCGAATGGGTGCTTTTCCATACGCCCCCCTCAGAACCGTGCGTGACCGTTTCCAATCACACGGCTCGTCGTATCTCATCATGTCCGTAACCTCCCCGGTAAGGGTTCGCCCGCGTGGATTTTGCGGTGACAATCCCCGCATACAACCAGCGTTTTGCGCTGTAGCGCGATCATCTTCTGAACCCAGAGGGGTTTTGCCTTGCGTCCGTGCCATCGTTTCTTGAGGTCGGCGAGTTTGCGTACATGGTGTACCTCGCAGTCCCCTTCCTGACCGCACACCTCACATTGGTTGGCGCGCAGTCGTGTCACGATGTCGCTGCGACGTTCAAGGTATTGGAAGAACTCGAAGTCCTCGCGGTTGTCCTGAATGGGTTCATGGTCGATCTTGCTGACCCGCAGCGGAATGCCGCCCCATTGAAACACCCGCGTCCCTTTTTCCGTCGGGACCTGGACTTGCAGCACCCGGTACATTCGCCCGTCTACTTCCGCAGTCGTGCGGTACTTCCGGTAGATTCGGTTCACGCTGATGCGGAACTTGTGGGCGAGTGTCTTGACCAGAGCAATCTCCATGACATACTTCAACTTGCCAAACCGGATACGGTCCACAGCGTACTTGTAGTACTGCGTGATGCCGCGATAACGAAGCTGGTAGGTGTGTACGATGTGGGCATCGGTGTCCTGCAACATCTGTGGCTCGCTGACCACCTTCCCGTTTCGCATATAGCGTCGGGTCAGTTCGTCAATCAGTCCGTAGGGCACTCCCAAACGAACTTTGCCGTTGATGCTGCGTGCCTGTAAGCCGTTATCGCTGCGCCGTGTCGTTTTGTCGTCGGCGTGGTAGATGCTGACCGCGTAGTTCAGGAACTTGGCGTGGTCAGTATGTGCATGGGTAATCAGGGTTTTCTCATCGTTGAGCGTTAACTTCAGCGTTTCCCGCAGAATCGTGCCGAGTTGGGCTTTGATGGCTTCGGCTTCCGACTTAGGCCCGATGAAGCTCAGGATGAAGTCGTCGGCATAACGCACATAGCGCAGTCGGCGAAACGCAGGATCATGCATGTCATGGGCTGGATACTGGCGGCGTTCTCGTTTCAGGGCGCGCATCGCCTCCACATCGCCACGTTCGCGGGCTTGGCGGATGCGATACTCGAACCACTTGTAGTCCCGATTGGTGCGCCGCCTCTTGCCCCGGTTATGTTCGGGGAACAGTACCTCTTCCACGAAGGTATCCAGTTCGTTCAGGTAAATGTTGGCAAGCAGCGGGCTGAGGACATCCCCTTGCGGCGTACCGCTGTAGGTTTTGTGGTATTCCCAGCCTTCCATGTAACCCGCCTTCAAAAACCGTTCGATGAGAATGAGCAGGCGATGGTCGTGAATGTCACGCCGCAGGATGCCCATGAGTACATCGTGGTCGATGTTGTCAAAGCACCCTTTGATATCGCCTTCGATGAACCACGTCGAGCCGTCGAATGTCTGCTTGATCTGTCTGAGTGCGGTATGACAGCCACGTTCAGGCCGAAAGCCGTGCGAACTGTTCCGAAAGCGGGGTTCGTAGTAGGCTTCCAGCATCATGCGGATGACTTCCTGCACCAGTTTCTCCGAGCCATTCGGGATGCCCAGTGGTCGTTTGCCGCCGCGCTTCTTCGGGACCGTGGTACGGCGTGATGGACGCGGGTGGAACCGCTCATGACGCAGTGCGTCGATGAGGGTGTTCAGCCGTTTCATACTCATGCCATCCATCGTGTCGTCTTCTGTCCCGGGTGTCAGCGCACCCTGATTGCGGTACAGTTTGTTGTAGGCAGCCAGAAAGAAATCCTGGCGGTACAACACCCGGTACACTCTGGTCAATGGGAGCTGCTTTTCTCCCAACTTACGGATTGCTTGTAAAGTCTGTTTGGCGTTCTGCATTCGCATACCTCTGCAAACTTCGTTAAGCGATGAAACCTGTCTCCCTTGGCCCTGTACGCGGCTTTCCCGCGCGCCATGGTGGGGCGTGACTCCCACGACTACTATGGAGACTCCGTTGCCATAGGGCTCGCGCCCCTTAGGCAATCCCGCAGTACGGTCGTAAAGGACGTTCTCAGGATGGGTTAGGCGTCCGTTCGTGGTTTGAACCGTCTCATCGACGGCGTTCCCACCAGGGGAGCTTCACACCCCGGCAAAACTAGGGTGCTGCTGGTGGGTCTCGGCGTTAATCGCTGTGCCGAGGGAGGGCTTGTCTCCAACTCACCACTGGATTTCAAGCAATTCAGCCTTAGCCATACCATCCAGGTCTTGGGGCACACACTCCGCTAAGCGATTTCACGGTTCGCCCCTTTACCGGCATGCGATGGTCCCGCTCAGAGTTTCCTCCGCCAGTAAGCCGGTTGACCTCACAGGTGTTTCTCGCCAACCTGCGGTGCATCATGCACAATCCTCTACGCCGCCGTGCGGCGCACCTTTCCGTAGCCCGACCCGCCAACCCAGACCTCGTGCGTGGCCCGTTTGTCACGCCAGGAGTTGTGGAAGACGGGATAGGCCCCACCCGCATCCTCGCCACGTAGGGTGCCGTCCAGTCCAGCCAGCTTGCGCAGGCCCAGCGGCGCGAACAACAGCGCCAGCTCGCGCGAAACGACCGGCCAGGTGGTGTGGGGCACGGCGATGGACTTCGTGCTGTGGGTGCCGAAGAACTTGGCCGCCTCCGACTGGGCCTCGCCAATCTCGGCCCGCAGCCCGAACCAGGGCTTGACCAGCTTGACGACTTCATCGACCCGGTCGCGGAGTGTCCGGGCGTTAGGCGCAGTCAATGCCACCACGATCTGAACATCATGCAAAGCGTCCCCCATGTTTAGTTCTTCAAGGGCCTGACGGCAGTCGTTCACTTTCTTGATCGAGCGGCTGTCTTCGCCCCTCATGGTAGCCAGATGCACGGAGTACGCCTGTACGACACTCTCCAATTCGTTGATAGCGTCGTTGCGATCCCAGGTTTTGGGGATGTCGATGCAGACCGCCAGCGGGAAGCCGCGGCTGAGCAGCGACTTGAACGGACGGGAGAAGTCCCAGACCGTGGGCTGGAACTGGTAGCTGGAGAGGAAGGCATAAAGCGGCCTGCCGCCGGGCGACCCGATTGGGGCCAGGTGCCAGCCGCGATAGCCGCCACCCGGCTCACGCAGTTCGTAGTCGCCGCTGAAGAGTGCGGGCCAGGGGGCGTCCATAGCGAATGTGTCGAACGACCCGGCGACTGAACGGGCCAGCGCCCGCGCCGTCTGGCTGGGATCACTCCACACGGCCAGCCCGCAGATGGCCCGCTGGTAGTCAGCATCCGCTTGCAGCAGCTCATAGTGGCGGCGATATTCAACTAGCAGTGAGCGCCGCCGGGGATCGTCCGCCGCCTGTGTCATCTCGGTGATGTACTGGATGCGCGGCGAGAGGTCGGCGGGCATCTGCCAGGTGACGAAGCGGGCCGGGCCGCCCAGACCGCGCAGCCAGAGGGCGAAGCGGTTTTGCAGCATGATCTGCCGCTCCTCGGTGCCGTGCATGGCAAGGTCAAAGGGTTCGATCAGCACCGTGCGCGGCACGCGGTGATCCTTCCTAAAGCGGCTCGCCATGTCCCACCTCCTCGAGGAAACGCAGCCCGCCTGCCCCTTCAGCCTCGTCCAGGTCGGCGAAGACCGCCCACTCACTCCAATCCGCATCGACGGCGGCAGTCTGTTTCGACTTGAAGACGGTACCCTGTGACAGATGCGCCACCGCCGGGTCGAGGTTGAGCATCTGCGCCACCTGCGCCGAGAGGCCGTGCGGGTTACGCGCCGCCGCCAGAACGATCCCACCGCGCAGACCGAGCAGCAGGCGCTGCCACAGTGGCAGACCACCACGCGAGCCAGTCAGAACAAGCAGCAAGATGAAGACAACGACCAACATCGGCAATGCCACATTCGACAACACCGTAAACCGCAGCACCATGAAGACCAGCACCGCGCCGACGCCGCAGAAGATCAGGCGCTTCATCGACACGCTGCCGAAGCCCTTCTCTTCGCGCAGGCGCACGTTGGACTTGAACTGCGCTGCCATCTCAACCACTCCTTGAATCTCGTGTGCAGGCTGAGAGGACACTCACAACCAGCATCCTCTCCCATAGAGTGCGAATGTCCATCAAGTGCCGATACCCAGCGTCGCCAGCCCACCACCGCCGATGAAGATCAGCAGCAGCAGGCCAATGGTGACCTGACTTGCCATCTTGGGGTTGTCGCGCTTCCAGTCGGCGAGAAGGGGCCATGATGATCCCAGATACATGATCGCTAACCCGATCACACCGATCACCGCCAGACTGCCGCTAATCAGCAGTAACAGCGCTTCGAATTCGGTGAAGAAGGTTTCAATTGAAGTGCCAAGGTCTCCCATCGGAGTTCGCCTTTCTCATCATGACGAAATGGATAAACAACGGTTGTTAAAGGATGTGGGCATCACCTCCCTTCCGTGATGTGCAGGGCGTATTCGCGCCCCAGCAGCGACAGGTGACCGAAGGGTTCGCCGCCGTAGGGGAAGGTCAGCGTCAGATCGACCGCCGTCCCCGGCTCGATTTGCGCGGGCAGGTTTGAGGCCAGCGGTATCACCTGTGGGCCGACCGGTGCGGCGCTGTAGCCCAGCACCAGCCAGGGGGCGGCCTCAGCCAACGGCACCGCCACCTCCAGCGGGTTGAAGACGCGGGCCTCCAGGTAGACCCCCGTGCTGTCGTAAGTCACGGAGCGAATCTG
>Ga0081526_100565_pt1 | contig 14569 bp, 9 predicted proteins | sample HotLakmasection2_FD_70991 | JGI IMG/M metagenome (GOLD analysis project Ga0081526, IMG submission 70991) | Hypersaline microbial mat communities from Hot Lake, Washington, USA - Section #2 (SPADES assembly) (version 2) | ecosystem: Environmental > Aquatic > Non-marine Saline and Alkaline >... | reverse complement strand
TGTCAGGAAACATTGGACGAGCTTTTGCGTATTAACCGTCGTTGGATCAACTTTTACAAGCAGGGACAGCGGGCTATAGAGCTTGCTATGTCTACGTTCTGAGCCCGCTGTCGCCCTGACAGCTTCTTTAGACATCATCTTACTTATGGTTGAAGCATCCTTTTAGTCTTACCTCTAGTATCACCTCAGGTCATTGCTCTGTCTTCTGCTCCAAGATTTAGCAACAAATTCTATTCCCTTACTCTCACATTTTTTGTGTTTTGAGCTGTATGGGATTTTTCAGGTTGCCACTACCACACGCCTGGGTGATATTTTATGTCAAGAAAACTTTTAACAATTGCAATTCCTACATATAATCGAGCGAAACTACTCAATACCCAACTCAGCTTTCTATCCAAAAATATAAAAGGATTGGAAGATGTTTGTGAGATTTTTATTTCTGACAATTGCTCAACAGATGAAACACCCAACGTCATCGATCAGTGGAAGTCTAGTTTTCAGGCAGGGTGCTTTAACGTTAACTGCAATGCCGAAAATATTGGAGCTGTACGCAATATTGTTCATTGCATCAATACTGCCCAAACCAGCCATGTCTGGGTCATGAGCGATGATGACAATATGTTTGATGGGGCGATCGCCAAGATTATCAATATTTTAAAGCAATCCCGCGATTTAGGTCTTCTATTCCTCAACTACTCAATGTATGACTGCCAGAAAAACTGGCGCAGACCTCAGGGATTTGACTTCGAAGATAGAGAAGAAAAGAATGGCAAGGCTCTATTCGAAGAAGTTTTTACCATTGAAGGAGGATGGGGAGCACTAACCCTTACAACAGCTTTAGTTTATCGAACTGATTTAGCTCAAAGGGCGATCGAGCGATGGGAAGAGGGCGTCGAAAGCATCATGTTTCAGCTCTATATCACCGCATTTTGTGCCCTGCATGGTTCCATGCGCATTACCAAAGATATCTTCTTTGAATATGTGCAGGGACGTAACTTTTTCCTGGAAAAACGCTACTTCATTAAATTCCATTACACCGATAAGCCAGGTGTGTATTTGAAATTGATGCAAATGGGATATTCTCCTAATCTTTGCAAACGCAATGTTTCCTGGATGCTAACAAAACGAGCAGAATGGCTCTTAGCCCTAAAGCTACTCATCAAGCGCCCATTCCTGACCACAAAATGTATTGCAGCAGGCTTACCCTCCGTATTCACAGTATTAACCAGCAACGACATTCCGCTGGATCGCAAGGTCGCTCATCTCTAGGAATGCTCTAACCAATCAAAGCCCATTTTGGGGGAAGCAGGTGCAGCATTGCCGCGCCTGCTTCCCCCAAAATGGGCTTTGATTTGCCATTACTTAGGACTGAAGATCAAAAAAATCCAAAACTTGTTTTTTGAAAGCGCGGCTGTGCCGCGCTTTCAAAAAACAAGTTTTGGATTTTATTTGATGCGCGTTCCTTAGCGGTTGTCGCGGATGTATTGGAGGATGCCACGGGCGATCGCCTGTGCCAATAATCGACGATAACCTGGGTCTTCTAGCCGGGGTGCATCCTCTACTCCCGTCACAAATCCCACTTCCACCAGTGCCGCTGGCATGGAGGTGCGGCGAATTACGAAAAAGCGGGCGGATTTAACCCCCCGACTGGGCGATCCGGTGGCTTCAATCAGGCTGTCCTGAATTGCCGCCGCTAGCACGCGCCCCTCAGAAGAGGCATGGAAGGTTTCGATGCCATTCACATCTGGGCGAGAGAGGCTGATGGCGTTGGCATGGATGCTAACGAACAGGTCAGCGTTGGCACGTTCTGCCACCTGCACGCGAGTCTCCAGTTCCAGGGTGCGATTGTCGGAGCGCGTCAGCACCACCTGCACCCCTTGCTGAGCAAGGAGCGCCGCCACTTCTGGCGTAACCGCGTTGACGATCGCCACCTCCTGCAACCCCCCACGCCCGACCGCTCCCGGATCTCGTCCCCCATGCCCCGGATCTAGCACCACGGTGATGCGGCGATCGCCAATATCTGGCATGGCAACCCTGGGCAGCGGCGTGCCCGTTGTCCAGGCGGCACGCTCGAAGGCGATGGTGAGGAGGCGATCGCCCCGCTGCTGCAAGCCATAACCCGTAGAAGATTCCGCTGGGCGTCCCACCCGCACATCCGCCGCCACTTCCATGTCGATCACCAGATCCTCGTCATCCATCTCCCAGTCAAGCCGCAACAGGCGACTGGTGCGATCGAGCACCAGCGGTCGCACATCTCCCATCCGAGTGTTGGCAAATCGCAGGCGGTAGTTGGTTCCGTTTTGTTCAACGGTATAGGTCACCCCATCCGTCACGCGCAGTTGCAGGGCGTTGCGATCGTACAGAAAAGCGATGCTCTGGAGTTGCCCCAATCCGACTGGCGACGCTTCCGCTTCCTCCTCCTCGGGGGGTTCCTCCTCTGGCGTTTCGGCAACCTCTTCTGCGTTATCTTCGTCGTTTTCTTCTTCGTTATCTTCTTCGTTTTCTTCGTCGTCTGGGCGATCGCTCGCCTGCCGTCCCGGTTGCAGCACAATATCGCCCACTGCCGTCGCGACTGCTTGCCAATCGCCCCGTTCCTCCAGGTTCAGGGTGATGCGTACCCGTGGCGGTTCTCCCTCATCCACCTCCTCCTGGGTAATCTCCATCTCCTCAATGCCAAAGGCTCCCAGGGCAGCTTCGGGAATCTCGACGGATGGAGCCAGACGGGTGTTAGGAAGATCCAGCAAAATGCGGCGATCGCGCCGGGTTTGCTGAATCTCAAAGGGCACCTCCTCCCCCGATAACCGCAGATAAAAGCCATAATCCGCTGGTTCAATCGCTTCCAACTCCGAAGCGGCTGCCACATTAGCCTCTGCGTCTTCTGGAACCTCCGGCGTTTCGACAGGTGCGGAGGCAGCTTCCGCCACCACTTCCTCCATCGGTTCCGGTTCCGGCAACTGCACCACCCATTCCCTGGGCGATCGCCCCCGAATCTCAATGTCATCGGGATCAAAGGTATAGCCCGGAGCCAGTTCCACCACCAGCCGTGTCACCCCCGGTGCGGGTTGCCCAACCCGCACTTCCCGGATTTCGTCATCTCCCAGTTGGGGCGATCGCCGCGATCCCAACTCGATCCCCGGCAGATCAATCACCAAACGCGTGGGATTGAAAATCAGCCGCGCGTCCGGGCGCACCTCGTCCTCGGTGGTGAAAACGAGCTGGTTTTCTTCGGCGTCAAATTGCCAGGACTCCAGGCGATCGGCAGAAGCCGGAGCCGCAACCAGCACGGCTCCAACCAACCCAAACACAGGGGCACCGAACCGATAAAGAACCCGGCTTCGGCGATTCAAACTTCTCATAACGGAACACAACCGGAATACAACACAGCCACGTCATTTGGACGTCATTGGAAACGTCATTTGGACGTTATTGGAAAAGGATGGGGTCAAATCAACCGGAGGGTGTCTGACCATTTTCCACGTTGCTTCCTCACACACCAGAGTCAGGATAGCAGAAGGTGGGGATCACCATTTCATCAGACTTTGAGGGATCGTTTTACCGCTACGGCAGATTTTTAGGACAAACCGCTAGGATGGAAATGACGCCTGGAATACGTCTCACTCTCAAAAAAATATGTTTCGATAGGACAGACGGCTAAGAATAAGAGAACGCAGTTATAAGAGAACGCAGTTAGAAAAGAGACAGCCGTTGGAACAAGAGCCGTTGGGAAACGCCTGGTGTGAGAGTGCTTCGATAGGGTGGCGATCGCCTCTTACCCCTACCCTCCATCCCGTTTCCAGGCAGGCATCTCTACAGGGTATCGCGACAGTTGGCAGTGCGCCTGCATCCGGGCATACCTGCCACCGTTCCTATGCCAGCACCCATTCAGGAGAATTGAATGAGCAAAACGTTATTAGAACAGTTGCGTGACATGACCATTGTTGTTGCCGACACCGGCGACATCCAGGCGATCGAAAAATTCAAGCCCCGCGACGCCACAACCAACCCCTCTCTCATCACCGCTGCCGCCCAAATGCCAGAGTACCAGAGCATTGTGGACGACACTCTGATGCAAGCGAAAAAAGATCTGGGCAGCGATGCCTCCGAATCCGACATCCTCACCACCGCCTTCGATCGTCTCGCGGTTTCCTTCGGCAAGAAAATTTTGGAGATCGTTCCCGGTCGCGTTTCCACCGAAGTGGATGCCCGCCTCTCCTACGACACTGAAGCCACCGTTGAAAAAGCCCACTATCTCATCTCAGAATATGAAACCGCAGGGATTTCGCGCGATCGCATCCTGATTAAAATCGCTGCCACCTGGGAAGGCATTCGCGCCGCCGAGGTGCTGGAAAAAGAAGGGATTCACTGCAACCTGACCCTGCTATTTGGGCTGCACCAGGCGATCGCCTGTGCCGAAGCGGGCGTCACCCTGATCTCCCCCTTCGTTGGGCGCATCCTCGACTGGTACAAAGCTAAAACTGGAAAAGAAAGCTACGAACCCCACGAAGATCCTGGTGTCGTCTCCGTCACCACCATCTACAACTACTACAAGAAGTTTGGCTACTCCACCGAGGTGATGGGAGCCAGCTTCCGCAATATCGGCGAAATCACCGAACTGGCGGGCTGCGACCTGCTCACCATCTCGCCCAACCTCCTGGCTCAGCTCAACGAAGGTACAGGCGACCTTCCCCGTAAGCTTGATCCCAGCAAAGTCGCTTCCATGTCCATCGAAAAAATCGACATGGACAAAGCCACCTTCGACAAAATGCACGCCGAAGACAAGATGGCGTCCGAAAAGCTCGATGAAGGCATCAAAGGCTTCACCAAAGCCCTGGAAGCCCTGGAGAAACTCCTCGCTGCTCGTCTGGCACGGCTAGGAGGCGAAGCCGACATCCACCACGCCGCTAAAGATGTGTTCCGCGCCTACGACCTGGACGGCGACGGCTTCATCACCCGCGAAGAGTGGATGGGCACCGATCTCGTCTTCGATGCGATCGACGTCAACCATGACGGCAAAATCACCTCCGAGGAGCTGATCGCCGGACTGGGAGCCGCCTACCTCACCAAAGTCTAAGGTGAACCCGACAGCCGTAGGATGCCGTTAGGCGCAGCCGTAACGCATCTTCAACGCTAAATCACCATTAAAAGAAAGCTGGGCTCTGTCCCAGCTTTTTTCGTTGCACCCTTCACCCAATCTCCCCTCACCGCTCAAAAACGCCCAAAGTGTTTCACAATGAAACACAGTGCATTCGTGTAACCAACGCACGCACTACAGATAAACGCAGAAAAAAGACGCACTACAAATAGACGCAATAGGAAAAGGGAGATTGCCGCATGGCAAAGGGTTGGAACCAAGCAACAAGAACCTGGCTGAAGCGATGGATTTTGGGAGGGGCGATCGCCCTCCTGGTACTGTTTAGCTGGGTCTCCCCCGCCGCCGCCGGAGTCAACGACGATCGCTACGAAGGCAACATCTATCCGCTCTACGCCGGGAATGGCTACCTCGTCCCCCCTCGCGTCACCCTGAAGCAAAGCTTCGATCGCAATACCCCCGCCGTCCTCGTCTTCTACATCGACGACAGCAGCGACTCCAAAAAGTTTGCCCCCGTCCTCTCTAGCGTCGATGCCTTCTACGGGCGCGTCGTCAACATCATCCCCATCGACGTAGATTCCATCCCCGTCAAAGATAGCTACGATCCAATCGAACCCGGTTACTACTACAAAGGCTTGGTACCCCAAACCCTCGTCTTCGACCAATCTGGAGATGTCGTGCTGGACGAAATCGGCAACATTCCCTACGAAAAAATCGACGACGTTCTCCGCAAAGTCTTCGATCTGCTCCCCCGCAGCGAATCCGTCGAGCTGAAGCGGCGCGAAGTCAACGAACTCAACACTGAACTGGTTCCCGCCGATCAGGCTTAAAAAAACAGGGTGGGCAAAACCCCACCCCTCCTTTAACTAACAAATTCAACCTGCTTACGCCTCAACCTTTGCAGGCGCAGGCTCATACAAATACTCAAACCAATTGCCATCGAGATCGCGTCCATAAAAAGATGCGGTCCCGTCTCGGTGTTCGTGGATCTGGGTGAGGTGGATGCCCTCTTCTTTCAGGCGATCGTAAGCGCGATCGACCTCAGCCCGGTCATCAAACACAAAGCCAAAATGTGCTCCTGCCTGGTCATAGCTAGGGCTGAGCAACGCCAAACCATCCTCACCCGCTTTCAAATACGCCCAATCTGGATCCTGCCAGACCAATTCCATACCCAGATTTTTGTAAAACTCCGCCGACCGCTTCACATCTTCCACGCAAATAGCGACATGTCCAATTCGCTTCAGTTTCATAAATCTCCGTCGTTCCCTCTTTTATGACTGCATTAGGAAAAGTAGCTGCAACACAGAGTTACAACTACTCTCATTTTAAAGGGAAGAAATTTTAGATTAGAATCTCACCCTTAAACCAAACGCCGGACCATGAAACAGTACCGAATCCCGGTCTAATCCCGACAAACTCTGGTCAAAATCATTGGAAGACGCAAACTGCTCAGGAGCCAGCGCCATATTGCCCAACAGCAGCAACATATAGCCCGCACTCACCGTCACATCAGGACCTACATTCCAGTTCAAAAATGCCCCCAACTCCACAACCGGGCTGAGTTCTGTCTCACTCTCATCCCCCGTCGTCGTCACAATCGAGCCACCAATATCATTACGAATCCGGCTTTCCTGACTCGCGCTATTCAACAGCAAGCCCGTCCGCAATCGCAAACCCGCATCAAACTCCGGCGAAAACTGATAGCTCAGATCCCCACCAATTTGAACCCCGATCGCCTCATTATCTGTGTCAATGCTATAGCGCCCAATACTGGTGCTGGGAAAAATCGCCGGATCTTCATCAATCGAGCGCAACGTCAGATCCTCATCCAGGTCAACATAGCGAAGCCCTGCCAGAAAAGATCCCTGCCACCCCGAAGAACTGCGAGGCAGCGTATGGCGATAACCCAGTTCCACATTCGTCGCTTCACTGGAGTAATCAAGCGTCTGCTCAAAAGCCTGGGCAAAATTACTCGCCGCCGGGTCCGTAGCATCCGGCTCAAATGCCGCCGCCAACACCTCGCCACCCGGACTGAGAATGCTCGAAGTAAAAGTACCCTCATCACTGTGGTTCACAAAGGCTAAACCCGTAATTTCAAGACTATTTCCTGGAGAAAGTTGGTAGTTCAGCGTCAGCCGCATCCCCGGGTCAAAATCAAACCCCAAGCTATCCGTGCCAAATTCTTCACCAGTATTCCGATCCAACGTTGTCGTAATTTCTGGAACCTCACGATCGAGCAGCAATAACTCAGCCGAAACGCCCCAATCAAAAGAGGGTTCCTCAGACTCTTCATCTGCCCCAACCTGCGCTAGCTCAGGAGCGAACGCAGGCTCCTGAGCCAGTACAGGCATTTCGCCCGACTCTGACCTAGTTTCCGGCATAGTGAACTTTGAAGCTACTGCAGGTAGAGCGACACTACTCAGCGAAATGCCAGACAGCACAATGATGCGAGCAGCCGCGACAGTCAAGTTTAGAACTTGGGACGACATGAGTTATGACCAAGTAGGATGAGTGAGAAAACAGGGTAAATGCATCCTGTCAAGCAATATTTTTCTGAATTGGGGGCACCTGTGAAATAAGAAACCTGAACATAATTCCATAGAAAAAATCTGATAGAAAGACATACAGGTTCATGATGAAAAGTACGTTTCAACCCCTATAACCATTACAGGTAGGTCAGTTCTAAAAATGGGGCAGCATCAACCTACAAATATCTGGAGAATTTAGGCTGAAAAAATAGTAGCTTTTTCATCGAAATTCAAGCCATGCAAATTACATGATCAGAACAAACTTTTATAAGGTGTAGGCTTCCGTAAAGTTTTTCCAATTTATACAGAACAAATGTAATAGGTGGGTAGCCATAAATAAATAAAGCCAGTGGGGTGCGCCCCCCGGCGGGGGGCGCACCCCACTGGCTTTATTTATGACCATGTACTTAACGTTCGGCTCTTTCAAGAAACAAAAAGTTTTTACTCATACCAACAAGTCAAAACCAAAGCAAGCGATCTCAAGCCAGAAACAGAAGGGAAGAAAAATAGCATTAAATTATGAGAGACTCGGCTTTTGGACGGATTATCTTATGTTTTGGTATTGCTCTTGCCATAATTGCCTGTAACCCATTGGGTACCCCTCGATCGCCCGTCACCCAAGTAACACCCATACCCACACCCTCTTCTCAAATAGTCAAAATTCACTTGGAGAACCTAAGTCCACCTATTTACCAGCGTTATGACCTGGAGCGATCGCACCTCCACACCGTTACCATTCCTGCCCATAGCGGATGGTTGGTCATGCCCCAAATTGCACAAGACCTCATGACCCTTGCAGAATTTAAGGCAACAGAGGCAGGGGAAGGGGCGATCGCCCTCATCAATGCAGGGTTCTTCGATCCTGCCAACCAGCAAACCACCTCTCACATCACCACCTCAGGCACTCCCGTCGCCGATCCCCGCCACAATCCCAGACTCATGGAGAACCCCGACCTTGCTCCCTACCTGGAGCAAATCCTGAACCGCTCAGAGTTTCGTCGCTACACCTGTGACACCGGAATCCGCTATGGGATCGCTACCCACTCAGAGCACGCCCCGCCGGGATGCCAATTGGAAGATGCGATCGGCGCAGGTCCACGCCTACTCCCCACCCTGGAACTAGCATCCGAAGGGTTTCGCACGGAGATCAATGGAGAAGTTATCCGGGATGCGATTGGAAGCGATCGCCCCAATGCCCGCAGCGCCATCGGTATCACCGCAGACGGTACAATTATCCTGGCAATGGCAGCTCAGATACCCAATCTTCAACCCTCAGGTATGACCCTTGCAGAACTCGCTGCAACCCTGGCAGAACTCGGGGCAATCGAAGCCCTCAACCTCGATGGCGGCAGTTCGTCTGGATTATTGATGCAAGATAGCCTCTACCTCGGACGCCTGGATGAGGCAGGACAACCTATTGAGCGCCCGGTGAAATCTGTGTTGATGGTGAAGCGATCGCCTGATATCTAAGGAGATTTCTGAGAAAGAATATCCCCATTTTTTGAGAGAGGGCGCGGCTTAGCCGCGCCCTCTCTCAAAAAATGGGGATATTCTTTTCTGGAGATCGCCTAAACACTGCCTTCGAGAAGCTCAGTTAAGAACATGTCTGGAATTTTAAAGGACTGAAAAAATTTCCTGCAAGAGTTATATTCTGTGACTTTGATCACATAAACTTCCGTTTTCTATCACTCAATTAATCCTCGTACATCACGCAGTCCTTTGAGGAAAATCACCCAAGTAGGGAGGGATCAATCACTGGAAAAGTCTTGCAAAACAGTGATAGTGAAAGGGTCGGAATCCTGAATCGTTTCACTACACCATGACCAAGCATCTGATCTTTCCACCACTGCAACTGATCCCTGGGGCGATCGCCGAACTCTTCGTCCAAGTCAGCACCTCCGGCGTCCTCACCTTAGCTGATCGTTACGGTCTCATGGCAGCTATACTCACCGATGATCTTTCTGAAGAAGAACGGCGTGCCATCGATCGTCTTCTCCGAGCTGCCTATCGGGGGATCCTCCGCCCCAGTGACGAACTCTCCGCAGTACAATAGCTGGATTCAGTAATTCCTGCGATTCAGATTTACGACAAAACGATAAGTCCAAAAAGCACAAAAGCTCGCTGCAGTTGCAGCGAGCTTTTGTGTTGAGTATTACCCTGGCACCGAGCTATTTTCCCGTGGGGCAACCCCCAGAGTATCTTGGCCGCAGGAGCGTTTCACACCTCAGTTCGGGATGGATGAGAGTGGGTCCACTCCGCCATAGGCACCAGGAAAGATAAATAACTGATTGATAGCAGATTGACTTATTTCGCTGTTTCGTGATTGAAACGAACCTAATTGCTAGAGAAGAGAGTCAGTGGGTCAATCTGTGTGATGATGACCACCTGTAGTGAGGTCAAGCCCTCGGTCTGTTAGTACGTCTCGACTACATCCATTGCTGGACTTCCATCTAACGCCTATCAACGGGTGTTCTTCCCGTGACCTTACTGGCTTATTGCCATGGGAGCACTCATCTTGAGGTGGGCTTCCCACTTAGATGCTTTCAGCGGTTATCCGCTCCGCACTTGGCTACCCTGCGTTTACCGTTGGCACGATAACAGGTACACCAGCGGTGCGTTCCTCCCGGTCCTCTCGTACTAAGGAGGAATCCTCTCAATGCTCCTACGCCTGCACCGGATATGGACCGAACTGTCTCACGACGTTCTGAACCCAGCTCACGTACCGCTTTAATGGGCGAACAGCCCAACCCTTGGGACGTACTACCGCCCCAGGTTGCGATGAGCCGACATCGAGGTGCCAAACCTCCCCGTCGATGTGAACTCTTGGGGGAGATCAGCCTGTTATCCCTAGAGTAACTTTTATCCGTTGAGCGACGGCCATTCCACGCTGTGCCGTCGGATCACTAAGGCCGACTTTCGTCCCTGCTCGACTTGTCAGTCTTGCAGTCAAGCTCCCTTCTGCCTTTACACTCTTCGGCTGATTTCCGACCAGCCTGAGGGAACCGTTGCGCGCCTCCGTTACACTTTAGGAGGCGACCGCCCCAGTCAAACTGCCCACCTGATACGGTCCCAAAGCCGGATAACGGCTTTCAGTTAGAATTCTAGCCTTGACAGAGTGGTATCTCACCAGTGACTCCCCACCCCCCACAAGGGATGGTTCTTAGTCTCCCACCTATCCTGCGCAGTCAAAGCCCGAACCCAATACCAGGCTACAGTAAAGCTTCATAGGGTCTTTCTGTCCGGGTGCAGGTAGTCCGTATCTTCACAGACATTCCTATTTCGCCGAGCCTCTCTCCGAGACAGCTCCCAGATCGTTACGCCTTTCGTGCGGGTCGGAACTTACCCGACAAGGAATTTCGCTACCTTAGGACCGTTATAGTTACGGCCGCCGTTCACCGGGGCTTCAGTCGCTAGCTTCAGGATTACTCCCTGACCAACTTCCTTAACCTTCCGGCACTGGGCAGGCGTCAGCCCCCATACATCGTCTTGCGACTTAGCGGAGACCTGTGTTTTTGGTAAACAGTCGCCTGGGACTCTTCACTGCGACCACCTCTCGGTGGCACCCCTTCTCCCGAAGTTACGGGGCCATTTTGCCGAGTTCCTTAGAGAGAGTTACCTCGCGCCCCTGAGTATTCTCAACTATCCCACCTGTGTCGGTTTAGAGTACGGGCAATAATGAATTAACGTGCTTCGGGCTTTTCTTGGAAGCCGGACTACCACCACTTCCCTCCCGTAGGAGGTCCGCATCACGACTCAGCTCAGTGCGTTTTCCCCGCACCTCATCACCTCGTTCGCTTGCACCAGTAACCAACTTCTGGCTGGCTTCGCCTTCTCCGTCCCCCGGCACAATTCATTATCGGTACCGGAATATTCACCGGTTGTCCATCGACTACGCGTTTCCGCCTCGCCTTAGGTCCCGACTAACCCTCCGTGGACGAGCCTTGCGGAGGAACCCTTGGGATTTCGGGGCATTGGATTCTCACCAATGTTTGCGCTACTCAAGCCGACATTCTCACTTCCATTTCGTCCACACCTGCTTCCGCTAGTGCTTCTACCTACCATGGAACGCTCCCCTACCGATTTGTATTCAAATCCCACAGCTTCGGTACATGGCTTAGCCCCGTTCATTTTCGGCGCAGGAGCGCTTGACCAGTGAGCTATTACGCACTCTTTCAAGGATGGCTGCTTCTAGGCAAACCTCCTGGTTGTCTTTGCACTCCCACCTCCTTTATCACTTAGCCACAATTTGGGGACCTTAGCTGGTGGTCTGGGCTGTTTCCCTCTTGACGATGAAGCTTATCCCCCACCGTCTCACTGGCAACGTGTGCACAAGGTATTCTGAGTTTGTCTCGATTTGGTACCGCTCTCGCAGCCCGCACCGAAACAGTGCTTTACCCCCTTGCTTTAATCGTTACCGCTGCGCCTCAACACATTTCGGGGAGAACCAGCTAGCTCCAGGTTCGATTGGCATTTCACCGCTAACCACAGGTCATCCGCCGATTTTTCAACATCGGTCGGTTCGGACCTCCACTTGGTGTTACCCAAGCTTCATCCTGCCCATGGTTAGATCACCTGGGTTCGGGTCTATAAACACGGATCCTCGCCCTCTTCAGACTCGCTTTCGCTCTGGCTTCGACATTCCCGTCTTAACCTACCCGTGCCTATAAGTCGCCGGCTCATTCTTCAACAGGCACACCGTCACCCGTTTAATCGGGCTCCGATTGCTTGTAAGCTAATGGTTTCATGTTCTATTTCACTCCCCTCCCGGGGTTCTTTTCACCGTTCCCTCGCGGTACTGGTTCTCTATCGGTCACACAGGAGTATTTAGCCTTTCGAGGTGGTCCTCGATGATTCACCCGGAATTCCTCGTGCTCCGGGCTACTCGGGATTCAGCTAGATGCCTTAAACTTTCGACTACAGGACTTTCACCTCCTCTGGTGTGTCATTCCAAACACTTCGTCTAGTCGCTAGCTCTCATGTCGCTGTCCCACAACCCCACAGGTTTAAACCCATGGTTTAGGCTCTTCCCACTTCGCTCGCCGCTACTAAGGGAATCACGTTTGTTTTCTCTTCCTACAGCTACTTAGATGTTTCAATTCGCTGCGTTCGCTCATACCGTCCCATGGATTCAGACGGCTGTATTTAGGGTTGCCCCATTCGGAAACCCACGGATCTATGCTCGCTTCCAGCTCCCCGTGGCATATCGTCGGTAACCACGTCCTTCGTCGCCTCTGTGTGCCTAGGTATCCACCATTAGCCCTTTGTAGCTTGACCACAAATTTTTCATTGGTGTCTATCTTGGTGTCTGTGTTTTTGCTTTCCTACTTAAATAAATGCTTGTCTTTTGAACAAGTCTTACTCAACAGGAAGCTCAACTACTACTACCTGACAGTTTTGTTGCTATGCAATTTTCTAGGTTCTGTGGAACTGCACTCGCCAACTTTCGTTGATCCGCACAATCTCTTATCCTATCACGCAGTTCGTAAACTCACAAAAACTTCAGCCGAATTTCTTCAGCCTTAGCTTTCGCTTCGTTTTACGACCCGGATAAGTTTGAAAGCCTAAGCAAATCCTCGCTCGACCTTGGGATGACCCTTTACTCACCTAATAAAAATAGTTCGGTGTAGTAAATGGGTAGGTCTCCCTGAAAGGAGGTGATCCAGCCACACCTTCCGGTACGGCTACCTTGTTACGACTTCACCCCAGTCATCAGCCCTGCCTTCGGCGTCTCCCTCCGCGAACGGTTAGGATAACGACTTCGGGCAAAACCAACTTCCATGGTGTGACGGGCGGTGTGTACAAGGCCCGGGAACGTATTCACCGCAGTATGCTGACCTGCGATTACTAGCGATTCCTCCTTCATGCAGGCGAGTTGCAGCCTGCAATCTGAACTGTGCCACGGTTTATGGGATTTGCTCACTATCGCTAGTTGGCTGCCCTTTGTCCGTAGCATTGTAGTACGTGTGTAGCCCAGGACGTAAGGGGCATGCTGACTTGACGTCATCCACACCTTCCTCCGGTTTGTCACCGGCAGTCTCTCTAGAGTGCCCAACTTAATGCTGGCAACTAAAAACGTGGGTTGCGCTCGTTGCGGGACTTAACCCAACATCTCACGACACGAGCTGACGACAGCCATGCACCACCTGTGTTCCGGTTCCCGTAGGCACCCTCACCTTTCAGCGAGGTTCCGGACATGTCAAGCCCTGGTAAGGTTCTTCGCGTTGCATCGAATTAAACCACATACTCCACCGCTTGTGCGGGCCCCCGTCAATTCCTTTGAGTTTCACTCTTGCGAGCGTACTCCCCAGGCGGGATACTTAACGCGTTGGCTACGGCACTGCTCGGGTCGATGACGAGCAACACCTAGTATCCATCGTTTACGGCTAGGACTACAGGGGTATCTAATCCCTTTCGCTCCCCTAGCTTTCGTCCCTCAGTGTCAGTGCAGGCCCAGTCGAGCGCTTTCGCCACTGGTGTTCTTCCCAATATCTACGCATTTCACCGCTACACTGGGAATTCCCTCGACCCCTACCGCACTCTAGTCAATCAGTTTCCACTGCCTCTATGAGGTTAAGCCCCACGCTTTAACAGCAGACTTGATTAACCACCTACGGACGCTTTACGCCCAATAATTCCGGATAACGCTTGCCTCCTCCGTATTACCGCGGCTGCTGGCACGGAGTTAGCCGAGGCTGATTCCTCTAGTACCGTCATCATCTTCCTAGAGAAAAGAGGTTTACAACCATTAGGCCTTCATCCCCCACGCGGTCTTGCTCCGTCAGGCTTGCGCCCATTGCGGAAAATTCCCCACTGCTGCCTCCCGTAGGAGTCTGGGCCGTGTCTCAGTCCCAGTGTGGCTGATCATCCTCTCAGACCAGCTACAGATCGTCGCCTTGGTGGGCTCTTACCCCACCAACTAGCTAATCTGACGCGAGCTCATCTTCAGGCGATA
>Ga0081526_100558_pt1 | contig 14774 bp, 14 predicted proteins | sample HotLakmasection2_FD_70991 | JGI IMG/M metagenome (GOLD analysis project Ga0081526, IMG submission 70991) | Hypersaline microbial mat communities from Hot Lake, Washington, USA - Section #2 (SPADES assembly) (version 2) | ecosystem: Environmental > Aquatic > Non-marine Saline and Alkaline >... | reverse complement strand
CGACACGGCTACAAGACGCCAAATCAGATCCGGGCCGAACAGAAAGGCCTTGAAACCGAAGCCGCCACGGGGGTTAAGATGGCGGCATGACAAGCGCAACGCGCTGTCTCATAACCGTGCCCCAGTACAGGTTCCCCTTCGCCTGTGCAATTTAAGTGAAGGACATGGCTCTCAAGGCTGACCATCGCGCCCGGCGCCGGAAACCGCTCGCGCACGGTCTGGTCGTAGTGATACTGCGTCACACAGCCGACCAGCGAGAGGGCAAACCCTGCGGCTGCGAGAGCTGACGCACGCTTCAGCCAGCGAAAGTTTCGTGTCTGCGCCATGGCTCAGGCTCCTGAAGGTTTGAAAACAGGCCGTTCCGGGGAGAACCAGGCCAGAAGGCCGACGGGCCCCAGAATGATCCATTGCGGGTTCTGCATGAGGCCAGCAGGGCCAGACTGCCAGAGATCGACAAGGATAAAGATCAGCGCTGACGCCATCCAGAGCCCTGCAAAATGCTTCACGGCAGGACCGCCCCGCCAGAAAACAATGGCCGACCAGAACAGGAAGGCGGCGACGATATGCCAGCTCGCATGCATTGCGCCTTCGGCAACCGGATCAAGGCCGGCCTGCAGCATCGGCATCAGGGTATCCATGCCGCCGACAAAAGTGTGCACGCCGGCCGTCAGCAAGGCGAGCAGGGCGGCCCCACGACGCAGCATGCCAAGGCTGGTCTTTCTCATCTGGGATCGTCCGCTCATAAAGTCCTCCATACGCCTACGTATGGAATTCCATACGCGTGTTGCAAAGTCAATACGCCAACGTATGGTGCGACAATGAGCAAGTCGAAATCTCTCGATCCGACGGACTGGATCAAGGCCGCATTCCGGGCGCTGACGGCAGGCGGCCCGGGAGCCGTGCGCGTTGAGAAGCTGGCGCGCGATCTCGGCGTGACCAAAGGCTCCTTCTACTGGCATTTTCAAGACTTACCTGCCTTGCAGGCGGCCATGCTGGCGCACTGGCAGGATGTTGCGACCGCAGATGTCATCGCGCAGGCTGAAGCTGACGGAACCGATCCTGAGGCCCTCATGACGGCAATCCTCACACAGGCGGTTCACGGCCCGGCCGAGGCGTATGGCGGGGCGCTCGCCGAAGCGGCGATCCGCGAATGGGCGCGCAGCCATGCCGGCGCAGCTGATGCGGTTGCAGAGGTCGACAGGCGTCGCCTTTCATTCCTGCAAAAGAAGTTCAAGGATCGGGGCCTTGGCGAAACCACCGCCGGTCAGCGTGCGGCCCTGTTCTATTCAACACTGGTCGGCGCAGAGCTCCTGTCGGCAACGGCGGCGCTTTCGCCAGACACCATCAGGGCTTTCGTTCGCAGCCTTCTGAGCCATGACCAGACAGGCGGGCAGCGCACATGACGGAGGATGCGATCCTATACCTGCATGGCCTGCCCGGCTCTTTTGCTTCTGAGATGGAGATTGTGTTCGGCGCGGACACAGAAACGAGCCGCATGATCGGGCTGGACCGCCTCGGGGCGCTTGGCCAGGGCGAAGACTATGACACGGCCATTCTCGCCGCCTTCGACAGGGCAGCAGACGCTCTCCACGGTGAGGGGGCTCTTCGCCTTGTGGCATTCTCGCTCGGGGCGATGGCTGCCCTGCGGATTGCGGCTTTCCGGCCGGACCGCATCGCGTCGCTTGACCTTATTGCGCCAGCTGCGCCGCTGCAGCTTAGCGACTTTCTTGCAGATATGGCGGGGAAGCCTGTTTTTCAGGCCGCACAAAAGGGCGCGCCGTGGCTTGGGCTGTTCACTCTTGTCCAGTCGGCAGGCCTGAGGCTCGCGCCCGGACTTGTAGCCAGTCAGTTGTTCGCAAACGCGCCGGATACGGAACGCAGGCTGATGACCTTGCCGGAGCGTCGCGAGGCGTTCATCGCGGACTTGAGACACGCCCTTCACCTGCATTCAGCGGCCTACAAGGCCGAGCTGCGCGCCTATGTGAGCGACTGGAGCCACTTTCTTCCTGAGGTCAGAACGCCTGTCCGCATCTGGCAGGGAAGCGCTGACACCTGGGCACCCCCGGCCATGGCACGCGCGCTGTCGGCGGCGGTGGGCGGTGCGTGTGAAATCGCCATTCTGGACGGCCTGTCGCACTATGGTGCTCTGGTCCACAGCCTGCCGGAGATCCTCGCCTGAACCCGGTCCGGGCACTGAATACTCTCCCAGGGTGCCCAGTTTCTCTCGTCAGACCTGCGGCTTCAGACCGATGTGCAGCGCTGCGATCCCGCCCATCAGGTTCTCGTAGCTCACATGGGCGTAGCCTGCATCCTGCATCATGGATTTGAAGCTTTCCTGATCCGGGTGCATTTTGATGGACTCGATCAGATAGCGGTACGGTTTGCCGTTGCCTACGAGGAGCTCGCCAAACGTCGGCCACAGGCTTGAATACGCATCGGCCATCATCCGCAGCGGCCTCGACGTCGGCCGCGAGAACTCGATAATCGTCAACTGGCCGCCGGGTTTAAGCACCCGAAGGATCTCGCGCAGCGCCTGCATCTTGTCAGTGAAATTGCGGATTCCATAGCCGATGGTCACGGCGTCAAAACTGTCGTCCTCGAATTGCAGCTTCTCGGCATCGGCCTGGACGAACTGTACGTTGTCGGGAATGTCGGTGCGGGCAAGCCTTGTCCGTGCCGCACGAAGCATTTGCTCGTTGATATCGCTCAGGATGACCGATCCCTGCGCGCCGACCCGTCTGCTGATGAGGATGGTCAGATCGCCCGTTCCCGCCGCAATATCCAGAACCCTTGATCCGGGTTTGATGTTGCTCGCGTTGATCGCATACCATTTGACGGCGCGATGCGTCCCGAAGGAGATCACATCATTCATTATGTCATACTTCGGGGAAACGGTGTCGAAGACCTCGGCGATGCGCCCTGCCTTCTCCTCGACCCTGACTTTCTCAAAGCCGAAATGCGTGGTCTCGGAACCGGCTTCTTCGCTGGATTGCATGGTGGTCATGTTTCATTCCTCAGGTCAGGTTGGCGACAGAGCTCTGCTGTCCTTTCTTCACTATCCCGGCTAACAGGGCGGTGTACAATCCGACCTGTGACGCATCGCTCGAGTTCGACATGCTCCGAAACACTGCGCCGGATCTGGCTTGTTCTGCCGGTTTGCAGGCGTTCTTTCCGGGCGGGATCCGCGTCTCCGAGCGAGAAGATGGCCTGTGCGATTTGGTCCTCGCCGGACCTGCATCGCTCATTGAGCTGATCCGCCGCTTTTCAACGGGGGGCATCGCGAAGTCGAAGGCGACGCGGCCCCAACCATCTGTGACTGCGATCCCTTTGGACGCGAGATCGGTGGGAAGCGCGAGGCTCGCCGAGCCGTCTTGCGCTCAGTGTTGGCTGGGCCAAGTGTCGCAAAGCGGCGAATAGGTGTCTGACCCATGCGAAGCGATACGGAGCATTGTGCCGCGATTTGCCGCCATTTGCCGCCATTCGCACTGGGCAGGGTGGCGCGTGTCCGGAACACTGAAGGGGTTTTCTTTTCGGGAGCCCCTTGTCCATGTCGCCGTCGAAGATTCTCATTGGTCAGTTTCTCATTGTCCTGACCATCATCGTGGCGACCATGTGGGGCGCGACGCAGTGGGTGGCGCATGCCTTGGGATATCAACCAGCCTTAGGGAGGCCATGGTTCGTCTGGGGTCAGGTGCCGGTCTACCGGCCCTGGAGGCTCTTCCAGTGGTGGTATGCCTATGAAGCCTATGCGCCCGATGTGTTTGCGCGAGGCGGTGCGATGGCTGCCAGTGGCGGACTGCTCGGCATTGTGGCGGCGGTCAGCGGCTCGGTCTGGCGCTCGCGCTGGGAAAAGCGCGTCACGACCTATGGCTCGGCGCGATGGGCTGAGAAGCGCGATCTTGTGCGCGCGAAACTGCTGGGCGGCGATGGCGTGTTCCTGGGGCGCTGGAAGGGCCAATATTTGCGCCATGATGGGCCGGAACATGTGCTGGCCTTTGCACCGACCCGGTCGGGCAAGGGTGTGGGGCTGGTTGTGCCGACGCTCCTGTCATCGCACCATTTTTGCCTGATCCCGTATCGCGGCTTCGCCGCTTGCACGGAACGCGATCAGGGCTGTTTTCCTGGTCTCGTCTCCCCGCTTTGCTGCTCCGATGCATTTGAGCGGGCCATTCTGGCTGACCCTGCGTAATGCTGCATGGCCCCTTGCCAAGCCTCTGGCGAGGGTGAAAACCCGTCACAGGGCAAGCCAGATGCGCCGGGATAGCCAGTCAGGGAGAAGGAAGCTCATGGACCTCAACACCAGCATTTCCGCCGTCGTCACGGGTGGTGCCTCCGGGCTCGGTGAGGCGACCGCGCGCAGGCTCGCCGCCGATGGGGTGCGGGTCGCAATCTTCGACATGAATGCCGAGCGCGGCACCGCGCTCGCCGCCGAGATTGACGGGGTGTTCTGCGAGGTCAATGTCACTGACGAGGCTTCCGTCGATGCGGGCTTCTCCAAGGCGCGCGAGGCCCATGGCCAGGAGCGTGTGCTCGTCAATTGCGCGGGCATCGGCAATGCTTTCAAGACCGCCTCGCGCGACAAGGAAACCGGAGAGATCCAGCACTTCCCGCTCAAGGCCTTCGACCTTGTCATCCAGGTCAACCTCGTCGGCACCTTCCGCTGCATCGCCAAATCCGCGGCCGGCATGATGAGCCTCGAACCCATCAAGGGCGAGCGCGGGGTGATCGTGAACACGGCCTCCGTCGCCGCGCAGGAGGGCCAGATCGGGCAGGCGGCCTATTCCGCCTCCAAGGGCGGCGTGCTTGGCATGACCCTGCCGATTGCACGGGACCTCTCGCGGGAGCTTATCCGGGTGAACACGATCATGCCGGGCCTGTTCGACACGCCGCTTCTGGCAAGCCTGCCGGAACATGTGCGCGCCGCTCTTGGCGCGCAGGTGCCCAACCCGGCAAGGCTCGGTGATCCGGCGGAGTTTGCCTCGCTCGCGGCCGAAATGGTCCGCAACCCCTATTTCAATGGAGAGAGCGTGCGCCTCGACGGTGCGATCCGCATGGCGCCGCGTTGAGCCTTGCCGGTCGCGGCTCGCGTTTTCTCACCCCATGGTCGGGATGATGAAGGCGTTTGAGCCGTCGCCGCCGCCGTCCGGCCAGCGCTGAGTGACGGTTTTCACCTTGGTCCAGAATTTCAGGCCTTCCATGCCGTACTGGTTGGTGTCGCCGAAGGCCGAGCGCTTCCAGCCACCGAATGTGTGATAGCTGACCGGCACGGGGATCGGCACATTGATGCCGACCATGCCGACATTCACGCGCGACGCGAATTCGCGTGCGGCATGACCGTTGCGGGTGAAGATGGCGACGCCGTTTCCATACTGGTGCTCCGAGGGCAGGCGCACGGCCTCCTCGAAATCCTTTGCGCGCACGATCTGAAGGACCGGGCCGAAAATCTCCTCGCGATAGCTCTCCATGTCGGGCGTGACATGGTCGATCAAGGTCGGGCCGATGAAGAAGCCCTTCTCATGGCCTTGCAGCGAGAAGCCGCGTCCGTCGATCAGGATCTTTGCGCCTTCCCTCTCGGCGGTGTCGATCCAGCCCTCGATGCGTGCCTTGTGTTCGGGTGTCACCACTGGGCCATACTGCGCGTCAGGATCGCTGGAGACGCCGACGCGCAGCGCCTCGATCGCCGGGATCAGCTTCTCGTTCAGGCGTTCCGCCGTTCTCTCGCCAACCGGCACCACGATGGGGAGTGCCATGCAGCGCTCGCCAGCCGAGCCGAAGGCTGCGCCGACCAGATCATTCACCGTGCGGTCCAGATCGGCGTCCGGCATGACGATGCCATGGTTCTTCGCCCCGCCCATGGCCTGGACGCGCTTTCCGGCCGCCACGCTGCGCTGGTAGACATAATGGGCAATGTCAGAGGAGCCGACAAAGCTCACACCGGCAATGTCCGGATGATCGAGGATCGCATCCACCATCTCCTTGTCGCCATGAACGACCTGCAACAGGCCCTCAGGCGCGCCGGCCTCGAGGAAAAGCTCGGCCAGGCGCACCGGCACGCTCGGATCGCGCTCTGACGGCTTCAGGATGAAGGCGTTTCCGGCGGCAATCGCCATGCCGAACATCCACATCGGGATCATGGCGGGGAAATTGAACGGCGTGATACCTGCGCCGATTCCGATGGGCTGGCGCATGGAATAGACGTCGATGCCGGGCCCGGCCCCATTGGTGTACTCGCCCTTCAGCGCCTGCGGGATGCCGCAGGCAAACTCGACCACTTCCAGGCCGCGCTGCACATCGCCTTTGGAATCCTCGATCACCTTGCCGTGCTCGGAGCTCAGGAGCTCGGCGAGCTCCTGCATGTGCGTCTCGATCAGCTCCTTGAAGCGGAACATCACACGCGCCCGCTTTTGCGGATTGGTCACTGCCCATTCCGGCTGGACCTTCTTCGCAGCCGCAACCGCGCGCTCCAGCACCGCCGCATCGCCAAGCGCGACCTCTGCCTGAACCTCGCCGGTCGAGGGGTTCCAGATGCTGTGCTTGCGCGCGCCCGCAGCACCCGCACCCCCGCTGATGAAATGATCGACCTGGCGCATCAAATTTTCCTCCGGCTGAATTTTCAAGGCGTGTTTGTGCCCCTTGTCGCTGGAAACTCAGGCAAGCTCAACTCCTGTGACACCCAGCGTGGGCAGGGAAGGTGTCAGCCCGCGCCGTCTCGACACCGTACTGACCACTGCGCCACACGAGGATCGACAGCGCGGTTCAGGGTCGAGGGTGCGTGGGCGCTGGCCAGGAGTGATGAGTTGTAAGCGAAAATTACTGTGTTGCGCTTCGGCGAAGGTTCATTTCCGCCTCGATGGCTGCGAGCAGTTTTCGGTCGATGCGGTAGAAGAACATCAGCGTCCCGGCGACGAGGAAAAACAGGCCTGGGACAATGTTGAACATCCTGGCGATACCGCCGAGCGCCTCAGCGGTCTGGACCTGGTCGACGCCGTCAACGGGCGCGGCGAAACCGTAAAGCGCGAGCACCGAGGAAGGGATCGCAACGCCCATGGCCGAGCCGAATTTGAGCGAGAACATGGAGGCCGAGACAGTCAGCCCCGCGCTGTTCCTGCCCGATTTCCATTCACCGTATTCAGAGCAATCGGTGTACATGGCAAACAGCAGCGTGATCATGACGCCGAAACAGAACATCATCACGGTGTGAGAGATCAAAGCGATGGCAAAGCCGGGCGGCGGGAGATAGTTCCCCACCAGCGCAGCCGCAGCCACGAAATTCGCGATGATCATCAGCGTCTTCTTGTCGGCAGTGCTGGCGAGGCGGGGGGTCAGGAGCGCACCGAACAACTGCCCGACAAAGCCCAGCGTGACGATGAGCGACGCGGCATCCATCCACCACAGCACCTTCGCATCGTCGAGCCCCATATTGTACTTGGCGAAGAACGCAACAGACGACAGGCGACCGATCAGGCCAATGACAATCAGGACGCCCGCGATGGCGAGGATGATCCAGGAGATGTTCTTTACAAGCACCGAGAGATCGTCGGTGATCTTCGACTTCTGAGGCGTTTTGGGCGTGATCCGCTCTTTAGTTCCGGCAAAGGTGATCAGGAACAGGATGACTGACAGGACCGCGAACAGAATGATGGTGAGCCGAAAGCCCATGACCTCGTCGCCGCCGCCCAGCCAGTCGACCAGCGGCTTGGTCGTTGCGCCGACGAGAATGGAGCCGAGAGACGCGAAAACGAAACGGTACTGGGTCGCCTTCGTCCGCTCCCGGCTGTTGGGATGGATGACGGCGAGCAAAGCCGAATAGGGCACATTGATCGCGGTATAGGCCAGCATGACCAGCGAATACGTCACATAGGCGTAGACGATCTTTCCGGTCTCGCTGAAATCGGGACCGAGGAACAACAGATAGCCCAGCAAGGCGTATGGTATGATCGTCCAGAGGATGAAAGGGCGGTACTTGCCCCAACGTGTGTTCGTGCGGTCGGCGATCAGCCCCATGGCCGGATCGGTGATGGCGTCGGCCCAGCGGGTGATAAGGAACATCAGTGCGGCGTGGCCCGGATGAATCCCCCACACATCGGTGTAGTAATAAAGCAGGAAGATGCCGAAGAAGCCGTTGTAGAAGTTCGACGCCATGTCGCCGAGGCCATAAGCGACTTTTTCCCTGACGCTCAGTGGCGGATAGCTGCTCATCTCGACATTCCTCCCGGCGGATTTCTGTAATCTTTTTCGACCGCCTGAACCCATTCATGCCTGAAATACAAACGATTGTATAGGCTTGGCATCAGAGCGCGATCGACCCGCCCCTCATGGCGAGCAGCAATGCACCGATCAGGCCCGCATCATCGCCGAGCGCCGGTGTGTGGATCAGTTCCGCGCCGGGGATTGTCTGCACGCCCAAATATCCGGCCATCTGCCTGTCATAGGCAGCGCGAATGAGGTCCAGGAGGTGCGGAGCAAGCATCAGGCCGCCGCCAAGAATGATCCGTTCGAGTCGCATGGTCAGCGTCAGCGTCCGGCAACCCTGCGCGAGATAGTCTGCGATGACCCGCCAGCCCGGGTGATCCGCAGGGAGGTCCTTCGGCTCTCCCCAACGTGCACGCGCCGCCGTCACCGAAGCCACGCCCTCGAGGCAATCACCATGGAAAGGGCACATGCCGGCGAACCCCGCATCGTCAGCGTGCCGACGCACGGGGATGTGTCCGAACTCAGGATGCAAGGGGCTGCCAACGAACCCGCCTTTCACAAAAATCCCCCCACCGATACCGGTGCCGACGGTGATATAGGCCGCCGATTCAGCGCCTTTGGCGGCACCCCTGGTCATCTCGGCCAGCAAGGCCCCGTTAACATCGGTGTCGATCGTCACGGCAACACCCAATTCACCTGCAAAGAACGCCCGCAGACTGGTACCGGCCCAGCCGGGTTTTGGTGTTGTCAGAATGGTCCCGCAGGCGGGCGATGCCGGATCGATGTCAATGGGGCCGAAACTGGCAATCCCGAGGGCCTGCAGGTCCAATGTGCCGCGCTCTTCCAGAAAGAAGTTTGCGCAGCCCGACAGCGTCTCCTCTGGCGTGGTCACACGAACCCTGTGCTTTTTGAGGACAACGCCTTCGGCATCTGCGACGCCGCATTTGAAGGTGGTCCCGCCTGCGTCAATGCCACCGAAAACCGGTTCCCGAACGATCATTCTGTTCTCCCAAATGCGCCGACACACAGTTCTTGCAATCGATTGTATTCCTGATAGCATGCGCAGCCAAACTGTCACCACCAATTGCACGCACAGGGTATTCTGCAGATGTACTACAAGTCAGCTCCCATCCCTCCCGCGTGCTCGGCTGTCTTTACAGGAGGCATAGACCATCCCGACCTCTGGCTCTGGGACAGCTGGACTTTGCGGGAGCCCGGTGGCGTACTCAACTTGTACTGCCTGGCGCTGTCAAAACGCGGGGAGGACGGCAGCAATATCACTCCGCCCCAACGAAACGACTTCACTTTCCATGTGCGCCGCTTTGTGTCGTCCGATAATGGACGCTCCTGGCGGGATAAGGGCGCGGTCATGGAGCGCGGCGGGGTCGCTGACGGCGCGGATGCGCGCAATGTGTGGAGCGGTTCGGTCCTGCGCCTTGATGAGGACACGGTTGCCTTCGGATTCACAGGTGTCAGGCATCAAGGGACCGACCATCGCTTCCTGCAGACGATTTGCGTGGCCACGGGCCCAACACCAGCTGGCCCGACAAGCTGGCCTGGGTCTGCACTCAGCTGCCCGCTGCGAGACCATGACGCCATCCTAACGGCGGGTTATTATCTTTCCCCGCTCAGGGAACTTGGAAGCAATGACGGCGAAGCCGGCGGGCCCATAATGGCCTGGCGGGACCCGTTTCTTGTTCAGCTGCCCAGCGGCGACCTTCATGCGGTATGGTCAGCAAAGGTCTCACCGACCATTCCCGCCATCGCCCACGCGCGGCTTGAGCGCAACGGCGATGAGATTGGTCTTGCAGAGCTCTACCCTCCCATGCTCCTGCCGGACGCCCATCTGATGACTCAAGCCGAAGTGCCAAAGATCTATCGCGACCCTGCGAGCGGAGATTACCTGCTCCTCATCTCGGCCTGCGACCGGCGCTTCGAGGGCCAGCCAGACCGTGAGCTGACCCATATCCATCGGCTCTATCGCAGTGCGGAGATCGGCGGGCCATGGCGACCCTTCCAACCAAATGGCAGCGCGCTTGCCGGCTTGGAGGGCCTGTTTGGAGCCAGTCTGATCGATCATGACGCCTGCAGGGGCCGGCTTACCGTGCTCGGACCCTTCACAGAGAATGCGGGTTCCCAGAGGCAATTGCGGTTTGCGGAGCCAATTGACCTTCAAATACCCTCGGCCGAGTCGCGGGTGCGTTCAGAACTGGCTTAGCTTTCCGGGGCGGAGCCGCGCACGATCAGACGCGTTGGCGTAAGCTGAGATTGCACCTCTTCTCCGTCCAACTGCCGCAGAAGCAGATCGACAAGCAATGCTCCGCCGCCGCTGATGTCCTGATCCACAGTGGTGAGGGGCGGTGTGAAGAGGGCGGCTTGTCCGATATTGTCATACCCAACCACCGCCACGTCTTCGGGCACTGAATGCCCCTTTGCCTGAAGGGCCATGATCGCGGTCATGGCCAGCACGTCCGACGCGGCGAAGATGGCATCGAAACCGTGGCCTTGTTCCATGAAAGAAAGCAATTCCTGAAACACGGAGGCACCTCCGAATTCGACGTCCAGCTTGAGCTTCTTATCGGCAGTGAGACCATGCGCGGCATGCGCGGCTTCAAACCCTTCATGGCGCAGCGCGACTTCCGGCAGGTCAAGCGGGCCCATGAAGAGGATCCGCTTCCGACCGATGGAGAGAAGATGATCGGCAGCCAGCCGGCCGCCCTCCCGATTGTCGCTGCCGACGAGCGTGTAATTCGTCGTGCCGTCGCGTCCGCCCCAGACCACCACCTTTCTGGCGAGTGGGCCAAGCGCGTGGAGCCGGTTTGAGCGGCCCGCCTGACCGATGATGATGAGCCCGTCGGCCCTGCCGGTTTGCAGCAGGCGCTGCTCGGCGATCTGCTCTTCGCCTTCAGGCACGCTGATGATCAGGTCATAGCCGCGTTCGGAGGCGGCCTGGCTGACGGCACCGACCATTTCCAGAAAGAACGGGTCAGACAGCGTCTGGCCCGATCCGGGGCGGAGCGGGATCACCATTCCAATGGCTTCGGAAGACTGGCGCCGCAGATTCCTCGCTGACGCATTCACGGCATAGCCGGTTTCCTGTGCAATCCTCAGAATCTCGGCCTTGGTCTTTTCCTTGACAAGCGGACTGTCATTCAGCGCGCGCGATACGGTCGACACGTCCACGTCTGCGAGGCGCGCGAGTTCGGCCATGGTGATTTTGCGCAGTCTGCTCAAGGGCGGGTTCCGGTGAACGGGCAAGCTCAGCCTGAGTTGAACACGCATTGTGGCGCAGAAACAAGAACAGCCCGCCGAGACGGGCTGTTAAGTTAGACCGAGGCCGGAAGGGCTCCGGCCTCGGAGGGAAGATTAGAACTCGTAGCGAAGGGTTGCCGAGATTGTCCGGCCGTTGATTGGACGGAAGCGGATGAAGTCGCCAATCGCTGGACTGCCTTCCTCGCCCTCGGTGAAGCCAACTTCGTCGAAGAGGTTGTTGCCATTGAGGCTGAGCGAGAGATTGTCCTGCAACTGATAGTTCACATAGGCACCGATGGTCGTGTAGCCGTGCAGGTCGAACTGGTTGCTGTCCTGCACCGGCGCGTCACCGGTGGAGAAGATGTTGAGGCCCAGATCATAGCGGTCCCCGGTGAAATAGGGGTTCACATTGAAGGTATACGGGGCCTGGCGGCGCGGAGTGTTGCCAAGATTGGCGTTGGTCGCCGGACCGGAAATCTCCGATTCCGTCAGCGTCGCATTGCCGCGAACACCGAAGCCCTCGCCAAAGGTGAAGTCGCCCTCGATCTCCAGTCCGTTGGTGTCGAACTCGGTCTGGATCACGCTCTGGGTTGAGGCTTCGAACTGGGCGGCCTCAGCCACCTGGGCGTCGAAATACACAATGCTGAGATCGCCCGCTTCGAACTGGAATCGAATGCCGATTTCGTACTGTTCCACGAAGTTCAGGAACAGGTCGTCGTTCGGTGACGTGCCCACCCCGTTCGTCACTTGCAGATTGCCGGACGAGCGATCCGGGGCCGTCAGGGATGCACCCTCGGAATAGTTGGCAAACACCGCAACGTCATCGTTCACGCGGTAGTTCGCGCCGATGGAGTAGCTGTCGAAGTCTGCATCATAATTGGTGCGGACGAGCGCGGTTTCATCAAAGCGCGTGACATTCTGCTCGTTCGTACCGATCGTTCCGTCGCCATCGGCGTCGAACGGGCCGACCTGCGCCGTGCCAAAGCCGATGAACTGGCCCGACACGGTGTTGTTGGTTTGCCGGTAAGAGGCCTCGACCGTGAGGTCATCAAAGTCGAGATTGGCGGAGAAGTAGGGCGCTGTCTGCTCGATATCGAAGTCCCAATAGACGGAGCAGCAATTGCCGAAATTGTTGTTGACGAAGGCTTGGCCGTTGATGAATGAGCCGTCTGCCGGGTTCAGGAAAAGGCTGTTCGGATCATTTGTGATGAACCGGCCGCCGCGCAGGACAGCCCGGGCATCATTGAAGCTCCATTGCTGCTCGCTTGCTTGGTCGGCATAGAAGATGCCGGCCCGCAATGTGATGAAGTCGAATTCGCCGGTGATCGACACATCGCCGAAGAGATTGCCCACATCCGGCACCGCCGTATTGAACAGGACAAAATTGATGTTGGAGGAGCCGTCGGCATTGGCACTGTCGAGGCCGGCCGGGAAAGGCGCGTAGAAATTGCCGGAAATGTCGGCCCAGCGCACCTTGCCGTCGAGCGTCAACGTATCGTTGATGTCGAAGGAGCCTTCGGCACCGATCGACGTCATTTTCGACTGGACCCCTTCCTCGACGCTGTCACGCGCATCGCCGCGGCGCAGGGCGATGTCGGTGATGCCGAGAGAGTTCGTGCCTGATCCAAGGTCAAGGCCATTCAGTTCGCCGATGGACCCGTCGCCCTTGACCACTGCAGGCAGCGGCAGGAAGGTCGGCACCCGGTCATCGAGATGCTTGAAACGGACCACGAAGGAACCGCGCTCGAAATCCTTGCCGATCGAGGCCTTGATCTGGAAGCCTTCCTCCTGATCGCTCGCAGTCTCGCGAACGCCCTCGCCGGTCCGGGCAAAGCCGCCGACATGGTAGTAGAGCCCGTTTTCGAGGACGTTGCCGAACTCAGCGTCCAGGCGGAAGGAATTGTAATCGATGCCGCTGGTCAGCGCGACGGAGCCCGCGCGCTCGGTCGGCTTCTTCGAGATCAGGTTGATGATGCCGCCAGCCGCATTCGGGGCCTGTGTCGAGGCCGAACCGCCGCGGATCGACTGGACAGAGCCGATGGTGGAATCGACGCGCAGATAGCTGTCAGCCGTGCTGAAGGCCACATCGCCGACGAGCAGCGTCGGGAAGCCGTCTTCCTGCAGCGAGAGGTACCGCGAACCACCCGATGCGATCGGCAGGCCGCGCACCTTGATGTTGGCATTGGCATCGCCGCCGGTGTCTTCCGACTTCACGCCGGGAATGACACGGAAAAGCTCGTTGACCGAGCGCGGGGCGAGGTCCTGTATCCGGTCTTCTGGCAGGGCTGACACCGAGGCCGACGAGTCGAAGACCGTCGTTTCCTGTGCCACGCCCGTGATGATCACGGTTTGCTGGCGCGCTTCTGCCTCTTCGGCGGCGTTCTGCGCGTAGGCTCCAGTATTGAAGACCGCAAGCGCACCGGCGCTCAAGAGCAGGGTTTTCTTGGTGACAGACATGTGACGAGGACCTCCCGGATCATTTCTCAAAGCCGACTTTTGTCTTGGCCAGTCTGAGGAAGAAGCAGAATGCAATCCATTGCAAGACAAATTTGCAAACGATTGTATTTGTGCGGGAGATGGGTGCCGGATGTTGCGGATTTGCCACGCCCACGGAAGCGTTCGCGTCGCTCACGCGCAAATCGCCCCGTCCCAACTGTCGGGAAACACATTCTATAAGGAAGCGCCCAGACGCCTGCGGCCCAACCCGGGCGATCATCCGCTCAGCCTCACCCGCACCCGGTCGGAGCGATCTTTTTGCTTTGCTCGCCTTCTGTATCGCAGAATTGTTCAAGGCTTGTGGTTGGAGCGGGTAGACGGGATCGAACCGACATATTCAGCTTGGAAGGCTGACGTTCTACCATTGAACTATACCCGCTCACGGGTCGGAAGGAGCACCATAGCACGGTCGGGATGGTGGAGGGGGCTGGATTCGAACCAGCGTACGCAAAGCGGGCAGATTTACAGTCTGCTGGATTTAACCACTCTCCCACCCCTCCACGGGACCCGGACACCGTCAATGAAATTGACGCCTTCCGATCCGGTTGCCAGAAGCGGGGAACATCCGCCCCCTGAAAACCGGAAACGGCCTTATAATGACGAAGTCTCCCCCGCGCAACCGCCGTCCTGCGACGCATCGTCCGCGCCGCGATCAGGGCCTTTCCAGCGACACGATGTGGATCTGGGGCCTGCATGCCGCCCGCGCCGCACTTGCCAATCCGGCGCGCAAGCTCGAGCGAATCATCGCCACACCGAACGCCGCATCGACGCTGGGGCCACTGGCAATGCGCGCGCCGCTCGAAAGGCTGGAAGCCGGCGAGATTGACCGGATC
>Ga0081526_100554_pt1 | contig 14946 bp, 5 predicted proteins | sample HotLakmasection2_FD_70991 | JGI IMG/M metagenome (GOLD analysis project Ga0081526, IMG submission 70991) | Hypersaline microbial mat communities from Hot Lake, Washington, USA - Section #2 (SPADES assembly) (version 2) | ecosystem: Environmental > Aquatic > Non-marine Saline and Alkaline >... | reverse complement strand
ATTGCCTCTCAGCCCAGCAACGCCCGCAAATGAATTGCGGGCTACCTGCCATAAGTCCGTTAAAACGGACTGAGGCGGTTGGTGACGCATTGCAGCCCACTTCAGTGGGCTTCCCGCATTAGCCCGCCATTTATTCGCGGGCGGGTCAACGGACTGAGGCGGTTTTCTGAAGCGGTTTTCTGCGGCGGTTTTGATTGCCTCTCAGCCCAGCAACGCCCGCAAATGAATTGCGGGCTACCTGCCATAAGTCCGTTAAAACGGACTGAGTCGGTTTGTGGTGCATCGCAGCCCACTTCAGTGGGCTTCCTGCATTAGCCCGCCATTTATTCGCGGGCGGGTCAACGAACTGAGGCGGTTTCTGACGCAGTGCAGCCCACTTCAGTAGGCTTCCCGCACTTGCCCGCCATTTATTCGCGGGCGGGTCAACGGGTGCGCCTTTCAAAATGGCTCCGCGATCGCCTACTTGAGCGATACCTGGAGCGGTACATCCATCTTCCATTGCTTGCCCTTGTAGAACAGCAGTTGATAGACATGCAAACCGCCATAGCGGAACGAAGCCTCAAAGGATTGCAGATAGAGATACCACATGCGGTAGAAGCGCTCATCGTAGATCTCGCTGAGGGGATGAATGTCGTCCCAGTTTGCCGTGAAGTTTTCTGCCCAGCGCTTCAGGGTTTCGGCGTAGTGGGGTTTGAGGTTTTCGCAGTGGGCGATGGGGAGCTTCGCCGCCCAGAGTTCCTGGGTTAGCTCGTGGAGTTGGGGCGCATAGCCACCGGGGAAGATGTATTTATCGACCCAGGCTCCGTTGCGTTCGTTGCTCTGGGTGACGATGGTGTGCAGCATCCCAATGCCGTCGGGCTTAAGCAATTCCTTTGCCTTCTCCATGAAGGTGGCGAAGCTGCCCTTGCCCACATGCTCAAACATGCCGATGCTCACGAACTTGTCGAACTGTCCGGTAAACTCGCGATAGTCGGAAATGCAGATCTGGATGCGATCGCCCAACCCCCGCGCGGCAATCCGCTCCTCCGCCAGCTTTGCCTGCTCCGTGCTGAGGGTGATGCCCGTCCCCGACACGCCATAGTTTTCTGCGGCATAGATCAGCATCCCGCCCCAGCCACAGCCAATATCCACCAGGGTGTCTCCCGGTTTTAGCGCCAGCTTGCGGCAAATTAGCTCATACTTCTGCCGTTGCATTTGCTCCAGGGTGTCGGTGGGCTGCAACTGATAGCCGCAGGAGTAGGTCATCGTCGGGTCGAGGAACTTCTGGTAGAAGTCGTTGCCCAGGTCGTAGTGATACTGAACATTTTTGTAGCTGTTTTGGATGCGGGTGGGAACGGTTTTGAGCCGTTGGGTGATGACTTTGAGGAACAGTCCGAGGGTAAAGCGATCGCGCGCCGCCGAGTAAACCCGCGTGCGGTAGAACATGCCGATGAGTTCCACCAAGTTATTGTTCTGCTCATCCCACCAGCCATCCATATAGGCTTCGCAGAAACCCAGGGTGCCAAAGGCAAAGATGCGATCGTACACACCGGGGTTGTGGATCTGCAAACACAGCGGCACCGAAGTCCCCGGCGTACCAAACTGAAACGCCTCGCCAGCGGGATTGATGACGGTCAGATCCGCATTCTCGATGCGGCTAAAAAGCTGGAACAGGTAGCGCTCGCTGCTGGGGAGCTGTTGGATGCGATCGCGCAGCGCTTCCCCCGTCAGCTTGGGCTGTGCCGCTCCGTTGACCGCGTTTTCACCTGCCGAATGCGTAGTTTGTAAATCTTGGGTTTTGGTTTCGGGGGCTGTCATGGTTCGTCCTGATGTTGATACCCTTTGCATTGTGCCAGGAGGTGTGCGAAAGCAGTCACCACCCGTCAAGGTTTCTAAACTGGACGAGGGTTGCAGATGAAACGATTAAACCTATTTTGCGAATAAGCTGACCTGACCCAATGGCTTGTGGCTGCTCCATTTGGGCTTTCAGGTGGGGGAAGGGGGGCGATCGCAAAACCCACAAAACCAGAGCTTCTGCCAGAGCTACTAAGATCTTCGACTTCTTTCTCAATCGCCGCCCACACCTCTCCGCCAGAGGTCAAGAAGTCGAAGATCTGGCAGAGGTAGCGCAAAGATCTTCGACTTCTTTCTCAATCGCCGCCCACACCTCTCCGCCAGAGGTCAAGAAGTCGAAGATCTGGGGGTGTAGTGCAAAGATCTTCGACTTCTTTCTCAATCGCAGTGCATACCTCTCCGCAAGGGGTCAAGAAGTCGAAGATCTGGGGGTGTAGTGCAAAGATCTTCGACTTCTTTCTCAATCACCGCCCACACCTCTCCGCTAGAGGTCAAGAAGTCGAAGATCTGGGGGTGTAGCGCAAAGATCTTCGACTTCTTTCTCAATCGCAGTGCATACCTCTCCGCAAGGGGTCAAGAAGTCGAAGATCTGGAGGAGGAGGAGGCAGGTTTATCCTCAAAAGCTGTTCCGTCCGTTTACCTGCCTGACTTTTACACGGCTTTGCCGCAGGGGGATCTGGATGACGAAGCGGGTTCCTTCGTTGGGGGCGGAGTGGCATTCCAGCGTGCCGTCGTGGGTTTCGGTGATGATCTGGTAGCTGATGGAAAGCCCCATGCCTGTGCCCTTGCCGACAGGCTTGGTGGTGAAAAAGGGGTCGAAGATGCGCTGGCGGACAGTTTCGGGAATCCCTGCGCCGTTGTCGGCAATGGTGATTTGGGCACAGTTGTGCGGTTTGAGGACTTCGGTTTTGATTTCGATGTAGGGGTCGCAGTCGTCGGCGATCGCCGCCTGGCTACACCAGTCTTCCAGGGCATCAATGGCATTGCTCAGCAGGTTCATGAACACCTGGTTCATCTGTCCGGCGTGGCACTCGATGGGGGGCAGCTTGCCATAGTTGCGAATGATGGAGATGGCGGGGCGATCGTCCTGGGCACGGATGCGGTTGTTGAGGATGACCAGGGTGCTGTCGATGCCCTCATGGAGATCGACCGCTTTCATGGCGGCTTCATCCATGCGGGAGAAGGTGCGGAGGGATGCCACGATGTCGCGGATGCGATCGGCTCCAAACTTCATGGAGTTGATCAGCTTGGGCAGATCTTCGCTGACAAATTCCAGATCGACCGCTCTGATGGCACCGGCGATCGCCGGGACCGGTTCCGGGTAATGCAACTGATAGAGGTGAATCAGGTTGAGCAAGTCCTGGGTATAGTTTTTGGCATGTGCCAGGTTGCCATAGATAAAGTTGACGGGGTTGTTGATTTCGTGGGCGACCCCGGCGACCAGTTGCCCCAGGCTCGACATCTTTTCGCCCTGGATCAGGCGCGTCTGGGTGCGCTGGAGTTCGGCGAGGGTGTGGCGCAGTTCCGCCTCCGATGCCTGGAGCGCGGCTTCGGCAGCTTTGCGCTCGCTGATGTCAATCATCACGCCATTATGAACGGAGAGGTTGCCCACCGGGGCGGAGGGTTCTGACTGGGCACGCAGCCATTTCACCTTGCCAGCGGGGGTGATGATGCGAAATTCGTCGAACCAGGGGAGGTGGTTTTGGATGGCGATCGCCACGCTTTCCTGGTAGCGGTGCAAATCATCGGGATGAATCATCGCCCACATCACTTCCGGGTGCGCCATCAGGGTTTGTGGCTCCACCTCAAACAACTCCAGGGTGCGCGGACTCATGTAGGTAATGCGTTCTTCCCCCGTATCCAGATTGACCTGGTATTGGTAAATCACCCCAGGAACGGAGGTGTTGATGCTGCGGAGGCGTTCTTCCCGCTCTTGCAAGGCTGTTTCCGCTGTAACGCGATCGGTCACATCATGCACCAGGGAAGCAATGCCGATCGCCTGTCCATTAGAAGCAACCAGCGGCGTGTTGTACCATTCGCAGAGGATTTTGCGACCGTCGCGGGTGCGGTTGGCATTGATGCTGCGGGTGCCGCCCGTTTGGGAAAGCAACTCAGCGAAGATACCCGACACCATCTCGCGCAGTTCTTCATGCACCAGAAAGCTGAAGTGCTGCCCCATCGCCTCTTTGGCGGAATAGCCAAAAATGCTTTCGGCAGCAGGGTTCCACGCCTGCACACAGGCATCAGGCGTCCATTCGATGACCCCCAGGGGCGTTTGTTGAATGAGCAATGACAGCCGTTGTTGGGAGGCAAGCAGGGTTGCTTCAGCGACTTTGCGATCGGTTACGTTTTGGGCAATGCCCAGCACCTGGGTAACGCGTCCGGTGCGATCGCGCCGAAAGGCTGTTTCGCGGCTATGCAGCCAGATCCAGGTGCCATCCGCCCGCCGCATCCGATATTCCACTTCACGGGTTCTGGTATCTGCCAGAACTTGCATGGTTTGCAGATGACGGTGAACGACGGGTGCATCTTCAGGGTGCAGGAGTTGTTCCAACAGGGTGTCGCCCATTTCTTTCACCTGGTCGTTGGAATAACCTAGGACATCGCTGAGTTCATGGTTGACATAAATATTTCGCTTGTGTTCCAGGTCAAATATATAAAGGATGCCGGGGCTGCTATTTGCTACCTGTTCAATGAAGGTCTGGTTTTCTCGCAGGGCTTGTTCCACCTGTTTGCGATCGCTAATATCCAAACAAGTCGCCACTAACCGATAAATCTGCCCTGTTTCATCGCGCAGGGGGTTTACGGTCGTCAGCCACCAGGCTTCTTCTCCCTGGAATGTGAGTTGCTCTTCGTAGGTAATGCTGATGCCAAGCCGGACACAGTCGGCAAACCGTTGCAGCACCTTTTCTCCTTCGGTGCCTTCATAGATGTCGCGGATGGAGCGTCCCAAAAAGACATCATCCGGTTGCCCAATGACCTGTTCCGCAACCCGGTTCCAGCCCGCACAAAGGAACTTGCCATCGGGGGTGACATCTACCACAAAGATCTGGTATTCCACCCCATCGTAGATACTGCGGAGAAACTGTTCCTGTTTCCGCACCTGCTGTTCTGCCCGTTTGCGCTCGGTAATGTCTTCGGCGATCGCCAGCAAATATTGAGGACGATCCTGCGCATCCAAAATCACGGTCTTCTTGGTGTGCAGAATGCGGCTTTCGCCCACATCGACAGGCACTTCGCTTTCGGGAATATCCAACACTTGCCGCGTCTGGAGCACTGTCTGATCCTGCGAGGTCAGGGCTTCGGCTTTGGCGGGGGGGAACAAGTCCCAGGCGGTTTTGCCCAACGCATCGGCTGCCTCGCGCTTCAAGATAACCTCGGCAGCGGGGTTCCACAGGGCATAGCGAAACTCGTTTACTTCCTTTGCCATCACCGCCACGGGCAAACAGGCTAAGACCGATTCTAGAAACCGTTTGGTTTCCTTCAGGTCAGCATCCGCTTGCTTGAGGTTGGTGATGTCGCGAGCCGTCGCATAGATCCGATGGGTGCGCAGGCAGGGCGTCGCCAGCCAGGAAAACCAGCGATAGGAGCCATCTTTGCAGGCGTAGCGGTTTTCAAACGCCGTGACGGATGTGCCTGCGGTCATTGCCTGGGTGATGGTTTGGGTCTGAGCGCGATCGTCGGGATGCACCCAGTCTAAAAACGGCTTTCCCAGCAACTCGTCTGACCCAAATCCCAAAACCCGTTCCCATGCCGGGTTAATTTGTCTGAAAATGCCCTGAAAATCAACAATGCACAGCATGTCGGGGAGCAGTTGAAAGAAGCGATCGCGCTCTTCTTCCGCTTGCTTCCGTTCCGTAATCACTTCTGAAACCAGCGTCAGCCCTGTAATGGTGTTCTGATCTTGCCCACCCCAGGGATAAACCGTCCAGCGCAACCAATCCTGCTGCCTGCCATTTCCAGTAGCCGCACCAGTCGCAGCATTGTGAGCGTTAGCCGGGCGAGAAATGAGACTTTCCCAGGTGACGGTTTCCCCGTTCAGCCCCCGATGCAGCATCGCAACCCAGTAGTCTGGATCTTCGGGAAAGAAACGGAGGTGGGATTCACCGATGGGGGCGCGATCGCCCAACCCATGATCTTCGCGCCAGCGACGGCTCACCATCTGGTAGCGAAAGCTGGAATCGAGAATGGCGATCGCCACAGGAGTATGCTCGACCCATGCCTGGAGCGGAGTTTGGCTACCATCAAATGGCAAAGGATGCGCTTGTGCCATAGATCAAGACGTGTAATAAACTGGCAAAACGTCGCCAGCGAAAGAATCTGATTAACAGTGTGCCCCGAAAATTCCCGTAGATAACGCTCTAGCCCTGCATCCAGCCGTTCCTTTTGCCAAAATATCACGAGGATGAAGCTACAGAGAAGCCATCTACAACTTCACCACAGAGGATTTACGCAGAATTTATACAAAAGAGCATCTCAAGAGCATTTAAACCGGGTCAAGAAAAATATGTTTGGGGTTTGGCTCTAAGGATTGAAAACAAAATAAACCCCGTAGGACTTACGTACTTCGTACGAAAAATCACTCAACTGCGTCAGTCCTGCCCCGGAATGTTTGATGAGAAGCGCAGCAATGCTGCGCTTCTCATCAAACATTCCGGGGTTCATTTTATACGTGATCCTAAGAATTCACTTCTTGCCTATTCGGACATCTTTTCGTAGCGACAGATACCCACTGAGTACATTGAACAACCGAGAATATGCCCAACCCTCTCTCGTCACTTTTCGCAACTCTCAGATTTCCCTCTGAAATTCCGGTCCTGGCTATTATCCTCAAATTTCAGCCTCACAGCGTACTCAAACCCTAGCTCTTTCAACTGTTCTTGCAAACGTCTTTGTGGAGGTATTGACATCCCCTATGACTTTAACCACGCCTGATATTCAGCCTTCAGAGCGATCGCAACAAGCCGCTGAAGACTATCCCCTCGTCCCCGTGCCCCTGTCGGCACGAAAGCCGATCTGGTCGCTGGCTCCCCTGCTGATGGGGTTCGCCCTCACCTCCACTACCCTTTTTGCGGGAGGGGCGATCGGTCCGGCATTCCCCTTCGGCTCGATGCTGGGTTTGGTGCTCGTCGGCAACCTGCTGCTCGGAGCCTATTGTGCTGCCCTTGGCTTCATCGCCTACAAGAGCGGTTTGTCTACCGTGCTCATGTCTCGCTTCAGCTTTGGGGATATTGGCTCCCGCTGGGTAGACTTTGTGCTGGGCTTCACCCAAATTGGCTGGTACGCCGTTACCAATGCTTTTATTGCCGATGCTCTCACCAACTTGCTAAACCTGCCTGATGCGATGCGCATCGTGCTAACGGTCTTTTTCACCTACGCCTTCTGCATCACCGCCTACTGGGGTTACCGGGCAATGGACTGGCTGAGCCGCATCGCCGTTCCTGCCATGCTGATTCTGATCGCCATCAGCCTCATTCTGGGCTTCCAGGATGCTGGCGACCTGGCAGCCCTGCAACCCACCGCAGAAATGACGGTGTTCCAGGGCTTGGCGGTTATTATTGGCACCTTCATTTCCGGTGGAACCCAATCTACCAACTGGAGTCGCTTTGCGGATACCGGAAAGAATGCGGTGCTGAGCACTGCCCTTGCCTTCTTCGCTATCAACGGCTTGCTGGTGTTTGCCGGAGCCTTTTGCACCCTGGTCTATGGCAGTCAAGACCTCGTAGAGGCAATGGCGACCCAGGGTATTTTGCTAGGTGGCATCATCCTGCTGATCCTCAATGTGTGGACGACCCAGGACAACACCATCTACAACTTCTCGATCGCTGGAACGAATTTTCTGCGCACCTCCAAGCGGCACCTGTTCGTGCTGGGCGGCGCAACCCTGGCGCTGGTGCTGTCTCTCACGGGTATTTACGAAAACCTGATCGAATACCTGATTTTGCTGGGGGCTGTAATTCCTCCCATCGGCGGCATCATCATGGCAGACTTCTGGCTCCGCCACCAGGGCAATTTCCCTGCTATCGACAGCGTTTTGCCCGCATTTAACTGGGCAGGCATCATTTCCTATGTTGTTGGTGCAGCAACCGCCTACATCTCTGGCAATGCTTCCTTCGGTGTTGGTCCCATCAACGGCATCATTGTCGCAGCAGTGCTGTACGGCATTCTATCGCGGGTCATTCGTCAACCCATCCGTAGCAAAGCTGCCTAGCGATCGCACCTTTCCCTTCCACTATCTCAAGGGATTCCGCTTACGGAGTCCCTTTTTTGGTCGTCCTCAAAGGGTAAGGGATCTGCGGATTAATAAAATCCCAATTTTTGAGAGAGGAGGCTGGCAGAGCCAGCCTCCTCTCTCAAAAATTGGGATTTTATTTTCTTGCAAGTCCCTAATGATGTTTGGGTGTATGGGCGCTGCCTACACACCCAAACATCATCACCCTTTGAGGACGACTCTAATGTTCTGGAGTACTTTTAGGGATTCAAATATTTGAAAGCTTTGTTGGGATAGGCAGGCGGTGGAGGAATCGTCACAGGTTGTTCGTGGATGCGTTCCTGGAGATGGGCGATCGCGTAATCAAGCTGGGCATCCTCTCCTTTGAAAGTGCTGTGGGGCAGGTTATCCACCACAATGTCTGGTTCCACCCCATGCCCTTCGATCAGCCATTCCCCTTCGGGACCATAGACCCCAATCTCGGCGGCAGAGGCAATGCCCCGATCCACCAGCCAGGTCTGCATCGATAGCCAGATCTCGCCGCCCCAGGTGCGAGTGCCGATGACTGTGCCCAGCCCCAGCCGCCGAAAGCCTTCGGTGAACGCTTCCCCATCCGAAGCGGTTTGCTCATTGCACAGCACCACCATGTGCCCCCGAAACGCCCACTGCATATTCCAGAAGGGCTTGCCCACGCGGGGTTTCCAGAAGAACCAGGCTTTGCGGAGGAGTTTTTCCAGAATCCAGCTATCAATGTTGCCGCCCCGGTTGTGGCGCACATCAATGATCAGCCCTTCCCGGTTGAAGATGGGATAGTAGTTTTCCACCCATTCCGTGAAGTTGTCGCGCCCCATCGCCCGCAGGTGAACGTAGCCCAGCTTGCCTGCGCCCTTCTCATCAACCCGCTGCCGACAGCGATATTCCCAGTCGGAATAGCGCAGATCCGCTGCTTCCCATGCCGAGACGGGAGTGGTGATGACGGGACGACTTTCGTTGCTCTCCGGTGCTTTAACGTGGAGTAATACTTGCTGTCCGGCTTGCTTTTTCAACAGAACTGCCGGATCGGGAACCGAGAGCAACGGCACACCGTTAATGGCTTCAATTACATCGCCGACCTGGAGGGCGACTTCGGGGCGAGTGAGGGGACCCGCACGATCGGGGTAGTCGGGGTCGTGCTGGTAGAGGTGGTCGATGCGGTAGCCTGCCTCGGTGCGGGTAAGGGCAGCCCCCAGGGAGGCGAGGCTGATGCGATCTTGTACAGGACGGCGATCGCCCGCTCTCACAAAGGTATGCAATGCCGCCAGTTCTCCCACCAACTGCGCGATCAAGTTATTCAGCTCATCGCGATCGGTGATGCGATCGACCAGGGGCAAATGCTTTTCCAGCAGCCCCCGCCAGTCTACGCCGTGGAGGTTGCGATCGTAGAAGTAATCGCGCTCTAATCGCCAGGCTTCCAGCAACATCTGCCGCCACTCATCGCGGGGATGAACAGAGAACGCCCAGTTGGAAAGGTCTACCTTTCGCTTCTCCAGTTCCTTATCTTTAGGAGCATCCTTATCCGCATCCAGCACATAGAACGAGCCGTTCTTGTGAACCAAAAGCTTATTGCCATCCATCGACAACTCATAGGAGCGAATGTCATCCATGATCGCTTTTGGTTCGATGGGGTCGGCTTTAATTTCCAGGGAAACCAGCTTGCGTTTACGCTCGGTATCAATCGTGGTTTCGATCCAAAAGAGACGACTTTCGTTGATGGCTAAATCACCGTAGTTATTGGGTTCAACGGGCACTTCCATTACCCGCTGCGGCAACCCTTCCAGGTCAATGGTAACTACGACTTCATCGGGCTCCTCCTCCGTCACTTCAGGGCTATCCGTTGATGCCGCTTCATCCAAAGTGGACTCTGGAGTGCCCTCTGGTGAGTCATCTGCGGCTTTTTTCTTTTTCTTTTCTTGCTTCTCTGCCTCTTGCTGTTCGAGGATGGCTTCGTATAGCTCATCCATAGGCTGGAAGGGCGATCGCTCTCCCTTAATCAGCGGCACATGGTAAAGCTTGGTGGTCTTGTCGAAGTAGGGTTCTGGCTGGCGCGGTCCCCAGGGACTCATCACCCGCGATTCAAAGTGGCGATCGGACAGAAAGTAGATCCACTTGCCATTGGGACTCCACACAGGGCTGTAGCTATCGACGCGATCGCTCGTCAACGCAACCGTTTCCCCCGTCGCCAGGGAATACAGGCGAATCTGGCTGAACAGGTTATCGCAAGGAGCCACAAAGGCTAACCACTGGCTATCGGGCGACCAGCTCCAGTCATAAAACCCACCCCAGGCATCACTTTCAGCAATGCGGCGAAATTCCTTGCTGTCAGAGTTGAAGAGCCAGAGTCGCTGATCTTTGTCCCCAAACACTAGCCAGGCTCCATCCGGGGACGGCAACCCCGGATAGCGAAACACGACACCGTCATCCGTCAAGATTTCTGGTGCGCCCAGTCCGTTCGCAGGAATTTTGCAAAACTCCAGTTCTCCCGGCTCATCCGTCAGGGCAATCAGGGTTTTGCCATCGGGCAGGAAGCGGGCATTGCGATAACGGATGCGGCTCTCCCGCGTGGCGGCCACAAAGCGCCCCGGCTTCACCGGAGCTACAAACACCCGCCCCCGTGCCGTCAGGGCAATGCGATCGCCCTTTGGTGAAAGGTGCGCCGAGGTGAGGTAATCCATCGGCTTCTTCACCCAGCGCTCGCGGGTCTGCTCAAAGTCCGATGGCAGAACAATCGCGAGTTGTTGATGACAATCTGCCGCAATGTCATAGAGATGCAGATCTGCCCCCAGTTGATACACAATCCGCCCATTGCGAAGGGCTGGCGTTTGCACATCCCACCCCTGGTGCCGGGTGTGCTGCCGCAGGTCGCCCCCCTGCGCGTCCATCGACCAGAGGTTCATGGTGCCGTCGCGATCGCTCGCAAAGTATACCCGCCCTTCCCACCACATGGGCGACTTGCTGGTGCCGGGGTAATCCGTCGTCAACGACACCGCTTCTGGCTCCCCAAAAGTAAATTTCCAGATGTTCTGCGCCGTGCCGCCCTGGTAGCGTTTGGTGTGGCTCCCCTGAAAGGCAAGGCGGGTGAAAAAGAGGGTTTGCCCGTCGGGGGTGAAGCCGCCGTCGCTAGCCTGGCTGAGGGGAAGGAGGCGGCGATCGCCCGTCGCTGGATCCACCGTCACCAGTTGGGCATTGGGCAAGGTGGAGTAATGCTGCGTGCTATAAAGAATCTTGCCGTCCGGCGTCCAGCCTACAACGGTGGCATATTCCCCTTCATAGGTGTGGCGCACAGGCAACCCACCCATCAGCGGCATGGAATAGACTTCCCTGGGTCCCTCATACTCCCCAGAAAAGGCAATACGCGAGCCATCCGGCGAAATGGCAGCATTGGACTCCACCCCATGATGGGTGGTCAAACGCCGCGCCATCCCCCCTTCCACCCCCACCATCCACAAATCACCCTCAGCGGTGAAAACGATGGTGTCATGGTGCAAGGCGGGATAGCGATAAAACCCTAAAACATGGTCGGGCTGCGAAGAAACAGGGGTAGAGGCAGAGGAAAGAGAGGCAGAATCGGTATAAGACAACGGCAAATGCTCCTAAACCATTCGCAAACAGTAGCATTAGCCTAACCCATCACCCCCGGATGGACGAGGCGTCGCGGTCATGAATTCATCAGCACTGCCATACCGTAAAACATCGAGGTAACGGTCGTCATGTCCCATACACGAGAAGAATTTGCAGCCTTTGAAGACTACCTGGCTTCAGCGACAAGCTCGGTATGGAAAGTCGCTATCAGCCCATCGAAGGGAAGCTGGTAACATTACCGCCAGAGCCAGAGTCCAATGATTTTGTTGCTGACAATTTGCAGTTTCTTCTGGCAATTTCTCAGCTCGTTCCCCATCAGCTCATCGGATCACATACGAAATAGAACCCAGAATTTTTGATGAGAAGCGCGGTAATGCCGCGCTTCTCATCAAAAATTCTGGGTTCTATTTCATTTTCAATCCATCAAAACTCATACCAGTAAAATTCAGGTTCCTATCCTACAACCCAAAGATCCAGTCTACTGCTTCCCAGATATGGTGATTTTGCGGAAAGAACCTATCTAACTCTGACAAATAGCTCTTTAATGTATGTGATGCGATGTATCAAGTATGGGCGATACTAGATTCGAACCAGTGACCCCTTCCGTGTGAAGGAAGAAAAGAATTTCTAAAACCCTTTTCAGGAAAGGCTTTGAAACTTGCAGATCAATTTTCATAGTCAAATCATAGTCAAAGATTTTTTCATGGTTTCTTGATATTGGGCGATCGCCCTAACACCAAGACTACGAGGAGGTGGGATAAACCTCTTTGTAATGCTCCTTGCAGAGCCAGAGGACATCTCCCTCTGGGGTAACCGTACGGCGCAGCCCGCCCCAGAACCGGTCGGGATCTTTGCGCTTGAGAAACTCGTAGAGGGTGCGAATGGCGGTACTGTCGGTGCGGCGGTGTCTGCCGCTGTTTCGTGCATCAGAATCGAGGAAGGTGCGATCGTCGTTGCTAAACTTGACCTCTGGCAGCTTGCCGATCAGGGCTTGGCTGAGTGCCAGGTCATTCTTGATCAGGTCGCTATAGATGGGAGCCGACAGGTTGACCCAGGGACCCATCACGGGGGTTACGTATTTCAGAATGCCAAACAGCCGATTTAGATACGGGGTCATGACTTTTAGCCATTGCTGGGGATTGTCGATGGGATACAAGCCCCCTTCTTTGACGGGATGCAGGCAGCCGGGGGATTCGCAGTAGAGTTGAAGGTTGATGCGCTGGGAGCCAATGTCTTGTTGCCAGAAGGGGCGATCGTCGGGGCGCAGCACAAATACACTGGGGCAGGGAGACTCAATTTGCTTTTGCACGGTATGAATTTCCCTCAGCACCTCCCGTTGCACCAGTTCTCGCAATTCCGCAAAGCCCTGCTCCATCCCCGTGAAGCCATCTTTCACAGAGGCTTGCAAGGAATCGATCTTCTCAATCACTGCATCCTGGGTCGTATAGTGCAAACCAAAGAGCAATCGGGTCACTGAAATTATTTCAAGACAGCTTGGACATTCAATCGTTTCGCGGGGTAGTGTCCGTTCCAGACGCTTGGTGAGGTTAGCATAGTCGAATTCGTGGAGGCAGTTACTATTCGTTGGATCGGGGCAGGGGAGAAGTCGGGTAACTTTTAGCCCTGGGTAGCGGCGCAGGGTTAGCTCCAGTCCTTCTCGCAAGACATCGAAGAAGTTGTGGGGAACGGGACCCCGGACGGTGAGGTGGAGATAGTCAGCGTTGGTGCTTTCGTCGCGCAGGGTGCGAACCAGCCCCAGGTGCTTGCCCTCGCGATCGCGAAATAGCACTCCCGTCCGCCAGTGGATGCCACGGCGCTCTCCCTGTTCGATGGTGAAGCGGTGTTGGCGGGCGATGAACCATGTGGGAATGCCAGGGAGAATTTCGCTCACCTGGAATTTCATGGCAATCTCTTTGTAGTTGGGATCCTGATGCTTCTGTTGCCAGGGAGTTTGATAGTCGGGCGGCTCGAAGGGGAGGCGCTCGACCACCAGGCTAATGTCGCGGTTTTCGAGGGTGCGATAGGACAGGTCAAACCGCTCCATAAGGCGCAGGAAGAAATCGCGCAGACCGGGTTGGAGGTCTGCCCACACCTGATCCATGCACTGACGGGTGAAGATGCCGTTACGCTGGATAACTTCCTCTGCCGTCAGCACCTTGCTGATGTGTTGGGTGACCCACTGGGGTTTGAGGATGACCAAATCATTCACATCGTCATCATCTTGAAAAAACAGGATATCGCCCAATTCATGGAGCCAATTTGCCAGCACGGGCTGACCGTCTGGGGAGACTTTGGCGCTGGTCATAGCTGACCAGAACCGCTTGGGGGTCGCTTGCTTGCCCTGGCTGTTGCGAACGGTGGTGGCAAAATTGAGCCAGGTGGTGGGCCAGACCTCCCCCATGAGGGGTAAGGCGGCTGCCGCGTTGGTGATGGCTTGCATGAGTGCCGCCATGCCCTTGCCTGTCTTGTTGCTAATTTTGTAGAGATCCACAATTTGCGGAAACTGTTGCTTTAGATCCGACAGGGGCAGATCCGCGTCGCGCTCGTCTGTCCAGGTGGCGACTAGAATCACTGGGGATTCTGGGGCATTGGCGCGGATGGTCTTGAGCCAATAGACCAGTTTGCCTTGCTCGAAGCCCAGACGGGCATTGAAGGCGAGTAAAAAGAGCGATCGGTTCGTCAGAAAAAACTGATGGGTGGCGTGGTAAATCTCTTGTCCCCCAAAGTCCCAGGTGTTGAGGGTCATAGTGACATCGGCTTCAGTGGGATGCGCCAATGCCAGGGTTTGGATCTCGATGCCGTGGGTCGAAGACTGTTGCGCCTCGAAGGGTTCCTGCCGCAATGCCCGCAGCAGCGAGGTTTTGCCGACACCTCCTTCCCCTACCACCAACAGCTTAGAAATCCATTGACGCTCACCATCCTCTCGTTGCTCTCGCAAGTAAGCCAAGATTGCCTGGGTGCCTTGTGCCACCACTTCGGGCGGGGGTGAGACTAAATCCGGATTTTGGGAGAGGGAAAGCTGAGTCAGATTGGCGAGTTGCCCCAGTTCTTTGGGCACCTGGGTCAGTTGATTTTGGGAGAGGGAAAGCTGAGTCAGATTGGCGAGTTGCCCCAGTTCTTTGGGCACCTGGGTCAGTTGATTTTGGTCGAGGTAAAGCACCGTCAGATTGGCGAGTTGCCCCAGTTCTTTGGGCACCTGGGTCAGTTGATTTTGGGAGAGGGAAAGCTGAGTCAGATTGGCGAGTTGCCCCAGTTCTTTGGGCACCTGGGCCAGTTGTTTTTGG
>Ga0081526_100548_pt1 | contig 15052 bp, 7 predicted proteins | sample HotLakmasection2_FD_70991 | JGI IMG/M metagenome (GOLD analysis project Ga0081526, IMG submission 70991) | Hypersaline microbial mat communities from Hot Lake, Washington, USA - Section #2 (SPADES assembly) (version 2) | ecosystem: Environmental > Aquatic > Non-marine Saline and Alkaline >... | reverse complement strand
CAAACAGAATAGCGCCAATAGTGCCGTCTTCTCCCATGCCGTTGAGAATGTTGTAATACACCCGCGCTTCCCAGTTAGAGTAGCGGTTGTGGCGCTGCAACCAGTGAAACAAATCGCGAAAGTCGATGTGCAGCATGTCGTGCTTGAGATAGCCAACTTCCCCACTTTCTACGACCACGTGCTCGTGGACTTCGTTATCGCCCGTGTTGCGGATCTCTTCGGTGTGCAAATTTTCGTAGCGTCCGTGGGCATGGCGAAATAGCCGCAGATTCCAGTCAGGATATTTGCCCCCAAACCGAATCCATTTGCCTAAGAAAAAGACCCGTCGATTGAGGTAATACCCGCTATAACCAGGTTTTTGAATCGCTTCGGCAATTTCATCCCATAGCTCATCGGTGATCCGTTCATCACAATCGACGATGAGCACCCAGTCATGCTTAAACGGCAAATTATCTAAAGACCAATTTTTCTTTTTCGGCCAGCGTCCGTTGAAATGAAATTGGACAATCTGGGCTCCGTACTGTTCGCAAATTTCCACTGAGCGGTCTTCGCTCTGGGAATCTACAACAAAGACCTCGTCCGCCCGAGCCACACTGGTGAGACAAGCGGGCAAGTTTTCTTCTTCATTTTTGGCCGGAATGAGGACCGAGACAGGAATTTTAGAAGACATTGTAGATTTTTGAGTCATGGATCAGGTTTGCGCAAAAAGTCAGGGAGTTCAGGAAAATCGATAGTATAGAGCGTTTGATTTAGTCAATCATCAGGAACGAGGCAAAATAGCTGCCGAGTGATCACCCCGAAGCCGGTCGCAGCAAGGCTCGGATAACACTGCTAAGATACCCCACTTGGCCGTAGGCGTAGAGTAAGTTTTCAAACCGCTGTGCGGGGTCGGGGAGATATTTCACGGTCTTATAAAGGCCTCGGATAAACCGCTCTCCTCCTGCTTGTAATTGGTGCCAACCAGCCCGGCCAGCCATCTGTTCGCGGTAGCACTCGCTGATGCCCTGCCACCAACTGCGACTCATAAACCACGAGGGGGCGAGTCGAGCCGGAGCGACATTGTGAGCGACCAGCGCATCGGGTAAATAGGCGACGCGATAGCCCATTTGTAGGGCTTTTTCGGTCATGTATAGTTCTTCGTTCGACAGCAGGTTTTTGCCTACCCGACCTAAGTGGGTATCAAACCCACCAATTTGGTGCAGAAAATCAGCTTTGATCGAGTAGTTCAAGCCTCTGGGGGTCAGCCCTGGCTGGGTGATGTAAGTCACTTCATTGCCCAAGTCATAGGCTCCTAAATTGCCAGCCATATTGGTTGATAGCCAGGTGGGAGGAGTATGGTTTTCGGGCCAAATCAGGGTAACTCGTCCGCCCGCGATCGCCACTTCCGGGTCGCGATCGTAAATTGCGGCAAGGGCGGTCAGCCAGCCATGACTGGCTTCAGCATCATCATCCAGGTAAGCCAAAATTTCGCCCTGGGCCACCTGAGCGCCAGTATTGCGAGCAGCAGATAACCCCAATGTTTCTTCATACACGTATTGCAGTTGAGGATGGGGGAGCCGTGACTCCACGACCGCCCGAGTGGTATCAGTCGAGGCATTGTCGACCACGATGATTTCGTACTCGCCGAAATCCTGGTCAAGCAAGCTATCAATGGCTGCTCCGAGATAGTCATCGCGGTTATGGGTACAGATAATCGCTGAAATGCGAGGTGGGGGCATGGTGTCACTCCACTCGACGTAGCATAGAGGATGGACTCGCTTTAAGCATTCCCGTTCGTGATTTCATTCTCTTCATTCCGGCCAATTGCTTGGGGCCTCTGGGCAAAGATTCACAGTAAGTTAATATCCATGGGTTGTTCAATTGTTGACTCTCAAGGGCTTTATGGATAGTTATTCTGTCGCGCGCGACCTGCCTCAGGTTGATTTAGCACCATTGATTGATCATTCGTTGCTGATCCCTGCTGCGACACCCGAACAGATTATGCGATGGTGTGATGAGTGCGATCGCTACCAGTTTGCTGCTGTGTGCATTGCGCCAAGTTATGTGACGCTGGCCCGTGAACAGTTACAGGGCAAGCCCATTGAAATCTGTACGGTGATTGGATTTCCCACAGGAGCCACCACATCCGGCTGCAAATTGTATGAAGCTCAAGAAGCGGTCGAAAACGGCGCAACCGAATTAGATGTGGTGATTAATTTGGGTTGGGTGAAGTCGGGGCAGCACGAGCGCCTGCATCGCGAAATTGCCGAAATCTGTGAAGCTACCAACAAACCCGTCAAGACCATTTTGGAAACCAGCCTGCTCACTCCGGCTGAATTGAAAGTTGCTGCCGATATTTGTATGGATGCGGGTGCCAGCTTTTTGAAGACCAGTACCGGCTGGCAAGGCGGGGCAACGGTCGAAGTGGTGCGCCAACTCTATGATCTCTCGCGGGGCCGAGTCGGCATCAAGGCATCTGGCGGCATTCGGACCGCTGAGCAAGCGCTGTTGTTGATCCAAGCTGGAGCAACTCGTTTGGGGACTTCCCGCAGCGTCGAGTTGATTCAGCAGCAAAAAGAGTTAGCCGATCAATAAGGTGCTCACCCCTTAGGGAGCGGCGGGAAAATTAAGATCCCGGTGGAGATAGGTAGGTGAGTGGGTGCGGTGGTGAGTAGGTGAGAGAGTTGCGAGTCAGCAGTAGGACTTTGATCGTGAGTGCTTCCCTTAACTGGACTGTAATTTAGATCTCCAAAGGGATGGGATTGGTGGGTCGCATCACCTGTGAGTTGGGAGTGTGGGCGCGATCGATGAGGGGCGGATCCACCCTACGTCGGTCTATTTTCAAGGCAACGGCTCATGACGCGATCGCGCCATTCCCAAGAATGAAAATCGCCGGGTGCCTTCGCGCAGCGATGCCCCCTCTCCGAGGTTGTTTTCTAATGTTGTGTGGGGCTACTTGGGTCGTCGCTGGGGGGGCGCTGTTGCGGTTGTGTGCGGGATGAAACAGACTCCCCATGGGAGGGCAAGCCTTCGGCCTCAGTGAGGCGAGCGATCGCATCGGCCACTTGCCCCAGCGCTCGAGGAGAGTATTGGATCAAGCTGGAATGTTTCATAAAGGTTTCAGTGCTGAGGGGAGAAGCATATCGAGCCGCCCCCGAAGTGGGCAGAGTATGGTTGGGTCCCGCCAGATAATCACCGACGGCTTCTGGGGTGGCATGACCTAAAAAGATGGCCCCCGCATGGCGAATCTGCTCCACCAAGCTCCAAGGATCGTTCACTTCCAGTTCTAAATGTTCCGGCGCAAATTGGTTGGACAGCGCGACTGCCGTTTCTAACGTGTCGACCACGATCGCGACTCCATAGTTAGCGATCGACTTTTCCGTCAAAGTTTGGCGGGGATGTCCATCTAGCTGACGAGCGACTTCTGCCGCCACCCGTTCAGCCAAAATCGCGTCTGGCGTGATGAGAATGGCCGCAGCCATCGGGTCGTGCTCCGCTTGAGCCAGCAAGTCAGTCGCCACATGGACGGCATCGGCACTGCGATCAGCAATGATCAACACTTCCGAGGGGCCTGCTAAGGAGTCGATGCCGACAGTACCAAAAACTTGCTTTTTGGCCAACGTGACATAGATATTGCCCGGTCCAGTAATGACGTCGACAGCGGGAACAGTCGCGGTGCCGTAGGCCAGTGCCGCGATCGCCTGCGCTCCCCCAACCCGATAAATCTCGGTGACGCCTGACTCTTGTGCCGCCACGAGTACTGCCGGATTGACCGCACCCTGTTCGCCCGGTGGCGTCACCATGACGATACGCTCTACACCGGCCACCTTCGCCGGAATCGCATTCATCAAAACGGTGCTCGGGTAAGCGGCTCGTCCTCCTGGCACGTAAATGCCAGCGCGATCGACGGGGTTATAACGCTTGCCCAAAACCACGTCGCCGGCAAACTCCACCCAACTCCCAGGGATCCGCTGCCGATGAAAGTGCTCAATGTTTTTATGAGCTAATCGCATCGCATCAATTAGCTCCTTCGAAACTTGCTGATAGGCCGCGTCAATTTCAGACCCACGAATTCGGAGTTGGTCAACGGTCAATTCTTGCTGGTCAAAATCAGCCGTGTATTGAATCAGCGCTTCATCGCCTTTGCGCTGAACGGCTTGCAGGATCTCCCTAACCGTGGCTTCTTTGTGAAAAACCTGATCATCGTGGGTGCGGTCACAGATACGCTGCAACTCTACCTGAGCATCAGCTAACTGGTTGATAATGCGCAGCATTTCGCACAAAACCTGACTTGAGTAATCGATAAGGCCAAAACTTCATGGCGGTCATACCCCAATTCATCTCAGCACTGTACAGAGAGGAACCCTCCCTGTCTTATAGCTTAGCGTGGTTTCGTTTGGCTATCCGTAGATCACTAAACACATCTGAAGATTGATGTTATGATATTTCTTCTGTTCAGTTGATTAGTAGAAATTTGGGCGAGCCGTGGCAAATATCAAGTCTGCAATTAAACGCATTCAGGTCTCTGAGCGTAACCGATTGCGCAACAAGTCTTACCGTTCAGCCGTTAAAACTTTGACGAAGCGTTATCTCGACGCATTAGACGCTTACGCTGCTGAGCCCAGCTCAACGACTTTAGAAGCAGCGCAAGCTGCTCAATCTGCCGTCTTTAGTAAAATTGACAAGGCGGTTAAGCGAGGCGTCTACCATCGCAATGCTGGGGCTCGTCGTAAATCTCGTTTGAGCAAAGCCTTCAAGGCGGTGGAATCGCAACAGGCAGCAGCTTCCTAAGTTCGGGATGTTGAGGTTTGGGGAAACGGGCTGCTGAAAGCGGGAAGTTGGGTCGGTTGGGGTCACAACGGGGAGATAAAACTGCACAATGCAGTTGATCGACACTCACGTTCACATTAACTTTGCGGATTTCCGTCCTGATTTGGATGAAATTGCCGCTGCATGGCGATCGCAAGGAATTGTCCATTTGGTACACTCTTGTGTTGAGCCGAGTGAGTTGGCAGAGATGCAGGCGATCGCAGATCGATTTCCAGAAGTGTCTTTGGCAATCGGGCTCCATCCTCTCGATATGGACAAGTGGTCACCTTCCACTGCCGCCATAATCGAGTCGTCTGCCCGTACCGAGGAGCGAGTTGTCGCGATCGGGGAAACGGGTCTTGATTTTTACAAAGCTGACGACCAAGCTCTGCAGGAAGAAGCGTTTTGGGCACAGTTGTCGATTGCTCATCACCTCAATTTGCCGGTGATAATTCACTGCCGCGATGCCGCTAAACGGGCGGCTCAGATGATCGAGGCGTTTCAACGGGAGATCGGCATGGTGACAGGAGTGATGCACTGCTGGGCGGGTAGTCCAACCGAGACCCGATGGTTTTTGGATTTGGGTTTCTACATCAGCTTCAGCGGCATTGTGACCTTCAAAAATGCTCATCAAGTCAAAGAATCAGCATTGTTGGTGCCCAGCGATCGCTTACTCGTCGAAACCGATTGTCCGTTTTTGACGCCGGTACCCAAGCGTAAGGAGCGCCGTAACCAACCAGCTAACGTCTTTTATGTGGCCAGTTACCTGGCAGAACTCCGGCGAGAGCCTTTGGAAAAATTGGCAGAACAGACGACGCGCAATGCGATCGCGCTGTTTCGATTGCCAGTCAAATCATCTGAACTCCTTAGTCAACCGCAATAACAACGGTTTAGACGAGGCGGTAGTCAGCAGCCCTGGGTGGGCGTTAGCATATTTTTTTGAGAAATGGGTGTTGACAAATCACTTAATGTGCGTTCTTTTTGTTAAGCTGGTCTGAAGCATGACATATTGGCAGATGGGGTTTGGGGGAATGTATTGCTGCTGTCCGCAAAGGATATTGAAGTTTAATTACTTATCAGATCCCTGGTAGCTCAGCACTGGGATCTATTTGCATTTTTTATTGTTCAGCTCATCACAGCGACCCAACCGGGATCAAAACTTCTGTGCCTTGGATTTCACTGACAATTTCCAATATTTATCGGCACTGCTGCACAAGTGCCTGACTTTGCGAGTTGTCCGCATGACCTATTGGCCGCTGTAGGTGTGGGGAGCTTTTTGGTGAGCTTTGTTTTGTCCAGATTGTAGGATTTGTCCGCCTGAGGAGACGCATGACCGATCAAATCGCCACGGTATTCAATTTTACACTACCTGACCTGGTAGAAATTCAGCGATCAAGCTTTCGCTGGTTTTTAGAAGAAGGCTTGATTGAGGAACTCGATAGCTTCTCGCCCATCACTGATTACACCGGCAAGCTAGAACTCCATTTTGTGGGCAAAGAATACAAATTGAAAAGCCCGAAGTACATGGTGGATGAAGCCAAGCGGCGAGACGCCACCTATGGTGTGCAGATGTACGTGCCCACCCGTTTGATCAACAAAGAGACGGGCGAAATCAAAGAGCAGGAAGTCTTTATCGGTGATTTGCCGTTGATGACCGATCGCGGCACCTTTATTATTAACGGGGCTGAGCGCGTCATCGTTAACCAGATTGTCCGCAGTCCTGGCGTCTATTACAAAGCCGACACGGATAAGAATGGTCGCCGTACCTACAATGCCAACTTGATTCCGAACCGGGGGGCTTGGCTCAAATTTGAAACCGATAAGAATGACCTGGTTTGGGTGCGGATTGACAAGACCCGCAAAATCTCGGCTCAGGTCTTGCTCAAGGCACTAGGGTTGACAGACGCGGAAATTTTTGATTCCCTCCGACACCCCGAGTATTTTCAAAAAACCATTGATAAGGAAGGGCAGTTTAGCGAAGACGAAGCCCTCCTGGAGCTTTACCGCAAGCTGCGTCCGGGGGAACCCCCAACGGTTTCCGGGGGGCAGCAGCTGCTGGAATCGCGTTTCTTTGATCCCAAGCGGTATGACTTGGGTCGGGTCGGTCGCTACAAGCTGAATCGCAAGCTCCGCCTGAGCATTCCTGATAGTACTCGGGTATTGACGCCGGTCGACATTTTATCGGCGATTGACTACCTGATTAATCTGGAATTTGACACGGGGATGGTCGACGATATTGACCACTTAGGCAATCGCCGGGTGCGCTCAGTCGGCGAACTCCTGCAAAACCAGGTGCGCGTCGGTTTAAACCGATTGGAAAGAATCATTCGTGAGCGAATGACGGTTTCCGATGCTGAATCTCTGACGCCGGCTTCTCTCGTGAACCCCAAACCCTTGGTTGCAGCGATTAAAGAATTCTTTGGCTCCAGCCAGTTGTCCCAGTTCATGGATCAGACCAATCCGTTAGCTGAGCTGACCCACAAACGTCGTCTCAGTGCCTTAGGACCAGGCGGTTTGACCCGTGAACGAGCAGGCTTTGCGGTTCGCGACATTCATCCTTCTCACTATGGCCGGATCTGCCCCATTGAGACCCCTGAAGGTCCTAATGCTGGACTGATTGGCTCATTAGCGACTCATGGTCGAGTTAACGATTTTGGCTTTATTGAGACACCGTTCTTCAAGGTGGAAAACGGTCGAGTCCGGCGTGACCTGCCGCCGGTCTATATGACAGCAGACGAAGAGGATGATTTGCGGGTGGCGGCGGGTGACTTGCCGACCGATGCAGATAACAAAATCTTAGGAGACGCCATCCCTGTGCGTTACCGTCAAGACTTTGACATTTCTTCCCCCGAAGAGATCGACTACGTCGCGGTTTCGCCAGTGCAAATTATTTCCGTGGCAACATCGCTGATCCCCTTCTTGGAACACGATGATGCGAACCGCGCCCTCATGGGTTCGAACATGCAGCGGCAAGCGGTTCCCCTCCTGCGTCCTGAGCGCCCGCTGGTGGGTACTGGTTTAGAAGCCCAAGCCGCTCGCGACTCTGGCATGGTGCTAGTTAGCCGCACCGCTGGTGAGGTGGTATACGTCGATGCCGATCTGGTCCAAGTGCAAGACGACGAAGGCAAGGTTCACGATTATTCCCTTCAAAAGTATCAGCGCTCTAACCAAGACACCTGTCTGAATCAGCGTCCGCTGGTCTTCCAAGGGGCACGGGTAGAAGCTGGTCAGGTCTTGGCCGATGGTTCTGCGGCTGAGGGGGGGGAGATTGCCCTCGGCCAGAACGTCATCGTCGCTTACATGCCCTGGGAGGGCTACAACTACGAAGATGCCATTCTGATCAGTGAGCGGTTGGTCTTTGAGGACATTTACACCTCAATTCACATTGAAAAGTTTGAGATTGAAGCCCGTCAGACTAAGTTAGGACCTGAGGAAGTCACTCGCGAAATTCCTAACGTCGGTGAAGATTCCCTGCGCCAGCTTGACGAAACCGGCATCATTCGCATTGGGGCCTGGGTAGAATCAGGGGACATTTTGGTGGGTAAGGTCACGCCTAAGGGCGAATCGGACCAACCCCCTGAAGAGAAACTCTTGCGAGCTATCTTCGGAGAAAAGGCTCGCGATGTGCGCGACAACTCATTGCGGGTACCGAATGGTGAAAAAGGTCGGGTGGTCGACGTCCGAGTATTCACCCGTGAGCAGGGTGATGAGTTGCCTCCTGGCGCCAACATGGTGGTCCGGGTTTACGTAGCTCTAAAACGGAAGATTCAGGTGGGCGACAAAATGGCAGGTCGCCACGGCAATAAGGGAATTATTTCGCGCATCTTGCCGTTGGAAGACATGCCTTACTTGCCTGACGGCACTACTGTCGACATTGTGCTCAACCCCCTGGGGGTGCCTTCCCGGATGAATGTGGGTCAGGTGTTTGAGTGCTTACTCGGATGGGCTGCAGAAAATCTGGATGTGCGCTTTAAGATCACGCCATTTGACGAGATGTATGACAAAGAGGCGTCTCGGAACACCACCCACGGTCAACTGGAGAAAGCCCGTGAGCATACGGGGAAGGATTGGGTTTATGACCCGACTGATCCAGGCAAAATTCAGCTTTACGATGGCCGTACCGGAGAGGCGTTCGATCGCCCGGTAACCGTGGGCGTGGCCTACATGCTGAAGCTGGTTCACCTGGTAGACGACAAGATCCATGCGCGATCGACGGGGCCTTACTCGTTGGTGACGCAGCAGCCCTTGGGTGGTAAAGCACAGCAGGGTGGTCAGCGTTTCGGTGAGATGGAGGTGTGGGCGCTGGAAGCCTACGGAGCCGCTTACACTCTGCAAGAGCTCTTGACTGTGAAGTCGGATGATATGCAGGGCCGAAATGAAGCGCTGAATGCGATTGTGAAGGGCAAGGCCATTCCTCGGCCAGGGACACCTGAATCCTTTAAGGTGCTGATGCGAGAACTGCAGTCATTGGGCTTAGATATCGCTGTGCACAAAGTTGAAACTCACGAAGACGGCACGAGCCGGGATGTCGAGGTGGACCTGATGGCGGACCTCAGCAATCGCCGCACTCCTTCTCGTCCGACTTATGAATCCATCGTTGCGCCAACCGAAGTGATGGAAGAAGCGGAAGAATAACCAACTCGGGGTTGAGGTTCGCCTCAGCCCCATTTCTGGCCTGATAAACAATAAGCGCATATCTGAAGGAAAGAGCTGAGCATGGCAAAGCTGGAACAGCGTTTCGATTACGTCAAAATTGGATTAGCGTCTCCTGAGCGAGTTCGCCAATGGGGAGAGCGGACCCTGCCGAATGGCATGGTAGTGGGTGAAGTCACCAAACCAGAGACGATCAACTACCGTACGCTCAAGCCGGAAATGGATGGCTTGTTTTGCGAACGGATCTTTGGCCCAGCCAAAGATTGGGAGTGTCACTGCGGGAAATATAAGCGGGTGCGTCATCGCGGTATTGTCTGCGAGCGCTGCGGTGTAGAGGTGACGGAGTCCCGAGTCCGCCGTCACCGGATGGGGTATATCAAGTTGGCGGCCCCGGTTGCTCATGTCTGGTACCTCAAGGGCATTCCGAGCTACATCGCAATTTTGTTAGACATGCCGTTGAAGGATGTCGAGCAGATCGTCTACTTCAATGCTTATGTGGTGTTGGATGCGGGCAACGCGGACAACCTCTCTTACAAGCAACTCCTGACGGAAGATCAGTGGATTGAGATCGAAGACCAACTTTACGACGAAGAGTCGCAGCTTGTGGGGATTGAAGTGGGAATTGGTGCAGAAGCACTACAACGCTTGCTGCAAGATCTCCAATTGGAAGAAGAGGCTGAGCAACTCCGCGAGCAGATTGCAGTTTCCAAAGGGCAAAAGCGAGCCAAGCTGATTAAGCGGCTACGGGTTATTGACAATTTCATCGCCACGGGGTCGAAGCCTGAATGGATGGTGATTAATGCGATCCCGGTGATTCCCCCAGATTTGCGCCCTATGGTGCAGTTGGATGGGGGTCGCTTTGCCACCTCTGACTTGAATGATCTGTATCGTCGCGTCATCAACCGCAATAACCGACTAGCTCGACTACAGGAAATCTTGGCTCCGGAGATTATTGTGCGGAATGAGAAGCGCATGCTGCAGGAAGCGGTCGATGCGCTGATCGATAATGGTCGTCGAGGACGCACCGTAGTCGGGGCGAATAATCGGCCCCTGAAGTCGCTCTCCGACATTATTGAAGGTAAGCAGGGCCGATTCCGGCAGAACTTGTTGGGTAAGCGGGTCGACTATTCGGGCCGTTCTGTAATTGTGGTGGGACCAAAGCTGAAGATTCATCAGTGTGGGTTGCCGCGAGAAATGGCGATCGAGCTATTTCAGCCCTTCGTTATCCATCGCTTGATTCGCCAGGGCATGGTGAATAACATCAAGGCGGCGAAGAAGCTCATTCAGCGCAATGACCCCAGTGTATGGGAAGTGTTGGAAGAGGTCATCGAAAGCCATCCCGTGCTGCTGAACCGGGCACCAACGCTCCACCGATTAGGGATTCAGGCTTTTGAACCCATTTTGGTAGAAGGCCGGGCAATTCAGTTGCACCCCCTGGTGTGTCCTGCGTTTAACGCCGACTTTGATGGTGACCAGATGGCCGTCCATGTGCCGCTGTCTTTAGAGGCTCAGGCAGAAGCCCGTCTCTTAATGTTGGCGTCGAACAATGTCTTGTCGCCTGCGACGGGGAGACCGATTATTACGCCCGGTCAGGATATGGTGCTGGGATGCTATTACCTCACGGCGGAAAATCCCTATGAACAAAAGGGGGCTGGACAAACGTTTGGCAGCATGGACGATGCGATGTTGGCGTTTGAGCAGGGTCTGATTGGCTTGCACGCGGAGGTCTGGTTGCGGTTTGATGGCCCTGTGGAGTCTGACGGCCCCGATAACCTCATTGAAGAAACCCCAGAGCCTGACGGTACGGTGCGGCGGCTTTACGAAAAACGCCGAGTGCGGGAAGACGCTGACGGTAATTTAATTTCACAGTACATCAAGACCACCGCTGGGCGAATTATTTACAACAAGACGGTGCATGAAGCGCTAGCGGGCTAACCGCACCAGCATTAATGTGAGGGAGACGATCGCAGGCACGGCGTTTCCCTCCTAACAGTTTTGAGCAGTTAATCAGAAAAGGGCGGAGAGTGCGACATGGCAGAGCAAGCAAAAAACAAGTCCCCAATGGTGTTCCGCAACCGGGTCATCGATAAGCAGCAGCTCAAGAAGCTCATTTCTTGGTCGTTTGAAAACTTTGGTACCGCTAGAACCTCCCAGATGGCTGACGAAATGAAAACACTGGGGTTTCATTTCGCCACTCGGGCGGGAGTTTCCATTAGCGTGGAAGACTTGCAAGTGCCGTCGGAAAAGCGGGGGCTACTAGACGCTGCTGACGAAGAAATTCGGACCACCGAAGAACGGTATACCCGTGGTGAAATCACTGAGGTTGAGCGTTTTCAAAAAGTGATTGACACCTGGAACGGCACCAGTGAAGAGTTGAAAAACCAGGTAGTCAAAAACTTCAAAGAGAACAACCCGCTTAACTCGGTTTACATGATGGCGTTCTCGGGTGCCCGAGGCAACATCTCTCAGGTGCGTCAGCTTGTCGGGATGCGCGGACTGATGGCGAATCCGCAGGGTGAGATTATTGACCAGCCAATTCGGACTAACTTCCGCGAAGGTCTGTCCGTCACTGAGTACGTGATTTCTTCTTACGGAGCCCGTAAAGGCTTGGTTGATACCGCCCTGCGAACAGCCGACTCCGGCTATCTCACCCGGCGTCTGGTGGACGTTTCACAGGACGTGATTATTCGCGAAACCGATTGTGGCACTGAGCGAGGGATCCCGTTGCGCAGCATGATGGCTGGCGACAAAGTTTTGATTCCCCTGTCTGATCGCCTGCTAGGCCGCGTGTTGGCGGCCGATGCAGTGCATCCAGAGACGGGAGAGGTCATTGCCCGGCGCAACGAAGCCTTATCTCAGGCTAAAGCCGATGAGATTTTTGAGGCTGGTGTCGAAGAAGTGATCGTTCGCTCCGGTCTCACTTGTGAGGCGACGCGCTCCGTTTGCCAAAACTGTTACGGCTGGAGCTTGGCGCATTCTGAAATGGTGGATCTCGGTGAAGCGGTTGGGATCATTGCCGCTCAGTCCATCGGTGAGCCGGGAACGCAGCTAACGATGCGGACCTTCCACACGGGGGGTACCTTTACTGGTGAGATGGCACCTCAGGTACGGGCGAAGCGGGAGGGCATTGTTGAGTTGCCAGAGAAGTTGAAGAGTCGTGCCTTCCGTACGCGTCACGGTGAAGATGCATTCGTATTGGAAGGATCGACCAAATTGGTGGTGCAAACCGATACGGGTAAAAATCAGAGCGAAACGCTCCCTCAGGGAGCGATTTTGTTCGTCAAGACTGGCGATCGCGTGACCAAAGAGCAACTGTTGGCAGAAATGCCGACTTCTAGCCGCATTCGCAAAGTCACTGAGAAAGCGACTAAGGACGTGAATACGGATCTGTCTGGGGAAGTTAAATTTGCCGGACTGGTCCAAGAAGAAAAAATCGACCGCCAGGGCAACACGACTCGCTTGGCCCAGCGGGGTGGCTTAATCTGGGTGCTCTCAGGTGAAGTTTATAACCTGCCTCCCAACGCTGAACCGGTGGTCAAGAACGGCGATCATATCGAGCCTAACAGCATCATCGCGGAAACCCGCCAGATCAGCGAGCGAGGCGGCTTGGTCCGGATTCCGGAAGTGCCCGAGGGCAAAGATGCTCGTGAAGTCGAAGTAATCACCGCTTCAGTGTTGCTCAACCAGGCTGAAGTCAAAATGGAAAGTGGTCAAGGCGGGGAGCACTATGTAGTTGAAACTGCCAATGGTCAGCGGTTTTCCCTGATTGCGACCCCCGGTACCAAACTGGTGAACAACGGGGTAGTCGCCGAGATGGAAGAAAGCACCTACCGCACCAGCACTGGCGGCATGATCAAGTACTCCGGGGTGGAAGCTGCGAAAAAAGGTAAAGGTAAGCAGGGCTACGAAGTGACCAAAGGAGGTCAACTGCTGTGGATTCCTGAAGAAACCCATGAAGTCAACAAAGACCTGTCGCTGCTGCTGGTAGAGGATGGTCAGTTTGTTGAAGCCGGTACTGAAGTCGTTAAAGACATCTTCTGTCAGAGCAGTGGCGTCGTCGAAGTTACCCAGAAAAATGACATTCTGCGAGAAATCGTCATCAAACCGGGTGACCTGCACATGGTCGACAATCCGGAAGAGGTGATGGACCGGGATGGCACGATTGTGCCTCCTGGAGAGGAACTGATGTCAGGCCTCACGACCTCTGAGCTGACCTACGTGGAATTCGTTGAATCTCCCGAAGGTCCAGCCCTGTTGCTGCGTTCGGTCGAAGAATACAATGTGCCGGATGAGCCACCGGTCCCGAGTCAGGACTCCACCAGTGATTCAGGTTGCCACATTCGCTTGCGGGCAGTGCAGCGCATTTCCTTTAAAGATGGCGATCGCGTTAAATCGGTCGAAGGACAAGAACTGCTGCGCACCCAGCTCGTGTTGGAAATCGGCGAAGAATCTTCGCACCTGGAGGCGGACATTGAGCAGGTGCCTGACGAAAATGACCCCAACGTCATGCGTCTGCAACTGGTCATTTTGGAATCCATCATCATCCGCCGAGATGTGGTAGCCGACCAGACTCAGGGCAGCACCTTGACACGGATTTTGGTGGAAGAAGGGCAGCAAATCGAACCGGGTTCCGTGGTGGCCCGGACCGAAATTCAATGTAAGGAAGAAGGTGAAGTGCGCGGGATCCGCGAGGGTACCGAGGCCATTCGCCGAATTTTGGTCGTGCGAGACAATGATTTGATGCAGCTTGAGCTGAACGGCCAAACACCGTCTGTGGCAGTGGGCGACCTCGTTGTCGACGGTAGCGAAGTGGCTCCTGGCATCGTCTTGGAAGAGTCAGGCCAAGTCACTGAGATCTCCGATACCCACATCACCCTCCGCATTGCCCGTCCTTACCGTGTATCGACTGGTGCCGTGCTGCATATCGAGGATGGTGACCTTGTGCAGCGGGGTGACAGTTTGGTGCTGTTGGTGTTTGAGCGGGCGAAGACGGGAGACATCATTCAAGGTCTACCGCGTATTGAGGAGCTACTAGAGGCTCGGAAACCCAAAGAGGCTTGCATCTTGGTTGAGCGTCCAGGGACGGCTGAGGTGGTCTTCACGGACGACGAAACCGCCAACGTTAAGGTGGTCGAAGCGGACGGTGTGGTCACTGAATATCCGCTGAATCCGGGCCAAAACCTGCTGATCAACGATGCTCAATACGTGGAAGCGGCCGAACCGCTCACCGATGGCCCGGCGAATCCGCACCAGATTTTGGAAATCTTCTTTGAGTACCACAAGTCCCAAGGAGAAGGTATCCATGGGGCGGCAATGAAGGCGCTGCAAGAGGTTCAAACCTTCTTGGTGAACGAGGTGCAGTCGGTGTACCAGTCTCAAGGGGTGGATATTTCCGATAAGCACATTGAAGTGATCGTGCGTCAAATGACCTCTAAGGCTCGGGTCGAAGATGGGGGCGATACAACCATGTTGCCGGGTGAGTTGATGGAGATCTATCAGATCGAGCAGGTCAACGAAGCGATGGCCATCACTGGCGGCGCTCCGGCGGAATACACGCCCGTGCTGCTGGGGATTACCAAAGCGTCCTTGAACACGGACAGCTTTATCTCAG